>JAEEGL013208594.1_pt1 | contig 40666 bp, 25 predicted proteins | sample 9134231 | NCBI WGS metagenome assembly JAEEGL01 (sample SAMN16246548, study PRJNA631951) | gut metagenome | biome: gut microbiome; feature: rumen; material: fiber-attached | host: Bos | place: Iran: Karaj | collected 2018-10
ATCATAGCTCGTCAGCGTTTCGCAGACTCCGCAGTACGCGGCGAATTTCGTGAAACCGAGCCCGTCGATGTTGACGTCGATGTACGACGTGTAACCGGACGACGAAGCATGGAATCCCACGCCTTTGCTGAAGAACTTGCCATCCGTGCTGAATATGATCTCGTTCGCGGTATTGCAGTCGCGGCCGACGATATTGCCGGTGTACGTGTGGTTGTCGGACCAGTAAAGGTCGCTTATGTAAGCGTGATCGCCCGAAACGAGCTCGGCCGGCTGAGGTTCGTCCGTTTTGTCGGGATCGAAGCCGCCGGAGCCCTGGCTCTGCCATTCCGGCGTCTCGGGCTTTTCATTGCAGAGCATCGCGTCGCCCCAGATTCCGGCGTCGCAGGCGTAGTTGCCGCAGTTGTTCTGCGTGAGCCGCAGAAGCTTTACGCCCTCCACGTCGACGCAGATGAAATACGGCTTTTTGCCCCAGTCGATCTCGGGAGTCTGCGCGAGCAGCGCTCCGTCGCCGTAAACGCTGAAGGAGATGCTCCCCCATTCGAGAAAATAAGACGCCTCCTGCAGTACGCCGACCGTGGCGTAGAAATATTTCATACCGAGCGACGATATATCGAATTCGATATAAGCGTCCTTGTCCGGCAGACAGTGCATGCCGATGCCTTTTTTGAACGTCAGCTGCCAGGTCTTCAGTTTTTCACCGGAGTGCGCGGCGTTCATGCCTATGCCGTCAAGGCTTTCGTGCGCGGTCATCAGATCCGCCCTGTCGCCCAGACTCACCTGTTCTTCCGCCGCGGATACGCGCAAGACGAAAAGCGGCAGAACGAGAAGGACCGCGGCGGCAGCGGAGATGATCCGCAGCAGTTTTTTCATGTCGATCTCCTTTCCTTGATGTTATCTGTGTCAATGATATCACAAAAACGGCGCATTGTCAACCCGACGACTCAGCTCAGGCGATAAAAATCACATAAATGAATATGTAAAAAAATCAGATATAACATTAAAAAAACCATCTTGACAAACATCTGCTCGTGCGATATAATGTGCTCGAACAGACGTTCTAATATCATTTTATCGGGGGGAATATAGTTGACAGAAAGCAAGATCGAACTGTCAAAAGAGGACATAGACGAATTAAAATCGTTTTTCAAAAAGAATAATATTTTCAATACTGATCTAACGGGATAATATAAGCCCCTATGTAGATAAAAACACCGCATATCCTGCGATCTTGCAAGATATGCGGTGTTATTTTGGTGCGGGTGACAAGAATTGAACTTGCACAGCCTTGCGACTATAAGAACCTGATGGTAACGTCCCCTCCTTACCGTGCTTATAATTCGGTTTGTGCAAAGAGGCCTACGTAACCGTTAATATTTTCCGAAAGTGTAGTTAGGTACAATAGACATATTGTGTCAATCTTCAAAATCAACGTCGCCAAAGGGAAATTCGATTCCGGACATGTTTTTCACCTTTTCAACATATGCCCCGAATCGCTCAGAATTCCGGATGCGGTCAAATGCGTGATTTTGAATGTGACACAGAATATAGTCGCGGTTATGGTGTGTGTACGCAAGATCGCGATTATAGACAATCTCATTTAAAAATGGATTATTCTCATATCTATGTTCACCGAGAGGAAGGTTATCTTCAAACAGGGCTGTTTCGTACCATTTGTCCAACACCTCGAAGGTTTTGTCGTCATTTCCGATGGATGCGCAGCACTCTGCGAGGTGTGTATAAAGAGCCATATAAACATAGCTGATCCACGCTTTGTCTCCAAGATAAGTTAGATCAAGGATCTTTTCAGCAGTTTCGTAGGCGAATATTCGGGTCTCCATGTCAGGGAATTTCATGTTCATAACAGCCCATGCCATGCCTTCACCGTAATATTTAAAAACCTGTTGGCACCAATAATTTTTCTTTTCATAACCATCAATCTTTGACAGCATTTCCGCTTTGAGCGTACCCCAATCACCGCCAATGTTTGCAATACGGAGAGCGTTTTCGGAATCGCGAAGACAGTTATAAATATGATGCAGAGCTTCCATTGTTCGGCTCCTAAGAGCGTTATCAGTGCTTTCATCCATAACTTTTTCGTAAAATTCTGCGGCTTTTTTACAATGGCAAATATAATTTTCATCGTCATAGGCCTTTGCACAGTAGAAGTGCGTTTGCGCAATTTCAAAATGTATAGTGCTATTGTGGGGATATCTCGCGTACAGTTTCATCCATGCCTCAAGCGCATCTTCGTTTGCTGTTTCTAGAGCATCGCAGTATTTTCTCGTTTCTTCAATTTCTTTTTCCATGCCGTCCGGGCTGATTCCGAAAAGAACGTCAGCCGATACGCCAAAAAGTGCCGAAAGAGGTACAATGAGTGAAACATCAGGAGAGCAGATTTCCATTTCCCATTTTGACACTGCCTGCGCCGATATATTCAGTTTGGCCGCAAGATCTTCCTGCGTCATACCGCGCTCCTTACGGAGCTTTCTGATGTTTTGTCCAAGGGTAGTCATAATTTTTCTCCTTTGAAATAGTTTTCGGTACCGTTGAGAATATTATAGCAGAAAATCAGGTTATTTCAACAGGTTAAATTTACAGAAAAACTCAACCGTGGGTTGAAATAATGTGTCGAAGATTTAGATGCCATTGAAGAAAAACACATATACCGCACTACTTTTATGTTTTTTGGAGTATAATTGGCAGTTACATCACCTTATGTGGCGAAGAAAGGCTCTGATAGTGCCAACTGCCCAACTTCCAAAAAATGGGGTAAACTCAGCAAAAAAAGCCCTAAAAATCACCGATTTTTAGGACTTTTTGTGGTCGGAGTGAGAAGATTTGAACTTCCGGCCTCTTGGTCCCGAACGGCGGTTTTTTATTCCTTTTACATTTTTTTGGGTTTTTTATCCCTTTTTAATCGGTAAAATACTTTTTTCAGCAGTCTTTATACCGTCGTCTACATTTGTTTTATTTCCGTTTGTGGTCAGATATGTGGTCAAAATCGGACACGATCAAATATCGTGACGCAAGCCAAAGAAAAAACAATTACGAAATCCTCAGGCTTTAAGATGTGAGGCGGCGACGGGTATCAGCCAAACGTCGTTCTATTTTATTGCTCCATTGATTTTGTCGCACATGCAAAATGTTGTTATGCGCTGTGCTGACAGCTTCCGTTTTCAGCAGCGCAATTAACGTCAGTATAATTCATTTTACACCTCCGTTCTGCATACATTATACACTGTTGTTTCGCAGATATCAAGATATACGAAACAAAAATTATTAAAAATTCAGAAATCAATACAAATTGTTACGTCTCATTTGCTATGCTGGCTCAAAGCCCGGCACATTTTCAGGCAAAAACAAAAACACGTATATTAATGTAAAAGTTTTGTGAACAATAACAAAAAAACGCGAAACTGTACGCGTTGCTTATTGTAATTTTAATAATTTTTGATATAATATAGTTAATATAATACAAACTAACTAAATATAATAAAAATAAAGGATGTAACAGATTATGAGCGGTTTTGTTATTGAAAACGGAGTTTTGAAAAAGTACACCGGAAAAGGCAAAGACGTCGTCATACCGGAAAGCGTAACAAAAATAGGCGATAGTGCGTTCTTCAGCTGTAGCGGTCTTACAAGCATCACGATACCTGGCAGCGTAATGTCAATAGGAGATCAAGCGTTCAGCTATTGCAGAGGTCTTACAAACGTAACAATACCGGACAGTGTAATGAAAATAGGCGATGATGCATTCGCCGGTTGCAGCGGTCTTAAAAGCGTTACTATACCGGGCAGCGTAACGAAAATAGGCGATTGTGTTTTCGAATGCTGCAGCGGCCTTATGAATGTGACGATACCAAACAGTGTAATGAAAATAGGCAATAATGCGTTCCGCGAATGCCGCGCCCTTACAAACGTTACGATACCCGACGGCGTAATTTCAATAGGCAATAGTACGTTCTACGGCTGCAATGGTCTAACAAGCGTTACGATATCCGACAGTGTAACGAAAATAGGCAAGAGTGCGTTCAGCTATTGCAACAACCTTACAAGCGTGACGATAGGTAACGGCGTAACGGAAATAGGCGATGGTGCGTTCAGCTGGTGCAGCGGCCTTACAAGCGTGACTATACCGGACGGTATAACGTCGATAGGTAAACAGGCGTTCTCCGGCTGCAGGGGTCTTACAAGCGTGACGATATCGGACAGCGTAACGTCAATAGGCGATTGTGCGTTCTCCGGCTGCAGCAGTCTTACAAGCGTAACGATACCTGGCAGCGTAATAAGAATAGGCGATTATGCGTTCTCCTCCTGCAGCGGTCTTACAAGCGTGACAATACCTGACGGTGTTACGGAAATAGGCGAGGGTACATTTTCTTGCAGCGGCCTTACAAGCGTGACTATACCGGACGGTATAACGTCGATAGGTAAACAGGCGTTCTCCGGCTGCAGGGGTCTTACAAGCGTGACGATACCGGACAGCGTAACATCAATAGGCGATTGTGCGTTCTTCCGCTGCAGCGGTCTGACAAGCATCACTATACCTGGCGGCGTAACGGAAATAGGCGATGGTACGTTCTCCGACTGTAACGGCTTGACATATAACGAATATGACAATGGCTTGTACATCGGAAATTATAATAATAAATACTTTGTTTTAGTAAAGGCAAAAAACACATGGATAACATCGTGTAATATACATAATTATACAAAATTCATACATTCTTTTGCGTTCAATGGATGCAACAGTTTTACAAGCGTGACGATACCGGATAGTGTAACGAAAATAGGAGATGGGGTGTTCCACGGTTGTAGCGGTCTTACAAGCGTGACGGTCGGCAGCAGCGTCAAAACAATAGAATGGGGTGCGTTTGACGGCTGCGTCAATTTTAAAAACGTAATTCTGAAAAACGGAAAAGATCTGTTGTGGTTTGCAGAAAATAGCGGCAATTACGCTCCGCTCTGCTGTAACGCGACGGAAGAAGAGATGGCGGAGCTGATAAAAGCCGCCGCAAAATGGGACAAGGATAAAAAAGAGGCTTTTTACAATACGTATATGATAAGCGAAACGCGCGCCGCTATACTGCTTGCGGAAAAGCGGAAAGAAATGGAAGCTTACGCGGAGTTTCATAACACCACGGTCGACGATATGCGCGACAATATGCTCTCCGATCTCGGGCTTGACGAAGACGGCTGCAAGAAATACGATATCGGAAATATGACGGTAAACGTCAGAATGCTGCCCGACTTTACGTTCACGGTCGAGCTTCCGGACGGGAAAGCCTCAAAGTCGATCCCCAAAAAAGGCGCAGATGAAAAGAAATACGAAGAGGCGAACAAGGACTTTTCTGAGATCAAAAAGAATGTCAAGAAGATATGGAAAAACCGCTCTGACGTTATCCTGTCCGATTTCATAACCGGAAAAGAGCGTGAAGCGTCGTACTGGCGGAAAACGTATACGGACAACCCCGTACTTCGCGGAGTTGCAAGCCTTATCGTCTGGGAACAGAACGGAGCGTATTTCACACAAACGGAAAAAGGACCCGTGTCATGCGACGGCGTGCCGTATGAACTTGGAGAAGGTACGATCAGTGTCGCTCATCCGCTTGAAATGACTTTGGATCAAATCGCTTCATGGCAGAAATATTTCACCGATCGCGCACTGAAACAGCCGTTTGCGCAGATCTGGGAGCTCGTACATAAACCGGAGGATATAAAGCCGGACAGATATAAAGACTGCCCGATACTGTTCTTTGCGCTGCAGGGCGCCGGAAAGCACGGCTTTGACGAAAAGCTTGAGATACCCGGCTGCAAGATCGAAACGAACTGGACTTCCGAAAAAGCGCCGAACGGCAATTCCGTAAGCTACTGCAATATCACAAGCTTCAAGATAGAAAAGTACAGCCGCGCCGTGAATCACGCGATAGCGTATCTCGACCGCACGACAGTTCTCGGACGTATAGCGAAAGACGATATCAGCGTCATGGATTATGTAAAAGGCTGCAATATAGCGCAGATCACGGATTATATCGATGCCGCGTCAAATGCGAAAGCCGTAAACGTCCTCGCCGCGCTTATGGAATACAAAAACAAAACCTACCCCGACGTCGACCCGATGGCGGAATTTACACTTGAATGGTAAAGGAGAAAAGAAAATGAATAACGACGGATGGAAAGCGGCGGCTTTTGACCGCGCGGGATACAACGGTATCCGTGAAGAACATATTGAAGCAGTTGCTGACGAGCTTGCGGCGACGGGATTGACGACGATAACGCGCGACGATTTTGACCGCGCCTGCCTGCGCTGCGGTATCGATGGCAGCAATTTCAAGCAGTCCGATCTTGACAGGCTGAAAGAACTACTTAATAAATAATACGAGGAGAAAAGAAAATGAGTGATTTTGTAATTGAAAACGGAGTTTTAACTAGTTACAACGGCACCGATGCTGACGTGATCATACCTGATGGTGTTGCGGAGATAGGAAGATGGGCGTTTTCCGGATGCAGAAATCTTGTAAGCGTCACTATACCGGACAGCGTAAAAATACTTGATAATCAAGCATTTAGCGGATGTAGAGGGCTGACATTTAACGTTCCGAGCTTGAGTTTTCTCTTGAATCTGCCTTTTGATAAGACAGACCTTGAAAACGGTTTGGTATCTTCTGTCGTTATTCAAGGCGAACCGTTGAAAAAAATTACGATTGATGTTAGTATCGATATCAGTGCAAAAAACGTAGCTCTGATTAAGGGTTTGCGCGGCGTAGAGGTCATTCTGGATGATTCCGCATGCGAAACTGGAAAAGCGTTGCCGATTGATATTGTGAAGACAATAAAACCGACAGGCAAACAGCTTGCATATTTTTTGCTGTATCAATACGGAAAGAACTGGGAAGCATTTTTATCGAAAATCGCTAATGATAATTATGTAAACACCTTAATGAAAAATTGCGTTGAGATTCTCAGTTCGCTGAAAAAGCTCTCGGAGAAGCAGGCGAATCAGGTAATCAAGACTGCTCTTTTGCATAGCGATCATATAGAAAAAGACGTATTATCGGATCTTTCTCGTGCATTGGCCGCATTAAGTCGAAAAAGCGATGAGCTGGATAAATTGCTCGTAACCGATAATGACGAAAAATGTTCTGATACGGCGACAGAAAAGCTCGATCAGTTCACCGCTGCTTGCGATCAAAGTTCTGAAGATTACAAAGCCGCTGTAAGTATAGTCAAAAGTGGTTTCAAAATAAGAAACTCCGATAAGAATTCTTCTTTGAAATCGGCGGTGGCTTTAGTTTCCGGGTTTATAAAACTTTGGCGCGAATCACGTACCATCACATACGGAGAGATGTCTCAGGTGGAAATGCTGACTATGCACGACTTTGGGAAAAAAAGCGGGGCAAAATTCGCCTGCCATACGTATGACGATATCATAAATGAGCTGGATTATGAGGATTTTATCGCGTTTTTGAGAAAAAATATCGAAGGAAAGAATTATAGATTTTTCCTGATTCCTTTCTGTACTTATGCGAATGAAAAGGATATAATCAGTTTTATTGCAGAGATACGAAGCGGAAAAAAAGGAAATGCTAAAAGTAAATATAAAGCTATCAGTTCGGAAGTCGCAATGCTTTTAAGCGAAACAAAAGCAGCGGCAATGTACTTTGACAGTACCGGATTATTCGATGAGTACGCTTCGTTTCACGGCGTTGATCCGGAAGTTATGCGTATAAAACTACTTTATGATTTCGGTTTCGATGAAAACGGAGAGAAGATATATGATCTTGGTGACAAAACCGTCACTCTGAAATTGAATCGTGAACTCTCACTTTCTCTTTTTGACGGTGATAAAGAAGTTAAATCCGTACCGAAAAAAGGCAGCGATCCTGAAAAATATGAAATTGCAAAAAAGGACTTTGCCGATATGAAAACAACCTTTAATAAGGTCGTGAAAAATGTAGTCAAACATTTACATCGTTGTTTTCTCTTGAATCAGTCATATTCAAAGGACGCATGGAAGAATCAGTTTTGCGTAAATCCCATGCTCAGATCCATCGCTCGGTTGATCGTGTGGAATCAAAACGGAAACACCTTTGTTCTCACCGATGAAGGTGCGTCAGATAATACCGGGGCGTCCGTTTCACTGACAGAAGATAAGATCATTTTTGCACATCCGATGGAAATGGAAAATGAAGAAGTAACTGCCTGGCAAAAGTATCTTGTATCTCATATGCTTAAACAACCGTTTTGCCAAATGTGGGAACCGGTAGCAGACTTTCAGAATTTTAAGGAGAATCGCTATGAGAATTGCGACATTCCTTTGTATCGGTTTGACAATCAATACGGCATCGAAACAGTAAAAGAAACGGAGTATGATTACCGTTCTGGAATTTATGTTTATACACGTTATGACATTATACTCGATGACTGTAAGTTTGATTGGGAACCTGTCTCCGGTACCATTGAAAGCTTGAATAAACAATCTATAATCCGAATCAAAAGTATAAACTGTCTTAAAGTTACAAGGATGACAAATCACATTATATCATACCTTGATAAGTGTACCGTTTTCAGCAGGATCGGCAAAGATGACGTAACTGTTTTGGAAATATTGCCTTCTTATACCGCCGCTCAGCTTTTGGAATTTATCAAAGCCGCGGAAGAATCGCACGCGGTAAATGTCGCGGCTTTGTTGCTTGAATACAAAAACAAAACGTATCCCGATTTTGATCCCATGGCGGAATTCACGCTTGAATGGTAAAGGTTAAACATGACTGAAGAAGAAAAAACAAAACGGGCCGGTGAGATCGCAAAAGACGTGTTGAATTACGCCCGCAACTCGCTTCTTGTGAATATGCGTTTTCTCGATTCGGCGCTCAGCCGGCTCGGGCTTTTTCCCGCGGATACCGATATAACGCTCGGTACTGACGGAAAAAATCTGATATATCAGCCGATGCACGTTCTGAGACGTTTCAAAACGGGAAAAACCGTTATGACGCGTGATTATCTGCACGTCATTATGCACTGTATTTTCAGGCATATGTTCATAAACAGCCTGGTAAATCAGGCGGCGTGGGATCTTGCGTGCGATATAGCGGTAGAAAACGCGATATCCGGGCTCGGACTCAATACGGTTGAAACCGATGAATCGGGAAAACAAACCGCATTGTTTTCCGAATACGAAAAGAAAGCCGGCGGTATCACCGCGGAGAGGGTATATAAGTACCTTATAGACAGCGGGTTTTCCGATGACGAGCTTGAGAAAAGACGTCAGTTCTTCAAAGCGGACGACCATTCGGTCTGGTATATGACCGACGAAGAAAAAGCGTCCGCCGGACTTCCGTCAAGCAGCGACGGTGAAAGCAAAGACGACAACGACGATGAAAATCAGGACGACGGCTCCGGCGCCGCCTACGGTTCGGAAGAAGACTGGAGGAGCATATCCGAGCACATACAGACCGACCTTGAGACGTTTCATTCACGTGGCGATACGGCAGGTAATTTTATGCAGAACCTGCGCGAGCTGAACCGCGAAAAATACGATTATACGTCGTTTTTGAAAAAGTTTGCTGTGCTCGGTGAGGTGATGAAGATCAATCCTGAGGAATTCGATTACGTTTTCTATACATACGGTTTAAGGCTGTATGAAAAAATGCCGCTTATCGAACCGCTTGAATACAAAGACGTAAAGCGCATCAAGGATTTTGTTATCGCTATCGACACGTCCGGCTCGGTCGCCGGTGATCTTGTTCAGACGTTTTTGCAGAAAACGTTCAATATTTTAAAGTCAACGGAGAGTTTTTTCTCAAAAATAAACCTGTATATAATCCAGTGCGACGCGGCGATACAGGAAGCGTCAAAGATAACGACGCAACAGGAATTTGATGCGTATATCTCAAATTTGACACTCAAAGGCTTCGGCGGCACGGATTTCCGCCCTGTTTTCGGTTACGTAAACTGGCTTATAGAAAAAAAGGAATTCACAAACCTCAAAGGACTTATCTACTTCACGGACGGTTACGGCGTGTTCCCTGAAAAAAAGCCGTCGTATGAAACCGCATTCGTATTCATAGACGACGAATTCAACAACTACGACGTCCCGCCGTGGGCTATAAAGCTGATACTTAAAAAAGATGAAATATGAGAGAAATATCATGAGCATAAACGAAACAATAAAAGATTTTGTCGCCTTTGACCTTGAGACTACCGGGTTTTCACGCGAGTTCGACGGTATAACCCAGATCGGCGCGATACGCGTAAAAGACGGGAAAATAATGGCAGGCGAAAAAGACAGATTCAACAAACTTGTTTATCAGGGCAACGGTTACGGCAGACGGATACCGCCGGACGTTGTTGCTCTTACGGGAATAACGAATGAAATGGTATCGCGCGCCGACCCGATAGAAAAGGTTTTGCCGGAATTTCTTGAATTTGCAGGCGACGATATACTTGTCGGCTACAACTGTGACAGGTTCGACAGCAGCTTCCTGTACGCCGCGTGTAATCACTGCGGTATAACGATGAACAACAGATTCGTTGACGGCGTGTATCTTGCCAAAAAGTACATAAGATACAAAATGCCGGGCTGCCTGAAATATAATCTCGGTCTGATAACCGATCTGCTCGGGCTAAAAACGAGGCGGCGCATAACGCGTATTACGACGCATACGTAACGGCGCAGGTTTATCTGCGACTTTGCGAGGAGAACATACCGGAGCCGGTATATGTAAACACAACGTATGTGCGAAATGAGAAAAACGTTGATATAAGGAACAAAGACGGCGTCAATCCCGGGATCGCTTCATATCTTGACAAAACCGTTGAAATGCTCTGGCAAATGTATCCTGACGGCGTTCTTCCCGATACGTTATTTACATTCAGCGACGAGACAGGAATAATCATATACGAATTCCGCAAAAAAGTCAAAGCCGCGTACGGCATCAGACTTGAACAGTACCTCGCGCAATGCGGATTTACCTCGATCCCGTTGTCATGACAATATTACATAACTAATAAAATTTCCAAAGATGAAAGGAATTAAAAAAATGAGCGATTTTGTTATCGAAAACGAATTTGATGATTCTGAAATGGAATACAGAAAAGAACTGCTTTCCGAAGAACCCCTGAGAGACATTTTAAGTAGATTATGCGAAGAAAATGATGTGGAATTGCCGAGCAAACTGCGGATAACGTGTCCCGAAAATACAGATCCGGATAGTTTGGCAAAGCAAATAGTATCGGAAATCAAAACGATCATCAAGACTGCCGAACGTGGTATCAAAGCATCATTGAACGAAGGAAACGAACTGGATTTTTCATCTGGCGTTTTATATAATACCGAAAACAATAAGATATATATCAAAGTGTACGTATCATTTGAAGAATACGGCAAAGATGTATGCTACCATGGCGATCTGGATGATCTGGATAAGAAAATAAATCAGATTCTGAAAAATAAATCTAAAGAATACCCAGGTTTGAAATATGAAGGTATTGTTTCATGGAAGCAGTATTACGGCAGCGCATTAACATATTTCGGCCTCATAAAAAACACGAGGACAGATAAATATGCAAAAGAACTAATATTAAACGATGATGAATTCTGGGAAGAATACGGCGATTTGTTAGAATAAAAAATTACTGTTGAGCTTACGTTTACTTGAATTTGAATTCAAGAATATCCGAAAGACGAAAGGAATTAAAAAATGAACGATTTTGTTATAATAAAAGGAGTTTTGACAAAGTACACGGGAAATGATGCAGACGTTGTAATTCCCGACGGTATAACGGAAATAGGCGAAAGGGCTTTTGACAGACGTGACAGACTTATAAGTGTGACGATACCGGAAAGCGTAACGAAAATAGGAGAGAATGCATTTTCCGGCTGCAGCGGTCTTACAAGCGTAACGATACCTGACAGCGTAACGTCAATAGGCTGGTCTGCGTTCGATGGCTGCAGCAGTCTTACAAGCGTGACGATACCGGGCAGCGTAACAGAAATAGATCGTTCTGCATTCTGGGGATGCAGCAGTCTTACAAGCGTGACGATACCGGACGGTGTAACGAAAATTGGCAGTCGGGCGTTCGAAAACTGCGGTAGTCTTACAAGTATTACTATACCGGAAAGTATAACAATAATATATGATTATGCGTTCGGTAGGTGCGGTAGTCTTACAAGTGTCAATGCATCCGAAGAGCAATTCGAAATGGTATGGAGTGTTCTTGATTCTGACCAAAAAACAAACATTGCGTACAACTGTCTGAAAATCGGTACGGTATATAATATAGTCAAAGGATTTATAAAGAGGAAAAAAGATGATGTTCTGAACAGGATAATACAAAACGACGATGTTAAAGCACTTGAAATATATTTGCAGCTGTTCAAAAAGCCGGACATCGGAACACTTGATAAATATATTGAAAAAGCGCAGAACGCTGTCAATATCAAAGCGTATCTTATCGATTATAAAGCGAAAAATTATACAAATGAGCAGACAGAGGCGTTTTACGACGATCAGACAGAAAAAGAGATCGGATTTAAAGAGCGCACGCTTGCTGAATGGCGAAAGATATTCAAAATATCCGACAAAGACGGCAAAAGATATATCAGCGGTTATAAAGCTGATGATGCTATGGTGATAATTCCCTCGAATATCGCCGGTATGCCTGTATATGGTATAGCGGACAATGCGTTTAAAAACTGCACAACTCTGACAAGCGTGACGATACCTGGCAGCGTAATGTTGATAGGCAATAGTGCATTCTATGGCTGCAACAGTCTTATAAGCGTTACTATACAGGATGGTGTAACGTCAATTGATGATAGAGCGTTCTTTATGTGCAGCAATCTTACAAGCGTAACTATACCCGGCAGCGTAACGTTAATAGGACGTGATGCGTTCTTAGGATGCAGCAGCATTTCAAGCATAACTATACCTGATAGCGTAACAAATATAGGAACTTGCGCGTTTCACTTTTGCGGCAGTCTTACAAATATAACCGTTGATGAAAATAATAAAAACTATTCATCACAAGACGGGGTGTTATTTAGTAAAGATAAAACAACACTGATAAAATGTCCTGCAGGTAACGAAAGAACAGAATACACTATACCTGACAGCGTAACGTCGATAGGCGATCAGGCGTTCTCTTGGTGCAGCATCCTTACAAGTATGACGATACCCAACAGCGTGACGTCAATAGGTGACAATGCGTTCTCCGGCTGCATCGGTCTTACAAGTATAACGATACCGGACAGCGTAACAAAAATAGGTCAAAGTGCGTTCTCATGGTGCGACAGTCTTGCAAGCATAACTATACCCGAAAGTGTTACGAAGATAGGAGGATCCGCGTTTGGCAATTGTACAATAATTGCCTCGAAAGGTTCATACGCTTACAAGTACGCGATAAAGAATAATATAAACGTTAAAGAGTTATAAGAATTCGGAAAACATGTAAATGATATGAACGAATATGCAGTTCAAAATAAAATTCCGGGTAAAGAACAGGAAGAATAAAAAAGGTAGCAAAAAAACCATAAACGGAGAAACATTATGAATATCAAGGAAGCAAAACAAGAGATCAAAAACGCGATGACGGCGTATTTTACAAAAAACGAATTCGGTGAATACGTTATTCCGGCTAACAGACAGCGCCCGGTATTTCTCATGGGCCCTCCCGGAATCGGAAAAACGGCGATAATGGAGCAGATAGCGGAGGAACTCGGTGTCGGGCTTATCAGCTATTCCATGACGCATCACACGCGCCAGTCCGCGCTCGGTCTGCCGTTTATAGAAAAAAAGAATTACGGCGGCAAGGAATACGACGTTTCCGAATACACCATGTCGGAAATAATAGCGTCAGTTTATGATATGATGGAGGAAACGGGGCTTAAGGAGGGAATCCTGTTCCTTGACGAGATAAACTGCGTTTCCGAAACGCTGGCGCCCGTAATGCTGCAGTTTTTGCAGTACAAAATATTCGGAAAGCACAAAGTTCCGGACGGATGGATAATCGTCACCGCCGGAAACCCGCCGGAATATAACAATTCCGTGCGCGAATTCGACGTCGTGACGTGGGACAGGCTCAAGCGCATCGACGTAGAAGCCGATTACAACGCCTGGAGAGAGTACGCGCTGAACACGGGCGTTCATCCCGCCGTACTTACGTATCTCGATATAAAAAAGTCGAATTTCTATTCGATCGAAACGACGGTGGACGGCAAGAGCTTCGTAACCGCGCGCGGCTGGTCTGACCTTTCCGATATGATACGGCTTTACGAGCAAAACGGTATAAAACCGAATGAAAAGCTCATAGCTCAGTATCTGCAGAACAAGAAAATCGCAAAGGATTTTGCCATTTACTATGATCTTTTCGTAAAATACAGATCCGATTATCAGGTAGACACGATCTTATCCGGCAAAGCGGACGACGCGATAAGACAGAGAGCGAAAAACGCGAAATTTGACGAGAGACTCAGCCTGCTTGGCCTTTTGCTTGACGGTATAAACGAGTATTTCAAAAACGTGTACAGAAGTGAACTCACGCTCACGGAGCTTTTGAATTCCCTGAAAAACGTCAGAATGGAACTCGGAAGAACGGGAGCGGACGCGGCGATAAGCAAACAGATAAAAGCGAGAAAAACCGAGCTGAGCGCCGGCAGAACAGCGTCAAACATCTCCGCGGACAAAATATACGCGTTAAATAAAGTCGTATCCGTTCTTGAAGACGATCTTGCCGCAATATCAAACGATCATCCCGCCTCGCCGGAAGACGCTTTCAAGCTGTTAAAAGAGGATTTTGACAAGCGCACAAAGGGTCTTAAAAAGCAGGCGGAAGAATCGGGTGAAAAACTGTCCAACGTATTCCGCTTCTGCGACGAAGCGTTTGCCGACGGGCAGGAACTGGTCATACTTGTAACGGAGCTGACGATAAACTATCACAGCGCGCACTTCATCTCCCGCTACGGCTGTAAAGAATACTTTGAGCATAACAAAGCTCTGCTCTTCTATGAGCGCCAGAAAGAAATAATCCAGAGCATAGAAGACCTGAAACTGTAAGGAGAATATTTAATGACTGATTTTGCTATTGAAAACGGAGTTTTGAAAAAATACAATGGAAATGATACCGCCGTCACAATTCCCAACGGTATCACAGCAATCGGATATGGTGCATTTAAAAAAAACAAAACGATTACGGAAATCATTATACCGAATACGGTATTGTGTATTGAATCCTTGGCTTTTCAAGGATGCGCAAAGCTGAAATCCGTCGTTTTTTCAAATGTTTTGGAGAAAATAGGAGAGGACTGTTTTGAAAATTGCAAATCTTTAAAAACGGTGGAGTTACCCAAAACGCTGCGTTTTCTTGGAGCAGGCGCATTTGCCGGCTGCACAAAACTGATTTCCGTAAAATGCGATTCGGAAGTTTTTGAAGCCGGAGAAGACCCGTTTTCTCCCAGATTTTCATACTCGCTCGACCGTCAAATATCTCCTTGCACACAACTTGCGGACGAACAGGGATTCCTTATCTTTTGCGGTGTACTTTACGCTTATTACGGGAATTCGACCGAGATCGTTGTTCCAAACAGTGTAAAAGTCATTGTTGCCGGAGCTTTTAAATCCGGTGAATTTTACTGGGAAAGAAAATTGAATTTAAAGAGTGTTGTGATCCCCGATACCGTAAAAGAAATAGGAGCTGCTGCATTTGCAAACAACAAGAAGCTTAAAAGCATTAAAATGCCGAGCGGGATCAAACTCGGTCAAAATGTGTTTTTCGGATGTAAAGATCTTGCTGATGAAAACGGTTTCTTCGTCTATGATCAAACAGCATATACGTATTACTATGACGATGAAAACGTTACTGTTACCGAAGGGGTAAAGAAATTATCCGCGGGTTTGTTTGAAAATAAAAAAATGCATTCCGTATCGCTCCCAGATAGTTTGATATGCGTAGGAGAAAAGGCTTTCTGCGGGTGCGGTAACTTGGAATCAATAATAATACCTGAAGGAGTTAAGAGAATAGGAGCAGATGCATTTAAAAGCTGTAAGTGCCTTGCGAATGTTTCTATTCCGGATTCCGTTGAATCAATAGGAGACGGCATTTTTACGGGATGCGAAAGGTTAGCGGATAAAAACGGCTTTGTAATTATGAATGACACGATCCAGTCTTTCTTTGGCACGGCTCGTGATATCGTTGTGCCTGAAGGAATAATATCTATCGCAGACAGTGTATTTGACAGTACAAATATAGCGTCGATCAAACTTCCTACCACTCTGAGAAAACTCGGACAATCCGTGTTTGAAAATTGTAAAATGCTTACAGAAATCGAGATCCCGGAAGGAATAGCAGAATTAAAAAGCGAAGCTTTTTACGGATGCAGCAGACTGGAGAAAGTCTCGCTTCCGGATTCGCTTACCGAAATCGACAGCTATGTATTTTGCGGATGTGATAAACTGACTGAAATTCAGATTTCCGAAAACGTAAAGAGGATCGGAGCGGCTGCGTTCTCAGGGTGTTCATCTCTTCGTAAATTCAACATCCCGAACGGTGTGAAAACAATAGAATATAATACGTTCAGTGAATGCTGTTTTTTAGAAGAGATCACGATCCCCGAATCGGTCGAAAAGGTTGAGGATAATGCTTTCTTAAACTGTAAAAATCTGAAAACAGTTAATTGCAGGACAACCCAAACATCATTCAGCCGAAGCGCATTTAACGGATGTACAGGCTTGATCGATAAAAATGGCATGACGATAATTTCCGGCATATTGTTCAAAGTTGAAGACGGTCTGGAAAACGTTATAATTCCGGAAGGAGTAACAACGATCGCGCCTGATGTATTAAGGGAAGGTATAGCGTATTTTGGAGGATCGTTCAATACATATAAGAATGCAGGAACATTGAAAAGTGTTGTTCTGCCGTCCACGTTGAAAGATATATGCAGCGGCGCTTTCGCCGGATGCGAGTCTTTAAAGACCGTTTCTGTTCCTAACGGAGTAAAGCGTATTGGCGAAGAAAGCTTTGCCGGATGCAGTGCGCTAACCGAGATTGATATTCCGAACAGCGTGACACGGGTGGATAAACGGGCTTTCAAGGGTTGTTCATCTTTAAAAAGCGCAAAGCTCTCAGCTTCTTTGATTGAATTAAACACAGAGGTGTTCTTTAGTTGTAAATCTTTAAAGACCCTGCATATTCCGGAAACTACGGTATCCATAGAAATCGACGCTCTGAAGGGTTGTGATTCTCTTAAATCGATCGAAGTTGATAAAAACAATCCGGAATACTGTTCAATCGACGGAATGCTTTTCAATAAAACCGGAGATGAACTGCTGTACGTTCCCGGAGGAAAACTGTCGCATGAATATGAAATACCCGGGTATGTGAAAACAATCGGCAGCCGTGCATTCGCTGATTGTACAGCGCTGAAAAAAATCGTTATTCCGGGTTCGGTGAAAAATATCGGAGACGAAGCGTTTCCCAGAAAAACCTGGAACAGTAATTCTTATCTTAACGACATAGAAGTATCCCCTGAGGCCAGCTCCGGGATGATCGGCAACAATATTTTTGATATCGCGGATGGCGATAAACCTCTTGTTTTTCCAAAACTTCCGGTATCCTTTGTAAAAGAGCAGGCAATTCAGGTTTGTCTGGGATTGGGGTATTGTCTGAATCCCGAAAAATACGAGGGCGAATATGCAGATATTTACAAAAAGTATGCGCTGTCTCATCAGAGAATACTTATTAAAAAAGGACAGGAGCAAAAGCTGTCGGAAATTGAGCAGTATTTTGCTTCCGTAAACCCAGATGATGGATCATCGGTATGTGCTTACAAACCGGAGCTTTCCCTGAAAAAACCAAATGAGCTTCAAAAGGTCGAAATTCTGGAAGAGGCCGTAAGAAAAGGAACGCTCGACGATCTTAAAGCTGTTATCAAAACTTACAAACCATTTGAGATCACAGCTCGTGCTTTAGGATTGGCATGCAGATATCGCGGCCTTGATTTCGTGCGTGAACTCGTTGGCGCCGGTGCAACATTTGATTACAAGAGTACGCCTCAGATAATCAGAAAATACAAAACAGATCAGAACACCGCAAGCGGCAGCTACAGCACAGAGTATTATCTGATGCTCGTTCCTTCAAAAATCGATATAAACCGTAGTTATGAATATACTCCGATGTACGGCGTACCGAATATTTACATTACAAAAGAACTTGAAGATCAAGCTCTTCCGCTAAACGATCGTATCGAAATAGTAAAATTTCTTTTGCCAAAATATAGGAAACTCGGGATTTCTCTTGATGAAATGCTGTATTGGGCGTTGACAAGAGGCGAGATCGAATTTGCCGACGCTTTGATCAACATGGGTGTAAATCTTAATAAAACTCCTCCGAAATACTATTCATCGTGGGGGAACTCAACGTATATAACAATAATCACGGAAGGTTATCAGTCAAATTACTGGACTTCATATATAACTGCATTATCTGATTTGCGATCCGATCAGCTTTTGCCGATGCTGAAAAGAATAGCCTTGCTTGCATCGGATTTCGGGAAAAAACCGGTCATAAGTCAGAAAATGTTTGATGAACTTAAGTGGAATGATGAATCTTTGTCGTTCGCTTTGGATAACTGTGATTTTTCAAAAGTTAATCAGAAAAAGGCTCTCGAATCGAGCGTTTCTGGCAACCGTGATGTTTCTCTTGCAAAGATGGCTGAGATCGGATGGCTCAGTCAAGCGGCAAAACTTGATAATCTTATTGCGTTTGCCCAGGAGAATAAAAAGAATGATATTCTGGCTTGGTTGATAGATTACAAAAACAAAACAGTTGATATTGCGGCAGAAGGAAGAAAAAAAGAAGCCCAAATGATAAAAGAGCTTAGCGAAGATCCAAATTCTGTTTCATCAATAAAAAAGGTATGGAGCTATGAAAAGCTGAGCGACGGAACGCTTTTGATTACAAGTTATAAAGGAACTGAAACGAACGTCGTGATACCGTCGGTTATCGGCAAAACTGCGGTAACGGTCATCGGGAACGAAGCGTTTTCTGCGTCATCTTTCGGTAGAAAGGCATCTAATTACGAAATAAGAAAAAAGATCACGTCGATCATTATTCCGGAAGGGGTAAAAGAAATATGGTCTTGGGCATTCAGTTGTTGTGAATCTCTTGTAACTGTCACGCTTCCGGATACGCTCAAAACAATAAGTAATTATGCATTCAGCTCCTGTGAAAAGCTTAAGGATATTTCAATACCAAAAGGGATCAAAACAATCGATCCGTCTGCGTTTTCAGGTTGTGATTCATTGAAGGACGAAAACGGTTTTGCCGTGGTAGACGGGTTTTTGCTCGGTTACTATGGTTACGATTCTTCGCTTCGTATTCCGGATGTTGTTAAATACGTCGTGTCGCTTTTAGGCAAATACTCTTCATTTAATAAAAGTATAACTGAGATAATATTGCCGGAAGGACTTGAAAATATCGGAGAAGGCGCTTTTGAAAACTCAACAGAGCTTGAATCGATATCTATACCGTCAAGCGTAAAAACAATAGGTAAAAAAGCGTTCTTTAAATCGGGAATAGAGACAATTGAACTGAAGGAAGGACTTAAGACGATCGGAGCCGAAGCGTTTGCACACACTCCGCTTAATTCAGTAAAAATCCCGCAAAGTGTAGTAAAGATCGGTCCGCAGGCGTTTTTCAGCTGCAGGAAGCTGAAAGACGTTTATATATCCGAAAAAACAGTAAAATTCGGTAAAGAGATCCTCGGAGCATACGATTCTGACACCTCGTTGGGAGTTGTTAAACCTTCTGGCGTTTACGTACATACACCTGCAGGATCGGCGGCGGAAGAATATATGAAACAGTACGGCGGCGTATGCATTGTCAATGATTACGGGGAGGATAAATGATGTCAAAAATACTTTTACTCGGCAACGGGATAAACCGCTGCTTTGCGAAAAGCTCGTGGCGGGACGCCATTGAAAACGTTCGGTCAAAATACGGCGTGAAAACAACGGCGAAGCAAATAGAAAAGCTGCCGTATAATATGCAGATCGTCGCGGCTTCAAACGATAGAGTTGAAGACGCGATGAAGGATTACTGCGCGGATCTGTGCGCGGACGAGATAAGTGAAGAAAACAAAGATCTTATTCTCAATATCACGGACGGTTTTGACGAAATCCTGACAACAAATTACAGTTTTGAGATAGAGCAGGCGCTCGGCGTCAAGCCTTCCGCCGCGTCGTACCGCAGAATTTCGAATCAGAGCAGAGACGGTCTGAAAGACCGGCAGAAAAAGATGAATATATATAAATATCACAAAGCAAAGGACAAGCGTATTTGGCACATACACGGCGACGCCGCCGCGCCGAGATCGGTAGTTATGGGTCACTACTATTACGGCAAGCTTTTGAGGGAGATTCAGGAGAGAGTATCGGAATTCGTGCCCGGATATATGGGCAAAACGGCAGAGGGTTTGGAATACGAACCGTCAAGCTGGGTCGATCTGTTCCTTATGAACGACGTTTATATCATCGGTTTTGCATTTGATCTGTGCGAGTACGATCTGTATTATCTGCTCTGCTGCAAAAAACGCAGAGAAAACGGCTCGACCGTAACGTATATCGTAAAAGAAGGCGAGACGATAGACCCGGAAAAGAAAATAATGCTTGACGCATATAATGTAAAAACAAAAAAAATAAAAGCCGCGGACTATAAAGAATTTTATAAAGCCGCTGCGGAATACGTAAGGAGGATAAAATAATGAGTGATTTTGTAATTGAAAACAGAGTTTTGATCAAGTACACGGGAAAAGATTCAGACGTCGTAATTCCCGACGGCGTAACGTCAATAAGCTGGCGTGCGTTCGAAGGCTGCAGTAGTCTTACAAGCGTGACGATACCGGAAAGCGTAACAACAATAGGCGCACGGGCATTTTCTGACTGTTGGAATCTTACTAACGTGACAATACCAGGCAGTGTAACGTCAATAGGAAGTTATGCGTTCTTACGCTGCAGAAGTTTTTCAAACATGACTATACCAGACAGCATAACGTCAATTGCAGAGAGTGTGTTCTCCGAATGCAGCAGTCTTACAAGTGTGACCATACCGGGCGGAGTAACGGAAATAGGCAAAAATGCATTCCATGGCTGCAGCAAATTGATATATAATGAATATGATAATGCACTTTATTTGGGAAATACGCATAATCCATATTATGCGTTAATTAAAGTAAAAAACAAGTCAAGAAAAATTGGTAATATAAATGAAAAAACAAGAATTATCGCAAGTGGAGCGTTTAACAACTGCAGCAGTCTTACAAGCATAATGATCCCCGACAGCGTGACCTCAATCGGCAATGAAGCGTTCCATAGCTGCGCAAGTCTGACAAGCATGACGATCCCCGACAGTGTGACCTTGATCGGCAATAAAGCGTTCTATAGCTGCGCAAGTCTGACAAGCGTGACGATACCTGACAGCGTGACCTTAATCGGCAATGAAGCGTTCCATAGTTGCGCAAGCCTGAAAAGCGTGACGATACCGGATAGCGTAATATCAATAGGCATATCAGCATTTGAAAACTGCAGTGAATTGGATTATAATGAATATGACAGTGCGCTTTATTTGGGAAATAAATATAATCCGTACCACGTTTTGATCAAAGGAATAAACGAGTCAATAAAAAGTGTTAATATAAACGAAAAAACAAAGGTCATTGCATGTGGTGCATTTTATAAATTCAACAGTCTTACCAGTATAACAATACCGGACGGCGTAACGTCAATAGGCGCTTATGCGTTTGATAGCTGCAGCGTTCTTGAAAGCGTGACTATAGGAAACGGTGTAAAGTCAATAGGCTATCGTGCATTGTGCAGCAGTCTTAAAAGCATAACTGTATCAGACAAAAAAGGTGTATATCATGCATCCGGCAACTGTCTTATAGAAACCGAGAGCAAAACGCTGATAAAAGGCTGCGAAAACAGTGTGATACCGAATGACGGCAGCGTAACATCAATAAGTGATAATGCATTTTTAGAATGCAATCTTAAAAATGTGACGATACCGGATAGCGTAACAAAGATTGGCGGTTGGGCGTTTTGCGGTTGCAGCAGTCTTACAAACATTACGATACCAGACAGTGTAACGTCAATAGGCGATTATGCGTTTTACTACTGCAGAAGTCTTACCAAAGTGACGATACCGGGCAGTGTAACGTCAATAGGTTATGGCACGTTCGAAGAATGCAGTAACCTTACAAACGTTGATGCGTCTGAAGAGCAGTTCACGCTTGTGTGGAATACGCTTGAACCAGATCAGAAAAATAATATTGCATACAATTGTTTGAAATTCGGTCAGACATATAACAAAGTCAAAGATTTTGTTAAGAGAAAAAAAGATGATGTTTTAAACATAATAATCAAAGACGACGACGTTAAAGAGTTTGAATCATATTTACTGATGCTCAAAAAGCCGGACGTCGGGGCACTTGACGAATATCTTGAAAAATCGCAGAATACCATCAATATCAAAGCGTATCTTCTCGATTATAAAGCAAAAAATTTTTCAAGAGTACAAACCGAAGAATACTACGACGATCAGACCGAAAAGGAGCTCGGATTTAAAGAACGTACATTATCGGATTGGCGAAAGATTTTCAAAATAACCGATAAAGACGGCAAAAGATATATCAGCGGCTATAGAGCTGATGATCCGACGGTGGTAATTCCCTCGGACATCGCGGGCAAGCCCGTATACGGTATAGCAGACAAGGCGTTTAAAAAATGCACAACCCTGACAAGTGTGATGATAGAGGACGGCGTAAAGTCAATAGGCGCTTGGGCGTTCGCCGGTTGCAGCAGTCTTACAAGCGTGACGATACCGAAAAGCATGACTTCAATAGACTCCCTTGCGTTTGACGATTGTATCAGACTTAAAAGAGTTTACATAACCGATATTGCAAAATGGTGTGAGATAAGTTACTCTAATAATATATCAAATCCGTTGATTATTGCTCATAACCTGTATTTAAACAACGAATTGATGACTGATCTTGCTATACCGGACAGCGTGACGAAAATAGGCGAGAGTGCGTTCGACGGTTGCAAGAGTCTTACAAGCGTGATAATACCGGATAGCGTGACTAATATTGGTGATTATGCGTTCTATAACTGCAGAAATTTAACAAGCGTGACTATACCGGATAGCGTAATATCAATAGGTGACAAAACGTTTTCCCGATGCAAATCGCTTAAAATATGCGCATCTGCAGGGTCATATGCCGATAAATACGCTAAGAAGAATAAGATTCCTTTTGAGGCAATTTGATTGAAGAGCAAATAATGTATAAATCAAAAAAATAAAAGCCGCGGACTATAAAGATTTCTATAAAGCCGCTGCGGAATACGTAAGGAGGATAAAATAATGAGTGATTTTGTAATTGAAAACGGAGTTTTGATCAAGTACACGGGAAAAGATTCAGACGTCGTAATTCCCGACGGCGTAACGTCAATAAGCTGGCGTGCGTTCGAAGGCTGCAGTAGTCTTACAAGCGTGACGATACCGGATAGCGTAACGAAAATAGGTAACGAGGTGTTCTGGGGTTGTAGGAACCTTTCTAACATGGCAATAGGAAACGGAGTAACGGAAATAGGTGATTCTAAGTTCTCTTATTATACCGGTCTTAAGAGCGTTATATTGTCGGACAGTATTACATCTATTGGCAATCGTGCGTTCGAAGGCTGCAGCAGTCTTACAAGTGTGACGATACCGGATAGCGTAATAACAATAGGCAAAGAAGCGTTCTGGGGTTGCAGCAGCCTCACAAAAGTAACGATAGGAAGCGGTGTAACAGAAATAGGTGATTCTGCGTTCTCTCATTGCAGCAGTCTTAAGAGCGTTACGATACCGAACAGCGTAATGAAAATAGGCGGCGCTGCCTTTTTCGGTTGCCGCAGTCTTACAAACGTAACGATAGGAAACGGGGCAGTGATAATAGGTTACTCTGCATTCAAAGGATGCAATAAGCTTGAAAGCATAACTTTACCAGAGAGCAAAAATCTGTCAAGGTTGGCTGAAGAGTGTAATGATTACGATCCGCTCTGTCGTGCTGCAACTGAAGAGCAAATGGCGGAGCTTATAAAAGCGGTGGCAAAATGGGACAGATATAATAAAGAAGCCTTTTATGTATCATATATGATAAGCGACACACGCGCGGCGATACTGCTTGCGGAAAAGCGAAAGGAACTTGATAAATACGCGGATATGCGCGGGATGACGGCGGATGAGGTGCGTGACAGACTGCTTTCAGATTTCGGACTTGACGCCGATGGATGTAAAGAATATGACCTCGGAAACACCGTAGTGAAAGTCAAAATGCTGCCCGATTTCACGTTTGCTGTGGATCTGCCGGACGGCAAGATCTCAAAATCGCTGCCGAAAAAAGGCGCAGATGAGAAAAAGTTCAAAGAAGCGGATAAAGATTTTTCGGAAATGAAGAAAAACGTGAAAAAGGTTTGGAAAAACCGTTCCGATCTGCTGTTATCCGATTTTGTGAGCGGTAAAAAACGCGCCGCGTCTTATTGGAAAAAGACTTACACGGGCAACCCGGTGCTTCGCGGCGTAGCAAAGCTTATAGTATGGGAGCAGAACGGCAAATACTTCACACTCGCTGACGGCGGTACGATCGGATCGGACGGTTCTCCGTATGAACTTACAAAAGAATCAGTCCGTTTGGCACACCCGTTGGAAATGAGCAAAGACGATGTCACGTCGTGGCAGAAATACTATACCGATCGCGGACTCAAACAGCCGTTTGCACAGATATGGGAGCCCGTACATAAGCCTGAGAATATAAAGTCTGACAGATATAAAAATTGTCCGATACTGTTCTTTGCGCTGCAGGGAGCGACAAAACACGGCTTTAATGAGAAACTTAACATCCCCGGATGCACGATCAAAACGGAATGGAAATCAGAAAAAGCGGCAAACGGTAATTCGGTGAGTTATTGCAATATTCTTGATTTCAATATTGAAAAATACAGCCGCGCCGTAAATCACGCCGTCGCATATCTCGACCGCACGACAGTTCTCGGACGTATCGCAAAGGACGATTTAAGCGTGATGGATTACGTTGAAGGCAGCAATATCGCGCAGATCACCGACTATATCGAAGCCGCGTCAAACGCAAAAGCAGTAAACGTTCTCGCCGCTCTTATGGAATACAAAAACAAAACTTACCCCGATTTCGATCCCATGGCGGAATTCACACTTGAATGGTAAAAATAAAATAAAGGAGAAAATAAAAAATGGATCAGTTACAGCTAATTTCAAAACAAAACCCCGGCGTTGTTTCGATAGAAAATTTTGAACAGCTGAAAGCGGGATTGTCCCGGTATCTCAGCAGATATAAAGGAGCGGTCTATACCGAGCGGATGCTGTCCGACGCTAAGGATGACAAAAAAGAGCTCACAAGGCTGAGAAAAGAAATAGACGAAAAAAGGAAAGATATAAAACGCGCTTATCTTGAACCGTATAACGAATTTGAATCAAAAGTCAAAGAGCTTCTTGCGTTGATCGACGAACCGCTGAACGACATAAAAGAGTTTATCGGCGGAATGGAAGAACGTGAGAAAGCACAGAAAAAAGAACGGATCAAAGCGTTTTACAATACCGTATCCGCCCCTCTCGGAAAGCTTGCGGACAGTTTGTTTGAAAGCGACGCGTTTTTCAACGATAAATGGCTCAACAAGACCGCGTCTGAAAAAGCGTGGCGCGACGAGATAGTATCAAAAGTATCGCAGGCGTCAAAAGATCTGACAGTAATACAAAACACAGGCGGATCGAACACGCCCGCGCTTGTGGCTCAGTATATTGACAGTATGGATATTGATTCCGTGCTTGAATACAAAAAATATCTTGAGACGAAAACAGAGCTTATAACCGGTATCAGTGAATTTTCATCCGAGATCGACAACGTTACAGGTTATAAAATCGTTAAACTGAGCGGCACGGAACAGCAGATCACTCAGCTTATGGAATACGCGGAGTTTCTTGGTGTTGAAACGGAAATAACCGAAGACGGGTTCCCGTCCGATATGGTCGAACTGACCGTTCCAGATTTTGACAGCTTCGTCTGCTTTGATATAGAAACGTCCGGCTCGTTCGGCGCCGCTTCCGGCGACTCGGAATCTGAAATAACGGAAATAGGCGCTGTCAAGGTCATAGACGGACAGATAGTTGAAAGGCAGGACTGGATGTGCAACCCGGGAAGAAAAATAACGCCTTTCAACGCAAGAAAAACACACATAACCGACGATATGGTTAAAAACGAGCCGCCTGTCGACGAGCAGGTGAAGAAGTTCATCGATTTTGTCGGAGATCTGCCCGTTGTCGGACACAATATCAAAGCTTCAGACCTGCGTTATATAGGTAAAGCGACAAAACGCGCCGGCGTCATGTTTTCTCCCTCATATTTTGATACGTATCTGTACGCGAAAAATTTCAAAGAGGAAAATGGCTGGACAAATCTCAAACTTGAATATCTGTCAGATTTCTTCTGCATAAGTCAACCCGACGCTCACCGCGCCTGGTGCGATGCAGAAGCAAATACAAAACTATATTATAAACTAAAAAATTTATAAAACGTGATTTTCAGGAGACAAAAAATGGAAAAGTATAATGAATCCCATGAAGAGATGATAACAACGATCGCATCTTTATTTAAAACGCTGCCTTACGATATTAAAAATCAACCGCTTACGAGACTGGATATAGATCCGGCGGCTGCCGACGCTTTATCGGCTATAGGCATATATACGATAGGTCAGCTTTTCGGAGATAAAAATGCAAAATACGATTATTTCAGTGAAACAGATGAAATATCTGAATACAAAACAAGCAGCGACAGCGCAGCCGAAACCGCTTATACTTCAGCGTATACATCTTTTGAACACACGGAAAGCATTTACGGCACAAAAAAAGAAGATGTATCCTCTTATCCGGAAAAATCAGATCCTGTCGTAAAGCCCTGTTCTCCGGAAGTATCTGACGTGATTAAAAATACCGAGTTTACAAGCACACTTGTCGGAGCATCGGAAACGATCCGCTCCACGCCGGAAGAGCGTGAACCGACAGTTAAATCACCGATACGCGAATTACCGAACGGCATAAGAACAAAACGGTATTCCGGAGCGGCACAGGATACGGCGCCGGAAGATCAGCCGCGTTATGATACATATGTATCAAGCGACAGAATAATAACGGACGATCTGCCTGAAAGTATAAAAAGGATGTCCGTAATAAATCTGAAAATCAACAGCCGCGCCGTGAACGCGCTCATGCGAAGCAAAGTGGCAAGGATCGGTCAGCTTGCAGATATGAGTCGTGAAAAGCTGCTTTCGATAAGAAACCTCGGTGAGGAGACCGCAGAGGAAATACTTCGTGAAATGGCACTTTTGGCAGAACAGAAAGAAAACTATTTCAACGAGTGAAAACGGGGTACAGAGAATGAAAATCATACATCTATCCGATCTTCATCTCGGAAAAAGACTGAACGAATATTCATTGATAGACGACCAGAAATATATACTGATAAAAATCAAAAACGTTATTGATGAAGAAAAGCCCGATCTTGTCGTTATTGCGGGCGACATTTACGACAAATCCGTACCGTCTGCCGAGGCGGTCGAACTGTTTGACGATTTTTTGGTATCGCTGGCACAGAGAAAACTGCAGGTGTGCGTTATAAGCGGCAACCACGATTCACCTGAACGTCTTGCGTTCGGCAACAGACTTATGGATAAAAGCGGTATTCATATAAGTCCGGTCTATAACGGCAAAACAGAACCTCTTCTCTTCCGCGACAGCTATGGCGAAATATTCGTTTATATGCTTCCTTTTATAAAGCCTGCAAACGTCAGAAGGTTTTTTGAAGATGAAGAAATAAACACGTATACCGACGCGATGAGGGTCGCGATTTCGGCAATGAATATAGACGAAAGCAAGAGAAATATTCTTGTAACGCATCAGTTCGTTACCGGGGCGGAAAGGTCGGAATCTGAGGAGATCAACGTTGGCGGTTCGGACAATATCGACGCGTCTGTTTTTGAGGTTTTTGATTACATCGCCTTAGGCCACATACATGGGCCTCAGAATATCGGATCTGAACGTATTCGCTATTGCGGTACGCCGCTGAAATACTCTTTCTCCGAAGTCAAACATCAAAAATCCGTAACGGTGGTTGAGTTGAAAGAAAAGGGGATTCTTGATGTCAAAACGGTACCGCTAACGCCAAGGTGCGATCTGGTTGAGATAAAAGGTAAATACAATGATCTTATGTCAGCAAGCTTCTACGAGGGAACTACTTACCGCGAAGACTACATGCGCGTTATACTCACCGATGAAGACGATATTATTGACGCGATCTCAAAACTGCGTGTTGTATATAAAAATATTATGAGCCTTGATTACGACAACAAAAGGACAAGATCAAAATCAGCTGTGACCGGATCAGCGGATATCGAAAATAAAACTCCGCTGCAGCTGTTTTCAGATTTTTTTGAAATACAGAACGGATCGCAAATGACAGATGAGCAGACTGAATACGTATCGGATCTAATCAATAAGATCTGGGAGGAAGAACAATGAGACCGTTAAAACTTACTATGTCCGCTTTCGGACCATATGCTAAAGAAGTGACGGTAAACCTTGAAAAGCTTGGTTCAAACGGGTTATACCTTATCACTGGCGACACCGGAGCTGGTAAAACAACGATATTTGATGCCATAACGTATGCGCTTTACGATGAAGCCAGCGGAGATACGCGCGACAAGAATATGCTGAGATCAAAATATGCCGAGGAGAATACTCCTACGTTTGTAATTCTTGAATTTGAATACGGCGGAAGAATATACACTGTCAGAAGAAATCCGGATTATGAACGTAAATCCTCACGCGGCGACGGTATGACGGTCGAAAAAGCCAATGCGGAATTGACCATGCCGGACGGCAAAGTGGTAACAAAACTGAGAGACGTCAACAGATCGATTATTGAAATAATGGGTATTGACAAACACCAGTTTTCACAAATTGCCATGATAGCTCAGGGAGATTTCCGCAAGCTTCTTAATGCTTCCACCGATGAGCGCAAAGCAATATTTCAAAGACTTTTCCGTACACAGTGTTATTATCAGCTTCAGCAGACTTTAAAAAACGATGTGTCCGTTTTAAGAAAAACATACGATGAACTAAAAATACGCATAGGACAATATATCCGCGGCATTTCATGCAGCGATAACAGCGTTTTGAAGGTCGACGCGGACAAAGCAAAAAACGACAGTCTGACGTTGACGGAAACAATATTGCTTATAGACAGGATTATTAAAGAAGATACGCAAATAGACAGACGTTTAAGCGACGAACTTAAAAAAGCCGACGACGAGCTTATGGAAATAAGTAAGACCGCGGCACTTATAGAAGAACGCCGCAAAAAAGAAAATGCCGTTACCGCGCTGAAGATAGATCTTATAAAAGAATTGCCTAAGCTTGATACGGCAAAACTCACTCTTGATACAGAGTCGTCAAAAAGGTTTGAGGCGGATCAGCTTGCTAAAGACGCTGCGGCGCTTGAAACGACAAGACCGGACTATGATGAACTGGATAAAAAACGCATAGATGCAGCAGCTCTTGAAAGCGAAATAAAACGTCTTACAACTGAAATCTCCGAAAGGTCGATAGTGCATGCAAATGCAAAAGCCGAGCTTGAACGTATAAGATCTGAATTATCGGATCTATCCGGTATAGAAGCCGAAAAAGCCGATCTGGATATCGTTTCAAACGATATATCGCTGCAGTCCGAAGCTGTTGCAAAGCTCGAGAAAATGATAAGCGAATACGAGACGTCAAAAGCAGCGCTTGTACGCTTACAAGATGAATATATCCGTCTGCGTGACGATTCAGAAGCAAAAAAAATCGAATACAACGAAAAATATCTAGCATATATAGATGGGCAGGCAGGAGTTATTGCCGAAGGACTTGAAGACGGTAAACCTTGCCCGGTATGCGGTTCTTTGACCCATCCCAATCCGGCACACAGATCTGAAAACGCTCCGACAAAAGAAGAACTTGATATTTTGAAGACCAGATCTGAGTCAGCGGAAAGACGGGCTACGGAAGCAAGTGAAAAATCCGGAGCGCAGCAGTCAGTTGTTACAGAGAAAAAGACCGTGCTTGAGAATACGGCAAAAGAAACTCTCGACACAAATATATTTGATGAAATCGTACCGGCGCTGACAGATAAGAAAACAGAGCTTTTGTATAAGAGAGTTGAGCTTTCAAAAAAACTGGATGAGGTCCGCGGCAGAATAGTCAAGAAATCCACGCTTGAAAGATCGGTACCGGAAAAAGAAAAAAACATACAGTCGCTTTATGAACTGCTCAACGGTATGACAAAAATGCTTACCGAAAAAACGGCGATTTGCGATAGTATGACAACACGCGTAAGAGAACTGTCATCAAAGCTTTTATTCGGATCGGCGCGTGAGCTTGAAGCTCATATAGGCGATCTTATGCAAAAAAAGAGTACTCTTGAAAGGGCATTTGAAAAAGCTACTGCCGATTATAACGAACAAGACAAGCTCGTAAGCTCGCTCAGAGCAAGGATTGCCGAGATAGAAACTTCGCTGTCGGATAAGATCGATGTTGATATACACGCTGTTGCCGGAAGAAAAAACGAACTTGCTCAGAAAAAAGAAAAGATCAGTTCCGAACTTCGTAATATTGCTGCGAGACTGAGTAATAACGGTAATATAAAAACTGCGCTTGATGATAGCACAAACAGCATTGAAGAGATCGAAAAGAAATTCAGTATGGTAAAATCTTTGTCAGATACCGCGAACGGAAATTTGACAGGCAAAGAAAAGTTGATGCTCGAGACGTATATCCAGACCACGTATTTTGACAGAATAATAGACCGCGCAAACCTGAGATTGTTGATTATGTCGGACGGACAGTATGAACTTAAAAGATGTGAGGAAGCTGAAAATAACAGAAGCCAGAGCGGTCTTGATCTTAACGTTATAGATCATTATAACGGAACGGAAAGAAGCGTTAAAACATTATCCGGCGGCGAATCGTTCAAGGCGTCTCTTTCGCTTGCGCTAGGATTATCTGACGAGATCCAGTCTTCCGCAGGCGGCGTAAAGCTTGATACGATGTTCGTGGACGAAGGTTTCGGTTCACTTGACGATGAGTCTCTCGATCAAGCGATGAAAGCACTTTCAAACCTTGCAAACGGCAATCGTCTGGTTGGCATCATATCACACGTTGCCGAGCTTAAAAACAGAATAGATAAACAGATTCTCGTTACAAAAGACCGCGCAGCAGGCAGCGCTGTAAAAATAGTTGGGTGAAGTGACAGAATCGTTGAAAGCGTAATTAACGTCATTTATCTCAGTTATCTATTAGATAGAATGGTCTTGAAAAAATCTCCGGCTCTGAATTGCAAATATTCAGAGCCGGAGTCTTTTTTCTGTAAATCTGAAGAAAATTAATATATCCTCTTGACAAACATATGTTCGTGTGATATAATAGAACACGAACATATGTTCTGATATCAAAATAAAAAAAGGAGAAAAAAGTTGACAGAAAACAAAATCGAATTATCACAAGAGGACGTAGCCGAATTAAAATCGTTTTTCGAAAAGAACGATATCACAAGATTTGCTACGCTTGACAAAGAATATACGCTCTGCGGAAAGAAAAGCGATATATTTGCAAAGGCAAAAAAGTATTTGTCAGAAAAATGGGATGCAAATCTCCCGGAGCTCGGAATCAAAAGGAATATGAAAAACTACTCCGCCGTATATCCGGTAAATCTGATTAAAGACACGGATGCCGGATATTTTGCGGAGCAGGTGGCTGATATCTTTTCCGATGAAGAAAAATACCGTAATGCGATCGATATATTTTTTGAAATGTATGAAGAGCCTTTGTCCGCGGGTTTTGAAGCGTACGCCGCAAAGATAAACAAGCCTGTCGAAGAATTGACGGACGATGAAATATGTTGTGTCATTGATCAGATCGCAGATACTATAGACGGCGAACTGACGAACGTAACTATGATAGGACAAAAGGTGCCGGAGATATTCGGCGTATCGAAAAATACAAAGGCTCATGAAGACTACAGCAAAAAAGCAAAAAATCCCGACAGAACGAATTTTGAAAAAAGCTGGTATCACAGCGATACAAAGATCGGCACAATGCTTTCGCTTGAAGAACTGCAGGAAAAGGACGAAAAGAACGGAACCGACGTAATTGCAAACGCACGCAGTGTTTTTGATGACGGTAGTCAGAGCGCTGCCGATGCTGACGCAGAGTGTATGAAACTGCGCAACGCTTTCGCAGATACGCTTGACAGCACGGATCTTGCTATATTCGAAATGCGGGAAAAGGGCATGAAGGATAAAGAGATCGCCGCCGCGCTGAAATACAAAACGCACAGCGCCGTTGTTAAAAGACTGGCGAAGATGAAAGAAAAGTATATGGAATTCAGAAAAACATATACGTTTTGACGTTTTTTTCATAAAGCCGGGAACAATTTGCAGATCTCGCGTTGATATATATATATGGAGGGAGACAGCAAAGCAATAATTACCGTCGGGGTAAGCCCGGCGGTTTTGATTTGCTGAAAATCTTTTATCATACAGGAGGTGTTGTGAATTGGTTTAATAACTGATATTCCAGCCAAAGAAAAAGCGAAAATCAAAAATCGTATAAGGAGGTACAGTAATACGATACAGTCAAAAATCAAAAGCTACGATGAACTGCCGTTGTTCATCAACGCAAAAACACTTGCCGATACGCTCGGCATATCTATCTCTTCCGCATATGAGCTGATGACGGAAAAAGGATTCCCGTCGATAAGGATCGGTAAACGTCTTGTCGTACAAAAGGAAAAATTCATATCGTGGATAAACGGAAAGAGCGGAGGAAATAAATATTGAGTTATGAAAACGTCCGAGATCATTTCTTTCCCGTGCCGAACGATATATTCATACTCGGTCTTACGGCGGGAGAAGTCGCAGTGTATTCATATCTGTCATACTGCGAAGACAGACGCACGTACAAATGTCATCCGTCGTATAAAACGATAGGCAAATCGCTTCATATGTCAAAGAATACCGTGTCAAAGTACGTGCGTATGCTTGAAGATAAACGTTTGATAAAAACGGAAACGACTCAGTTATACAGAAAAGGTATGCTGCAGAACGCAAATCTCAGGTACACCATACTGCCGGTAAAGGAAGCGGTTAAGCTGTATTACGACAGACAGTACGAAAAAGCGGAAGAAGATATGAGATTAAGAAAAATTGATGAAAAAATCGTCAATTGGGAGAAAAATCGTCCCCGTCCGATTTGCAAGCAGGATAAAGCCGCGGCTCGCGCCGCGCCGGATCACACCGTCCGGCAGTGCCGGTCGGGATATTAAAGGATAAAAAAGCACGTTCTATACGAAAAACGCATCAAATCTCATATATCCCGCGTAACTCAATTATACGGGGCAGTCCCATTAAAGAGGACTGCCCGAAAGGAGGCTAATTTGGCAGAAAAAGAAAAAAACTGTGGTACGATGAAGGATCACAGCATCAGATTTCCCGATGAAATATGGAAGAAGATAGGCGGTATGCTCGACGCCGCCGACGTTAAAAACAACAATGAATTCGTACGCGAAGCCGTTTCGTTCTATATCGAATATCTATCCCGTCCCGACAGTTTCAGATTCATAACGCCCGCGCTTGAATCCGTAATAGACGGAAAGATAAAGGACAGCGAGGGGAGAATAAACAGAATGCTGTTCAAACTTGCCGTGGACGTTGCGTTCCTTTCGGAGATCATCGGTATCAATTATGAATACAGCTACGATGATCTGACGGCATGGAGAAACGAATGTATAAATACGGTAAGGGCGACAAACGGCAGTCTGAGTATCATAGACAGTATGACAAAAGAGAAAGGTGACCAATAAATATGCCGAGACTGATACTGAAAGCTCCGTACTATTCTCCGGTATCAAGAAGCGCTAACGGAGGCGGCAGAGGAAGATACGCCGAATATATTGCCACACGTGAAGGCGCGGAGATCATAAAAGACCGCGGCGGCATGGTCTCGTATATCGGAGAGCGAAAAGGCTCGAACGGTTTGTTTTCAGACGCGGGAGTACCGATAGTGCTGTCAAGAATATCGGATGAGGTAAATAACCATCCCGGAAATATATGGGGCTTCATCGTATCCCTCCGACGTGACGACGCGGAGAGGTACGGATACAACAACGCAGAATCGTGGATGAATCTTATCCGTTCGCACAGAAACGATATAGCGAAACAGATGCATATATCGCCCGAAAACTTCAGATGGTACGCCGCGTATCATCAGAAAGATACTCATCCTCACGTTCATATACTCGCCTGGTCGGACAAGCCCGGCGAGCCGTATCTGTCAAGAAAAGGTATTGAGAATATCAAAAGCACGTTTGCAAATGACATTTTCAGACAGGAGCTTTACACGTTGTACAGCCGGCAGAGCGCCGTAAGAGACAGAATAAGGCAGACGTACAGAGACAGGCTTCAAGAGCTGAAAGAAAAGCGTCACCTGGCGGATAACGGTATCGCGCTTATGCTGTCTGATCTATCAGTCAGGCTAAAAAAGGTAAAAGGCAAAAAGCAGTACGGTTATCTCAGCAAAGATATGAAAAAGCGCGTGGATGAAATAGTAAAGGCGATATCGGATCAGCCGGATATACGCGAAATGTATGATCTGTGGTATGAGCTTCAGTGTGAGAAATACAGAACGTACACGGACGCGACTCCGGCTAAAATACCGCTTGAAGAAAACAAAGAATTCAGAGCAATAAGAAACGCGGTGATCAACTCTGCAAAGGCTATAGGTCAGACAAACGGAACGAAGGCTGATCGTCAGCCGAAGGATTACGCCGCGGCGATCATTAAGTTTGCGTCGTCGTTGATTTGTGAAAAGTCACCGACGTTCTCGTACGATGAAGAATATGACGATATTGATAAAAAGCTGAGAAGAGAGATAAGGATGGTCAAAAACGGGGAACCTGTGTTGAGTATGTAACTTTTCATATAATCTCTGGACTTGTGAAAAAAACGTGGTATTGTATAACAGTGAAAGGATGTGATAATTTGGCAAAAAGAAGACCGAACGGTGACGGCATGGTCAGGCGCCGCAAAGACGGAAGATGGGAAGGCAGGATAATCGCCGGTCATAAAAGCGACGGCAGACCGATATACAAAAGCGTGCTCGCAAAAACGCAGAAGGAACTGAGCGAAAAGCTGAATGAGCTTAAAACGGCGCATAACGGCGTCGAGCTGACGGAAGGCGGAGATATATCGCTTTCGGAATGGCTTGATAAATGGATGTCCGAATACAAAAGCAGGACGGTTCGCCCGACAACGTATAAGTCCTATGTGAATTTGATCGAAAGACATATAAAACCGGTAATAGGGAAGAAGAAACTGTCCCGTTTATCTGAGACGGACGTTCAGAAGTTCTATAACGATAAACTGAACGACGGGTTATCGGCGTCGTCGGTAAGGGCGATCCATATGGTACTTCATCAGGCTGTGAACGCCGCACTGTGCTGTGGAGCCGTGCTTCACGATCCGACGGACGGAGCCGTACTGCCGAAAAGAGAAGTTTTTGAGAAAAGCGTTCTTTCAAAGCCACAGACAGATGCCCTTCTGAATAATCTGAAGGACGATCCGATTTGGTACGATTTTTTCTGTACGGAAGTTATGACTGGCATGAGACGCGGCGAGATATGCGCTCTTAAATGGGAGGATTTTGACGAGAACAACGGAACGCTTCATATACGCAGATCGGTGCACTACGAGCACGGAGAGCCGGTGACGGGAGATACGAAAACGAGCGAGGGAAACAGAACGATAGTATTGCCGGCTACTGTTTTGGAGATGTTGATAGACAGAAAGAAACGGATAGGCGGAGAATGGATCTTCCCCGATCCGTTCAAAGCAAAAAGACCCGTTATACCGCAGTCGGCATATATAAGGCTGCAGAAAGCTCTGAAGGAGGCGGGTCTGCCGCATATACGGTTTCACGATCTGCGTCACAGCTTTGCAACCATGGCGGCGTCAAACGGCGTCGATCCGAGAACGCTTGCCGGAGTACTCGGGCATACCAACGCGTCATTTACGCTTGACGTCTATACTCACGTAACGACGGATATGCAGAAAAACGCGGCAGAAAAGATAGGCATCTATATCACGGATGTATTGGGAGGTGATCTTAAGCCGTGGCAAAAAGACGAAAAAAAGGCGACGGTCTGATATACCGCCGCAAAGACGGCAGATGGGAAGGCAGAGTTGTCGTCGGATATGATGGTAACGGTCTTCCGATCACGAAAAACGTACTCGCTAAAACAAAATATGAGTGCGCGGAAAAACTGGAAAAGCTTAAGGACAAAAGACCGGATTGCACTCCTGCTGAGTATTCACGCAGTATGACGTTCGGTGAATGGATTGATTACTGGTACAACACGTTTTGCAAGCCGGCGCTGCGAGACAGCACCGCATCAGGATATGAAAGTCACATATACAATCATATCATATCGGATATCGGAGATATACCGTTATGCAAATTAAAGCAAAACAATCTGCAGCAGTTCTATTCCGATCTTAAATCAAAGGGCAGAAAAACGCGGACCGAGATATATGGTACCGGTTTGTCCGACAGAACAGTTAGAGCAGTTCACGCATGCTGCCGCGCCGCGCTTGATAAAGCGGTGAAGATGAAGCTGATACGCGTTAATCCCGCGGATATGTGCAGGTTGCCTCCGAAAAAGGGAAAGGAAAAACAAATACTGTCCGATGACGAAATGAGACGGCTTATGATACAGGCGAAAGAAGACGGATTCTACGAGATGTTTCTTCTCGATCTTTCAACAGGTATGAGGCGCGGAGAGCTCCTTGCGCTCAAATGGGACGATATAGATTTACAGAGCGGAGAGATCAGAATAAGCAAACAGGTAAAGATAAAAAACGGTCAGACCGTTATATCTGCGCCTAAAACAAAAAATGCGGTAAGGTCAATAATAGTACCGCCTGAAATAACAGGGATATTAAAAGAATACAAAGAAACTGTCAACTCGGAATGGGTGTTTCCATCGCCGATAAAGGATGACGCTCCGAGAGATCCCACGGCGTGCCGTAAAAGTCTTACTAAAATCCTTGAACGCGCTGGATGTAAGCACGTCAGATTTCACGATCTGCGGCACACGTTCGCGACAAACGCATTGAAATACGGTATGGACGTAAAAACGCTCGCGGCGACGATAGGTCATGCCTCGGCTGAAACTACACTCGATATCTACAGCCACGTAACGGACGATATGAAAAGACAGGCGGCGAAAAGAATAGACGCCGTAATAAACGGAACGAAATCTGTACCTGATGAAACTGCCGGAGTAACAACTAAAAAATTCGAAACCGTTTTCGAGCCTTACAAAGGAAAAATACGCAAGCGCGGAACCGGTTGCATATCAAGGATCAACGAAAACACGTGGGAGGGACGGTACGCGCCTAAGATAGACGGAAAACGCATTCAGCGAGTGGTTTACGCTCACAGCGAGGAAGACTGCGAAGAAAAACTGAAAGAACTAATAGCCGAAATGAACGCGGAAAAGGCGCGTAAAATATGATACGCCGGGCAAAGAAAAAAGTCTGTTTGTGGTCAGATATGTGGTCAGAACAAAATCCGATATGAACAGGTAGTGCAAAATGTAGATAAAAACACCGCATATCAGGCAGCAATGCAAGATAAGCGGTGTTATTTTGGTCGGAGTGAGAAGATTTGAACTTCCGGCCTCTTGGTCCCGAACCAAGCGCTCTACCAAACTGAGCCACACCCCGTTTTTTCATGCGTGTGCAATTATATCACAATATTTTGCATTTGTCAAGTCCTTATGAAAAAAAGAATCATTTTTCCTATATCACTTATTTTTTGCGTATGCACGGATTGTGCATAATATACATAAGATATTTGTTTTAATATTGACAAATAAAAAATTATATGATAAAATTAAAAAAAACTTACGGGAGTTGTTTGAATATGAAAAAGGTCATTTCTTTTATGATCGTTATCGTTTTGGTATCGGCGATATGTATCGGTTCGGCCATTTACGCCGCCGCCGTGCCGGGTGACATGAACGGCGACGACGAGGTCAACAACAAGGACGTTGTGACTCTGTTCAGATACGTTTCCGCCGGCATCACAGCGGAAGACGAGTCGATGTACGATATAAACGGCGATAACGAGGTGAACAACAAAGACGTTGTCGCTCTGTTCAGAGCGGTAAGCTCCGACGTGACACTGACCGAAACGGAAGAGGACACGGAAGGCGTGCCATCCGAAGAAGTGACCGAGCCGGAAGAATCCGAAGATCTGACGGAAACGGATGAAAGCACGGAAGAAATATCCGAGGAGTCGTCCGAAGAGGAAACGGAAGAAAACTCCGAGGGTGTAGACGGTGAATTTGAAATAATACCGGACGATACGGCGGAACTCAGCATCCCGCGCGTATTCGGCGATCATATGGTCATACAGCGCGACCAAGTGATAACAGTCTGGGGCACCTCGAACATGGAAGGCGCGAAGATACGCGGATTTTTCATGGGGGACGAGGCGCGCGGCACCGTAAGAGACGGCAAATGGGAAATAGCGTTTGCTCCGAAGAGCGCGACCGCAATACCGCAGAAGCTGACGGTTGAGGACAACTGCGGAAACAAGATAGAAATACAGGATATTCTCGTAGGCGACGTGTGGGTCATGGGCGGTCAGTCCAACGCCAAAGCCACGGTAAGCATGCTGAAACTTAACTTTCCGGTAGACAAATCCGTGCCTATGCGCGTATTCATGCAGGATGAAACAGACGTCTGGAACAACAGAGAAGCCGCGAAGCAGCCCTGTGAAGACGTAATAAATCCGAGCCGCAAATGGAGAACGGGCAGCAAATCCGCAGCGTACTCCTTCTCTGCTCTCGGCTGGTTCATTGGATACAGGCTCGCGCAGGAGACCGGCGTTCCGCAGGGCGTCGTCTGTATGGCAGCCGGCGCGGCGAGCATAGCCGAGCTTATGCCGATTGAGCTGGTAAATCAGTTCGGTTACACGAAGGGCATATACGTAGGTCCCGCGGAGCATTACAACGGACTTATGCATCCGTTTTTGAAGATGAAATTCAAAGCCATGGTATTCTTCCAGGGCGAAGCCGAGGGAGGAACGAACTCCGTGCCGACCTCATATAATTACGCCCGCGATCTTGAAGCTCTTATTGCAGAGTACAGAAACAGATGGGGCTTTGATTTCCCGGTATACAACGTACAGATCTCCAACTATACGGGCGAGGAATGCGAAACGTACTGGACTCACGTAGGCGAAGTAAGAGCGCAGCAGTACGACGCGTATAAAGTCATGACCGGGACAAGGCTCACGCCGTCCTTCGACCTGGGCTCAAAGTCGACCGACCCGGACGGCGCGCATTCGCCTTACAAAAAAGAACTTGCGGACAGGATAGTCGATCTGGCTCTTGCGGATCTTTACGGAACGGGCAGCGCGGACGACGCGCTTGCGCCCGAGCCCGAGCAGATAACCGTCGTAAGTACAACAGATACTGAAAAAGTAATAGAAATTAAATTTGCAAACGCAGGCGAAGGACTCGTTTCATTAAGCGGCACGTCAGAGGCGTCCGGATTCGTCTGCGGCAAGGCCGTTCATCCATACAGCTCCACGTGTCAAAACGTAAGCGGCGAGATCATATCGGCCGACACGGTGCGCGTAACGGTCCCGGCTGACGCCGTTTACATAGGATACGCGTGTATGCAGCTGACCGCGACGAGCGACGACGTGCTGATACCGCAGCTTTACAATTCACACGATCTGCCGCCGCTCGCATTCTATCTTCAGTTTGAAGAACAGTGAGCTCGTATTCTGATATGCACCGGCAAAACAGGAGGTTCTTATGAAAAAAACAATATCTCTGCTTATAGCGGTTTTGATGGCTGCGGCCTTATGCATAGGCTCTGCGGTAACCGTCGCCGCGCTTAAAGGCGACGTGAACGGCGATAACGAGGTAAACAACAAGGACGTTGTGACTTTGTTCAGATACGTTTCAAGCAGCAGCAAAGAAGAAGACGAGTCCGTATACGATTTTAACGGTGATACCGAAGTAAACAACAAAGACGTCGTTGCCCTGTTCAGAGCCGTAAGCGAAGTTCAGACTTCCGAAGGATCCGGGACCGAAGAGGAAACGGAAGAAATAATAGATGAAGAATTCACCGTAACGCCGGATCCGGACGCGGAGCTTTCCGTACCGCGCGTAATAGCGGAGCACATGGTCCTGCAGCGCGATACCGAATTAAAGATATGGGGCACATCAAACAGGAACGGCGCACTCGTGCGCGGTCAGTTTATGGGCGAGGAAGCTATCGGCCGCGTCAAAGACGGAAAATGGGAAATTAAGTTTTCACCGAAATCCGCGACGTTTGACCCGCAGACGCTCGTCGTTGAAGACAGCTGCGGAAACAGACTAGAATATACCGATATACTCGTAGGCGACGTATGGCTCATAGGCGGTCAG
>JAEEGL010084307.1_pt1 | contig 40664 bp, 27 predicted proteins | sample 9134231 | NCBI WGS metagenome assembly JAEEGL01 (sample SAMN16246548, study PRJNA631951) | gut metagenome | biome: gut microbiome; feature: rumen; material: fiber-attached | host: Bos | place: Iran: Karaj | collected 2018-10
CCCGCCAACTGCGAGATGTTCATCGTCGAGGGTGACTCCGCAGGCGGCAGCGCCAAGCAAGGCCGCAACCGCCACTTCCAGGCTATCCTTCCCATCCGCGGTAAGATCTTCAATGTGGAACGCGTGATGTGGCACAAGGCCTTTGAGCATGAGGAGGTGAACAACATCATCCAAGCACTCGGCGTGCGCTACGGCCTCGCTGAGGACAGCAAGGAAGCCAACTACGACAAGCTCCGCTACCACAAGATCGTCATCATGACCGACGCCGATGTCGATGGCTACCACATCGACACCCTCCTGATGACCCTCTTCTACCGCTATATGCCCGAACTCATTCAGCGTGGGCACCTCTTCATCGCTACCCCGCCCCTCTACCGTTGCAAGAAGGGTAAGATTGAGGAATACTGCTACAACGACCAGCAGCGCATGCAGTTCCTGCTCAAATACAACAACGGTCAGGAGCAGGGCGTCTATACGCAGCGTTACAAAGGTCTGGGTGAGATGAACCCCGAGCAGCTATGGGAGACCACCATGAATCCTGAGACGCGTCTGCTGAAGCAGGTGACCATCGAGGATGCCGCCGGTGCAGACTACGTCTTCTCCATGCTCATGGGCGAAGATGTGGCTCCCCGCCGCGAGTTCATCGAGAAGAACGCCAACTACGCCAATATCGACGCATAAAAGCTCTTCTATAGATTTTTGAAGATAAAAATGCCATGATGTCAGGCAAAATCGCCGTAATCCATTTGGTCTTAACCATTTAAGGTGCGCGGCATTTTGCCTGACATTCGTATTTTTGCGCGGCATTCATGAAAGTAAGTCCCACTGGTGGAACTCATGAGTTCCATCGGTGGGACTTGCGAGTTCCATTGATGGTACTCGCTCACACACCCGCTTGTTTGGGGCGCAGCATCAATTGAACTGGGTCAATAGTACTGGGCGTTCTCGGCCTCTGTGTGATAGATGACGTGGTTGAGGGTTTCGCGTGAGACCTGGACAGCACGCTTGGTGAGCTCAGGCACATTGTAGCTCTTGAGCAGGAGCGTGTTGTACTGCGGGTCGCGTTGCGGAAGCATAAAGGCGCGGTGGGCCTGCCCGTCACGGTCGAAATAAGCGATAAACACACGCGAATAGTTGTGGTCGTCGCGGCGGCTGGCAAAGACAATCCAGCGGCCGTTCGATGACCACGTATGGTAGCTGTCGGGCCATTCTGGGCTGTTGGCAGCAGAGAGCGCATAAAGGGAATCCGCTCCCTCATCCTTAATCCTTAATCCTTCACCCTTAATCCTCTTCACACACAAATCCGAACTCCTGTGCCAGATATGGAACTGGCCATAGTCGCCGAGTGTGAAGAGCAGGTAGCGGCCGTCGGGACTGATGCGTGGCACACTGGTGCTCTTGCCCATCCCGCTGGCATCTACTTCTAAGCGCGGCTCGCCAAACGTGCGGGTTTCTGCATCGAAAGGCATGGAATAGATGTCATAGAGGAGGCTGTCGTACTTCAACGCCGTGTCAATGGGATTATGCTCGCCCAGCAGGGAGGCGGGTACAGCTGCACGGCAATAGTAGAGGCGACTGCCGTCAGGAGCCCAACAGGGGAAGGTCTCCATGGCATCCTTCGTGTGGAGGATATGGCAAACCGTGTTCTTGTCAGCATCGTAGAGCAAGAGGTCGGAAGCCTCATCCAGCACCTCGATCTTCTCAGGATGCAGCATGTGGAACACCTGACCTGTCTTGTTCGTCGAAAATGCTACGAGGGGCATCGTGGGATGCCACGAGGGATAGACACCCGAGGTGAGGATGCTATCGTGCTTCATAGCCACCTTATGGGCTTCTGCGCCCTTAATGATGACGGTACCGCCATGGCTGGCACGCACGTGGAAAAGCATACGGTCGGTGTCGTAAGCCTGATAGTTGTGGCAGTTGATGCAATGATTATCCTCGTTGCTGAATTCGCGGTTATTCTCATAGACAACAGCCTCGTCAAAATTCGTCAGGTTACGCTGGTAGATACCAAGTTGGCGATAGAGCTCATAACCCGGCTCGATGAGGCGGTAGCTGAGGAACGGATCTATCTCTTCCTCAGCCACGTCCATCGTGAACGGCTGATGCCGCACCCAGCCCGCAGGGCGGTGGGCATAGACAGTAACGGTAAGCGACTTGCCTTTCGCGTCTGCCAACAGCTGGCGCCACGCCAAGGTATCGATATCCACCTTGCCGTCAGCACCTGCACCGACAACCAGTGCGTCATCATAGGAAACCACGAACTCACTGGCCTCCTGATCGCAGACCATGAAGTTCAACGGCGCTATATTCGACGGTACAACCACCTCACGATAATCTGGGTAAATCACCAGCGAATCCGTTGCCTCACTATACTCCAAGGGCACCGCTGTAGGGCGAGAGTTGCAAGACACAAAAAACAAGAGCAAGACCCACCCCCAGACCCCTCCCGTCAGGGAGGGGAGAAGCAGATGCTTTTGATATATATTCTTCATCATAACATAATATTTTGTATCCCCTTTCCCTCCCCTCCCTGACGGGAGGGGTTGGGGGTTGGGCTTAGTTCACACCGACTTTGGAGGTGGCGTGTTCTTGGTCGTCACGTTTGCGGGTAGCCTTCAGGTTGCCGAAGAAATAGTAGTAGGGATAGTAGCCCTTATATTCCTGAAAAAGGCGACGGGCATTGGCGGGACGGTCCTTGAGGGCTTCCGCATTGCCGCGGATGAAGTTCTGATAGACCTGCACATTCATCTGAAGTTGTGGGAACGCCTGCAGAATCTCCGGATTCTTGATCACCTGTGTGACGAGTCCCTCGGCAACGGTGCGCGGAGGTGTCGTGCCCACCAGCGGTTCGCAGCGCATCAGGAAATCGGGCATACGCTTGCTGTAGAGGCACGCCATCAAACTCTGCATCAGAGCCTCCCGCGAGCGTCCAGCCATCAGGGTGGCTGCATAGCCGAGGAAAGCAGGCTCCTGGTACTGACTCTCGAAACTGTCAGCCACGGGTTCCGTCTGTCGCAACTGTCGGAAGACAGGGTCTGCCTCCACCAATTCTGGATGCTCCACCATCGGTTCGTAGCGCTCTATGAAAGCACCCTCGAAAGGAACCTGTCGGAGGATCATGAGATATTTACGAGCCAAGGGCCAGTCGTAGTCCAACAGCGCCAAGCGCGTCAGGTGCTTGAGAGAGAAGAGCGTAGGGCCGTGCATCGTCAGATGCTCCATGGCATGGTGTGTGGCCGTGCGAAAGAGCCCGGCATGGTAGTCGCAATCCGTCAGGTACAATCCGGTTCCGATATCTGGTGATCCGTCGAAACTGTGGATATAAAGGGTGTCATAATCCAGACGTATATCGAAGAGGGCGTCTGTCAGATGCCCCGTATGTACCAGGGCGATGGCATAGTTGGCAGCCAGCGGCCGATAGCTCAGTTCATCGTTGTCATGAGCGGTCGCCACCATGCCGTTCCAATCCTCTTGCATCAACTGCACCTGCATCCGCATGAACGGCCGCTGATACGGGTGGCGGAAGGATGTGAGAGCGAAAGGAACGAAGAGAAGGAAGAGGAAGACCCACCCCCAGCCCCTCCCGTTAGGGAGGGGAGAGCTGGGGGTGGGTCTTCTCTTCCCTTTAAACGTCCAGATGACGAAGGCATCGATGGCGCAGACGAGGAAGACGATGAAGAGGACGCCCAGCGTGCGGCCAGGTTCAGTGCGGTAGTAGAGATTCAGGCCCATCCAGGCCACCCACGTCATCCAGCCTATCGCAGGGATATAGCAGAGAGAATGCCAGCGGGAGTCGGGACGCAGACGCAAGCAATAGGCTACGAGCCACGAGCCGCAGGAAAGCAGCAATGCTACCACCAGTCCGCCGAGGAGCGGCCAGCGATAAAGCGTCAAGATAGCACGCCCCACTATCCACAGATGACCGAATGGCTGCTGCCAGAGGCCATGCATCAGCGGCTTATAAAGGGTGAAGAACGAATACTCGCGTGCCACGCGGAAAGAATCGCCCATCCACCACGAAGCCCACAGCCACGTGATCAGAAAGAAAAGAAGCCACGCCCCTCGGGCTGAAGAGCGTGGCAACAAACGTTGGATATTCATTATTTAATCATTACCTTCTTACCGTCGATGATATAGACACCGCCCTTGGTGAGGTTCTGTACGCGGCGACCAGTGAGGTCAAAGATGTCCTTCGCACCAGCTACGCCTGCGACCTTGTCGGCATCGAGCGAGTGAACTGCAGTGGCGATATCAAAGGCATAGATGAAGGGACCTGCTGCCTCTACAACATCGGTGGTTTTTCCATCGGCAGACAGGACGTTGATATTCTCCTGCGCCTGTTTGTTGGCAGCTTTCAGAGCGACGTTGGAAAGTGTCAGATTCACATTTCCGTTCACTACTACGGGCTGTCCTGCTTCTACCACCTCTGCATTCGTGATGACCAAGCCGTCAGCGGCGGTAACACTAGCTGTCTGTAGGCCTTCGATGTCCGTATTGGCAACAGCGAAGGGAAAGTCTAGGGCGGCGTAGCCACTATTCTCCTTCGCAAAGGCAACGCTCTCTGCATTCACGTCATTAGGCAGATACCAAGGCTGGTCGCCATTGATGACAAGGCTCTTGGCTGCATAGGTTGTGACATCGTCCGTAGTGGCCATCGTAACCACATTGGCCAAAGCAGCGAGTTCATCGGGGGTGTTGTCCTTCTTCATCACTGCCACAGCATTCTCAGGCAGATACTTGGTCAGGTCGGTGCTGGCGTTAGCCACCCATTCGCGACTACCCTCCTCCTTACCGAAATAGACATCGGCATGGTACTTCTTGGATTTCGTAAGGTGGTAGTAGGGACAGGGAACGTCCGTCATGTTGGCCTGTGCAGCCACACATACATACTTGGTGGGATTACTCTTGAAATCAGACAAAGCAGAAGGAATCGTTGCGCTCTTAGCATTGGTGGCCCAGACAAGTTTTCCGTTGGAATCATAGATTTTATGGCCAACAGCGCCCTCACCCTTAAATGTGATGGTTCCACCACTAATCGTGAAGTAGTCACCTGTTACATCGTACTCCTCGTGGCCGTCATAGAGCTCATAGTCGCCGAAATCACCGATAGGGAGGTTACTGTCATGCTGTGCAATATTGTTCACGCGTTTGCCATTGGAAGCCGGCTGGCCCTCAAACTTATTGTCGGGATCGGCAGCCTTCATGGGCAGGATATGGTCGTCCATGAACATGATGTTACCCAGCTTCTTCGGGTACTTCTGCATATATGCCTTTGCTGCGTCAATATCGGCCTGTGTCGTGGTAACAAGGTAGTTGGCATAATCGCCGACGAAGACCTTGTCTGCAGGAACAAACATACCATAGCTCTCGAAGAACTCACTCAAGTCAGCTTGTGCCACATCGCAAATCATCTTGGCCAAGTGCAGATAGTCCAAACGGCCATAGGTGGTATTAGCGCCCTTACCAGTCTTGGTCTGGCCATCCTCGGTATAGGTGTATTCCGTGGTGCTGTCCCAACCCGAGTTCTTGGTGATGGGATTCTTACGCATCTTGCGGAACAGATTGGGCAGGAAGTTGTCGTCGTGGTGCATCCCGTGGAAGTAAAGATAGAGCTGGAAGAACATACGTGTGGTGTTCCAGATATCGCGCTTCACCCATGTAACCCCCTTGGCCAATGCATCGAAGTTGTCGGAGGGCAGGAAACAGCGGGTGGTCTGGATGCCCTGTTCGAAGACATTGATGTTCGAGAACAGGTTGTTGGAACTCTCAGTAGTACCTACAACATTGATGCTGGCCTGATGGTTGTGCCCCATCTCATGGCTGGGGCCCCAGATGTTACCAGGCTGACGCATATTATTGTAGTTCATCACCGTGGGCAACGTCGAATTGTTGTAGTAGGTACCGTAGGTTGTAGCGAACATGTAGTTGTAGTTGATGCTGAAGACATTCCAGACGTTGCGGTAACTGCCTTCGAAGTCCTCGACACCCATGTAACGTTCCTCATTGACGGGTATCTGCTCCCAGATGCGCATGAGGCCTTCCATCTCGTTGGGCTCACACTGCTTCACCAAATCTGCATCCATGCAGAACACCAAGTGCTCGGTCTTCAGGTTCAGCACAGGCGAAGCCTTGAGGAGGTCTTTCTGCAGGAGCTTCCAGTCGGCATTGGTCATGCCGCGGGTAGCATCCCAGTAACCGTTGAGCTGACCACCCTCGATGTGAATCTTAATATCATCATAGCGTGACAACTTGCTGTAGATTCTCGCATCCTTGGGCGTGGTGTTGAGCTGATAGAAGATATAGAGCATCTTCTGTTCCGAGAACTGGAACAGGTTGAGGCCCTGGCTCAGCGACGTGGTGTTACCCGTTGTGTGATTGCCGGGCACGCCATCGGTGGAAACGGCCTCCAGCTGCAAGGTACATCTGCTATTGGCTGCCTTATCCACATAGATATAGATGACATCACCCTTGTTGGCCACGATACCTGTGGGGCCGGAAAGCTTACCGAAGCTGTTGCTCATAGTGAAGTTGTCACCGTTCATCATGTTCTGGTAGTGGCTATATACCTTGTAATCAGCAATACGGAAGAAACGCTCGTAGTCAGCAGTATAGTCGCCATCGGTATATTGCGTCCAAGTGTTGTTCTTTATCTTCTTCACCATCGCCTTCATGTCGTCGGTCAGAATGGCATAGCTCTCGTTGGCCTCCAAGTCCCCATCGTTCAAAGCAGCAATATCGTCCTTCAGTATTGTGCAGGCCTTGTCCACGAAAAGCGCGTTGAGTGCGGTCTGCAAAGCTGTCTTTCTCTTGACAATTGCATTGAATTCCTCAACGAGTTTATCATATTCACTCAGTTTTTCGCGTGCTGCATTGATAGCCTCCTGAGAAACCTCAGCCTCCTGAAACTGCCACACGCTGGCATCAGCGTTCGTGTTCCACAGTACGACTTTGTGGCTCTGACTACTTGCATCGTGAAGACCTCTGGTATCGTTGTTATATGCAATCGTCCATGTCGCATCCCAATCGTTTGTTTGAGGAGTTATTTTGAATCGGGTTATATCTGCATACGTGGAGTTTGAATCATACTGTGTCTGCGTGATTGTCTGGTGAGGAGCGCTTGTAGTGGTCTGACGTAGCAGATAACGCTCTGTCAGCACATTCTGGAAACGCCAGTAATCACCGTCTTTGATCAGGGTCCAATACTGGGCGATACGGCTGGCATCCACGGGCTGTGTGTTGACATCGCCACCTTGTGCCTCTGTATCTTCCATGGCACGTCCATAGGAGGAAATAACCCGATAGTATTTGCCTTCGCTCAGTTCATCGGTAAAACCGGAGAGCTCCTTGAAGCGCTGACGCACATCAGCCTCTGCGACATCCGTCACCTCCTCAGCAATCCACATGGAACCCGTGTCGTTGTTGTTGTTCCACTTGGTGATGGTGGTACCGTTATTACCCAGGTTCATGCAAGTGGAGCCTGAGAAATCGCTCTTCGATGAGATATTCAGGCAGGTGGTCTGATTAGCATCGTACTTGATGTAGAGCGTGGCTTTCGAAGCAGAAGGCTCTGCGAAATTGGCCTGCAGGTACTCTGCGGTCTCGGCGTTACGAATGGTGTAGCCGTCACCGCTGGCAGACACCAGCCAGATCTGCGACCAGCCGGAGGAGACCTTGGAAGCGCCCACTGCACTACCTGCTGAAGGAGAGGTCAGATAAGCCGTCGTGGTACGCTTGTTCTTGAAGCGCAACAGACCCGTGGGAATGTCGGCAGCAAACACATTGATGCCTCCCACGAAAACAAACAAAGTCGTTAGTAAGAGTAGAATTCGTTTCATAGTTATCAGGTTTTAATTTGTTACACAATGTATTTTCGCTGCAAATCTACACCTTTTCTTTGGAATGAACAAATATTTATCAATATTTGAGCAAAAAAGGACAAAAGAGAAGAGCTGTGCCACACGAATGACACAGCTCTACATATATGACGAACCCAAAGGATTCTCTACGAATATTCAGGGGTTACTTCACAACCACCTTAGTGCCGTTGAGGATGTAGGTACCCTTACCCAGACGACGGAGCGTGTTCAGGTTGCCGCTCTTGCTGACCAGACGGCCATCAATGGTGTAGATAGCACCCGTCTTGGCAACGGTCTTCAGAGTAGCTTCAATGCCGTCGGCAAGCTCAGAAATCTCATAGGTGTAGTTCACATCGAGGGGGAATGCTTCCTCGTCAGCTACATAAGCGCTGTAAGCACTAACGGTGAGTCCACCCATAGCCGAGATATTGCTCTTATTGACCACGAAGCCTTCAGGCTGAACGGCAATAACGCCCTTACCCAACTCTGTTATAGTACTGTAAGTACCCTTCAACAGGGAAGTTCCGATGGCTTTGTCGGTGAACTCATAACCATGCTTGAAAGGCACAAGCATCTCATCGTCTTCAGCCTCTGCATCATACTCTCCTTCGACAATGAAGACAAACGGACGACCAGCATTAGCTTCCTGAATCGTATTCAGTTTGACGACACCTTCAGCAACAGAGATGACGTCATAGAATACGTATTCATGACTGGTCTCCTCGTTCTCTACAGGCTGAAGGTCAACGGGGAAGCAGAAAGCGTGCAAGGATCCAGGCTTCAATGCCATGAAGAAGTCTGTGCCATCATATTCGGATGCTACATCTTCAACCTCCTCGATATAGAGAGCGCTACGGATACCTGCGATATTCTCACCATAGGTGACCACACGGTTCTGAGTACGCTGGAAGTGCAGATAGTTTTGACTTGCACCCGTGATGATATTGCTGGCTGCAATCAGGTTCTGGCCATAACCGAGAGCGCTGACGTTGAACAGCGAAGGAATAACATCCAACGTGGTGTTCTCAGCACGCAGGAAGAGTCCGGTAGCCTTGTTCTGGATGGCATATGCAGAATCGCCTACATTGATGAAGCTGAAGATGGAGAGATCCTTATCCTCAATGTCTCCATCAGCATCGAAGTAAAGGGCTGCGCCACGAGAAATCACATCGTACTCGTCGTAAGGAACAACCATGTTCTTAGTGGCTTTCTTTTCCTCGGGTGTTGTTCCACCATTTCCATCATCTACTTCCTCATAATAAACGGCCTCTTCGGTTGCACGTTTAGCAACAGTAATATACTTGTCCCAAAGAGCCTCATTGATGACAATATCATCACCAACAATCTGGGCTTCGTTGTTATCGATGTCCCATTCATTGGCCTCGAAAGTATCCTTGCTGCCGAAGTGGATACGATACCACTTACCCTCCTGGATGCCGATAGCAGAAGCCTTGGCGGTCTCGGCCTGAGCTTTCAGAGTCTCAATGTACTCGTTGCTCTTGTTGGCGACGTAGATGCCGTCGGCATCGTATTGCTTGGCCTCATCGTAAGTGTCCTTCAAAGCTGTGCCAACAGCAGCATCTGCCCAATAGCCAGGGTCGGTGCCCACTAATACGCCATTGGCGAAGCCCTTCAGTTCAGCAAGTAACTCACGTAATTCGGTCGGATCGACGAACTGAGCCTTGAAAGCATCGTAAGCAGCCACAAGAGACTCGTATTGTGTCTTGGTAATGTCCTCATCAGCAATAGCAGCCAACTCACGATAAAGAGCATCTAAGTTTGTGGCCACTTCGCCCATGTAAGCATACTGCGACTTGGGGTTCACGACGGGGACAACCAGCTGGAACTCACTGACGTGACCATAACCACGGCCTGTGGTTGTGCCGTCAATGTAGAAGCGGAGATACTTGTAGCCCTTAGTATCGAATTCTTCAGAGACCTTAGTTTCCGTATTAGTTCCAAAGGGTGTAGAAAGACTCGCCAGCTCTTCCCAATTACCGAGTACGGGCTCTTCCTTCACATCGCCGACATTAACTCCATCGGGTAATTCATCCTGGTCTGTCCAATAAACAGCTTCTTTGACAACCTCATTCGGGTCATTGCAACCCCATACGCCCCACAAGGTAATATGATCGTTAGCCACTGGACGACGAGTTATCTTCATCTGAATAAGGTCATATACAGGCTCATTGAGCATCACCTGCAAATAGTGAGTATGGTTAGGAACATTGCCGCCACTAAAAACAGAGTGCCAATAGGTGGTGTTTACTCCATCCAACAATTCTCCCCAATTGCCAGACTTTCCGATTCCCTCACTGGTCTCCGTCCAAGGTGAGCTGAACTGGCTTGCAGCATTTTCCTCTGAGATCAAGTCTTTATACTCCTGAATATCCTTAGCTTGAACGAGAGCTTCTTTCACCTCTGTCTTCAAGGAGACATAGTCAATGAGCAACTGCGTCTTCTCCTTCGTAGGAGCATAAGCGTTAATGATGGCCTGCGCATCCTCTGCGGGGACTGCCTCAACAATCCACTCAGAAGCGGTCATCGTTGTGCCGGAAGAAAGGGGATACCATGTTGTGAGGTTGCTGCCTGTGCCGGCGCCGCTGCCATGATTAGCCTGATGGATGTAGCTGTTGCCACCCTGAGCCTTTTTCAGATAGCGGATATCAACGTATGTGACATCATTGATGGTGGCCGCAGGCTCAAAGACAAACATGTTTTCGCTTTCGGCGGAGAGTGTAGAAGGATTGTCGTTGAAGCGAGCATCCGTAGCTGCGCTCATAATGTCGTAACTACCGTCTGTATTTGCCGTAACCTTCCATAGTGCCGTGCAGTTGGTTTCCAGATCCTCAAGCGTACCCCAACGGCCAGCGAAGGAAGTGCCATTGATGGTGGTGTACATATATTTCAGATTGCCATCGTTGTAGTTCATACCCGTACGGAAACGATAGTAGCCGTCAGTCAATACAAACGGAACCTTGGAGGCAAGAACAGCGTTGTAAGCATCTTCAACATCCTTGATGACTGCTTCGATATTTTCAATCGTCAATTGTTCATCCTCCCAGTTCTCCACATCCATCAGAGTAGAATAGGCGGTCTCAAAGTTGGTTACTGTTTCTTCGGTATAGTTGCCCGGCAGGCCATCATAGAGGAAAGGTGTTGAGCCCTCCTGAGTATATGGCGCATATTTCGCAATGGCTGCCTCTAACGCCTGAAGAGCCTGAGTCAATTCTCCCATGCGTTTAACAACCACCTGGAAATTGCTGGTGCGGGCAAAGTTGTAGGAGCCTTCTTTGCGACTTACAATAAACTGCACAGAATAGACCTCTTCATCTTCATTAGTCCATTCTACATGCTGGTTGTCATCCTTAGCACTGCTGATAACCTCTTCGTTTTCGCCTAAAGTAACGCCAAGACTTCCATCGTTCTGGTCGATGTTGTTGGCGCAGTTGAAATCAAATTCCACGCTGGCGATATACCAACCTTCCTCAACCATGATTTCATAAGTACCATAGTTGGTAAAGAACATGAGATCTGATTTAGCACTACCCCAAACAGACATGTTGTTGGCACCCGCAAAATTGTTTCCTCGGATGTCAGTGGTTGAATTGCTACCCTGCTTGCAACATACAGAGATAGCCGGAGTGGAACTGGAGAACCATGATCGAGCCCATGGATTGCCCGCGTTTCCATTCCATTTTTGCCAGTCACCACCTGCCATGTTGACGGAAATCGTGACTTCATCTACTTCTTCCTGCGCAACAGCCGGAGTTGCAGCAAAGAAGAAGAGCCCCAACAAAGTGAGTAAAGCGTAAATTCTCTTCATACGTTTTTTTGTGTTTAGATTGTGAATAAAAAATTGAATTGTCTCTTTAGGGCAATGGCCGATAGCAGCCATTGAGCGAGCAAAAGTAGATATTTTGCAAAAGCAAAACGGCACGCGGGCTGTTAAAACCGCGTACCGTTAAGGTTTTTTAACTATAACAAGTGTACGTCCGTCACTTTATCGTGACCTTGACACCGTTCACGATATAGATGCCAGGAGCCATGCCACGGAGGCTGTTGAGATTGCCACTCTTGGTAACAAAACGGCCATCGAGGGTGTAGATGGCACCGCTCATAGCAACCTTCTGCAACGAGGCTGCAATGCCGTCGGCATCGCTCGTGATTACGAAGGAAGCTGTAGCATCGCGGTCGAACTTCTCATCCTGAGCCACCCAAGCGTGGAAGGCAGCCACGCTGGTGTTGGTTTGCTGGGCAACCACGAAGCCGTTTGCTTCAGGAACAACAACACCATAGCCCACGGTCTGCTGTGTGAAGGTGCCCTTCAGGAGATTGTCTGCCTGGGGCTCGTGCACAAAGGTGTAGCCGTGGTGGAGGGTCACAGGCTCTTTATCAGCTGTAGCAACATAATCCGTGACATCACCAGCGATGATGATGAACGGACGTCCAGCTTCCACCTCCTGCAAGGACGCAAGCGTGAGCTTCACATCGTTCTTGACGGCATCCACCTCTACTTTGTTCACACCATAGAGACCTTCCTCTGCAGCAATGTCAACAGGATAGCAGAGTGCTGAGATAGAGCCCGGCAGCATATTCATCTTGAATTCGGAGCCATCGTAGGTGGGTTCCACATCCTCTGCTTCCTCGATGAGGAGGCAGCTACGAGTTCCCAGTTCATCTGCTTCCCATGTAACCAGCAGATTGCCGGCCACCTGAGCATGGAGATAGTTCTCGTTGGCACCTTTGAGCAGAGATCTGGAGGCCAGCAAGTTATAACCATAGCCGACAGGACGGACATTGAAGAGCGAAGGAATGAAATCCAACGTGACAGCGCCGTCGGTGCCAGCAGCCTTGATGAACAGACCCGTGGCCTTGTTCTGGAGTGCATATGCGCTGTCGCCCACTTCCACAAAGCGGAAGTACGAGAGGCCAGCATCCTTGATATCATCTTCATCATCGAGACGAACGTTATGACCAACCGTGACCTGTTCTGCCTCAGCGGGAACGATGTCGAGACGCGTGACTGCCGCCTTGCCTGTCTCATCGTTGTATGCCAGCACTTCACCGTCTTGAGCCTCAGCGACCACAACGTATTTATCCCACAGGGGTTCGCTGGTTTCGTACTCAACCTCTTTATAGGTTGTCTTGGTGCCATATTCACCAGGAACAGCGCCCCATCCACGTTCCTCGAACTCATCGGCAGAACCGAAGCGAATACGATACCACTTACCCGTCTCAACTTGGATAGCGGAAGCGAAGAGGTTATCGAGGTTGCCCTGCAGGTTGTCAATGAACGCCTGGCTTTGTGCTGCGGTGTAAACACCTGCTGCATCGTAAGCCTTGGCATTGGTAACAGCCTGAGCAACTAAGGCAGCATCAGAACCCTCGGGCCAGAAACCTGGATTGGTACCCACCGCAACAACACCGACCTTGCCTTCAGCCTCGGCAATGGCATTGCGCAGCGGCGTGGGATCCACGAACTTGGCAATGAAAGCATCATAAACCGTCTTCAGAGCATTAAACTGATCCACCGTGAGATCATCCGAGCTGACACCTGCTTGAGCACTGATGACAGCCTCCAAATCGGTGGCCACAGCGCCCATCATGTGATACTGGCTGGTAGCAGGTTCCTCTACCTCACCAGGATACAACTGGAACTCACCCACGTGCCAATAGCCACGATTGTTGGTAGTAGCCTCGGCATAGAAGCGCAGATACTGCTTACCCTGTGCATCGAAGGGCTCTGCCGTAATCGTTTCCGACTGGCTGCTGAACGGAGTCTCGATAACTGCCAATTCTGTCCACAGTTCATCTGCTGCCTCTGAATCCTCGCTGCCATAAACACTCCACTTCGTGACATGGTCGTTGGTAGCATCTGAGCGGCGACCGAACTTCATAGATATGAGACCGTATGCAGGCTCGCCCAAAGCCACCTGCAGATAATGCAAGTGCTGAGCAACAGAGCCACCTTGCCAAACAGAATGCCAGAAGGTTGTCTGATCTCCGTCTATCAACTGATTCCAATCACCTGTAGCTCCGATACCCTCACTGGTTTCCGTCCAAGGGGATGAGAACTGGCTGCCATCCGTGATATAAGGACTTTCGCTATCGATAGTCACCGTCCAATCCTTGGCAATCTTCAGCTTGCTCTTGGAATCTTTCAGCATACTCTGATAGTCGGCGACCATCTTCTCGCGGTTCTTCACGAGTTCGTAAGCATCCAGGATGGGCTGAACTTCTTCTTCGCTCACAGGCTCCAGAATCCATTCTGAAGCTGCCGGATTCCCATCTTCATATGTTCTGCACCATCCTACAATATTACCAGACACGCCTGCACCACTATTATGACCGCCGGCATGGAGATAATAGTAATCGTCAGCATTTTGAGTCGCCACACGGATATTGACATAGACTACATTCTCAACAATAGCAGCCACATCAAACGCCATCAGATTGGTTCCCGTGGCAGACAGGGTCACAGCCGAGCTGGTTGATACGTTGTTGAAACGTGCCTCTGTAGCTACGTTTACGAGGTCATAACCACCTTCCTTCTTGGCGAGCTGCCAGAGGACAGATGCATCCGATGACATATCTTCAGGTGTCTGCCAGCGGGCATTGATGGTGGTTCCGTTGACCTTCGTGTATATATACTTCAGTGCGTCTGCATTATTATTGGTGAACACCTTGCCGCAACGGATGCGGTAGTAACCATCGGCAGGGATGTAAGGAACTAAGGCTGCCACGACAGCTTCGTAGGTGCTCTTGATGTCATCAATAGCCTTCTGCATATTTTCCTCCGTAGGCTCTATTGTATCATCCAGAATGTCGTATCCGTATTTCATGGCTGTCTCAAAGGCTGTAACCTCAGCCTCGGGATATTGTCCGGGGTTGGTTCCGATTCTCTCCTTGAAATAATCTACGTCGTGTTCATGAGAGTCCCACAGTGTTGTCAGTTCTTCCAACAGAGCTTCCAATTCTTCGAGTTCACCCCATTCGATGCCAACAATATGCCAGATAGAGTTACCCACTTCAACTTCCGTATCCGCATCACGTTTGCCGGAGCCCCAGGTTACAACTGTTGCGCCTGTGCCATTGTTGTCAATACGCTGCTGATAGTCCGCGAGGTTAAAGCCGAAACGGCCAGGGTAACTCGGATTAATCTCATAGATGTTGAACCGACCTGCATCGTAGGTGTTGTCAACAGTCGTGAAAGTAGCACTATTTCCACTAGCAGAAGGGGTGGACATATAATTGCCCGTACCAAACTGGATGTAATAGGCATCAGCAGAGCCCGTCACTGGCACGAACTTGACAGCATAGGCCGCATAACTTCTTGCCAAGACGCCTTCTTCCGCCAACAAATCAGCCACAGCTGTCTTATACATCTTATTACCCAAACCCGGATCTTTCAGGACACCGCCATCGTCGTTGGGCGTATCTCCCGCATCGAGCAAGGTGTAAGAACTTGCGTCACCGCCATAGGGGCGACCCTGGAACATGAAATACCAGGTATTGGGCTCAAAGGAGCTTAAAACCGTACCCATTTTCATGGTCTCAGTTCTTGAGAAGGTGTGCTCCGTCTCTTGCGCGAAGAGCACATTGCCGCCGAAAATACCCAGCAGCATGATTAGAAATAGGTAAAATTTCTTCATTATTATTATAAAGTTTAAAGTTGAAAGTTTAAGGTTTAAAGTTTAAAGTTATGGTGTGCATGTTTGCGCGTGCAAAAGTAGGCGCCCCACATCACATGTGAAGCGCCTACGTCTATTTAAATCTCAATTTTAACTTTGTTTAACTTTTGCGGGTGTCACAATAACCCTTCTAACATCGCAATCATGCGGTTGCCGAGTTCACTCTTGCGCTGGATATGGGCCTGCACCTCGGTGACAAAAGGATTCGTCTCAAACTCGCCGCGCACCTGCTCGAAGTCGGCCTCCACCGTGCGCTGGCTGGCACCATCGAACCCAAAGCCCGTGTGCGATGACAGGGAGAACTCTTTCTTGGCATCGGTGTAGAGCATCTCGTCGAGGCTGACGACGCTCTCCTTCCAGCGGCGGATGATGCGGATGAGGTCGTCGATGGTGATGCGGTCCGGGTAGAGGCCGAAATACTCCAGCATCTTCTCATAGGCCCATGTCCACTCATATTTATAATAGTTCTCGTGGAGCTTGCGCAGCTCTTCGTCAAACTCATGAGCGCTGTGAACCTTGCCGGCTTCGACATCATCCAAGAGGGCATTCACCAGTTCCTTGGGCGCGATGAGTCCTGCGAGATCCACCCAAACGCCCTGGCCACGCGTATGCGAGGGGCGCAGGTTGTCGAGCACGCTCTCTGCTGTGGAACAGTCGGTGCGCTCGAGGTGGGAGATGAGGGAGTTGCCGAGGAACTTCTCGATGGCAATGCGATAGAGCATCTGCCCGCGATGAAGAGCATGGTTGCTGATCTTGGCGCTCTGGTAGGCATAGACATCACTGGTGCGGCCGCTGAAGGTCTCCAGATTCTCAAGGATGCGCAACCCACGATACATCTTGTCGATGGTGTAGGGGGAGAGAAGGTTGAAGTTGATCTGATCCAGACGGCCTTCGGGATGACGGCGGTCGCGCTTCGGCCATTTCTGGGCGTCGCGGACGGTGCCAACGGAACGGAGATTCACAGCCGGAGCAAGATAGGACTCACCGTTCTTCTCAATCAGATAAGAGAAGGGCAGGTCGCTGGTGTCGGGGTGGGTCGTGTGGCGACCCATCACGAGGGTGAAGGCGCCGATACGTGCCGGCCAGAGGATGTAGGAATCCGAGGAGGTCTTAGCACCACGCTCCATGGCGCCCTGGTGTATGGGGCCGAGTTTGTACATGTGGTTGCTCTGGTTGCTGCCCGAGCCTGCGTTCATGAAGGAGAACAGACCAGCGATGAGAAGCGTGGATTTGTGGTGGGTGACGGTGAAAGGCCCTGCAAAGATGGCGCAAGCCTCACCATTCTCTTCCTGACAGTTGCAGAAGAAGAGGCTGTCGGAAGCTGAATAGCCGTGACCGAGCATACAGGCCTGACCCACATAAACGCGGGTGAGCGTGGTGCAGTCCTCTACCGAAGAGCCATCCTGCACAATGAAATCATCAGCAATGACGCCGTAACCGATGTGCACAGGAGCGCCGCGGCGGCTGTTCAAGGTGCCATTCTTCAGACGGCCGGCACCCTCGACCTTCGCGTACGCGCCCACGTACATATTTTTAATATAGCCTGTATCGACAATCGTCACATGCTCGGCGATGGTGCCTCGCAGGCTGGTGCGGTCGGCTGTGCGCTCAGCAGCAAAGCGCTTGAGCTGGGAGATGAGCTTGGGACGATGGCGATAGAAAGTCTCCAGATAAGCCTCGTGGGCCGTGAGCTGGTCGTGGATGGTGACCTCGCGGCCACCCGTCTCATTCAGCACAGCCACCTCTACCCCATTGCCGAAGCTGGTGGGTCCATCGCAAAGGATAATATCCACATTCTCGATAAAACAGTCGTTGCCGATATCGTAGTTGGCGATATAGTTCTTGATGTTCTCGATGCAGCAGTTGTCGCCGATAGTGACGTTATGGAGCGTGGCATTGAAGATTCCCGTGTGCTTGTGGATGCCACCGGGCATCTCAAAACTCTTCTCGAAGGAGCCGATACGGACATCGCCCGAGAAGCGGGTGTGGCGGATATACTTGAGGCTGGCCTCATCGGTTACCTGCACACGCAACCAATTGTCTGAAGAACATCCCTGCTCTTCGAGACGTACAATTTCAGTTTGTGTCAGTGTTCTCATACTATCATTTTGTTGCTTAAAACGGCGCAAAAATACAGAATTTCTCGCAAACTTATGGCAGATTGCTAAAAAAAACATACTTTTGTGCTCAAATTTGTCACTTATGAGGCTGATTCGTCGCCCTTGGATTTGGTTTTTGCGTTTCCGACACCGCCGCGGCTATGGCATTCACTCGCCGTTTGCCTTTGGCTTCATCAACGATGTGGTGTATGAGCGCACAGCCTACTACGCTTATCGCGAGCTCGGTAAGCTGCACCCGTGGTGGATCAGATGGTTCGGCCTCTACCCTCTCACCTGTCGGCGAATGCTGTTCCGATTGGCCAACTATGTCCATCCACAGACGATGCTCCTCATCGGCGAACGCCCCGTGGAGCGTCAATACATCAGCGCCGCCGTACCCACAGCCCACTGGCTCAAGGAAGAGGGAGCGAAAGAGACGACCGCTGACCTCATCTTCATCGCGCATGAACAGCTCGCAAAAGCCGCCGATTTCATCGATGGAATGGCCCCTACGGGGGTGGTGGTGCTCGAAGGCATCCACGAAGACAGCGCCTCACTTCAACGTTGGCAGCAGCTACAAGCCGACAGCCACACGGGCATCACCTTCGACCTCTACACCTACGGCATCCTGTTCTTCAACCCGCAGCTCAACAAACAACACTACGTGGTGAATTTTTAATTCACAATGGACAATTCACAATTCATAATTCATAATGGAGGCTTCTGTCTAATATTTTATATTTGATATTTAATATTTCAACTCCCAATTTTCAACTCTCAATTAATATTATGGCTCTTTATACTCGAACTGGTGACACAGGAATGACAAGCCTCGTAGGCGGTCAGCGCGTGCCGAAGACGCATCCCCGTCTGGAAGCCTATGGCACGATAGACGAACTGAACTCACACATCGGACTGCTCATTGCCGAGCTAGGCGAATCGGAAGACACGCGTTTCCTCACGGATGTGCAGAACCTACTCTTCTCCATCGGCTCCATGTTGGCTACCGACACCTCGCAGCGCGAGGTACGCCCTGGGCGCTACGTCACCGCCGAGGATGTTCAGGAGATGGAACGCGCCATCGACGCTGCCGAGGAAGGACTGCCCGGCTGGCGTGGCTTCATCCTGCCAGGAGGCACACGTGCGGCCGCCCAAGCCCATGTCTGCCGCACCGTCTGCCGCCGTGCCGAACGCTGCATCTATGCCCTGACCGCCGAAGCCGAAGTGGACGCTTTTTTGAGGGAATATATCAACCGACTAAGCGATTATTTCTTTGCGCTGGCCAAGAAAATCAATCACTCAGCAGGCCAAGAAGAAAATATTTGGCAGAAACGTGAAAAATAATTCACGATTCTTGTCGATAATTCACAAGAACTTTGTATCTTCGCACCCGATTTTTGGACTTTAAACCTTAAACTTTAAACTCAAAAACATGTATTGGACACTTGAATTAGCTTCAAAGCTCGAAGATGCTCCCTGGCCAGCCACCAAGGAGGAACTGATAGACTATGCCGTCCGCAGCGGCGCTCCGCTCGAAGTCATAGAGAACCTGCAGGAAATCGAGGACGAGGGCGACATCTACGAAAACATCGAGGATGTATGGCCCGACTACCCCACCAAAGAAGACTTCCTCTTCAACGAGGATGAGTATTAGGGGCTACACTTATCTTCAGGAAAGATCAATACATATTAACTATCGCTTCATAAAGTTCTTGCTTGCCGCTGATCTGGGCAGGTTCGCCCAAACGCTTGCCGTAAGCATAAGCTTCTTCAAGGGTCATCTTACCTTCTTCGAAGCGACGTCCCTCGCCTGTATCAAACGAAGCATAGCGTTGGCTTACCATGGACAAGATGGGCGAGTGTTCAATGATATCAGCAGCGGATAACAACGCATGAGCCATCACATCCATCGCTGCAATGTGGGCTATGAAGATGTCTTCAAGATCCGTGCTGTTGCGACGCACCTTGGCATCGAAGTTGGTGCCGCCATCGCGGAAACCGCCATTACGGATAATCTGTAACATAGCCTGCACCAGTTCATGGTGGTTCACAGGGAACTGGTCCGTGTCCCATCCGTTTTGATTGTCACCCCGATTGGCATCAATAGAACCTAGCATCCCCGCATCCACGGCACAAGCCAATTCATGTTCGAATGTGTGGCCGGCAAGCGTGGCATGGTTCACCTCTATGTTCAGTTTGAAATCCTTGTCAAGACCATAGGCATGGAGGAAGCCGAGTACGGTCTCCGTGTCTGCGTCGTATTGGTGCTTGGTTGGTTCCATGGGCTTGGGTTCAATGAGGAACGTGCCCTTGAAGCCCTTCGCACGGGCATAGTCGCGTGCCATGCGGAGCATGGTGGCCAGATGCTGTTTCTCACGCTTCATATTGGTGTTCAGGAGACTCATATAGCCTTCGCGACCGCCCCAGAATACGTAGCTCGTTCCTCCCAGTTCAATAGTAGCATCAAGGGCATTCTTAATCTGTACAATGGCACGTGCCACTACATCGAAGTCCGGATTGGTGGCTGCTCCATTCATATAGCGTTTGTGGCCGAAGACATTGGCTGTACCCCAGAGTAGCTTGATACCGGTCTCCGCCTGTTTCTGCTTCAGGTAGGCCACCATCTCTTTCAGGTTCTTCTCGTAGGTCTCTATATCGGGAGCCTCGGCCACAAGATCCACATCATGAAAGCAATAGTAGTCAATGCCCAACTTCTGCATGATTTCAAAACCGGCATCAGCCTTGTCCTTGGCTGCCTGGATGGGGTCGGTAGCCGTGTTCCAGGGGAATGACTTCGTGCCTTCACCAAACTGGTCTGCACCTTCTGCACACAGCGTATGCCACCAGCACATCGCAAACTTGAACCATTCACTCATTTTCTTGCCCATGACCACGCGATTCTTGTCGTAGTAGCGATAGGCCAAAGGATTTTTGCTCTCAACACCCTCAAACTTGATGGCGGAGATTTCTGGGAAAAACTGTTTCATTGTTGATGTCTATAGGTTAGGTTTTTATTCCATTGAACGGAGTGCTTGATGAAGGGTTTGCACCCACCTCTCGTAGGCTTCCCTGTAAGCGTTGCGGTTCTTGAGGTCGGGCTCAATCACCTGCAGCTTCTTGAGCGCAGCAAAGGCTTCGTGGTGGTCGGCATAGATACCTGCACCGATACCAGCGCCCCGAGCGGCACCGACAGAACCGTCAGAATCGCAAAGCTCAATCGTTGCCCCCGTCACACCTGCCAGTGTGTCGCGGAAAACGGGACTCAGGAACATATTCGCCCTGCCGGCACGAATAGTCTTCAGATTCATACCCATTTGCTGCATCACCTCCATACCATAGGCAAAACTGAATACAATACCTTCCTGAGCAGCACGCAACAAGTGGCTTTGTGTGTGGGTGTTGAAGTTGATGCCATGTATGCTGGCGCCCATCTCCTTGTTGCAGAGTACACGTTCAGCGCCATTGCCAAAGGGCAGGATACTCAGGCCTGCAGACCCGATGGGAATCTGGGCAGCCAAAGCGTTCATTTCTGCATAGGAAAGCCCTTTCCCTGTTCCCTCCTGTGGGGGAGCGATGTTGCGGCGCACCCAGGAGTTGAGGATGCCGGTTCCGTTGATGCATAGCAAAACGCCTAGACGAGGGGCTCCCGCTTCATGGTTCACGTGTGCAAACGTATTCACGCGGCTTTGCGGGTCGTAGCCTACGCGTCCCAGCACGCCATATACCACCCCCGAAGTACCAGCCGTGGCAGCAATCTCGCCTGGTTCAAAGACATTCAGGGAAAGCGCGTTGTTAGGCTGGTCACCGGCTCGGTATGTGATTGGCGTGCCCGCTTGAAGAGCCAATTCCGAAGCCGCGTGAGCCGTCAGCTCACCCTGAAGACCGAAAGTAGGTACGATGTCGGCCAACATGGAGGATGGGATACCATAGTAGTCCAACAGGAACTGTGCAGGACGATGCTCCTTGAAATCCCACATCATTCCCTCCGAGAGACCGCCCAGAGTGGTGGCGGGCGTGCCGGAGAGGCGCATGGCAATATAATCGCCAGGAAGCATCACCTTATATATTTTATTGAAAATCTCAGGCTCGTTCTCACGCACCCACGCCAGTTTGGCTGCCGTGAAGTTACCCGGAGAGTTGAGCAAATGTGAGAGACTTTGTTCATGGCCCAGTTCCTCGAAAGCCCGCCGGCCATAGGGAACGGCACGCGAGTCGCACCAGATGATGGCATCGCGCAAAGGCTTCAAATCCTTATCCACGCACACCAGACCATGCATCTGATAAGAGATTCCTATCGCCTTCACCTCCTCTTTTGTCGCACGGCTCTGTGAAAGGACGTCTTCAGTAGCCGCTTTCAGGTAATCCCACCATGCATCAGGGCTCTGTTCCGCCCACCCTGGATAAAGCGCCTTGATGGGAGCCTCATTCTTAGGATAAAAGGCCGATGCTACGGGGGCGCCGCTCTCCGCTTCCACCAGCGATGCCTTGACACTTGATGAGCCAATGTCATAACCAAGGAGATACTGTTTCATCATTTCTTTTTCCAGAATTTTATAAGTCTCTTCAACTCTTTCTTTGTCACATGCACCACAGCGCCATGCTTTTGCTCCGAAAAATTGATACGCTTCATGGGTGATTCTTCCTTCAGGCAGGGCTACGGTCTTATGCGCCTAAGATGCAGGTCTTACGCGCTTAGGATCTAGGTCTTCAGAGCTTAAGATCTAGGTCTTCAGCCGTTAAGACCTGCGTCTTCTGACCCATAGGCTTTTCAAAGGTACGAAACACGGCGCTGTCATATATCGGATATCGATTTGGGCTGTCACGATTGTCACAATCTCAAATGTCACAAATTGTAAATTCCACCTCAAAAAAGATCCAGGGAAGTTATAGAATTATATATAGTAATATTAAAGATATTATTATAATATTTATATTATATATTAATGTTAATATAATATGATTTTCTATGTGATTGATATGTGCATAAGTTTGCCGTCATATCCAATAGAGCAATTTGTGACATTTGAGATTGTGACAACTGTGACGTCTGTCTTTTCCTTGGTAAACAGGTCTTGATTAGCCGTATTAAGCGCTCTTCTTGCGGTCTATGGCACGCCAGCAGTAGGCGATATAGGCGACAACGAAGGGCACTAGCAATGAGACATAGAACATCGTACGCAAGGTGAACTCACTACTACAGGAGTTCTGCATGGTGAGCGATGACTGTAGGTCTGCGGTTGAGGGATAATAGGCTGTGTTGTTCCAGGCAGAGCAGAGCAACAGGGCGAGAACCGTCAAGACGGTGCCGATGCCGGCAGCCCAGATGCCTTTGTGCAGTTGAGAATTGGAGCCGAAGAGCCCGATGGCGATGCCGTAGAGGACGAGCACGACACCAATGAGCATGATGACAAGGAGATACCACATGTCAAGCAAATTGTGGAGATACTTGTAAGGCTCCATGAACACGATGCCCGTGGCGGGATCATAGGCAAAACCGTCCTTCAGCAGAAGATGAACAAGGTAGGCCACAAAGAGAAGGACGAAAGGAACGGCTGCACCCAGGAGACGGGAACGGCCACGTGAACGGATTCCCTCATCCTCAACGTTGTTCATGATATAAAGGATGCCCAACGTGCGAGCCAAGAAGAAGACTGCAAAACCGAGGATGAGCACCCAGGGGTTGAGCAGCGCGTCGAGACCATGGGAGGCATTGGCCCAACTGGAAACCACCAAATTGGACGATTGGACAATTTCACCATTGGACAATTGACCAATGACAGCCGAATTGTCAAATTGTGAACTTGTTAAATTGTCAAATTTCACGATAAAGTTACTTCCCTCGAAGAAGGTGGCGACGGCACCGCCAAGAAGCAGCGGTCCGAGGATGCCGTTGAGTGTAAGGAAGAACCGGAACGTTTTGGGGCCAAGGAAATTACCAATCTTATGTTGGAACTCATAGCTTACGGCCTGCACAACGAAGGTGAAGAGGATGAGCATCCAGAGCCAGTAGGCTCCGCCGAAGCTGGTAGAGTAGAACAACGGATAAGAGGCAAAGAAGGCTCCGCCGAAGGTGACGAGCGTGGTGAAGGTCAGCTCCCATTTGCGTCCAGTGGAAGCATAGATCAGCCGTCGGCCATCCTCCGTCTGACCCAGACTACCTGCAATGGAGTTAGCACCCTGAACAAAGAGCAAGAATACAAGTAGGGCACCCAGCAGTGCAACGACGAAGCACCAATAGTGCTGAAGAAAGGTATAGGAGAGACTTATGAGAAAACTATGAGCAATCATGATTTATCAAGTTGAATATTAGTAGTATAGGTGAACGTCTCTTGGAAGGTGACTACTCTCCCCCTTGAGAGGGAGCGGGGTGGGGGTCTGTCCCTCTCTTTATTTGTTTCAACATAATATTGATTTCCACGGCAAGCATCGTGGTGAATAGAGCGAGGAAGAGCCAGAAGGTGGTGGCGACGGCGCTGGAGCCGATGTCCGAGACGGAAGCCCCCACGGGCAGCATGTCCTGAATGGTCCAGGGCTGACGGCCGAACTCAGCCACCAGCCATCCGCTCTCGGAGCAGATGTAGGCGCAGGGCACAAGGATGATGGCGAGCCAGTAGTGCCATGCTGGCAAAGCCGCAATGTCGTGGTCTTTCCACAACGCCTTGGGGAAGCGATAGATGGCAGCCAGCAGCACCACGAAGAAGAGGATGAACAAGCCGCCGAAGCCGACCATCACGCGGAAGGCCCAGAAGTTGACGGCCACGGGCGGCACGAGCTCTGCCTCGTCCTTGATGAAACCGTAGCCGAGGTACTGGATATTATCTTTCAGAATGGCTAATTGCTCTTCTTTGCGCGCCGTGAAGTTCATGTCGGGAGCCTTGCCAGCAAGAAAGTCCTTCTCGTCAGCGGCATCGCGACGATAGTTCTGAAGGGCTGCGATGGCCAGTCGCCCTCGGTTCATCTTCTCCTGAGCGCTGGGCTCGACGGTGCCGTCCGCGCGCGTGTACCCTTTTAAGATATCATTGATGCCAGGCACGAAACCATCGAAGTCGTTGGTGGCCATGAATGAGAGGGCGTAGGGCACCTCGATGCCCTCGACGAGCTTTAGGCCCTGAGCGGTGCCACCGTCGTAGAGCGCCTCCATCGCCGCCAGCTTCATGGGTTGCACGGCGGCTACGGTCTGTGCCGACTTATGGCCTGTGGCACCCGCCAAAACGCTGGCGATGAGTCCCACGAAGGCTGCGATGCGGATGCTCTTCAGCGCCATCTCGCGTTCGGCTTCGCGACGCTTAAGCAAGTACCAGCCGGAGACCGCCACCACGAACACGGCACCCACGATCCACGAGGAGATGACTGTGTGGCAGAACTTGTCGATGGCAAAGGGCGAGAGGGCCACATCGAAGAAAGAGGTCATCTCATTGCGCATCGTATCGGGGTTGAACTCACAACCCACAGGGTACTGCATCCACGAGTTGGCCACCAGTATCCACCAGGCTGAGATGGTGGCACCGAGCCAGGTGAGCCAGGTGGAGGCTAGGTGGAAGCCGCGCGACACCTTTTCCCAACCGAAAAACATCACAGCCACGAAGGTGCTCTCCATGAAGAAAGCCACGATACCCTCAATGGCCAGCGGTGCTCCGAAAATGTCGCCCACGAACCATGAATAATTGCTCCAGTTGGTACCAAACTCAAACTCAAGGATGATACCCGTGGCTACGCCCATAGCAAAATTGATGCCGAAAAGACGTTGCCAGAACTGTGCCGTCTGGCGCCAAAAGCTGTCCCCGGTGCGGTAATACTTGGTCTCCATGACAGACATGATGAGACCGAGTCCCAAGGTCAATGGTACGAAGAGCCAATGGTAGATGGCAGTCAGTGCGAACTGGGCTCTTGCCCAGTCAATGGCTGCAAGGTCAATCGTTAAAAGGTTCATAAATATTGTTTTTTTTGATGTGAATCGTTACGTTGTTTTCTAAGGTATCCTCGCGGCGACTTCCTTTGCCACAAATTCTGCTTCCCTACCCTTTTCAGCATTTTGTCCGATGAAATCGGGAAAAAAGAAGAGTTTAAGGATGATGAAGATGATGAACAGCTTGATACCGATAATCAGCCAGAGCGTACGCCCCAACGTCATCTGCCGAAAACCATCGTAGTAAAGATGATAAGCACGGTACCAAAAACTGCTCTTTTTCATAGAAAAAGGTTGGATTTTTGCGACAAATATAGCTCTTTTTTCTTTCAAACAAGCAAAAAAGGCTTTTTTTTTGGCAATTCGATAAAAAGGGCGTACCTTTGCACCGCTTTTTGAATTTCATAAATGAAATTGAAGATTAAAAATTGAGAATATGACCGCACGAGTATCGATCATCATGGGCAGCACCAGCGACCTGCCTGTCATGGAGAAAGCAGCGCAGTTCCTGGATGAGATGGAAGTGCCGTTTGAGCTACAGGCGCTGTCTGCTCACCGCACGCCATCAGAGGTGGAAGCCTTTGCCCGTGGCGCTGAGGAGAGAGGCCTGAAGGTGATCATCGCTGCTGCCGGTATGGCTGCGGCTCTGCCCGGCGTCATTGCGGCACAGACGACGGTGCCAGTCATCGGCGTGCCCATCAAGGGTATGCTGGACGGGCTGGATGCCTTGCTCTCGATTGTGCAGATGCCTCCTGGCATCCCCGTGGCTACGGTGGGTGTGAACGGTGCGCAAAACGCTGCCGTGCTGGCGTGCGAGATACTGGCCCTTACGGACGAGGCTCTGGCAGCCCGTATGCGGGACTACAAAAGAGGCCTTGCGAAGAAAATCGTGAAGGCGAACGAAGAACTGGCGAATGTCAAGTACAAGTTCAAAATTGATAATTGATAATTAAGAGCTGAAAGTGGAACGAAGGAAGACACACGAGGTGCGTGTCGGTAATATCGGCATCGGCGGCAGCAACCCAGTACGGGTGCAGTCGATGTGCACGACGAGCACGATGGACACGGAAGGCTGTGTGGCACAGATTCTGAGGATTGCGGCTGCCGGCGGAGAGTTGGTGCGCCTGACAACTCAGGGTGTGCGCGAAGCGGAGAACATGAAGGTGATTCGCGAACGGGTGCGTGCTGCCGGCTGTGATGTGCCCCTTGTGGCAGATGTCCACTTCAATCCTGCTGTGGCGGATGTGGCTGCCCGCTATTGTGAGAAGGTGCGTATCAATCCAGGGAATTACGTGGATGCTGCGCGCCAGTTCAAGAAACTATCCTATACGGATGAGGAATATGCTGCAGAGTTGCAGAAGATTGAGGACCGCCTCGTACCCTTCCTGAATATATGCCGTGAGCACGGTACGGCTGTGCGCATTGGCGTCAACCACGGCAGTCTCTCGGATCGCATTATGTCGCGCTATGGCGACACGCCTGCGGGCATTGTGGAGTCCTGCATGGAGTTTCTGCGCATCTGCATGAAAGAGCGGTTCATGGATGTAGTGGTGAGTATCAAGGCATCGAATACGGTGGTGATGGTGGAGAGCGTACGCCTCTTGTGCCAGGCCATGGATGCAGAAGGAATGACATTCCCCCTTCATCTTGGAGTGACGGAGGCTGGCGAGGGTGAAGATGGTCGTCTGAAGAGTGCCGTGGGCATCGGAGCGCTGTTGGTGGACGGTATCGGCGATACGATTCGCGTAAGCCTCAGCGAGCCACCAGAGAACGAGATTCCCGTGGCCTACGGATTGCTGCAAGCCGCACGACTGCGCATGACGAAAACAGAATACATCTCGTGTCCAGGCTGCGGCCGCACGCTCTACGACCTGCCCGCAACCATTCAGCGCATCAAGGCCGCCACGAGCCACCTGACAGGTTTGAAAATCGGCATCATGGGCTGTATTGTGAACGGCCCTGGCGAAATGGCAGACGCCGACTACGGCTATGTGGGCGCTGCCCGCGGCAAGGTAAGCCTCTACCGCGGCAAGGAGTGTGTGGAAAAGAACATTCCAGAGGAAGAGGCGACCGAACGGCTGCTAAAGATTATAGAGGAGGATCAGAAAATTGAAAAATTGAAAAATTGAAAATTAAGAATATGAGCAACCAACCATTATTGATATACAACACTCTTACACGTACGAAGCAACTGTTTCGACCAGTTGTGGAAGGTCGAGTCGGCATGTATGTCTGCGGCCCTACGGTATATGGCGATGCGCATCTGGGACATGCTCGTCCGGCGATTACCTTTGACCTGCTGTTCCGTTACCTACAGCACATCGGCTATAAGGTGCGCTATGTGAGGAACATCACGGATGTGGGGCACCTGGAGCACGATGCCGACGAGGGTGAAGACAAGATCGCGAAGAAGGCCCGCCTGGAAGAGTTGGAGCCTATGGAAGTGGCACAGTACTATACGAACCGTTTCCACGATGCCATGAAGGCTCTGAACTGCCTGCCGCCGTCGATTGAGCCGCACGCCACAGGGCACATCATCGAACAGATTCAACTGGTGAAGGAAATCCTGGACAACGGCTTTGCCTACGAGAGCCAAGGCAGCGTGTATTTCGATGTGGAGAAGTACAACGAGAAATATCGCTATGGCAAACTGAGTGGCCGTAACCTGACGGACGTTATCAACAACTCACGTGAGTTGGACGGTCAGAGCGAGAAGCACAACCAGGTGGATTTCGCCCTCTGGAAATGCGCTCAGCCAGAACATATCATGCGCTGGCCTTCGCCCTGGAGCGATGGCTTCCCCGGCTGGCACTGCGAGTGTACGGCAATGGGGCGCAAATACCTGGGGTCGCATTTCGACATTCACGGCGGTGGCATGGATCTCGTGTTCCCCCACCACGAATGTGAGATTGCGCAGGCTGTGGCTAGTCAGGGCTCGGATATGGTGAACTATTGGATGCACTGCAATATGGTAACCATCGGCGGTCAGAAGATGGGTAAGTCACTGGGTAACTTTATTACGCTCAATGAGTTCTTCACGGGCTCGCACGAGAAGCTGACACAGGCCTATTCGCCGATGACAATCAGGTTCTTCATTCTGCAGGCGCACTACCGCTCGACGGTGGATTTCTCCAACGAAGCCTTGCAGGCTGCTGAGAAGGGCCTGCAACGACTCACAGGTGCCATCGCCGACCTGAAGCGCATCAGCCCAGCTAAAGAGAGCGATGCCGAGACACACAAGGTGGTGAGTGAGTTGCGCCAGAAGTGCTACGATGCCATGAATGACGACCTGGCCTCCCCCACCGTCATTAGCCATCTATTCGAGGCTTCGTCCACCATCAACCGCATTCTCGACCACAAGGGCACGATTTCCGCTGAGGACTTTGAGGAGTTGAGTGGAACGATGCATCTCTTTGCCGAGGATATTCTCGGACTGTCAACTGTCAACAGTCAGCTGTCCACTTCTGGCGGCAGCGCCAGAGAGGAAGCCTTTGGGCACGTGGTAGATATGCTGTTGGAGCAGCGCGCTATTGCAAAAGCGAATAAGGACTGGGCTACGAGCGACAAGATCCGCGACTCGCTAGCCGCCCTCGGTTTCGAAGTGAAGGATACCAAGGACGGTGCCACCTGGACCTTGAACCGGTAGGAGAATTGAAAGATTGAGAATTGAAATATTGAAGATTGAAATATTGAAGATTGAAATATTGAAATATTGAAAAATAGAATCGTGATAAGAAGAGTTTTCATATTGTTGATTTGCCTGTGTGCGGTCGGAAACGCCATGAGTCCGGCTCACCGCCATCGTGTGCGTATGACGGAGCCAGACCCCGAAATGATGGAAGCGCATACGCAAAAGCAGATTGCGGAGATGGTGGCCGTGGCTCTGACAGAGACCATCCGCGTGCCGCAGTTTGACAGCTTCAACATTGCAACGCGAGTGCAAGAGATGATGGAGGTGGCCAAGCGTTTGATTGGTTCACGCTATCAACGAGGAAGTACTGGTCCACACGCTTTCGACTGTTCAGGATTTACAAGCTATGTATTCCAGCATCTGGGTGTGGAATTGAAACGTTCCTCACAAGAGCAGTTCAATGACGGCATGGAAGTCAGCGACCTGAACCAACTGCTGCCTGGAGATCTCATCTTCTTTGGCAACAATGGCAAGAAGGGGAAGCGAGTACACCACGTGGGCATTGTCACCGAGGTAAACCCTGCCCAGGGCACTTTCAACTTCATCCACTCCAGCACATCGCAGGGCGTGCGCATCAGTGCGTCCACGGATGATTATTGGACACGCAAGATTGTCGGCGCCCGACGGATGATTCACAACGAATAAACTGATACCTTCATATACAATATAACAGAGGGGCGCTCGATGAGCGTCCCTCTGTCGTATTATATGTCCGTTCGATTAGAACGTGGGCAGTGTACCTGCAATCAGGATCAGGACGAGCAGGCCGAGGATAGCGTAGAGCTCGGGGAAGACGGCGAGCACCATCGTAGTACCGAAGGCATTGTGACCAGCCCCAATAGCAGAGATACCATTGGCACATACCTTAGCCTGGCGAATAGCGGAGAAGAGGGCGACGAGGCCGCAAGCAAAGCCTGCACCGAAGACAGCAGCTGAAGAAGCCATTGTCATGCCGGCACCGATATGGCTCATGAGCATGAAGTAGCCTACGAAACCGTAAAGGCCCTGAGAAGAGGGAAGGGCTGAGAGACCGATGTAGGATCCGCTGGATTCGGGGTTCTTCTTGAAAGCACCGATAGCGGCATTGCCGCAGATGGTGACACCGTAGGCACTACCGACACCGGAGAGACCTACACAGAGGGCAACGCCCAGATAAGCAAGGAGTAATTCCATTTAGATTTTAATGTTTAAGAGTTTAATGTTTAATGTTATTTCTATATTTTTCTATTCTAAGCCGCTTTTTGACGGAAGGGGGTGAAGGCTTTGCCGCCGCCCTCGAAGTCGGCATTCTTGAAGAACTCCACGAAGGTGAGACGCATCGGGTGCACGAAAGATGAGATCATGCAGAGTCCGAAGTTGATGCCATGACCCAGGAGGAGAATGAGGAACATCGGCAGCCAGCGCACCACCCATGGCAATGAAGCGGTGAGATCAGTAGCCAACTGATTGAATACACCACCCAGGACGCCGCCCGTGAGGCCGAGGGCGAAGAGGCGGATATAGCTCAAGAGGTCGCCTAAGAGTCCTGTAGCCATGCCGTAGATGCTCCATATGCCACCACCGAAATTGATAAAGATGTTCTTGTCAGGATTGTTATAGAACATGATGCCAAGGGATGCCACAGCGATGAAAGCGTAGAGGATGTACTGCACAAACAGGGGCAGCGCAACACCACAGGCTGGCAAGCCGAACAACAGGACAGCAGAGAGCAATGACGTTACCCACGAGAACTTGCCTACGCCATATTTCCAGCCACCGTTCTTGACGGCCTTGGCACCCGCTAACGTCATACCTATCAACACCTGTACCAAACCGATGAGGACGGAGAAGACCATCATGGGCGCATAGCCAAAGGGCTTGTAGTTGTTCTCATTGATGAAGAGGTGCTTGACGGGAGCCAGAAAGGCCCATTCCTGCTGCGAGAGATCAATACCGAAGAAAGAACCTGTGAGGAACCCTACTACCATCGTGGTGGCACCGAGCCAGCAACCCAACTTGGCATAGGCTTTGATGTCGGGCTTACTCTTCAGCAACCATAGGCTGACGGCAAGGATCAGCAAACCATAGCCGGCATCGCCCATACAGAGGCCGAAGAACAGCATGAAGAACGGCGCAAAGAAGACCGTAGGGTCAAGGTCGCGATAGTTCGGCAGCGAATACATCTTCAGAATCGGTTCGAAAAGGCTGCTGTAGCTGTTGTTCTGTATCTCAATAGGCACCTTGTCTCCTGCTGCGGGATCTGCAATCTCATAGAAGACGCCTGCTGCATCCAAAGCTGCGGTGACATCGGCTGCATTCTCAGCCTTGACCCAACCTTCCATCAATCGGACGACACCATCCACGATATCATCGTGGCTCAGTTGAACCCGAGCAAGGGAGATCTGGTCCTCGTTGACTAGTTTGGCTGCTTCCACCGTTGCACGCTCTTCGAGAGCCTGGTGCAACTGCTGCTGATGGATGTCACGTAGGCGCTGCTGCTGAGCAGCCTTCTCCTGAATGAAATAAGAGAGCTGGCGCTCAGGCAGGATAAGATGCTCTGCTGAAATGGCAGGGGGTTGAGAATCCGCCTGACGGGATGTGAAGGTAACAAAGTAGGTCTTCTTGTTCTCTTCTGCCACAGGAATCGCAAAGAACTCGTCAGCCCATTGCTGGCGGAAGCCCTTGGAAGAGCAACGGAAGAAATCCACACGGCAGTGAGTATCCCTCTCCAAAGCACGAAGATCATCCCAGGAGAATTCGCCATAAGGCTCTAATTGACTGATGGCCTTGTCGGCATCGTCAATGGCATGGCGTGTCGCCGTCTCGTCAGCAGCAAGCTGTTCCAGCCGATCCACGATGGCACGTCCAGCCTCAGCGACAGAGGGATCCAGCGTAGTGCCTGCAGGCTGGGCGGCAGGCTGGGCGGCAGCAAAGGCCATCGCATCCTCATCACCCTTCTTCTTTGCTTTCTCATAGGCTGCAGCGGCATAGGACATGGCTTTGAGAGCAGCCTTGTAGCGCTCGTCGAGGGCGAGGGCTGCCTGCAGCTCAGGACTGGTGGCGCCAGCCTGAAGTTCCACAACATGAACGACGCCGAGCTGTCGAAGCTGCTCGATGAAAGAGGCGTATTCCTTATCAGTGACCAGGAAGGTCAGCTTCTTCATTTCTTTAATCATGCTTCACCTCCTTTCTTCATTTTATTCTGCATCTCTGCGGCCGTGTTTGCGGCATCGTCAGCATCGTCGATACCATTGCCGTCAGCATCGCGCCGTTTCTCCTGTAAGGATTTCAGGATCTTCTGTGATGACTTGGAGAGATTCTCCTCGTCCTCCATGAAACGTTTGATTTTGCGTACCGCCTCCTGGAATCCTGGAATCTGCACCTTCTCAAAAAGGTTCACCTTCTGAGTCGTCTTGCGGCGGGCATGATCCAACAAATCGCACTTTGCAACAGCAAACTCGCGTTCTACAGCCGTCTTGGCAAGGCCGTGCAGGAGATTGATGCCGTCGAAGTACCATTTAGGAGCGCTGAAAATGCCAAAAGGCTTGGCCTCGAGCTTGATGTTCAAAAGCACCGGCACACGCACGCCTGCGATTTTCTTGACATCAATCTCGACATCCTTCAGTTCCACCAACGATGCATCGAACTCACCCCACAAGGCATACATCGATTCATAGCCGGCAATCTGTTCCTTCAGCATAGCTTCCAAAGCCGTCACTTCTTCCTTGCTGCGCTTCACCTCAAGGCGCAACGCCGTCTCCTTATTCTTAATAATAGGGAGCGTGCGCTGACGCATCTTGAGTTGCTTCTCAATCTGTTGGAGTGATGTTTTGTTATATTGAAACTTTATTGCCATTGGTTATTTCCAATAAACGTCTGTAAACTCCTTCTTGATGTTGACCTCTTCGAGGCTGAAGTTATCGCGGAAGAGCTTCCATGTGACATCAAGCATCTCCGTCGTGTCCTTATTGACATCAATAGCAAGGATAGCCGTAGCATACTCTTTGGCAAACTTCAAGCAACGCTGATCGTAGTCGGTGAGGTCGAAACCATTCTCGAGCTTCGTTTTTGCATTGGCAGCATCAGAGTACAAACGGATAGCGGCATTCATCACTTGTGAATGATCCTTACGAGTCTTCTTACCAGCCACGAGTTGCTTCAGACGCGACAGTGAACGGAACGGATCGACAATGACCTTACCGATGTCGGAGTCGCGACGGAGATAAAGCTGTCCCTCAGTGATGTAACCTGTGTTATCAGGCACAGCATGAGTAATGTCGCCGCCAGAGAGCGTGGTCACGGCGATGATGGTAATGGAGCCGCCGCCTGCCTCTTCGGGGAACTGCACAGCCTTTTCGTAGATCTTTGCCAAATCGGAGTAGAGCGAGCCGGGCATAGAGTCCTTGGAAGGAATTTGATCCATACGGTTGCTGACGATGGCAAGGGAGTCGGCGTAGCTGGTCATGTCGGTCAAGAGGACGAGCACGGTCTCGTGTTTCTCTACAGCGAAGAACTCAGCTGCTGCTAACGCCATATCAGGAATGAGCAAACGCTCCACGGCAGGATCCTCTGTCGTATTCATGAATGAGATGATACGGTCGAGGGCGCCAGCGTTGCTGAACGTGTTCTTGAAGAAATAATAGTCATCGTTGGTCATACCCATACCGCCGAGGATAATCTTATCGACCTTGGCACGCAAGGCTACCATGGCCATTACCTCATTGAAAGGCTGGTCGGGGTCTGCAAAGAACGGTATCTTCTGACCAGACACGAGAGTATTGTTCAAGTCGATACCTGCAATACCCGTGGCAATCAGCTCACTGGGTTGCTTGCGGCGCACTGGGTTCACACTGGGGCCGCCAATCTCTACTTCCTTACCTTCGATAGCAGGGCCGCCATCGATAGGTTGTCCATAGGCATTGAAGAAACGTCCGGCTAACTGCTCGCTCACCTTCAGTGAAGGAGCCTTGCCAAGGAACACGACTTCTGCGTTCGTTGGAATGCCGCCAGTACCTTCAAACACCTGCAACGTCACGTTATCACCTATAATTTTCACCACCTGGGCTAGCTTGCCATTGATGGTGGCCAGCTCATCGTAGCCTACGCCCGTTGCTTTCAGTGAGCAAGTGGCTTTCGTAATCTGGCTGATTTTTGTATAAATCTTTTGAAATGCTTGTGCCATAACTATATTTTGGTTGACAAGTTGACAACTCAATTGATGAATTCTTCAATTTGCTTCTTGAAATCGTAGTACTCTTCGCTCTTGAACAGGCTGTAGTTCCACTGCTTGCAGAGGTTGATGAGCTTGCGGAAATAATCAGTAACATCCAGGAAGGTGTCGAAATTGAACTCGTGCTCGCAAATCTCAGTGACAAGGTTCAAGATCTCCTCCTGACGCTCAATGGGCGTCACAGCATCAACCTCGTCGAAAGCATCTTGCTGCAGGACAACATAGTCGATGATCTCCGACTTCCAGAACGTCACATGGTAATCAACAGGTACGCCGTCGTCACCAAGGATGTTAATCTGCTCGGCAATCTCCTTACCGCGCTGCATACGGGTCTTCAACGCAAGCACCTTGGGAATCCACTCTTCATTGATGTGCTCCTTGATATACTCAGCGAACTCGGGATATTCGAGGTACTTGGAATAGGAATCGATAGGGTTGACGGCCGGATAGCGTTTCTTGTCGGCACGTTCCTGTTCGAGAGCGTAGAAGCAACGAGCCACCTTCTTGGTGCTCTCTGTCACCGGCTCTTTCAGGTTACCACCGGCAGGCGATACAGTTCCGATGAAAGTGATGGAACCAACCTCGCCGTTGTTCAGATAGACATAACCTGCACGACCGTAGAAGTTGGAAATCAAGGCTGAAAGGTCCATCGGGAAGGCATCGGGGCCAGGCAGTTCCTCCATACGGTTGGACATTTCGCGCAATGCCTGTGCCCAACGTGAAGTGGAGTCAGCCATGAGCAAGACGCGCAGACCCATGGAGCGGTAGTACTCAGCCATCGTCATGGCGGTATAGACAGACGCTTCACGCGCAGCCACAGGCATATTCGAGGTATTGGCGATGATGATGGTACGCTCCATCAACTTGCGTCCCGTGTGGGGATCTTCCAACTCAGGGAACTCCGTGAAGATTTCCACGACCTCGTTGGCGCGCTCACCACAGGCTGCAATAATCACAATGTCAGCCTCAGCCTGCTTGGAAATCGCATGCTGAAGCACGGTCTTACCCGTACCAAAAGGACCTGGAATGAAACCTGTTCCACCCTCGACTATGGGATTAAAGGTGTCGATGGTGCGAACACTCGTCTCTAAAAGCTTAAAGGGACGTGGTTTCTCTTTGTAGTTCGTCATGGCGAACTTCACGGGCCAGTGCTGGATCATATTGACATCTATGTCCGTACCATCCTCGAGGGTGAGCGTAGCAATGGTGTCAGTAACCTTATATTGTCCAGCTTCCGCGATTTTTTTGACGGTAGCTATGCCCTCCATCTGGAAGGGAGCCATGATTTTGAGCGGCTGATGGTTCTCCTCAACCTTGCCAAGCCAATCGCTGGCCTGGACCTGATCGCCCGTTTTCACAATAGGCTCGAAGTCCCAAAGACGCTCGCGGTCAAGCGGATCTGTATATTGCCCACGCTTGAGGAAGACACCCTCCATCTTATCGAGGTCATTCTGAAGACCATCGAAATTCTTGCTGAGCATACCCGGAGCGAGCTGTACTTCAAGCATACGCCCCGTGAATTCAGCTACAGCACCGACCTTCAGGCCACGGGTGCTCTCGAACACTTGCACATAGACATCCTGGCCTACAACCTTAATCACTTCGCTCATAAGGCGGTCTCCGCCAGTCTCAATGTAGCAGATTTCACCCTGCTTCACCGGTCCATCTACGCGAAGCGTTACCATGTTGGCTACGACGCCACTTACAGTTCCTTTTGTCATATATTTATTATTAGTTGACGATTTGATGAGTTGTTTACTTTCTTATAAATTCTTCTGGTACTTTAGCTTCGCCCCGCAGGTTCTCGATAATCTGTGTAAAGCACGCACGCCCTTGCTCCACATCAAGCCGTGCCCAACGCTCCAGCATCTCAGTACGAGCAATGTAGCTGAATAGTGCATCGACATTGAAAGGCTCCATGAACGTTTGTTCTTCGAGCCAATCCCAACGAAGAGCATCGATCAAACGCTCTTTCTCCACGGGATCCTCGGTCTCGGCACAATGCATGAGATCTTTCACATAATCGTACTCCAAACCGAGATCAAAATCACTGGAGTTCGCATGCTCAAGAATCATCTCTATCACCTCACCACTGCCCATTACGTATTTCGAGAGTGGCCAGCCCTGACGACGTGCGATGAGCGCTGTCAGGATATTCTGCACATCAAGATTGAGCTGATACCATTGACTCATCATCCGATTAGGACATTGACGGGCATATTCATAGTAAGCGAGCATGATGGCATCAAGTGCAAACCAATCTTTCTTACCGCTATTGTAAGAGTATTCACGGGCAAAGATTGACATAAATGAGGGATAACGATGAACATTGAAGTTGATCTCTCGTGCGCTGCGTATCAGATCTTCCAACTGCTCATGGCTGAGGTTGCCGCGAGGGTCGATGTCAGCGTCTGGATTCTCCAGCATACGAACCAGATTCTCACAGTCGAAACGCAGGAAGAAATAATAGAGCAGCTTCTCGTCCTGTGGCTCTATGACTTCCGCCAGTTCTTCTTTCAACTGAAGGATGGTTCGCTGGGGCGCTGCATCAGTGAGCTTGATATCAGGCAGGCCAGCCATTAAACAATAGTAATTTGCCATCTTAGAACAGCATTTCTATCAGTTGCGGACGCAAGAATGCCTTGAAATAGTTTTCCAATTCTTCCTTGCCGAAATCAACACGGTAGCTTCCATCGGCAGGTTGTACGGTGAAAAGAGTTTGCTGGCCATTGACCTTCTCTATCTTAACACCCTTGTCCAGCAGTCCTTTGGCCTCACGTGCAAAATAAGTTTTCAGGCATTCGGCATCCTTCGTGCTGATAACGATATCCTCATTCTTAGCCCACTCGGTAGCTAAAGCTACGGTGAACTTACTCAAGAAATCTTTCTCATCGGCGAGCTTCTTCACACTTTGATCAACTACGCGGTCTGTCACCAGCGTCGCTATCTCGCTCTTAAGAGCATTGATAGCTTGTCCCATATAAAGTTTCAACTCACTCTTGGTGTTCTGGTCCAGTTCTGCAGCAGCTTTCTTTGCCTGATTAGTAATCGCCTCTGCCTGAGCCTTAGCCTGCTCTACAATTTTTGCAGCTTCAGCTTTGGCCTGTTCAATAATCTGTGCTGCTTCGGCCTGACCTTTCTCAACGCCTTCGCGACGGATCTTGTCAGTCAGTTCTTGAATTTTTTCCATCTGGGTATAAGTTCTTTTGTATTTTATTGATTTTGCGCGCAAAATTACACATATTTTACGGAGTGGCAAAACTTTAAAGCAAAGATTTCCACCTTAACATGAAAAACGAGTCAAAAAAAGGAGCAACGATCCTCACGGACCATCGCTCACAAAATCATTTACCTTATAAACTAACTAACTAAATCTCTTTTCTGTGGAGGTTACTTCCTCTTTTTCGAGTGCAAAGGTACGGCCTTTTTTATCAAAAAGCGTCAAAAATCATGCTCAATAACACAAAATATAGCCTTTTCCTTGACTTTAGTCAATCGTAAGACTCACCGATGAGGTTATCTTGCGGTTTTTATCCGTGACTTTCAACGTCAGCGCGCCTGCCTCTTTACCACTACGCACCACGACAACGAGTTGTCCGCTGAACAGTTGCATCGTTGGCTTCCTGAAAGATTCCAGACTGGTGGCATCCCCATTGCAAACAGCCTCGAAGGAACCAGCACCCGTGACTTCAAACGTCAACTGGTCATCGGCATCAGGGATCAGCGTCCCTTTGGAATCGGTCAGAGACACGGTGATAAAAGCGAGGTCTTCGCCATCAGCCTTTAAACGCGGCGCATCGTGTTGCGTCCATACGTCAAGCTGTAGTTTGGCGGGCTTCCCAGCCGTTCTTTGGATCTTCTCACCTACTCTCTCTCCCTGTTCATCATAGACCACAACCTTCAATTCTCCTGGCTCATATTTCACCTCATTCCATCGCAGGCGATAGCGGTCTAGTCTCCCTCCGTCTTTCATCTTTGACCGCTTTCCCATAGATTTTCCATTCACGAAAAGTTCGGCTGTAGGATAGTCGGTGTAGCAATAGACTGGCGTAACCTCGCCACGGCGTTCCTTCCCCCACGTCCAATGTGGCAACAGATGAATCGTGTGATCCTGCCTGTTCCACTGGGAACGGTATAGGTAATAGCGGTCTTTAGGCAAGCCCGCCAAGTCGCAGATACCGAAGTAGCTGCTGCGCGAAGGCCAATATTCATCGTATGGTGATGGCTCGCCGAGGTAGTCGAAGCCCGTCCACACGAACTCGCCGATAACCCAAGAGTAGTCATCCTGCCAACACCAGTCATCATCGGGAAGGTTGCTCCAAGGGCAATACTCTGTGTCGTAACCTGAACATTGTCCGTCAGCCATCTTGATGGCATTGGGATTGTAGTTATTCGACCATGACGAGAACTTGGAATTGTCATCTGGCACGACGGGGAACTTATATACACCACGGCTGCTGACCGTAGAGGCTGTCTCCGAGCCGAGCAGGAATCCCTGCGGCAGCTGTTTGATGTTGCTATTATATTTATGTACACGGTAGTTGAAGCCCGGCACATCCATAGCCTGCGCCATGCCGCTGTTGAGGGCGTTTTCGGCTTTGTCCATGCCCTGAGTAACAGGACGTGTGGGGTCGAGTGTATGACAGAGGCCCTGCAGGCGGATGGCTATTTGGCGTCCTTCCTCGCTCCACTGCTCAGGAATCTCGTTTCCGATGCTCCACATGATGATACTGGGGTGGTTGCGATTGGCCAACACAAGGTTAGTAATATCCTTCTCTGCCCACTCGCGGAAGAAGCGAGCGTAGCCGTTCTTGCACTTGGGATAGAGCCACATGTCAAACGACTCCGCCATGACCATCATACCCAGCGAGTCGCAGATCTCCATCTGCCACTGGCTCGGCATGTTGTGTGCCGTGCGGATGGCGTCGCAGCCCATCGCCTTCATCATCTTGATCTGGCGGATGAGGGCAGCTTTGTTCACGGCGGCGCCCAGCGGACCGAGGTCATGATGGAGGCAAACACCCTTTATCTTGCGCGTCTGGCCATTAAGCTGGAAGCCGTGTTCGCGCGAGACGCGCATAGTGCGCAAGCCTGTCTTGATCGTCTTTCTGTCAAGTAGTTCGTAGGACTGGCCGTCATAGACTTCCTTAGGCCCGTTCCAGTCCACGCGGTTCACCTTAGCTGTGACGGAATATAGATAAGGCGTCTCTGGCGACCATAATTGGGGATTCTTGATATAGAAACTCGTGTGGAACGAACCGTCTGCTGCCAACTTCAAATCATCGCTATTGATTGCTTCGCCATCGGGCGTTATTATAGTTACTTGGGCCATTGTCACCACATTGGGCTTTGTCTTCGGTGGCACATTCACTACTTTTCCGTCCACATCAACCGTCAGAAGGTCTTTCTTCTTCATGTCTGTGGCGCGCACCACGAGGCTCCAGTCATCAAGATGTGTCTTGTCGGTGGTGATAAGTGTCACGGGACGGTAGATACCCGCACCGGGATACCAGCGCGAGCTCTCCTCCTTGTTCTGCAAATCAACGGTCAGCTCATTGTCACCAGCCTTGATAAAATTCGTGATATCCACGCGAAAGGCATTGTAGCCGTATGCCCAGTAGCCCGCCTTCTGTCCATTGACAAAGACCGTAGGCTCAGCCATCGCACCGTCGAAGAGCAGCTCGGCATGACCATCGAAGCCTTCAGGAATCTGGAAAGTTCTCTTGTAGTACCCCTCTCCAATCCACGGCAGCGCGCCCGAGCGGCCGCTCTTCTCCGTAGCCTCCGTCTCGCCATTTTGCTCAATAGCTACAGTCTGTAAATCCCATTTCTTATCGAAAGGGCCAGCGATAGCCCAGTCGTGGGGAACGCTTACCGTCTGCCAGTCCTGCTGGTCGCGAGAGAATTGCCAACCGTCAGTCAGCAGGATTTCCTGTCGCCCTTGAGCAAGGACATTCATGGCAGACATCACTGCCAGTACTATGGAAAGACATAGATTCTTCATCATTTTATCATGTTTTTATCATATTTTTGACGAAAAACGAGCGGAACGCTGTATCTTTGCAACAGATTTACATCGTCTGTTTTGATTATTGTATGGAACGCAATCGTGAAATCTATCAAGTGACACTGGTGGGAGGAGCCGTAAATGTCATTCTGCTACTCTTTAAGTTCGTGGCAGGCATCGTTGGTCATAGTGCCGC
>JAEEGL010470818.1_pt1 | contig 40663 bp, 31 predicted proteins | sample 9134231 | NCBI WGS metagenome assembly JAEEGL01 (sample SAMN16246548, study PRJNA631951) | gut metagenome | biome: gut microbiome; feature: rumen; material: fiber-attached | host: Bos | place: Iran: Karaj | collected 2018-10
ACTGGGAGACGCTATCACGTCATTCTGTTTCGCATTCAGCAATTGCCAAAGCATTGAAATTCAAGGATTGCCAAATGGCATCGAAACAAACATCAGCAATGACACCTTGTTCGTTAGCGGAACTCCAACTGAAATAGGAAACTATTCTTGGAACGCTAAAACAGTCGGAGGAATCTCAGAAACGACAATAACTGGTCAGATCAATGTGATCAACGACCCTACGTCGACGAAAGATATAAGCCATGAATCAATCTTTGTGCAGAATGTGATTGACGACAGATTGAACATCTGGATTGCCAACGAAACAGATGTAAAAATTGAAATCATAACGCTTACTGGACAGGTAGAAGAAAGCATCGAGCATACGTCAGGAGATATTTCCGTCGACTGCTCAAATCTAAATAAAGGCGTCTATATTGTCAGAATCACAACTTCCGACAATGTGATAGCGAAAAAAATGGTAAAGAGATAAATTTGTTTAAGGGCAAATAGAAACTGACTATTTGCCCGTTTTTTCTTTCAATTTGACTATTTTTGCATCTGAATATTCAGAAATAAATGAGCAAATGAAAAAGTCAACAATCATCTTTATCTCCATAGTCATAATCGCTTTGGGCACACTTTTCTTGTCAATGAGACGCTGTTCCAAAGAAGGAATTAAAATTGAAAGAAACGAGGAGATTGTCTACACACCGAATATCATCACAGAGGTGAAGAAAATAGGCAAATGGGAGTTTCTTTCAATCAAAATAGAGGAACTTGTCGACACGACCAAAGGAGTCTTGTTCAAAGACAAACTGTCCGCAATCTATTCCGGGACACTAAGATATGGAATCGATTGCAGCAAAGCCGAAGAAGATTGGTTCACACAGAAAGAAGACACTGTGTTTGTGAGTCTGCCTAAAGTGACACTGTTGGATGACTATTTCCTCGACGAAGCCGCCACAAAGACAGTGTTCGCATCCGGATCATTTTCTTCCGACGACCGACGTGATTTGAGGGAAAGAGCGATCAGACGGATGTTGGCAAAGAGTGAAAAGATGGGATACAGAGAGACTGCCCAAGAAAACGCGAAAGAGCAGATCACGATGTTTCTCCAACAGTTAGGAATAAAAAATATTGTTTTCATGGATCGGAATTAGGTTTGCAGCCGACGTTACAAATCTGATTGCCTGTCCCGACAAAAGGATTTGTATTATGAAAGATTTTATCAAGATTTTAATCGTAGTGCTACTGGCAGTGTTGCTGGTAAACAAGATATGGGCTGGGCAGGTGCCTGTGCACGACCCTTCTATCGTCGTTGTGTATAAAGATGCCCAAGGCAACAGCTATCCTGAACAAAGTGCCAATCACGACCGTACCAAATACTATTATGTGATGGGAACCCAACTCGGTGCGGCTTACTCCACAGACATGCTTGACTGGACCGCATTCACACCCTCTTTCGCTGTGAATGGGAAGGTGACGACAGACCTTTGCTCCGTGTTTGGAGAGAACACTGCATGGTCGGGATGGACAAACAACCAAGCCAAACTTAAAGAGAATCTTTGGGCTGCCGACATCATCTGGAACAGAGAGATGAAGAAATGGTGCATGTACTACTCTATCAATGGCGACGATTGGATGAGCAGCATCTGTATGCTTGCCAGCGACAAGATAGAAGGTCCATACCAAAGAGTCGGATCTGTGGTGTTCGGCGGAATGGACGGAATGAGCAATGGAGCTGGAAACAATGATTTCAAAAAAGTGACAGGACAAAACACAATTCCAAGCAAATACTATTCATCCGATGGCGGTTGGGGAGGAACTTACGGTTCAAGCTGTATCGATCCAAACGTAAAATACGATGAAAACGGAGATTTATGGCTGATCTATGGCTCATGGAGCGGCGGAATATTCGTGATCAAACTTGATAACAAAACCGGTCTGCGCGACTACTCATATAATTATGGATATAATCCAGTAGACGGTGCTGTGTGGGAAGGCTCACGTCTACGCTACGATGAATATATGGGCGTGCATATAGCCGGAGGATATTACGTCAGCGGAGAAGGTCCGTATATCGAATATATGAAAGATGGCGACGGGAATGGCTTCTACTATCTCTTCATGTCATACGGGTTCTATTCTCCAGAAGGAGGCTACAATATGCGACTGTTCAGAAGTGATAAAATCACCGGTCCATACAAAGATGTCACAGGCGACGACGCTGTGTTCAACAAAGCAATCTATCCCAACTATGGCAACAACACGACTTACGGAGTGTCGTTGATGCAGAACTATTCGTGGGGATGGTGGACAAACAACAAAACCATCACAGACTACGATCAGGTGGGAGGCGGACAGACCGCGCAGGGACACAACTCCGCCCTTATGGATGAGGATGGCAAATGCTACGTCATCTACCATGTGAAAGACAACACAGGCAACGGTTATGGATGGCATCACGTCGAAAGCCATCCTATGGTGTTCACGTCGGACGGTTGGCCACTCGTCGCTCCATTTGAGACTCGTCTTGGAGAATATACTGACAAAGACACAGTGTATAAAGAGCAGGATATCATGGGTGAATACGCAGTGCTCACACATAATGCCGTCGACTATGCGGCTCTTGCCTGCAACAAAACAGGCACAATGCGTCTGAACGCAGACCACTCTATCTCTGCTGATTATTCCGGCACTTGGAACTACGACTACGCAAATGGGAAACAATTCATCACACTTAAAACAACCGTCGGCACATTCAACGGAACCATACTCGACCAAAGAATGGAAGACAACGGCCGCAAGACACTTTGTCTAACCGCAATGAATCCAGCTAACGAACTTTGTCTTTGGGCGTACCGTCTTCCACAATCAAAATATGGAACGGAGACTGTTTTCGAACCTTTTTATCGCATAGGAGACAAAGAGCAGACATTGGTATGGAACGAAACAGACAAATTTCTGAAAACAGAAGCTCCTGCAGGAGATTTTGAAATAACATTCAAATTCCACAACCACAATAAAGGTGTGAACAATTGGGACAACTGGGCATTGAGATTCGAGGAAAGCGCAGATAATTTCTGGGCGTTGAGAGCCGACGGATACAGCGTAGAGACATTCTCCGGATCAACAGTATCATATTCAAACCCAAAGACATGGAAAGAGTTTGATGATAAAGATGTCGACGTGAAGATAATCCGTCAGGGTGCTTCTATCCACGTATCAGCAGCTGTTGACGGAAAAGACATTTATGGAGTGTTGTCGAAGAGTTCACCCAAAGGAGCGTTGACCGTATACCTTGGAGGAGAAAGCACATATCTTGATGTGCAAAAGATGACAGTAGCAAGTTTGAAAGAGAGAGAAATCATCGGCAGTGTGACAAATTACGGAATATATAAAGATGCATTCAACACAAAAAGTGGAGCATCAAAGAGTTTTAGCGGAGATTTCCACACTCATTACACATTCAACAACTTCCATTCGTCAAACGAGACAAAGAATTGGAACAATTTCATCATCAAGAACACGATCAACGGCAAAACCGGATTCATCAGAGCCGACGCGTACCAGTTTGACAGCGAAGGAACATTCACATTCAAGACATCATGGGGAGATGATTGGGAAACATTCGTGAAGATGCTCACACAAGCCAAAGTAGATATTGATATAGAACGCATTGGCTCTACAATCATCTACACTTGCGACATCAAATCATACGACGGACTATCCGGCACAATGACTGTGACACAAGATGGAATCACAGCACAAAGCTTCGGACTCAGTCTGACAGAAGAAGCGTCGCAGATAGATATCCTTGAAATCATGGATTTGAAGACGGTGGAGACTGGAATCATCGAGGATCCGACAATAGCGGAGACTGTAGAGGCTGACAATACAATCGTCTATCCGACAATTACAGACAACATAGTGAATGTGCGATCTGCAAACTTAGATGGAACCGCCACCCTACACGCATCTAACGGAGTAACGATTGCCAAAAAGAAAGCCGTAAACGGAGCAGTGGAATTTGATTTAAGCAATCAGCCAAGCGGAGTATATGTTGTGGTGGCAGAAGGAAAAGTGGAGAAGATAATAAGGAAGTAATTGAAAAATGAGGATTGTTAAGGGCGGAACGCCCTAACCCATCCACACGTGCGAGCCGTAGGCGAGCACATAAAATTTAATAAAAACCACAGAAGCACGAATTTCATAGGATTTCTATTGCGGGCAGGTTTGAAACCTGCCCCTACGATCTATTTTATAATGAATAATTATAAAAAAAAGAGGATAAGAATAAATTTTGGAAAGGAATAAAGCTAAGCCTAAAATCATATAAAATGTCCGATGCAGACTATATATTCCACGAAAAGTACACGACAATTCCGTCGAGGCCGAACAAACATAGATATTCAAAACGTGACATTACAAATCGAAAGAATATGCTAAACAACATTTACAGTCTGTAAAAAACAAGAAATATTTTCTAACAACCCGTTATTTTTTTGACAAAAAGTTTTTCAGTCTAAAAAAATAAATATATTTGCAATAACAAAAGCGTGGGTAACTATGCTTTGAGAGATAGAAAAAAAGGAAAATTAAAAAAATTAATACCACAATAAAAAAACACGCTATGTCTGAAATTTATGGTGAAATAATCCAGGTTATTGGACCGGTAGTCGATGTCAGTTTTGCTGAAGTGGATGCAACATTACCACAGATTCACGATGCCCTAGAGGTGGAACGTGAAGGACAATCTCCATTGATTATAGAGTGTCAGCAGCACATTGGTGAGCGTTCGATTCGTACAATCGCCATGGACTCAACTGATGGATTAAAGAGAGGTTTAAAGGTAAAGGCATTGGGTTCTCCAATATCAGTGCCGATGGGTGAACAAGTAAAAGGTCGTTTGTTGAATGTCGTAGGAGCTCCAGTTGATGGAATGAAGACATTTGAAAACGTACAGCGTTCACCAATTCATAGAGAGGCTCCAAAGTTTGACGAGCTAGCAACATCAAAAGAAATCTTGTTTACAGGTATTAAGGTGATCGACCTTTTGGTTCCTTATCTAAAAGGAGGAAAGATCGGTTTGTTTGGTGGTGCCGGTGTAGGAAAGACAGTGCTTATCATGGAGCTTATCAACAACATCGCAAAGGGATACAACGGATATTCAGTATTTGCGGGAGTTGGAGAGCGTACTCGTGAGGGTAACGACTTGCTTCGTGAGATGATTGAGTCAAACATCATCCGTTACGGAGAGGAGTTTAAGAAATCGATGGAAGAAGGAGATTGGGATCTTTCTAAGATCGACTACAACGAACTAGCGAAATCACAAGCAACATTGGTTTACGGACAGATGAATGAGCCACCAGGAGCACGTTCTTCAGTTGCATTGTCTGGTTTGACAGTGGCTGAGACATTCCGTGATTCAGGTCAGGGTGGTAAGGATATCCTATTCTTCGTGGATAACATCTTCCGTTTCACACAGGCAGGATCAGAGGTATCAGCGTTGCTAGGACGTATGCCATCAGCCGTAGGTTACCAGCCTACATTGGCATCAGAGATGGGACGTATGCAGGAGCGTATTACTTCAACAAAGAATGGATCAATCACAGCCGTTGAGGCCGTTTACGTGCCAGCCGACGACTTGACAGACCCTGCTCCAGCAACTACATTCTCGCACTTGGACGCAACAACAGTGTTGAGCCGTAAGATCGCTGAGCTTGGTATCTATCCAGCTGTAGACCCACTTGATTCAACATCACGTATCTTGGATCCAAACGTAATCGGCAACGCTCACTACGAGTGTGCGCAGAACGTAAAGCAGATTCTTCAGAAGTATAAGGAGTTGCAGGATATCATCGCAATCCTAGGTATGGAGGAGTTGTCTGAGCAGGATAAGTTGATCGTGGCTCGTGCTCGTAGAATCCAGAGATTCTTGTCTCAGCCATTCCACGTAGCATCACAGTTTACTGGTCTTCCAGGTGTGATGGTTCCAATTGAGGAGACAATTAAAGGCTTTAATGCTATTATCAATGGTGAAGTTGATGATCTTCCAGAGCAGGCATTCTTGAATGTCGGAACAATCGACGACGCTAAGGAGAAGGCAAGAAAGTTGATGTCACAGGTTGTTAAATAAGAATCGACATGAAATTAGATATCATTTCACCAGATAAACTGATTTTTTCAGGAGACGTGGAAAGTGTAAAACTTCCAGGTACAGGCGGAGGTTTTGAGGTTCTGCCACATCATGCTGCGATCATCTCGTCGCTAAAAGAGGGAGATATCGTCTACGTTTCAGGAGGCGAGACAACAACTCTTCGTGTAGACGGTGGTTTTGCAGAGGTTAGAAACAACGAAATTTCAGTCTGTGTAGAAAAAGTATTGGGATAAGAGGTGATGAATAGAGAGAATTACAAAAGAAACATTGTCATATCGAATTTTGCGTTGGCAGCGCTACTCTACTCCATCGGGAGATTGGTATTCGCCATCAAACCAGAGTTTGGATTCAGTATGTTTCCCACAATTCCCGCATTCTTCTTCTTATTGACATTACTAATTCTAATTTCAATCACAAAAGCGGCGATTGTAGACGCGAAGAAATTCCATTTGAATTACTTGATAACACGCACCGTCAAACTCATATTATTAGTTGCATTCTGCCTAGTATATGTGATGTGCAACGGTGAGAACAACATCAGTTTCATATCTTCAGTCGTTGTCTGTTATTTATGTTACACTGCTTATGAGGCATTTATGTTGAAGAAATTCAACGATATGTTGTCAAAAGAAAGTAACAAAGTAGAACAATAAAAAATGATTCGCATGAATTTGTTCAGTAAACTTATAACAATCCTGATGATTCTGTTTGCGCCACTTGTGGCACAGGCGAATGAGCATCAAGAATCCGAAGGCGAAGGCAAAGTCGACGTGAAGGAATTGGTGTTCGGACATATCGGAGACTCATATTCATGGCATATAATCGGCGATTTAGCAATTCCATTGCCTTGTATTGTGTATGGTCAGAATGGCTTGGACGTATTCATGTCGAGTGAACTAGGCCACGGAGGTCATTACAAAGAGTACAAAGGCTACACAATCGCAGCCGAGGGTCAGCCAAACGCAGGCAAGATTGTTGAGGTCAGCACAGGAGAGCGTCCATTCGACATCTCAATCACAAAAAACGTGCTTTTCCTTTTCATCAGCTCAGGTTTGATGCTCTGGATCTTCCTAAGTATCTCAAAAAGATATAAAGAAGACTACTGGAGAAAGCCAGAAGGCAAGCAGGCGTTTTTGGAGCCACTCATTGTTATGATTGAGAAAGACGTGATTGAGCCATGTGTTGGTAAGAACGTTGAGAAATTCAGTCCATTCTTGCTTACAGTGTTCTTCTTCATCATGATTAACAACTACTTAGGATTGATTCCTATCTTCGGTTCTAACTTGACAGGAAACATTGCATGTACAATGGTATTGGCCGTTTTCACATTCTTGATCACAAACTTCAAGGCAGGCACAAAGCACTATTGGTTGGAAATGGTAAACCCAGAAGTTCCAATGTGGTTGAAGCTACCTATTCCATTGATGCCATTGATTGAGATCATCGGTATGTTCACAAAACCAATCGCATTGTGTATCCGTCTTTTCGCCAACATGTTGGCAGGACACGTGATGCAGCTAGTGCTTATCGGATTGATTTTCATTTTCTCAATCAATGTAGGAATTGGAAGTGGAGCTTATGGAGTATCAATTCTATCATGTGCATTGGTAATCTTCATGACATTGCTTGAGTGCTTGGTATGTTTCATTCAGGCTTACGTGTTCACTACCCTATCAGCCTTGTTCATCGGCTTGGCACAAGTAGAGCCACACGAGGAGAAGCACTAACACGTAGAGACACACGGACGTGCGTCTAAATAACAAATCAAAAAAAAACACATTGTCGCTATAAAACAGCGACATAACAAAAAGAAATAAAAACAAAAAAAATTTAATACTATGTTATCATTAGCAATTTTGGCTCAAATTTCGGAGGTAGCCGCTCCAGCATTGTTAGCAAAAGCAGGTGCAACAATTGGTGCAGGTATCGCAGTTATCGGTGCAGGTCTTGGTATCGGTAAGATTGGTGGTTCAGCAATGGAAGCTATGGGACGTCAGCCAGAAGCTGCAGGAGAGATCCGTAACAACATGATCGTTGCTGCCGCTCTTGTGGAAGGTGTTGCATTCCTTGCCATCATCGTATGTATCTTGGCTCTATTCGTATAATAGAAATAAAAATTCATCTACATGGAACTATTGACCCCTGACTTCGGTTTGGTCTTCTGGATGGTGATATGCTTCACTGCCGTTTTTCTTATCTTGAAGAAATACGGTTGGCCAGTTATCGTCGGGATGATCAATAAGCGAAGTGACGAAATCGAAGAATCAATCTTGAAGGCTAACGAGGCAAACGCTCGTCTTGCAGGAACAAACGCAGAGACAGAGAGATTGCTTGCCGAGGCAAAGAACGAGAGATTGGAATTATTAAAAGAAGCTTCTAAGCAGAAAGATCAGATCATCGCCGACGCAAAGGCAGAAGCAGCTAAGAAGGCGCAGGATTTGCTTGATAAAGCTAAAGAAGACATCCAATTGGAGCGTGACAACGCAATCAAAGAGATTCGCACTCAGGTTGCAGAGTTGTCAGTAAGTATCGCTGAAAAAGTGGTACGCGAGAAGCTTTCTGGTGACAAAGCCGGACTTGATATGATCAACAAGCTTTTGGATGAAGTAAATATCGCTAAATCGTAAAACTGATGAACACTGGTAAAATTTCAGCAAGATACGCAAAAGCTCTATATGAGTTTGCTGCAGACGCCAATGTTGCCGACAAAGTGTACGAGACAATGAAACTCGTATCCGCAGCATTCGTCAGTGTGGATGGACTCAAGGATGCAATTGCTAACCCAACAATAAGCAAGGACAAGAAGAAGGAATTGCTTACTATAATGGCAGGCGACAGTGTATGTGCTGAATACACAAGGTTTGTCGATTTAGTAGTTGAAAATAAGAGAGAAGATTATTTTCAAAGTATAGCACTTGTATATCAGGATCTCTACCGTAAGAAGAAGAATTTGGTAAGAGCTACAGTAGTAACTGCCTGCCCTATCTCTGCAGATGAGGAGAAAAGATTCCGTCAGGTGTTGACAAACGTGACAGATGCGGATATTGATTTTGACACCACTGTTGATCCAGCACTTATTGGTGGATTCATCATGGAGGTCGAGACATATCAGCTTAACGCGAGTGTCAAGTCGCAACTCGACACTATCAGAGAGAAGTTGAGATATTCCAACTCTGCCAACGTACAATGTTAATCTTCTCGTTATTAGCAATTAAAAAAGAATTTAAGTTATGTCTATAAAAGCAAGCGAAGTTTCTGACGTACTTAAGCAGCAGCTCCAGAACATCGATTCTCGTGTAAAATTCGAGGAAGTTGGTAAGGTGCTTCAGGTAAGCGACGGTGTGGTTCGTATCTACGGATTGCAGAACGCCGAGGCCGGTGAGTTGCTTGAGTTCGAAAACGGAATGAATGCAGTGGTCATGAACCTTGAGGAGGACAATGTAGGAGCCGTGTTGCTTGGACCTACAGACCAGGTTCGTGAAGGATTCACTGTAAAAAGAACAAAACGTATCGCTTCTATTCTCACTGGAGAAGGCATGGTTGGTCGTGTAGTCAACGCCATTGGTAACCCAATCGACGGACAAGGACCAATTAAGGGAGACTTGGTTGAGATGCCATTGGAGCGTAAGGCACCAGGTATCATCTACCGTCAGCCCGTAAAAGAGCCATTGCAGACAGGTATCAAGGCTATCGACGCCATGATTCCAATCGGTAGAGGCCAGCGTGAGTTGATTATCGGCGACCGTCAGACTGGAAAGACTGCAATCGCTATCGATACAATCATCAACCAGAAAGAGGCATTTAAAGCTGGAAAACCAGTATATTGTATCTACTGTGCGGTAGGTCAGAAAGGTAGTACAGTAGCCAACATCGTTAACACTCTAAAGGAGAACGGTGCAATGGACTACACTATCATCGTATCTGCAACAGCTTCTGATCCAGCAGCTATGCAGTACTACGCGCCATTCGCAGCAGCAGCTATCGGAGAGTATTTCCGTGATAGAGGTATGCACGCATTGGTAGTATACGATGACTTGTCTAAGCAGGCAGTCGCATATCGTGAGGTATCATTGATCTTGAAACGTCCTTCAGGTCGTGAGGCTTATCCAGGTGATGTGTTCTATTTGCACTCACGTCTATTGGAGCGTGCCGCTAAGATCATCAACAACGATACTGTGGCAGCACAGATGAACGACCTTCCAGAATCATTGAAGGGTAAGGTTAAGGGTGGCGGTTCACTTACTGCCCTACCAATCATCGAGACTCAGGCAGGTGACGTGTCAGCTTATATCCCAACAAACGTGATTTCCATCACAGACGGTCAGATCTTCTTGGAGACAAATATGTTCAACGCAGGTATCCGTCCAGCTATCAACGTAGGTATCTCGGTATCTCGTGTGGGTGGTTCTGCACAGGTGAAGGCTATGAAGGCTATCGCCGGAACACTTAAGACTGATCAGGCTCAGTACCGTGAGTTGGAGTCATTTACTAAGTTCGGTGGTGATATGGACCCTGTAACTAAGATGACAATCGACAAGGGAGTTCGTAACACAGAGCTTTTGAAGCAACCACAGTATACTCCATATCCAGTAGAGCACCAGATCGCTGTAATCTACTGCGGTACTCAGGGTATCTTGAACGCACTTGCAAAAGAGGACGTTCACGAGTTCGAGAAAGTTTATATCGAGCGTCTTGAGCACCTACACAAAGCTGACGTACTTGATCAGCTAAAGAAGGGTATCATCAACGACGATATCAAGGCTGTTCTTAAGAGCGAGGCTGAGGTTGTGATCAGCAAACTGAATTCAGGAAGAAGTGTAGCAACTGTTTAATTCTGTAAGAGATGGCATCATTAAAGGAAGTAAAAGCGAGAATTGGCTCAGTAAACTCAACATTGAAGATTACTGGAGCTATGAAGATGGTGTCTTCAGCGAAGCTAAAAAAAGCTCAATACGCTATTGAGTCTATCACTCCGTACCAGAGTCGCCTTAACAAGATTTTAAGTAATTTCTTGGCGACTGAGACTGATTTCCAGTCGGCTTTTGCAGAGGTCAGACCAGTATCAAGAGTGGCTGTTATAGCTTTCTCTTCAAATTCAAGCCTTTGTGGCGCATACAATTCAAACGTTGCAAAACAGTTGAATGTTGTGGTCAAAGAGCAATTGAATAGTGGTGCTGAGGTTGTTGTCTACCCTATCGGAAAGAAGATCACAGAGCAGTCGGAGAAGCTTGGCGTGCCAGTTGTTAAATCCAACAACGATATGGCAGACCACCCGTCTTTCGATGCAATCAGCGAGGTCACTAATGAATTGATGAACAAGTTTTTGGCAAAAGAATTCGATAAAGTTATCGTAGTCTACCACCACTTGAAGAACACTGCAGTGCAGAAACTTCAGACAGAGGTGTTCCTGCCAATCTCTCTTGACAAAAATTCAGGCGACGTCGACGAATCCACAGCAGACTACATCGTTGAGCCAGGCAAAGCAGAGATCCTTGAGTCTCTATTGCCTAAGGCATTGCGCACAAAAATGTACGCTTGTCTACTCGACTCTAACGCGTCTGAACATGGAGCCCGCGTCGTAGCCATGCAGGTGGCAACTGATAATGCTAATGAACTTATCAACGAGCTTACGATTTTGTACAACAAAACTCGTCAGCAGGCAATTACAAACGAGTTGCTTGATATTGTTGGTGGTGCAGCGGCATTGGCTCAATAAAGAAGACTATTCTTTGAAATCAAGAGACCGTCTAACATGTTTAGACGGTCTCTTTTTTTGCAAAATTTTCAAGTCACACAAACGAATCACAGGTATTCTATCTTTCAACTTATCAAAAAAGGCCATTTATAGAGCAAACAATATGATTTTCCATTGTTTTCTCAACAAAAATCATCTATATCTTTTTTTTATTGATTCCGTTTTATACTTTTGCAATAAGTGATAAAAGTGATAGAAAAATGGTAAAGCATATTGTATTATTCAAATTGAAGCCTTTCAACTCAGAATCAGAAAGACTTGCCGCATGTGAGAAGATTAAAAGTGAACTTTCAGCTCTTGTCGAGAAAGTTCCTACCCTTCTTACCGCTGAAGTTGGAATCAACTGTAATCCAAACGAACAGTTCGACATCGCTCTTACAACAACACACAACGATATGGAAGGTTTGAAAGAGTATGCACAACATCCATTGCATGTTGACGTTGCAAAAAATTTCATCAGACCAATTTTGGAAGCACGCTCTTGCTGTGACTACCAATATTAAATACTACGCCTATGAAAAATAAAGCATTATTCTTATTATTCGCTTTATTTGTTTGCATTCCTTCGTTTGCACAGATTCTCGACCCAGTAAAATGGAAAGTTGAACTGTCTAAAATTTCTGCTGACGGAAAAGCTACAATCACATACGAAGCGACAATCGACAAAGATTGGCATATGTACAGCACCAAAGAGGTGACTGACGGTCCAGTGCCTACTTCATTTACATTGTCTGAAGTGGAAGGTGTCAAAATAACATCAGACATCAACCCCCGCAGCCGTGTCATTGAACAGTTTGAGCCTGCATTCGGAGTAACAGTTGGCTGGTATGAGGAAAAAGCCACATTCCAGCAACAGGTAAAGATTTCTGACAAAGACAACTTCACACTGAAAGGGTCTGTCAGATACATGACTTGCAACAATCAAAACTGTTTGCCTCCTACAACTTATGAATTCGACTTATCTCAACATAACGCTGTAGCAAAAAAAAAAAATAGCTCAACAGTAGCTGAGGTAGAGACAAAAGACAAACAAGAAGAGACAACAAACGATGCATCTACTCCATTAATCGCGATCCAGGATCTTTCTATCAACAACGATTCCAGTAAGACAATTGCGGTCAGTGCGGAAAACCATCAGGAGAGAATCGACACTTGGGCAAATGTAGTAGATGAGATGAGAGCCTTCGGAGAAGTGGAAACCGAAGAAGGCAAGGATTCCCTATGGAAAACATTCCTGACATGTCTGCTTGGTGGACTTATCGCTGTCATAACTCCTTGCGTATGGCCTATCATACCAATGACAGTAAGTTTCTTCCTTAAACGAGGCAAAGATCCTAAAAAAGGTAAAAAAGCGGCAATCACCTACGGACTATCAATCATTGCCATATATGTAGGACTCGGACTAGTGATCACCGTGCTTAGTGGAGCCGACGGATTGAACTCACTATCTACGAATGCCATCTTCAACATATTTTTATTCGCCCTTCTCGTGCTATTTTCCATCTCCTTCTTTGGAGGCTTCGATTTAGCTCTACCTTCAACATGGAGCACAAAAATCGACCAGCACGTAGACAAGACATCCGGTTTGCTATCAATTCTTTTGATGGCATTCACCCTTGTTATTGTCTCTTTCTCATGCACAGGACCAATCATCGGAACATTGCTTGTAGACATCTCCGTTAACGGAAGTCTGCTCGCTCCTACTATCGGAATGTTGGGATTTGCCATCGCACTTGCAATACCATTCACACTATTCGCGTTTTTCCCAAGCTGGCTGAAAAACATGCCTCGCTCAGGAGGATGGTTGAATTCAGTGAAAGTGTTGCTCGGATTCTTTGAGTTGGCTTTCTCATTGAAATTCCTTTCAATGGCAGACCTTGCCTACGGATGGCACATCATGGACCGTGAAGTGTTCTTGGTCATCTGGATCGTAATCTTCATGCTTGCCGGTCTTTATCTTCTTGGCAAAATCAAGTTTGCTGGCGACGACGATGTTGAGGTCGTTTCAGTGCCACGCTTCTTCTTTTCTACATTCTGCTTCAGCATGTGTATATATATGCTTCCAGGATTGTGGGGAGCGCCGTTAAAAGCTGTCAGTGCATTCGTACCACCATTGAGCACACAGGATTTCAATCTGTATAACGACAAAGTGTCTGCGACATTCAAAGACTACGATGATGCGTTGATGTATGCAGAGTTGAGAAACATGCCTGTCGTTGTAGACTTCACTGGCCACGCATGTGTCAATTGCCGAAAGATGGAATCATCCGTATGGTCTAACCCACGTGTTAAAAGCTTGCTTACAGACGATTACATACTTGTTTCTCTATACGTGGACGACAGGACTGAACTGCCAAGAGTCGAGAAAGTCATCGAAAACGGCAAAGAAATCAAACTAACCACCGTCGGAGAGAAATGGAGCTATCTCCAGAGATCTAAATTTGGAGCAAACGCCCAGCCATACTACTGTTTGCTTGATCCAAATGGAAAACCTATCAACCATCCGATGGGATTTACAGAGAAATCAGATGAATTCATTGATTTCCTACGTACAGGATTAAAGAATTTCAAGAAAATCATAAAAGAAAACGAAAAATAATGGATTTGTTAGCATTTTTGGAAAATCGCACCACAGTAAGGCAATACAGCGACAAAGAGGTGTCGAAAGAGTTGATCAACCGTCTTCTTGAAGTCGCTGGACATGCTTCCACAACCGGCAACATGCAGCTTTACAGTGTTGTTGTGACAAGAGATGCAGAAAAGAAAAAAGCTCTTGCTCCGACTCATTTCAACCAACCGACTTTCACTAATGCTCCCGTCGCCATAACTTTTTGCGCCGACTTCAACAGATTCGTTAAATGGTGTGAGGAATCAGGAGCTGAACCAGGCTACGACAACGAATTCAGTTTCTTCACAGCAGCTATCGACACTCTCCTACTCGCCCAGACATTCGCTATCGCGGCTGAGAACGAGGGATTGGGTATCTGCTACCTAGGCACTACAACTTACACGGCTGAAAGCATCTCAAAGATTCTTAACCTTCCTAAACGAGTGGTGCCAATCACAACCATCACTGTAGGATATCCAAAATCAGAACCAGCCAAGACGGACAGAATCGCGTCGACAAGCTGGATTCACGAAGAAGAATACAAAGATTATTCGGCTGAAGATATTAAAAAGATTTTCGGATACAAAGACGAGATGGAAAGCAACAAGAAATTCATTGCTGAAAACAACAAAAAATCTTTGGCTCAGGTGTTTACTGACATCCGTTACACAAAGAAAGACAACGAAGCAATGTCTAAATCATTCTTCGACTTTGTGAGAAAACAGTTTTTGTGCGAATAATTTCTGAATTTCCAAACGCAAACGATCTTATTTAGCAAATATCAAAGAGATGCGAAGATTATTTCGCGTCTCTTTTAGTTCTAAACCAACCTTATTTGAGCATGATAAAGAGAATATTATCCATCATAAGTGGCTTGATTACCATTCTTGTTTTGTCTTCTTCATCAGATAAAGCTAAAACAATATGGGAAAAGGATGGGCTTAAAGGCAAAGTAAAAGAGATAAGGACTTATTCTGCCGATGAGAGTTCAGACAAAGACACAAAAGGTCGATTAAAAAAGATTACCAAGTACGATAGAAATGGAACCAGCAAAGAGACTTGCTATTACGATTCTATAGGGAACTTAGATTCCAAATGGATCTACAAGTACGATGAGAATGGAAATTGTATAGAGAATTATTCATACGAATATAAAAATCCATTAGAAAAGGATCAAAACGAATCTGATTTCACAAATATAGATGAAGAGGGACGACATTATAAGGGAGGATTAGTAGAAAAAAGGACGCCAACGTATGACGCCAACGGAAGAATTGTCGAATGGACTATTTACGAATCACGACTAAAGAAAAAACATTTGACAAAAGAAACCATAAAATACGATAATCAAGGCAACGTAGTGGAACGCAAATCAAATGGAAAATTAGGCAATAAACACACCTTTAAGTACGATGATCATGGTAATATGATAGAAAAGTGTTTCGAGTCAGACGGAAAATTACGACGCCTATATATCTACGAGTTCGATCACAAAGGGAATTTGACTATTGAAAAGGAATACATTTACTTTCAAAAAGATAAAGAAGAAAGCGAAAAGTTTTACAAATATGATAAGAAAGGAAATAAGATTCAATCTAAAAAGTTCTTTTCATCTGGCGGGTATCCTTTAATAAAGACTTACAAGTATGATGAAAATGGCAATCTGATAGAAGCAGGTGTGGAGAGTCGTAACATAAACGTAAATTATAAAGAGAGTTACCAATACGACGAAAAAGGCAACAAGACAGAATGTATTCAGACAGACGGACATAAGACACCTCTGGAAATAAGAAGATGGTTCAGAGACTCAGACTCATACGGAGAATTCTGGGAATATGAATACTATGAGGAATAACCCAAAATGAGTTTATGAGATTGAATGTCTATATTTTAGCTCTTTTTCCTGTAGACAAAACTTCCAACTTCTTGAATTCTATTCGATGTGGCATTTCCGCTCTCGAAAGTTTAGGTTTCAGCCATACCATCAAATCCTCTTCTGTTAGAATCGCATCATCACGTAGCTCCACAATAGCATTCAACACAGATCCAAAATCTGAATCCGGAACGCCAAAAACTTTTGAAGCTGCGACATCAGGATGCTGGTTGATGACCATCTCCACACTTTCCGGAAATACATTCTCACCCCCACAAACCACCATATTCTTGGCTATACCACGATGGAAAAAATAACCTTGTTCATTCCTGATCATCAGATCTCCTGTGCTTTGCCATTGATTTTTGGCACCTATCATCGCCCATTTTGAACGAACCCAAAGCACTCCTACTCCATTTTCACGAAGTTCACGAACATCACATTCCACTCCACGAATTGGTTTACCCAATGTTGTCTCCTCGTTAGCCTCTAAATCAGCAGGCGTCGCCAACATAAAGAAACCAGCTTCTGATGTGCCATACAAATTATAGATAACAGGTCCCAAGACTCCGTGTGTTTCGTCGACTAAATGCTTATCCAATCTATCTCCTCCACTTATAATGCACTTGACACTTCGCATTCGGGATTTCGATTCCGGAGCTTGCCATAATCTTGAAAGCATAGTTGGGACTATTGGCAAAACCTCAACACTCTCTTCTAAGATTAAATCCAACGTCTCTTCAGTATGGAAATGACGAGACATACAAATTTTCTTTCCCATTGCCATAGCAATAATAAGTACACCTAACCCAAATCCATGGTAGAATGGCAACACCACAAACACACTCTTATAATCCTGTATCTTTATGTCTTCCAACAAAGCAAAGAAAGGAGGAAGAAACTGAAACAGAGTTGTTTTTCTAGACGCTTCCTTGTAATTTCCACTTGAGCCTCCTGTCAGAACAGCGATCTCACCACCATGCCAAACATGTGGCAAATCGACGTCTTCATATTTAGCTTTATCCCCCATCAGTTCATGAATTGTTTGAGTGGAGACGCTACTGCAAGGCAACTGAGCAGGCAGACATTTTTCACGGAGTTCATCATCGAAAATAAGATAATCCATTTTCTTATTTTTCAACAACGAATCCATTTTCTCCGACATAATATCAGTATTCAGCAAACGAATATGAACCCCTAAACGAGACAATGCCACCAAAAGCAAAGCCGACACAGTATGATTTCTACACAAGACTCCTACTCTCATCCCCTCGTCGATACCATACCGCATTTTCAACACCTTCGTCAAACGGATGGCCAATGAGTATAATTCACCGTAGCTGATTTTCTCTCCTTCCGAAACAAACGCGATATCATGTTTATAATAATAGCGTGTGAAACGAAGAATCGACATTAATGTAAGGCCCTCTCGGATAAAACAGTATATCAATCTAAGAAATCCAAGTGGCGTGACAAAATGTAGTTTGACAAGAGCTTTGAATAAGACTAAATTCATAAATCAAATCAAATGACGGTAGAAAAAACGAATTATTGGAGATATAAAATAAGCTATCGGTGCGGATATACGAGCCCACCACGGCATATATGAACGACGTCTGTTTATAGCCAAATAGGCAAGAATATCAGCAGCCTCCTTAGCCGAATAAGCTGGCATTTTCTTGTAGACGCTATTTACATCCGACATCGCAGTATGAACCAAAGGCATGTAGGCGATTTTCATCTTGACTCCAAAAGACGCGAATTCCGCATCAGCTGTTCTGCACCAGACATTAGCAGCCTCTTTCGAAGCATGGTAAGCAGACCATCCTGGAGCAGACGGATAAAGAGTGCTGATAGAAGAGGTGTAGATGATCTTTCCTTTTGTTGATTTCAGACTTGGTTGTAACGCAAGAGACAAAGCTACCAACGAACGGAAATTCAAATCCATAGTTCTGTCAAAATCATGAAGTCGATCAAAAGAATCGGTCAATTTTCGATGAATAGACTTTCCTGCATTGACAAATAAATAATCTACTTCAGGCAACTGTTGTTTAAGATCAACACAGAATTGTTCCAATGCGGATCTGTCTCGCAAATCAATAGCTTTATACATTGCTTTGCGACCTGCATTATTCGCCTCCTCACACAACGATATCAGTTCATCCTCCGACCTTGAAATCAAAAACAGATTTGCTTTGGCTGCAATTAAAGTTTTTGCCAATTCATATCCAATACCTCTTGACGCACCGGTAATCACAACCCATTTCCCCTCAAAATTTCTTTTAAGGGTTGTCAAGTCGATCGTATGTTTAGGATATAAAATTCCTTTCAGTAAATCCATTTTGATCATTTATTAATAACAAAAAAGATAGACGTTGCGAACAGCGACTATCTTTTTTATAATATATATCAATAGAGAAGATGATTAGTCTCTCTTAAAGATATCTCTTGTATAAACCTTATCGATGACATCATCAAGACAAGAATCATAACGGTTGGCGATGATAGCCTGTGACTGTTTCTTAAACTCGTCAAGATTATTCACAACCTTGCTTCCGAAGAATGTGCTACCGTCTTCAAGAGTAGGCTCATAAATGATCACCTGAGCTCCCTTTGCCTTAATTCTCTTCATCACACCCTGGATAGAGCTCTGACGGAAATTGTCGGAATTAGACTTCATAGTCAAACGGAACACACCAACGGTCACCTCACGCTCCTTGCTTGCATCATAACTTCCCTCAGCATAACTGTAATAGCCAGCCTTCTGAAGCACACGGTCAGCGATGAAATCCTTACGAGTACGGTTGCTCTCCACAATCGCAGTCATCATATTCTGTGGCACTTCATTGTAGTTGGCCAAAAGCTGTTTTGTATCCTTAGGCAAACAATAACCACCATAACCGAATGATGGATTGTTATAGTGAGTACCGATACGTGGATCAAGACCAATACCCTGAATAATAGCCTGAGAATCAAGACCCTTCACCTCAGCGTATGTGTCAAGTTCATTGAAATAGCTGACACGTAGAGCTAGATAAGTGTTGGCAAAAAGTTTCACTGCCTCTGCCTCCTTCATACCCATGAACAAAGTGTCAATATCCTGCTTCAACGCACCTTCCTGCAACAGTTTTGCAAAAACATGAGCGAAATTTTCTGAATCTGGATTAGCGATAGCTTTGATAGCGGCATTCTCCTCTGTGAAATTTTTCTCGTCGATATTGATGATCTTAGGATAACCGACAATTATACGAGAAGGATAAAGATTATCATACAAAGCCTTGCTCTCACGCAAAAACTCAGGAGAGAACAGCAAATTGAATTTCTTGTCCTTTAGTTCTGGTTTGTACAAAAACTGCAAAGCGTACTTCACATACAGAGAACGAGTGTATCCAACAGGAATTGTTGATTTGATTACCATCACCGCGTCTGGATTAACCTCAAGCACAAGATCAATCACCTCCTCAACGTGTGAAGTGTCAAAATAATTCTTTTGTGGATCATAGTTTGTAGGAGCCGCAATAATAACGAAATCAGCATCTTTGTAGGCAGATTTGGCATCCAAAGTGGCTGTAAGATTCAACTCTTTTTCCGCAAGATATTTTTCTATATATTCATCCTGAATTGGAGACTTCTTTTTGTTGATCATTTCAACCTTTTCAGGAATGACATCAACCGCAGTCACCTTGTGATGCTGAGCAAGCAATGTCGCGATAGAAAGCCCAACATAGCCAGTACCAGCTACAGCAATCTGTAAATCTTCAAATTTTCTCATTACTTAATTAATATCCGTCGTCTATTTATTTTAGGTAGACGTAGTTCAATATTTATAAAATCCAAGTAGACTAGACTCTCTACTAAATTTTATACAAAAATAGAAAAAAATGTGGTATTTTATACAATAAAAGGGTATAAAAATAAACTATCAAAAACCTTATAAAATGACAAATTCATGTCAAAAGAAATAAATAATGTATAAAATTCAACAAAACAATTAAAAAAGTGTCGTTTTTACATGTTATTTAGCAGAAATTCTATATATTTGCAAAACAGTTAAAGAAATCGACGACAATGGTTAAACGTATTGATGATAATCTTAAGAGCATTGAGGAAATATCTGAAATTTGGAAGATATTGACTCCAGAGCAACTTTTGTATCTAAAGCAGAACTATGGCGTGCTTAGATTTAAGAAGAACGAAATGGTTTATGCTGAAGGAGACGTACCTACGCATATGCTTTGCGTTGTTAAGGGTAAAGTCAAAATTTACAAAAGAGGTGTCGGAAACAGAAACCAGATTATGCGTATGGTCGGACCAAGCGAGACATTTGCATACCGTGCGATGTTTGCTGGTGAAAACTACGTGACTTGTGCGACTGCTTTTGAGCCAACAATCATTTATACTATCCCTAAAGAGGTAATCAGAAACTTAATTTCACATAACGCTGAACTTGCGTGGTATTTCATCCACACATTGTCAGTCGACCTTGGTATTGCCGACTCTAGAAGCGTAAGCTTGACTCAGAAGCATATCCGTGGTAGATTGGCAGAGTCCCTACTCTTCTTGAAAGACAGCTACGGACTAGAGGAAGATCAGGCTACAATCGGCATTTATCTATCACGTGAGGATTTGGCAAGTTTGTCAAACATGACAACTTCAAACGCCATCCGAACATTGTCGTCATTCGTCCAGGAAAAAATCATCACTATGGACGGAAGAAAAATCAAAATTGTCGATATGGAGCAGTTGAAACGAATAAGCAAAATAGGCTAGTTCATTCCAAACCCAATTATTATAACGAATTATTTATCGAATGCCGGCAAATATGTCGGCATTCGTTTTTTATATGGCCAATCCGTATGGGAGACCTAATAATCATCATACTTGTTGTTCATCACCCTAAATGGTCATAAAATGTTATAAAACAAATGGAATCATGTAAAATGGCAACGATATTTTCTTTCCTTCTTGTCCAACATTTCCAGCAGAAAACTTAAAGCCATATCTGACGTCATCATGTTTCAAAATAGTATCAAGAGAAGTTGTTTTTCCTCTTTTTGACTTAACCTCGACAGGAACTACAGCAGCATCTTTTTCTATCAAAAATTCAATTTCAAGAGACGAGTCTTCCCTACAATAGTAACGAAGCGGTATATTCCTTTTAATAAGCATATCAGCAACAAGATTTTCGTATATACCACCTTTAGTATCACCTACCAAAGTATCTTCAATCAAAGCTTTTTTCATATCAAAACCATACATTGAAACAAGCAAACCAATATCATTTGCATATATTCTGAATTGTTCTGGTTTTAAATATGCAATTAAAGGAAACTTTGGTGTCGTAACATTATTACAAAAGGTGATGATATTTGCGTCTTTCAACCAATCTAAACTATTTCCATACTTACGTGCTGTACCTCCATTCTCTACAACCGAATACCGGAATTTTGTGTTATCCTTTGCAAGTTGACGTGGCAAAGACAAAAAACAGTTGCGGGCTTTGGGTTTATCTGAATTAGGAGCATACTTTGCAATGTCATTCAAATATGATTGAACCAATTTTTCTTGTTCACTATGAACCTCCCCGAAATTGTTTGTTTCTATAAACTTATTAACTACGGCAGGCATACCACCAACGACAAGATACTCATGTAGATAACGCATCATCTGATTATGGACAGAAGTATCCACGCAATCATAGTTCTTTAAAAATCCTTTGAGATAATCCAACACATCTTCTCCAACCCCAATTGCCCAAAGGAACTCTTCAAAATCGAGCGAATGCATCATAACTTGCTTCTCGTAACCAACTGGGAATGATGAAACCTCTTTATAATTGACACCAAGTAGAGAACCTGTTGCTATCACATCATAACGATTATCAGAAGCCCAAAACTTAAGAGAGGTCCTTGCTTGCGGACAAGATTGAATTTCATCCAACAACAATAATGTGTTCCCTTCAACAAACCGAGCATTTGGAATTGACAAAGAAATTTTCTTAACGAGTTCATCAACAGACAAATCCCCATCAAAAATATGTCTCAATTCAGGACGTTGTTCGAAATTTATCTCTATAAAATGCTGGTACTCATTTTTTCCTATTTCTTCAATCAAATATGTTTTTCCAATCTGTCGTGCCCCCTTGATCAAAAGACATTCCTTGTCTTTCTTTTTTTTCCAATTCAAAACACTTTGATATAGTTTCCGTTTAAGCATACATAAATAATTAAATATCAAACACTAATTAAGAGAAATGCAGATTTTTCGGCACTTTTACAATACAAAGTTGCAGATTTTTCGGCACTTTTGCAACGCATAATTGCAGATTTTTGGACACTTTTAGACATCAGAATTGCAGATTTTTCGGAAATTCAATCAAAACAAGCAACAAAAAAAGCATCGACTTTCGCCGATGCTTTTTCTTAGTATATCTAAATCAAATTATCCCAAGAATGAGATCAAGATACCTGCAGCAACTGCAGAACCGATAACTCCTGATACGTTAGATGACATACAGTAGTTCAATACGTGGTTTCTTGAATCATACTTCAATGCGATATCATTAGCAACACGTGATGCCATTGGCACTGCCGACAAACCAGTTGCTCCGATAAGTGGATTGATCTTCTTCTTTGCAAAACAGTTGTATAGCTTTACCAACAAAATACCAGCTGCGATTGACAAACCGAATGCGAAGAATCCTCCGATAACGATTCCGATAGTCTGTAGATTCAAGAATGCATCTACTGTCATTGTTGCACCAACACACAATCCCAAGAAAATTGTAGCGGCATTCATGATTGAGTTAGACGCTGCATCATACAAACGTGATGTGTTTGTACCAACTTCCTTGATCAAGTTACCGAACATCAACATACCAACCAATGGAACTGCTGAAGGAACGATAATAGCTACAAGTGTTGTAGTCACGATTGGGAAAAGAATCTTAAGAACTCTCATGTTCTTGATCTCTACGCTTGATGGATAAAGCTTATCCTGCTCCTTCATATTGATCTTCAAATCCTTCTCTGTGCAAAGCAACTTGACAACCAATGGCACAATCACTGGCACAAGAGCCATGTATGAGTATGCTGCGATAGCGATTGGTCCTAACAAATGAGGAGCCAACTTGATTGTTGTGAAAATTGCTGTCGGACCATCTGCACCACCGATGATTGCCAATGAAGCAGCCTCCTGCATTGTAAAGAAGTTGCTACCGATCAAAAGAACTGCGAAGATACCGAACTGTGCAGCAGCACCGAAGAACGCCAACTTCAAGTTTCTGATCATTGGAGCGAAGTCTGTCATCGCACCTACACCCATAAAGATGATTGGTGGCAAGAAACCTGTCTTGATCAACATATAGTAAAGGAAGTTCATCAATCCAAGATCATGAGCGATCTGTGGCAAACCAACTTCATAGATGTTGTATGGCACACCTTTAGCGTCAGCCCAAACCTCACCGTTACTCAATGTGATCACATTGTGGTACATCTCTCCGTCTACCATCTTATCTACAGCTGCCAAAACACCCATATCTCCACCAGGGAAATTAGCGATAAGCACACCGAAAGCGATAGGAATAAGTAGCAATGGCTCGTACTCCTTCTTGATACCTAAGTATAGCAATACAAAGGCAAGGACGTACATTATTAAGAATGACGGCTGTTCAACAATCGAGCCGATTGCCGTCATTTCATATAGTTTCAATAATATTTCTTCCATTATGCCTTAATTTTCATTAGAACATCGTCCTCAGCTACTGATGAGCCACTTGTTAGACAAATCTCTGTGATGACACCATCCCACTCAGAAGCGATAGCGTTGAATGTCTTCATTGCCTCAACGTAACAGATTGTCTGACCCTTCTTAACAGTGTCACCAACCTTAACTGGAGTATCACCATTACCCTTTACCAAGTAGAACTTACCTTCTAGTGGAGAAGTCAACTCATTTCCTTCACCAGAACCAACAGCTGCTGGAGCTGCAGAAGATGCTACTGCAGGAGCAGACTTACCATCGTTCGCACCGATTGTGACTGAGTATTTCTCACCCTTAACCTCAACAACAACAGTCTGAGGGAATGTCATAGATCCGCCACCTGCGTTCTGCTTCTTAGCTTTTCTCTCTGCCAAATCAGCCTCGAAATCAGCCTTAGCCTTACCGCTCTTCATCGCACGATACTGCTGTGGATGCATTGCAAGCTCGAACAACTCCTCGTCGTCCTTACCAAAATCCCAGCCCTCTCTCTGCATCTCCTCACGGAATGTGTCAAGCGCATCTGGATAATTGCTCTGTGGATCCTCTGTATGGAACTCTCTACCCTGCTCTTTTGCCTTCTCAATTAGCTCTGGAGCCAAATCACCTGGCAACTTACCTGACTTACCTAGCATCATATCCCAGATATCGTCAGCGATCATAGACCATCTCTCCTTGCCCTTCTCCATCTGCATAACGTTCATCAACGCCATGTTCTTCACGTACTGTGAGAATGGAGTCACAAGACATGGATAACCCATCATAGGCCATACATATTTAACCTCGTCGAACAACTTGATAAGAAGCTCGTCCTGAGTCATCTTTGGCTTACCGTTCTTCTCCTTCCACTTGTTGATGCTCTCAAGGTTTGTCTCAAGGTCTGTCATCAATGATCCCATCATACCGCCTGGTAGACCTGGACCGATAAGAAGAGAGTTCATCTGACGGTTACGAGCTGGGATATAGTAGCCAAGGAAGTCGTCCATCATCTCCTGGATTAGAGTACGAACCTCCATGTATGCTGACATGTTGATATCCTTAACCTTGAAACCAGCGTCTTTCAACATCTCACGAACTGCGATAACGTCAGCGTGACCTGTACCCCATGAAAGAGGCTCCATACCTACGTCAACATAATCACATCCTGCCTTACATACCTCAAGAATTGAAGCCATGTTGAAACCAGGACCTGCGTGGCTGTGGTACTGTATTGTGATATCCTTGATCTCCTTGATTCTGCGAGTCAACTCACCAAGGAATACAGGACGACCGATACCAGCCATATCTTTCAAACAGATCTCATCACATCCTGCCTCGATAAACTTCTTTGCCAAATCCACGTAGTAGTCTACAGTGTGGATTGGAGAGCTTGTGATACAAAGAGAAGCCTGTGCGATCATGCCAGCCTCTTTTGCATATTTGATAGAAGGAATTACATTACGAGAATCGTTAAGACCACAGAAGATACGAGTGATATCTGTACCCTGTGCATGCTTAACCTTATAGAAAAGTTTACGTACGTCTGCTGGGACTGGACTCATTCTCAAACCGTTAAGCGCACGGTCTAGCATGTGTGTCTGGATTCCTGCCTCATGGAAAGGCTTAGTCCACTGACGAACTGCATTGTTCGGGTTCTCACCGAACAAAAGATTTACCTGCTCAAATCCACCACCGTTAGTCTCAACGCGGTCGAAACAACCCATCTTGATGATTGCTGGAGCAACTTTGACAAGCTGGTCTACTCTTGGCACATATTTGCCGGCAGCCTGCCACATATCTCTAAATACTAAACTAAATTTTACTTCTTTAGCCATGATTTATTCTTATATTTTTTCTATTTTCTCAATTTTTCCTTTATTACCTGTGATTTTTGCGACAGCCAACTCTACAGCAGCCCTAACATCCGGAGCAATAGCAGCTGATGCTGAAGACGCTGCAGCCTTCGGAGCTGGTTTCTCATCTTCTGGGACATACTTGTTTACGAAACGGATAAGTGCATTACCCATCGCAATGACAAGACCAAGCACAGCAAATACGGTAATCATACCGACTGCCATTAGCTTCAAGGCCTCTACAAAATTTCCTTCCATATTTATATCGCTTAATAAAAAGTTTTTTCAATATCTGCAAAGATAATAAACATTATCTCCTTTGCAATCAATTCTCTTTGCTTTTTTTAACAATCTATAACAAAAACATACAGATTATTACATAATATTACACTACAGAATGGATATACTTAATAATCATAAAAAATAAGGGGTTAAAAATAACAAATTCTAATTTGCTTAAATATACAAAACATAATGCATATTGCATAATTATCACATACTCACCGTCATTTTTTTATTTTTAACCCTTTTCCATCCTCATCGACAAAGTAATAATGTCCATCTAATTTCAAACGAAGCAAACCATCAGAAAAATTATATGCTTCTTCCACATCAAACGGCAAGAATGCAGTTCCGTCTTGATTCAACACTTCGTAACTCGTAATACATTTATTTTCACGATGCTCCCTTTTTTCTTTTTTTGAATGAAAACAATTCAACTTATTATCACTTTCACTCAAACTTGCTTTGTATTCACAAAGTGGAAATTCGTTGATGAATTTATCAGTGTACTTTACAATTCCAGCATAAAGATATCCTGCATAACCAGCAGGTATAGTGTCTCCTGTATCATTAAGCACAAATCCATCTTCTGTTGCAATATTGTTCTTATACCGAGACCAAAAAGAAAATTTCTGCTGAAACAATAAATTTCCGTTTTCATCCTCCAATTGCCAGTTGTCAAAACTTTCATTGTCATTTAAGTAGCGAAGATAATTTTTCCCAAAAGGAAATCTGGAAACTTCTTTTCCATCAGTATCTATGAATTTAGTTTTCTCGACAGACTCAGGTATTTGAAATTCATCACTCGAAAGTTCATATTTTTCATACATATCTTTTAAACTACATCCCTCAAACATAAACATTCCCATGCTTGCATATGATTCCTTAAAGAAAGGAAGACCCTCATACAACAAATGTCCATCCTTATATACGTTACAATAAAGTGGGTATTTTTCCATTCCGAGATCAGAGTAACGAGAAAAACAGATAATCTCAATCAACAGACCGTAATAATAACATATTGGATTATCATACTCAAATGGAACCACAATATTTCCTTTCTGATCTACGATTCCATACTTGTTGTTTTTTGTATTAAAGAGCAAAAGCAAATTTTGTCTGTCAAAACTACAATTAAAACTTCCTTGAATTCTATATCCGTACACCTCTTTCAATTTGTTTATTCCTACCTTTTCTCCACACAAATTTTCAAGCGAAAAAAAGACATCTTTGCTTTTTTCTGAAAGATTATAATCCGAAGTTTGGGCGATTATCGCATGATCATTTTCAAGTTCTTCTATTTTTTCTATACCTTCATCACTAATCTTATAATTACTAGACCCAGAAGACATAATATCAAACTCATCTGTTTTTCTTATATTTACATCTGAATATAACACATTACCATCCTTGTCAATCAGGCAAGAATAAGTATCTTTACATCCTATAATAAGACAACGTCCATTGTCAAAATAAATATAATCTAAAAAGCCTTCAGGTTTATCAAATTCCCATTTCATTGGGATTATCAATTGTCCAGATTTATCTATAAATCCAATCTTACCGTCTTTTTCTACAAGGGCACGATCATCATGAAAATCGCCTACATATTCATAATCTTTGATTTTCTCGTTTAGTTTTTCTGTTTCATTTACAGAAAAATACAGATAACAAACAAAAAGAAGAATATAAATCGACAATAAAAACAAGTACCTTTTTTTCATAATCACATATCAATAACAGTTAATCACTGTGGCACATAGCTCGTCACCACTCCACTCACGATGCCGATGACAGCAATCTCTATCAGCATGATATAGCATAATGTGTGGATATGGGATATTCTGAATCTCTCTTCACTTGTGTATTGCGGGAATTTTTTCTTGAGATATTCCACTATCTTATACGATAGCCAGCCAAGCAATATACCACATAATGTTCCAACAAGAATGTCGCCTGGGAAATGGACTCCTAAATAAATACGTGAATAAGAGCACAACAAAGCCCACATCGCGACTGTTATCGTAAGAAATTTATTGCGGAACAGCAAAGAGAGAAACGTCGCAATAGCAAATGAATTTCCTGCATGCGACGACGGGAAACCATATCTGCCACCTGTATAATTGAAAGCATATGAAAGATGATCCATGATGTTCGGATCATGACTCGGACGCAGACGCGCAAAGAATGGTTTCATCAATCCTGATGTGATTCGGTCTGTCAACAGGAAGACAAGAACGATGCCTATCAAAATCAGCCAACCCTCTTTTTTCTTTGTGCGGAAAATCACCCAAAGCATATACAACACTGGTGGAAACCAAATTCCTATCTTCGACACATTGAAGAAAAATGTGTCCCACGACAATGTGTGGTAAGCTGGTAAATTCAACGTCTCCATCAGACTGTAATCGGTCTGCAATAATGTCTCAATCATAAAATAGAAATTATAAATTATAAATGCGAAATGCTGAATCCTGCATTAAGCATTAGTACTTGATGTCTTCCAAAAACAGACCGCAAGCAGGGGCTGATGTAGATGCTTTGCACCTGTCTTTGCTCTCGATGATCTTTCGGAAATCAGCGACCGAAATCTTCTTTCTGCCCACGTCGATTAACGTGCCGACGATCGCACGCACCATATTGCGCAGAAATCTGTTCGCGGAAATTGTGAAGACGAGGATGTCCCCTTCCATTTTCCATTCCGCATGGGTAATCTTGCAGATATTTGTCTTGGTATCTGTGTTCACCTTGCTGAAACTTGTGAAATCCTCATATTCAAAGAGCGACGATGCGGCTTTATTCATCAACTCTATATCAAGGTCGAAATTGATATACGCCACTACGTCAAGTGTGAATGGATTTTTATCTTTGGTAATATAGTAGCGATAAGTGCGTTCTGTAGCAGAGAATCTTGCGGAAAATTCTCCGTCCACCTCTTTTATTCCGGAGACGGAAATGTCTTTTGGCAACAGTTTATTGATGCGGTAGACAAACTGTGCACCGTCTGCTATAGGATTATTCACATCAAAATGAGCGGTCATCATACGCGCGTGCACTCCTGTGTCGGTGCGACCGGCTCCTGTGGTGGAGATCTCCTCACGACATAATACAGAAAGTGCTTTGTTCAGTTCCTCCTGTACTGTATTTCCATTCGGCTGAATCTGCCATCCATGATAATTTGTGCCGAGATATGAAAATGTGATCAGATAACGCATTCTCTCTACCCTATTTATTCCATATATGAATCCTTGAAACCAAGAAGGTAAAGCAAGCCATCCAAACCGAAATTAGACAACGACTGCTTGGCATTCTCCTTAACCTTTGGTTTTGCATGGAATGCGACACCCAATCCTGCCAAAGAAAGCATCGGAAGGTCGTTCGCACCGTCGCCTACAGCGATAACCTGCTGAAGATCCAGTCCCTCAACCTGAGCGATCAGACGCAACAGATCGGCTTTTCTCTTTCCGTCGACAATATCACCAAGATGACGGCCAGTAAGTTTGCCATCCACTATCTCCAATTCATTGGCATACACATAATCCAAATCGAACTGTTTCTTCAGATAGTTGCCGAAATATGTGAAACCTCCGGAAAGGATCGCTATCTTGAATCCGAACTTCTTCAACATACGCAAAGCACGCTCAGCACCATCCATAATTGGAAGATGTTCGGCGATATCAATCATCACGCTCTCATCCAAGCCCTTCAACAGGCTCACACGACGTCGGAAGCTCTCGCAGAAATCAATCTCACCACGCATAGCGCTCTCAGTGATGGCTTTCACCTCGTCACCAACACCAGCACGCATAGCAAGTTCGTCTATAACCTCAGTCTTGATAAGAGTGGAATCCATATCAAAACAAACAAGACGGCGGTTACGACGGAAAATATTGTCTTCCTGGAAAGAGATATCATAACCTAAATTGCTGGACATCTGAAGGAAAAGCGACTGAAGAGCGGCTTTGTCTTTCGGTGTGCCACGCACAGACATCTCAACAGAGGCTTTAGCTGTGGAATTCTCAACACCTTCCAAAGGAATACGTCCAGAAAGACGAGTGATGGAATCAATGTTCAATCCCTGATCACTCAACGCTCCCGAGACATTCGCAAGCAAATCAGCCGAAATATCACGGCCAAGCATTGTGATGATATAACGATTTTTTCCCTGAAGGCTGACCCAATCGGAATAGGCTTTCTCGCTGATAGTGTCGAAACGGACATTTATACCAAGAGACGACGCTGAAAACAACATCTCCTTCAAAATAAATCCTGACACCTGCTGGTCGCTTGAAAACAAAATACCAAGCGACAATGTGTTGTGGATATCAGCCTGACCGATATCCAAAATTGTGGCACCATAACGAGCCAATATACTCGTCATCTTAGAAGTCAGACCCGGACGATCTGGACCTGAGATGGATGCCAAAATTATCTCTTTAGTTTCCAAAATATGCGCATTTATTTGTTTCTGTACAAAAGTAATGAAAAAAGGGGAATCTTGAAAGCAAAAGAGACGTTGCATGCAACGTCCCCTCATATACAATGAAAATCAACTTCAACCGATAAACAGCACATCCTCAAGACTCTCTCTTGACTCAAGTGCTTTCTTCACACCCTCTTTGTCCGTTTTCCCAAACACTTTGACAACCAAATTATGAATACCTATCTCAGACAATATTCCCGTCGCCTCCCTAATCATAGATTCAACTGTCAAGTTTTGATTGGTTGTCGGAACATAGAATAGGTAACCCTTTCCACATTGAGCTCCACATGGTGTATCACTCTCTATCTTGTCGAAAAGATCCTTGACATCCTTATACTTTTCAGCTGCCAATTTCATCTCCTCCGAACACTCAGAATCTGTCATCGTGCCGACTATAAAAACTGCTCCATACTGCTCAAGATAGTCGAATGCGACTCCTTTTCCCTCTTTCAAATTCATATAAAAAGTATTCTAACTCAAATTATTCTTCTTTCTCATCCGACGGATAAAAATCCTTTCCGTATCGGTCAAATGTGAATGTCAACTTGAAACCGAAATTTGTATAACCCAAACCTTCAGCGATTCTTTGCTTTGTCGAGATCTTCTGTCCACTCAACACACTTGATTGAATCAAATATGCAGGAAGTTCACTCTGATCTTTCGGATTTGAGGTTTTCAAGAAATCATACACATCTTTATTCTTTGCATACTGGATATTATCCTCATCTGAATCCGCCTTAAACTTGATTCTATACAATGCCTTGTCAAAAAATACTCCGGCATTGATACTGAACATATTGTTTATCTGGAAACGGTATCCGGCATCAAGAGTAAACATCATCATGATAGGTGAGCTTGTGAACTGTCCATCAAAATGTTTCTCATTGTCATTCAATCCAAGAGCCAGACCATGATTCATAGTTGTGTTGTACGCAGGAATCTCGCAAGTAAAATCACAATCCTTCAACGTCTGGTCGTATTTTAGTTTGATCGGTACTCCGATCTTCAAACCGGCATGACCGAACAGATTGCCTGCCGCATACGACAAAGCTACTGGGACATCAAGCAACACAAGTTTGTTTATCTCTTCAATCTCTCCTACTTTGTATTTGAAATTCAGTTTATCGCCTTCATAATCGACATAACTGTACTCATCATAATAATCGTTTCCTACGAATGTACCTGTAGTGAATGAGAAATTGATTCCGATCATGAATCCCCAATTATGGTTGAGGTAATAGTCGTACATCACATGAACTCCCGGCGACATGGAGACTTTGCCTTCTCCCATTTCAGAATTATATGTCATCCAAGTAGGACCAAAAGTCATTCCTAAGCCGACGTGGGAATGAGATTCATCTTTCTCCTGCAACACCTCACGCTTAGTTGTGTGAAGCTGCACTTTATATGTGGAATCTACAAATATGGTGCGGTCTGTCGACAGCAACGGTGCGTCCTCAAACACTCCGTAGTAAGACAAATCCTTCAAAGTCGACTGCTCTGTCTGACCCAATGGTTCTAGAGGTACAGCAGGGTTCTTTCCCCAGATTGAATTCTCATAATTGAAAATCAAGCTGTCGACAAACGTTTTCTTTACGGCAGGCTTTCCCGCTGCAACGGATACAGTCGTACTACTCACCGCTGCAATTGCCAATGCGACAACGCATCTAAATCCTCTTGTTATATTTTGTAGTCCCATAGTCATACTATCAGTATCATCTCACAATAAAACGTGCATCCAACATTCTCTCATCAGATTCATATATCAACACGAAATAATGTCCTTCTGGCAAATTAATTCCAAAATTAATAGGATACGACGTCGGTACAAAATCACTTACCATTATTCCCATCGCATCGTAAACCTCAACTCTCAGATTCTTTTTCTCGTCTTCAGTAAACGGATAATCGATTGTAAGTGTTCCATCCGGTGACACAGGATTAGGATAAACCTTCAATTCTCTATCCTTATCGACGCAATATGTCTCAGACACATACTCTCTTCCTGATGTCGATGTGACCTCAACATGGTAGCAACCATTCAGTTTTTCTCCCTTCGCACCTTCATAATACTCTTTGATTGCTCCTGGAATTGCGACTCCGTTTTTATACCACTGGTATGTGGCAAACTTCACTTTGCCGATATTGTTGTTGCAGAACAAAGTGTATCCAAACTTATCAACGATGACTGGATAACCTAAGTCTTTCTCCACCACAATCTTGATCTCAACAAATGAATCACAGCCTTCTGCATTTACCAAAGTATCTCTGAACACCTGGCTACGACGATATGTCACACCGCCATAGACAACCGAACTTTCTCCTGTGTAAACAACAGAATTGTATGTCGGTTTCTTCACATGGACATTGTAATGCACAATACTGTCACAAAAATACTCTTTTCCTGCAATATTATACACTTTTTTATAAATACATTGATAATCATCCACGTCTTCTTTGAACACAACAATTCCATTGTCAGGGTCGTTGATAACAACACTATCACAATCAGACAAGCTGATTGTTGGTGTCTCAATACGTGGCAATATCGCAATTATTACATTTACGGTGCTGTCGCAATCACACAATGTGCTCTTCAAATTGAGTTGGATTGTTGTATCATTATAGTAGATCTCACCATCGAATTCCACAAACTCACAACCGCTTACTACCGTATCTCTGGTTGTAGGATGCAAAACAACAATGGACTGAACATTGACAATATCGCATCCCTGAGCTGTCTTACCTACAACCTCACTTACTATATGATTCTCATAATATGTTTTCTTTGTTAATTCACAGAAAAATGAATCACAACCATACTTAGTCGGCAATGTATCGACAATCGTATCGACAAAGCGGAAATCAAAATAGCGGATCAAACTGTCACATCCGTCAGCTGACTGATATGGTATTGTCTTTTGGTAATCACCATCACTTGCCCAATATACCTTGCCATCATACATAATAGAGTCTCCACAAGTGGTTCTACTGACAGTATCATAAATAGGATTGGCAACTGCGATATGGATATGTCTGATTACACTGTCACAATCCGGGTCGGATACATAACGGATCACCTCAACTGTATCCACACTCGACGTGAATATTGTAGGTGTGCTACTGCCATGGAATGTGTATTGAACCTCACCGCAATCTTGAAGATTGATATCATCAATCTTTGTTGTTCGAATTGTGTAACGTCGCACAGATATAAAGCTGTCACAATCACAAAGTGAATTGTTGTACTTCTTGCGAACTATATATTCCTGAGTTGAAGTGAATGTTGTGTCAAGAGTCTCATCGTAATATTCTCCACAACCTGCAAATCCAACCGTATCCTTAACAGCCTCTGGGAAGATATGGATTGTGCGGACAGACACACTATCACACTTCTTGTCACGTGGAATGTTTATGTAGACAACTGTATCACGAGTGACGGTACCTATCACATGTTCAACTCCACCAACATTCTGAGTCAGCAGATAGCGTTGGCAATAATACTCCTCTGGCAAACGAGTTGTATCAGCGGATGTGTTGTGTGTGATTCTGACATCACGTTTCTGCAGATAATATCCATCGACAGTGATACCATGCAAAGTCTCGCTCAACTGTTCAACCAAAACCGTATCATGAGTGATTTTCTGGGAATTCACTTTATCAAGATAGAAATCACAGGCAAAAATCACAGTATCCATCTTGTAGACACGGTCGTAAACGTAAATATTCTTTTTTACAATACTGTCGCAACCATTCTTCGTAACCAGAGTGTCGTAAACAGTCAATGTTTCCCCACCCTTCAGTTTCTTGTCTCCGATCACGAATGAATCCAGGTAAACCTCATCAAACTCATAAGCGTCACTGTTTGTCACATTCAAATTCACTTTGATAATGACACTATCGCAGTCACAGACAGAAGATTTGAGCGTATCATAGAAACTTACCGTCTCATGATGATATTTACCGTCTACCTCACAGAATACAGAATCACAGCCTGAATTATAATATACAGAATCGACGCGTGGGATCACGACTCTCAATCTTGCTGTGATAGCTGAATCACAACCTATTGTATCTTTTAGTGTGACATATTCAGTGTTGGTATAATTCTTTCCACGATAAACAGCTCCAGACAACACATTCTTTCCGCAAAGGACTGTATCAATAGAATAATCCGTCAATTTGTTGATTTTCACAACATACTTGATTGTGCTATCACAAATTGAATTTTCCCTATGATATACTTCCGTAAACACAGTATCATTAGTGCAGACGATCTCTGAGCCATCACTCTTGCGAACAGAAACCATCTGACAACCTGAAATCGCAGTGTCTAGTCGGACCGGTATACAATATATATCAACAGAAATCTGCTTTGAATAGATTCCATAAGAAGCTGTCAATGTATCAGTGCCGACAACGACAGGCTTAACTACAAATCCATCTTCCGTTCTGACAACCTCCACAACTCCCTTCTTACTTGTCCACTTGATATCTGGATTTGCGACATTCACATCTCCGTAGTTCATCATCTTTGTCACATCATCGAAAGCTGTCTTGTCGTCGCTCTCAAAAAGCATCAAAGAAGAAGATGCCAAAACTGACAATTTATCATCACAGAATGAATTTTTCAAAGTAGGATACATTCCTGTATTGTTGTTGAATGCTTCGACAGACAGTTTTGAGATTTCTGTAGTCAGCAGACCAGTACCATATTTGCTTGGCAGCATAGAAACCTGCTTGTCGTAGTAGCAGCCACTAACTTCTCCTGTAACACTTCCGGCTATCGCGTCGACATAAATTTCATTACGGCATGAAACATTGTTAAGATTCAACGAAGATTCTACATCAAAATTATCCGCAGAACCAACTATTCCTCCGATACAAGTGAAATCTGCTGACGGAGGACATTGAGAATAAACCATACCATAGTTGACACAGTCTTTGATCAAGCCCTTAGAATCATCATTCATAGCTCCGCCACAGATTCCTCCGATTCGTCTGTGGCCATGTATTGAACCTAGGTTCATACAACGAACAACATTGGAAGTAGTTGTTCCTACAATTCCACCAGTGTAATATGGATTGGAATCAAGAGTAATCAAAATGTTTCCTGCATTCGCACAATCCTCAATTCGAGCATTCGACTTTCCACAGATACCACCGACACAATCAGACGATGATGTCACATTTACATTGTTTATAACGTTGCGAATGATCGGTTCGTCACCATCTCTATCAGCAGTCGCACTTGCAACCACTCCCGAGACATACATCTTTCCGTTGACAACACCGGTAACAATCAGATTCTCAATAATAGCTCCTGACTCTATTTTTGCGAACAATGCCTGATAGTTTTCATTTCGATCGTTAAGAGAAACTTTTACTGTGTGGCAATCACCATCAAAGACACCCTGGAACGGATTTTCCTCACTCGCTATAGCTTTTGTGACAATTGTAGATGCAGTACCGTCTCCCAATATATCTTCAGTCAATTTGAAATGTTTGCCAAACGACCAGTTGTTTGCCTTTGCAGTCACATAATATTTGTCTGTCACCTTGTTTGCCTCAATCATTTCAGCAAGTGATTTCAAATCATCCAAACCATTGATCAAATAAGGATCATCTGCCGAGCCATCACCAAAGCTGAACGGAATAGAAGCGATCGTGATGTATGTCTCACGCTCATCTCCAAACTCTGATCTCTGAGCCAGGATAGCAGGCTCATCTGTAGAAGATACAAGATCCGACAATTTTTGGTATTCTTCCGCAAGACCTATTTTTCTGAGAACCAACAAACCTGAAGTAAGAAGAGAAGGTGATGTTTGAACGTATGCAGACAACTCTTCATTCTCAAAAGTAGTCAAATTTCCAAGCAACTCTGAGTTACGCATTCTTTTAATGAAAGACGGAACATAGACAGACGTAGCGTCTTCTGAGAATAGATCATACTCCACATCCATTGCTGTGGTTGGAATTATATCCAATCCGATCGCAGCTCCATTAAATCCATCTGTCACACATTTGCCATTTCGTGTGATTTGGATGTCGTAATGACAATCTGAATATGAATATCCTGAGAAATTCGACGAGAATATATATGGATAAGCCTCAGAACTACCACATATACTACCATAATTTATCAATCTGTTGAATGTATAACTGGCTGATATTCTTTCGGCATCACCGATCAAACCGGCAGCAGCATATCCACTTACATATCCTGAATTTACCAAATCTGAAATACGTGTGTCACTGCTAATCTCTGTAGCTTTTCCAATCACACCGCCTGCAATACCAGACGCTGTAATCGTACCTGAATTACACAAGCCAAACAATCTGCCTCCATCAGAATATCCAATCAGGCCACCTGCTGTAGCTCCAGAGATTTTCGCGCTATTAAAACAGTTATGGATATCACAATTATATGCGACAGCACATAATCCTGCCGCCAAATCCTTACCGGAAACATAACCTGATGTCTGCAAATCATGAATTGATGCGTTTTCCGTGAAGACGAACATAGCAGCGTCGGCATCAGGATTAGAGATTTCCATTCTTATAGAGTATCCTTCTCCATCAAGATGACCCATAAAACTAGTCTGGCGAGTAGTAGAAAGAGCAAAATCAAGACCACTGATATGAGCTGCGACCCTGAAATATTTGTCTTGCGACCAACCTTCAACTGTTTCAAGAGAATCTCTCAATTCCTCAAGATGTGCCACATTTTTAAGCAAATATGGTTCTTCGACGGTACCTTTACCACCTCCAAACACATTCTTATTCAAATACACTTTTATGTGACGTGAAATTACAGCGTCACCAAGGATTCCATATATAACATCATCTCCTGATTTTAAAATTGTGGCAACACCGTCTTCTGAAACCTCAAAAGTTCCCTTTTCCGACTTCCACTCTACCCCATCAATCATTCCACAAGAGAATCCAGACGCAATACTGTCAAGACGCTCTCCGTCAGACACTAAAATAGGAAGAGACGCCAGTTTCGCAATATCATCATTGAGCGGAAGATATGGATAGTATCCTGGGGTTTGCAAAAAAGCAGGATCAATACCCTTTGACAGAGCTGTTTCATTATCAAACAAATAACCTGCGTCTTCGTTTATAGAATAATAGTAGAAAGGCACATTGCCCGATGTCAAAGTGCTGTTAGACAAACAATGTACAGAATCATTAGATACTGTGCTTCCCAAAGAGGCATCAGAATAAAGACCTCCTATACAATTATATCCTGACGTAGTGTTGAATTCAAAATCCTTAACAATACGGTTAGTACCATCAGAAGACAAAGAGAGACAATTGTGAAATGGGAATATCTTAGACGCAAAAAGATTACTCTCAGACACATTATAGTCCTCTACACTTTTATAATTACCTACAATTCCGGCAGAGTTGCCATCCAATACAGAAGATACATATCCAAAATTTATACACGACGATAGAGTGAAATCCATTACGTTGATACGTTTCACTTTGTATGATCCGACAATACCGCCTATTCCACCTGTTCCTTTTGTACTCAAAGAAGGATCATAACTTGACACATCTCCAATATTGACACAATTGTAAATCTTTACATATTCAGAAATTCCTACTATACCTCCAACGTCTCCAAATTCAGAATAAATATCACCAGAATTAGTGCAGTTATATAGTTCATTTATAATAGTTTTATCATCTGGTTCTGAATAGTATCCTACAATACCACCAACCATAGAAGAACCAGACTCTATATTCATATAGTTGGAACAGTTATTAACCTTTATTTTATTTAAAAGAGGTTGGATAAAACCAAAAAGGCCACCGACACCTCTACTTGAAGATAATTCACCTACAGACAAAGTGTTCTTGGAACGGTTGATCACATTCGACAATTCCAAAGAAGAAGGTGTATTAAGGTGACCGACAACACCACCCATTGTAGTGAAATCCACACTAATATTATATTCCAGATCAACTGTTATATCCTTAAATACAAAATCCGACTTATAGTTAACAACACCAATGAGACCGCCGACACTAGCCTTGCTTGCCCCTGTATATGTCACAACTCCATTTACAGAACAATTGGTAATCTTTACATGACCACTGGCTAATCCTGCCAAAATACCACAATTCTTTGAAGGTAATGTTGCATCAACATGATCAAAATTGATATTATTAATTACAGAGCCATCTCCCAATATTGGAATCAATCCTGAATATGAGACTCCTTCATAACCAGTAAATGTCAAGCCTTCTATTGTATATCCATTTCCTTCTATCTTTACTGGGACATGGACATCCGTTTGGACAGGTGTGAATTCAACACCTGACATATTAATATTTGAGGTCAATGAAATACAAAAGGTATCTCCCAAATCTGGACGCAGATCGTAACTGATCTCATTAAAAGCGTCAAATACATCAACCAAATCTTTCGGGGAACCGACATGGTATGGATTTTGAGAGTCTAAAAATTCTCCCGGATCTATTTCCGCACGTACATGATGTAATCCTAAATTCATAACCATTACGGCAAGAAATAGGATTACTTTAATATATGATGATATATAACGAATTATCGTACACATACTATAAAACAAGCCCTTTGCTATTTATGATTTACTATATCCGCAGTACTTTTTGTACAACAGACAATACAAAAATAAATCAATCACTATTTTCAACAAAAACATTCCAAATCGTTTTATCAACAAACAGACAAAAAAATGTTGATAAATAGCCAATAATGTTAATAAAGTAGAAAACACATAATCAAAACCCACTCACGTAGTCGACAAACAGCTCGTTATACGGAAGATTCCTTTAACGTCATTTTCATAAAAAAAGAGACGTGATTGCTCACGTCTCCTATTTCAAGCTATTTTGAATAGCGTCTGATTACAACTTTGGACCAGCAGCAACTAGAGCCTTACCAGCAGCGTTACCTGTGTACTTCTCAAAGTTCTTGATGAAACGACCAGCCAAATCCTTAGCCTTAGTCTCCCACTCTGAAGCGTTTGCGTAAGTGTCACGTGGGTCAAGGATAGCAGGGTTAACGTTTGGAAGAGCTGTTGGAACCTCGAAGTCGAACATAGGGATCTTCTTAGTCTGAGCCTTCAAGATTGAACCATCAAGGATAGCGTCGATGATACCACGAGTATCAGGAATTGAGATACGCTTACCTGTTCCGTTCCATCCAGTGTTAACCAAATATGCCTTAGCACCAGACTTCTTCATCTTCTTAACTAGCTCCTCAGCATACTTAGTTGGGTGCAACTCAAGGAATGCCTGACCGAAACAAGCTGAGAATGTTGGAGTTGGCTCTGTAATACCACGCTCTGTACCAGCAAGCTTAGCAGTAAATCCTGATAGGAAGTAGTACTGAGTCTGCTCTGGAGTCAAGATTGATACTGGAGGCAATACACCGAATGCATCAGCAGAAAGGAAGATAACATTCTTTGCAGCTGGAGCAGATGATCCTGGCTGGATGTTCTTGATGTGGTTGATTGGATAAGAAACACGAGTGTTCTCAGTTACGCTCTTATCATTGAAGTCAATCTTACCATCCTTAGAAACAGTTACGTTCTCAAGAAGAGCGTTGCGCTTGATAGCTCCGTAGATATCTGGCTCGTGCTCCTTTGAAAGACCGATAACCTTAGCGTAGCAACCTCCCTCTAGGTTGAATACACCCTCGTCATCCCAACCGTGCTCGTCATCACCGATAAGCTTACGCTTAGGATCTGTAGAAAGAGTTGTCTTACCTGTTCCAGAAAGACCGAAGAAGATAGCTGTGTTCTCACCGTTCATATCACAGTTTGCAGAACAGTGCATTGAAGCGATACCCTGTAGAGGCAAGTAGTAGTTCTGCATTGAGAACATACCCTTCTTCATCTCACCACCATACCATGTGTTGATGATAACCTG
>JAEEGL012624141.1_pt1 | contig 40659 bp, 34 predicted proteins | sample 9134231 | NCBI WGS metagenome assembly JAEEGL01 (sample SAMN16246548, study PRJNA631951) | gut metagenome | biome: gut microbiome; feature: rumen; material: fiber-attached | host: Bos | place: Iran: Karaj | collected 2018-10
AACTGCCTGAACATTTTGAAGCATTGCAATGAGGTAAGATTTTTTGTACTCATACTTCTTCAGGATATCCTCAATTACCTGAAAATCAATCTTCGTGCTTGTTAATGTCATCTATTCTCTCCTTGAAAACAAGTTAGTATTCAACACCTACAAAGTACCACAAACATAAAACACTGACAAGTTTTATATATTTTGATTTATTAATTTAATAACATTTGTTCCACTGGCAAAAATATTTTTACGGGTTTTATATAAAATGTCGTCAATTTAAATAATGAGGCAAAACATGAAAATTTGCGCCACGCAAAGTTATCCGGAAACACAATCAACAAGGAGTGCAACTGCTGCTCGCCCTGTTTTTAAACAAATAAAAGTAGTTCCCACATATTTTGATTCTTTTGAGCGGGTACTGAGAAACAAACGCGATGTATATAAATTTGAAGCTATAGAAGAAAACTTAACCAAAGTATATATAGATTGCTGCAGTTATTATAATATGCACTTTAATATACCTACTATTGAATATATGTTAAATGCACCTGATGAATACGAAGTATCGGTTGATTACCTGCACATGTACATGTAGTTGGCGAGAGTAGGCAAAGTTAGTAGATATTTATTAATTAACATGCTAAAATTAATCTTATGGATGGTGTTAATCAAAAATATTTGGATGAACTTAAAGAGAGTGCCATAAAAAAGATAGAGAAAGCTGACCTTTACCAATACAAAGGCAGTGTGTCGAAACTGCTTGGTCTTACGGTAGAAGTCAAACTACCGGGACTAAAAATCGGCGATTTATGCTATATTGAAGCCTCCACAGGTGAAAAAAAACCTGCGGAAGTTGTTGCATTTAAAGGTGATGCAGCCCAGCTATTACTCTTATATGACGGAACCGGTATAGGACAAGGAAGTCTTGTCACAACGACAGGCAAACCCATTACAATTCCTGTCGGAGATTTTTTGCTCGGGAGGCTCATTAACCCGATGGGAGATCCGATAGACGGCAGACCCATGGACACAACCGGTGCAATATGGAGAACTATTGAAGGCCCACCACCCGGACCGTTTGAGAGACCGATTATTACGGAAATGTTCTCAACCGGTGTAAGAGCGATTGATGCTTGTATGACATTCGGATGCGGCCAGCGTATGGGGTTGTTTGCAGGTTCAGGTGTCGGTAAAAGTACACTTTTAGGTATGATTGCAAGAAACTCGGATGCTGACGTCAACGTTGTGGCTCTGATAGGAGAACGTGGAAGGGAAGTAAAAGAATTTATTGAAGATTCTTTAGGCCCTGAAGGCATGAAAAAATCAGTAATTGTTTGTTCAACAGGCGACCAACCGCCTTTAATAAGGCAAAAATGTTTACTCGCCGCAACATCTGTTTGTGAATATTTTAGAGATAAAGGGAAAAAAGTCTTCTTAATGACAGATACAGTTACACGTTGCGCAATGGCAGGACGTGAAGTCGGTCTGTCAGTAGGAGAACCTCCTACAATGAAAGGCTATCCGCCATCAATATTCTCTTGGCTTCAAAAAGCAATGGAAAGGGCAGGAAACAGTCCTAAAGGCTCTATAACAGCATTTTATACGGTTCTAATGGAGGGTGACGATATTAACGACCCAATTGTTGATACCGTGCGTGGTATTACGGACGGTCACATCTTCTTGTCCAGAAAAGTTGCCGAAGCAAACCACTATCCTGCAATTGATGTTTTGGGAAGTATTTCACGTCTTATGTCATCAATAGCATCACAAGAACACAAAGATGCTGCGGCGAAAATGAGAAAAATTCTTGCTTTGTACAGAGAAAATAAAGACTTAATTGATGTTGGTATGTATCAGCAGGGAACTAACCCAAAACTTGATATAGCAATAGAAATGATGCCCCAAATTAACGCTTTTCTTCAACAGAAAACTTCGGATAGCGTAAATATGCAAAATACAATAGATACACTTGTTAATATGATGGCAGATGTAGATATATAAGCATACCTATTTATCCTTTGAACGGAATTGTAATGATATACTTATCGCCTCGCTTAACCTTTGTAATTTTATCCGTATCCAATTTTTCATCAAGATAATAAGATTGTGAAAAGTTCAAAATCTCTTCTCCCCTGTGGGTTTGTTTATCAAGTTTGCCGTCAACGGATATAACATTATCTTTAATTTTTACATTAACTCCGTTTTCATCTCCGTAAAGAGGTTTTAAATCTACAATTATATGATATTCATCATTCTCTTTTGTCAAATTGACAAGCATTGGACGTGTTTTGGGCAAAAACGGATGTTCTCCGAGTTCAATTTCAAATCTTTCAAAATTTTTTTCTTGTTGCTTTATCATTTTCTCAATTTGCTTTGAATTATAAACAGGGTCTAGCATTTGGTGCAGGGCAAGCATTACTGCAATATAGAAAACCGCAAAAATCGCTACCAGCCCCAGTATTACCAACACTAATATTTTTATCCACTTTTGATTTTTATTGTCTTCCATGTTCAAACTCCTTTCTATAATAAGGTATTAAACATAATTATAATAGTATAATCAATAATCAATCGGGCAATAAAAACGGTTAATATTTAAAAAATTGCTTAATACATCTTAACAAGTTTACGAACTTCTGCAATTGTTTTTTGTGCTTCAATTCGTGCCTTTTTGGAACCCTCAACTATTATGTCCTTAACCTCATCCTTATGGTTTTCATAATATTTTCTTAGATTCCTTATTTCAGACATACGCTCATTAATCTTTGCACCAAGCATGCGTTTACAATCCGCACACCCTCTTGTTCCGGCTTTGCATTGTGCTGCAATATCTTCCAGTTCACTTTCAGCGCCAAATATTTTCCAATATTTATAAACAACCTCACATTCATCAGGATGTCCGGGGTCATCACGTTTGATTCGGCTTCTGTCAGTTATAGCTGTCATAACTTTCTTTGAAGTAATTTCTTCCGTATCAGAAATCTTTATATCATTATTAAAAGATTTTCCCATTTTGTTGCCGTCTAACCCGCAAATCAAAGAACAATTATTTAATTTTGGCTGAGGCTCTTTAAAAAATTCTGTTTGATATATATAATTAAATCTTCTTGCAATATCACGCGACAATTCAACATGAGCAACCTGATCGATTCCTACGGGTACAAAATCCGCATTGAATAACAATATATCCGCCGTCATTAAAACGGGATATCCCATTAATCCGTAATTAACCTGAGTTCCCAAACCTTCTTTTGATTTGAGAATTTTTGCCATATCTTTTAATGTAGGATCACGTTCCACCCAGTTTTGCGGAGTAATCATACTCAAGTATATGTGTAACTCTGCGGTTTCAGGTACAAGCGACTGCACATATACTGTCGCTCTGTTCGGATCAATTCCGCAAGAAAGCCAATCCATAACTACATCTAAAACATCAGATTTTAATGAATCGGTTTTATCATACTTTGTCGTAAGCGCATGCCAGTCAGCAACCTGATAATAGCAATCGTACTCGTCTTGCAACTTTACCCAATTATCAATTACTCCCAAATAGTGTCCCAAATGTAGCTTTCCGGTAGGACGCATTCCTGACATGATTCTTTGTTTCATCAAAAACCTCGCAATATATTTATAGAACTTTTATCATTATATAGAAAACTTATTAATTAGTAAAACTTGTATTTCTCCCGGATATAAGTCAGTACATAATTTATTTCGACGAATTTTTAGAGGATTTTCTCCTTTTATAATATCTATTTTCGTTTTTCTTTTTAATCCGGAAACTTTGACCGTTACTTTTTGATACATATTTTCATAATCCAAATTGCCCGTCACAATTATTGTTTTTCCGGCATAACTGCGTGCATATGCAAATATATTAGGATAATTTGTTTTTAGAGGAATAAAATCCCCCAGTGTTATTGTTTCGGAATTCTGTTTACGAAACTCCATAGCCTTTTTATATTCCTCAGCTAAATGAAGATATTTCCCTTGTGGTTTGCGTGAAAAGTTAAAAATATCAAGTTTTCCCCTGTGCATAAAGTAAACATCATCATCCGTTTCAGTTTCTGCCGCTTTAGAATTTTCTAAGGGATAAACATAGTCATCACCGGTAGTAAAACCGTCAATTATATAAGGATTGAAAGGTAATGTACCGTCCAGCCAGCATATCATTTTTGAAAAAGTTTCTCCATGCAAAATAATAGGACTTACTTCATCATGGGTTGTAAACGAAAGTATCGCACTTTTGCCCTCGCTATATGATGTCAATAGTTTTCGATTAAATTTAATATGTTCATATAAATCAGAGGCTTTATTCCAGTCTTTTAAATTAAAAAAGCTTCCGTAATAACCGTCAAATCCTACTTCAAGTAACTTGTCATAAGGAGTATATTGGGCATATTCTGAAGGAGATTCTCTCCAAGAATCAGAAGCTTCGGCAAGATACAAAAAATCAGGGGTTTTTTCTCTTGTATACTTAATCAATTCATTCCAAAACCTTGATGGTTTAATTGTGGCAACATCCGCTCTTATACCGTCAGCACCTATATACAAGACCATATCGACAAATTTCTTATGCATTTCCAACAAATCATTGTTAAGTTTGTTATTGTCTCCGGTATTTAAAAGGCGAACATCGGTCCAGTCTGTCGGAATTACAGATAGTTGTTTTTCATCTTTTATAAATAATTCCGGCTTTTTAAGAAATAAATCGTAAGAGCCGCAGCTTGGCATATCAACAATAACTTTTATCCCTCTTTTATGACATTCCTCAATAAAAAATTTTGCCTGTTCAATTGGTGATAAGTCAGAATTTTTATCAATAAGCTGCTCATTTATACTTGTAAAATCGGAAATAGCGTATAAAGAACCTGCCGTCCCTAAAGCTTTTAATTTCCCTGTCGGAGTTATCGGAAGAATATGCAGAGTATTAATACCCTCATTTTTTATTTCATCAAGACGGTCAACCGCATTAATAAAATTACCTCTTACTTCATTCTTATCAATAATACCGTTCCCATTAGTATCTTGAGAGTTAAAACTTCTTATATTAATACCGCAGATTACGGCATTATTATTTAAAAACATCGTTCTTAAATCAGTATTTGCCTGTACGCATGTTATACCCGAGAGTATAGCGGCAAGAATTATTAAAAGCTTTCTCTTCACACAAAACCCTCATTATCTAATATGTTTTAATCATAACACAAATATTATGAGGAAATCATTACTATATTATGTATTTTAAAAAGTCATTTTTGCCTACGGTAATTTGTTCCGAAGTCTCTAAATTTTTTACGGTAACTTTATTTGCTTTAAGTTCATCTTCACCGATTATTACAGCATATTTGGCGACTTTGGATGCTTTTTCCAATTGTTTAACAAATTTTTTGTTTGTCAAATCAAATTCCGCACTTATTCCGTTTGCCCTTATATATTCAGTCAATTTTATTGATTCTGCCAAATTGTTTCCGATAACATATGCCGAGATTTTCTCTTCAGCTTTATTTTGAATAAGAGCGGCAAGTCTTTCCATTCCCATAGCAAAACCTATTGCCGGAGTATCCTCTCCGCCTAAATTTTTAACAAGAGAGTCATATCTTCCGCCGCCACACACAGCATTTTGCGAACCAAGATTGTTTGAGGTTATTTCAAAAACAGTTCTGTTATAATAATCTAACCCCCTCACTAAAAGTTTATTAACCGAATACTTTATACCAAGATTATCCAAATAACCCTTTAACTCGTTAAAGTGGCTTGCGCAGTCATTACAAATAAAATCTGATTGAATAACTTTTTGAATCTCCGACTTTGCGTATATTTCTTTGCATTCGGGAACTTTGCAATCCAAAAGCCTTAACGGATTTTTTTCATATCTTGATTGACAATCAGGACAAAGCTCGTTTAAGTACGGTTTTAAAACATCTTTGAGCTTGGATTTAAAAACTTCCCTACATTCCGGGCATCCTAGTGAATTTATTTCCACACTCAAATCATTAAGGCCAAGAGCTTTGAGATAATTAGTTGCCATTAATATAACTTCAGCATCTGCAGTCGGCTGACTTATTCCGAAAACTTCCACACCTACCTGATGAAATTGTCTTTGCCTGCCAGCTTGCGGGCGTTCGTATCTAAACATAGGTCCTTTATACCAAAGCTTTACAGGTGCAGAAAGCCTGTGCATCCCGTTTTCTATAAATGAACGAACGACGCCTGCGGTATTTTCGGGACGTAAAGTCAAAGAACGTTCACTTTTTTCGAATGTATACATTTCTTTGTTTACAATGTCGGTAGTATCTCCTACTCCTCTTGCAAACAATTCCGTTGCCTCAAAAATAGGAGTTCTTATTTCTTTAGCTCCGTATCTTGTAAAAATTTCATCTGCTGTTTTTTCCATAAAATGCCAAACCGGCATATCCTCAGGAAGTATATCTTTTGTTCCTTTTTGTACTTTTATTATTGCCATTCGTCCTATTCCTTTATATAATTAATCATACCATAGAAATGAGGGTTTTATAAAATGGGTGTCAAAGTTACTAAAATGCAGGGATGCGGAAATGATTTTGTAATTTTAGATTATGAAAAATATCTGCAAGGTGTTGATAATAAATTATGGAAAGATATGAGCGAAGCTGCGAAGAAGCTTTGTAACAGAAATTTTGGAATTGGGGCAGACGGTTTGATTATTCCGAATACAAACACGGATGAAGCTGATATCGGATGGTTTTTCTACAATTCTGACGGAACAACAGCACAAATGTGCGGTAACGGAATGCGTTGTTTTGCAAAATACGTTTATGATAACAAATTGGTTAGAAAAGAGGAATTTACCGTAAAGACGCTTGCAGGAATCATTACTCCAAAAATTACCGATAACGGACTGGTAAGAGTAAATATGTCAAAGCCGATACTTGAACCCGAAAAAATACCTTTTATCCCAAACAACAATTTGAATTACAAAATTTCCGTTAAAGACAGGGTTTTTGAGGGCAATGCCGTTTCTATGGGGAACCCGCATTTTGTAATATTTGTTGACGGTAACGAAGATATTTTATCTCTGGCAAAAGAATACGGACCTGAGATTGAAACCGCTACCGAGTTTCCTGAAAAAACAAATGTAGAATTTATTAAAATACGCTCTTATCAAAAAATTGATTTACGGGTATGGGAAAGAGGCTGCGGAATAACTCTTGCCTGCGGAACAGGTGCTTGTGCGGCAACTGTTGCCGGAATATTAAACGGATATATAGAGAATAGTGTGGAAGTTGCACTGCTCGGCGGAAGTGTATATGTCGAATGGTACGGTTCAAAAGACTGCCCAAATTATGATGTCTTTATGACAGGACCGGCAGAATATGTATTTAATGCCGAACTTAGCTAGCTATGCCGATTCATTTTTGCGGACGTTTACGTTTCTTTACTTAAACGTTTTTCGGCATATTCTTTTGCGTAACTGCTGCTAAAAGTATTTATTGATGCAAGTACGTCAGTATCCATAATTTCTTCAACCGCAATTTGTCCGCTTGTTTTACTCAAACGACTTTTAAATATAACCTCTTGATTACTTTTACTTATTAATGTTTTAAATCTTGTAAGTGCAAGTTCTTTTAAATCTTTATCCGCCTGACTGTAGTTAAGAATATTTATACAAGACTCTATTAAACCTATTTTATTTTCTTTTTCGTATTCCAAATATTCCTTAACGCCGGCTTGCATGGCTTTTTTGGATTCTGCACTCGTTGTTTTGCTGCTTTGTACTTTTTCGCTGCCGGTTTCTGACGTATTCCTCCCGGGTACAGAAGTTTTATCGGACACATTATTCTTATTTTCAGGTGATGTTTTCTTCTTCTGTGAATATGCTAATAACCTGCTTTCGGAAGATACATTTATCGGACTTGTTACGACATTATCGACAAAGTCATTCGGTCTTGTTGATTGACTGTCGTCTCTTGCCGAAAATTCGGTTCTGTCAGCAGATTTTGCGGATTGCTCGGAATACCCCTCGCTTGCGGTCCATACTTCTGATCTCTTTTGAATAATTTTATTAATCAGAGTTTGAAAATCCGTGTTCATTTGATTTTTGATAGCCTCAGCGGCTTCGGGATGTTCTTCCAAATATGTTTGAGTTAATTTAAAAACATCATCAATAATTTCGAGTTGTGTTGCCTTTTCACATATATTATTTAAACATGTTTCAACAAATGGACTATCAACAAATCTGTTGGCGGGGACTCCGACCATAGCACCCGAATAACTGGGTTTAACATAATTATTTTGAACAAGTTCCAGTTTTTCTAATTCACTGATTAACTCATTTATTTCTTCGGGAGAACCTCCTGCTGCTTTGAGTTCATCAATTTTTGTTTTAAGTCCGGCAATTTTCGTCTTGACATCTTCCGCCCTGTTGCCCAGTGAATATAACACTTCATTAATACCGTCTTTGTCCATATTTGCAAATGTTGCATTTTGGTAATCAACTGCATCCGTTTGCTTCATAATGCAGCCGAGGGCATCACGGTTTGTTAAATTATATTCTGCGTTCATTGCCAAAGATTTCGCAATTTGATTTGTTTCTTTATCTGATTCCGCAATACTTATGAAATCTCTTGCCATGTTTGCTCTCATATCGGCTTTCAATTCGCCAATTACTGAAGAATATACTTCAATTAGTTCTTGTTTCTGTTCTTCAGGTAAGTGTGTTATTTCCAAAATAAATTTTTTCGTCACTTTGTCATAGTTCTCTTTCAGCTTTTGAGGACTATATCCTTTGCCGATTCCTATTTCATCACGGAAATATTGACGTGCAGCGGCTTTAATCTCATTGGTATCGGCATTCTTATCAATTACTTTCTTTCTTTCCAATTTGCTTACAACATCCTGGTCTCTAAAGAAATTTTTTACACAATATAATCCGTTTTCATACCACTTAACGCCATATTTTTTTCTTAATTCTTTTTTGTTAATTTTTGCTGCTTCTGCGTAAACATTGCCATTTTCTTTTTTCTTATGCTCAAAATTATCACCAATATTTTGTTCTTTTGAGGATAACAATTCGGGCAAAGTATCACACGCCGCTACGGTTACTGCTGCTGACGGCGCTAATACCAAAATATGTGTCTTTACCGTTTTAGTAAAGAATTTTCCTAATTTTGCTACAATATTCATGTTTATCCTCATGTATATAAAGTTTTTTTCTCTGAAAAAATTGCCTTTTTTCGAAAAATCGTCTTTACAAATGTTTACATTTTTATACTAAATTTTGTGCTATATTGTTTAAAAATGGAGTGAAAAAGAGTTATGATTACTATAAAAGATGTTGAACATGTTGCAAAACTTGCCAGATTGGAATTAACGGAAGAAGAAAAAGAAAAATTTACCCAGCAACTTGGAGATGTTTTAAAGCATGTTGATGCTATGAATGAAGTTGATACATCCAATGTTGAACCAATGGCTCATGCGATTGATTTTGTAAACGTAATGAGAGAAGATAAAGTATTCTACGAGCAAACAAAAGAAGAACTTATGAAAAATGCTCCTTACGAAGAAAACGGATTTTTCAGAGTACCGAAAATTAATTAACTTTACAAACAATGAATAACTCTTTACCCTGATATTTCTCCATGCTAAAATGTGCAGTATGGTTGTTGCAAGTTCTTTTGAAGAAGCAGTTTCTCTTATTAAAGACCGGCTGGATATAGTAGACACAGTATCACAATATGTCGTTTTGAAAAAAAGCGGTGCTAATTATTGGGGCATTTGTCCGTTTCATGATGACAAACATCCTTCTATGTCCGTAAGCCCGTCAAAAGGAATATACAAATGCTTTTCTTGCGGAGCAGGCGGAGATGCTCTGAACTTTTTAATCAAAATTCAAAACCGTGAATTTAAAGAAGTTGTTTTGGAACTTGCGGAAAAATTCGGTATTGAACTGCCAAATAAGTACTCTACGTCAAGTGATTCTAAAACCCAAAAAGAATTTATGCTCAAAGCATGCAAAAAAGCAGCCCAATTTTATAACAAGCAGCTTAGCGTTGATAATGATTCAAATAAGGCAATAACATATTTAAAAAGCAGAGAGATTTCGGATGAAATTATAAGTACATATATGCTCGGCTGGGCGCCAAACAAATACGATTCCCTATACAATGAGTTGAAGAAAGATTTTAAAGACGAAATACTGGAAAAGGCTGGGCTTATCATAAAATCAAACCGTGGGGGTTGGATAGATAGATTCAGAAACAGAATCATAATTCCTATTCAAAATGAAACGGGTGATTATATTGCATTCGGAGCAAGAGCGGTGGATGAAGGACAAAACCCCAAATACCTTAATTCTGCCGATTCTATGATATACAACAAGAGTAAAATTCTTTTCGGGCTTTATACGGCAAAAGATGCAATTAAGGAAAAAGATTCCGTGATTATCATGGAAGGCTATTTTGATGTAATAACAGCTCAAGCGCATGGTGTAAAAAATGCCGTTGCTTCATGCGGAACTGCATTAACCCCGGAACATGTAAAATTGTTGAGCAGATACACAAAATCCAGAAAAATATTTTTATCTTTTGATACTGATACTGCGGGAATTAATGCAACAAAAAGAGGAAGTGAAGTCATTAAGGACACACTTGCCACTCTCGGTGACATTAAACAATTTGATGAAAGCCATATCTCTGCATCATCAGACAACAAATATGCCTGTGAAATAAGAGTTATCTCTCAACCTCAAGGAAAAGATCCGGATGAATTTATTCGGACAATGGGCGGCGAAGCATTTGAAAAACACGTTCAATCAGCTCCGCTATTAATAGACTTTCTGCTTAATAATATATTAAAAGAAAAAAATAATGCTAAAACTCCTCAGGAAAAGTCTGAAATAGCAAGTTCCGTAATAGATATTTTAAAAGATATAAACAACAAAATTATTCAATCCGAATATGCTAAAATGGCAGCATCTATTCTTGAAATTGATGAAAATGCAATTTTAAAAGAATTAAAAATGGCTGAAACTAACTCAATAAATAACTATTCTCCGCAAATTCCAAAAAAGAATGTAACAAATTCTTTACAATTCGAAGAAAAAGTGCAAAAAAATTTATTGAGCGTTTTTATATCTGACGGAGGTTGTCAGAATTATGAAAAATTGAACTTATTACTACCTGAAAACATCATCCGTGATGAAACATTAATAATTGTAAAAAATACAATTGACAAATTAATGCATACAGTAAATAATGTTAGGGAATTGACAAAAAATCTTTATACTGAGTTTATTGAGGATGATAACTTAACGAAAATAATAACAGATCTTGTAGATATGTCTGAAGCATTCAATGAATTAAGTACTGATGAATTAGAACAGACTATCCAAGAAAATATATACAGGTTAAATAAGTGTTACAGCGAACATGAAACTGAGCAACTCCGCCAGCAGTATCGTCAGGTTAATGACGATGATACGGAAGCTCTGAAATTGCAGATGCAGCTAAGAGATAAGATAAAATTAAAGACTGGAGATAAATAATGGCACAGAAACGTAATTCAAGATCATCGGTTATAAGCGTAGAAGATGAAAATATAGACTTGATGAACTTCGACTCCGAAAAAACGGAAGATGGTGATGATTTCATCGAAACAGACTTAGGAACCGATAATATAGAAGATATTATTGAAACTTCAAAGTTTGAAGGTATAAAAAGCGACGACTTTTTTATGCTTGATTCTTCTGATGCGGAAACTGAAACCGAAGCTGAAATAGATATTGAAGCGGCAAGAGGTATTGCTGTAGAAGATCCTGTCAGATTATATCTTAGAGAAATCGGAAGGATAAAATTACTTTCAACAAGCGAAGAAATTGAACTTGCAAGAAAAATTATACAAGGCGGAAATGCCGGTGCAATTGCAAAGCGCAAATTGGTTCAAGCAAACTTAAGGCTTGTTGTCAGTATTGCTAAAAAATATGTCGGAAGAGGCATGCTTTTCTTGGATTTAATTCAGGAAGGTAATTTAGGATTGATTCGTGCGGCAGAAAAATTTGACCACGAAAGAGGTTTCAAATTTTCAACTTATGCGACATGGTGGATTAGACAGGCAATAACAAGAGCTATAGCAGATCAGGCAAGAACAATTCGTATTCCTGTTCATATGGTTGAAACGATTAATAAGTTAAAAAAAGTTACAAGAAGACTTGCTCAAGAACTCTCAAGAAAGCCTACCGAAGAAGAATTGTCAGTTGAAATGGGAGTTTCAATTTCTAAATTGCGTGAAATTGTAAAAATTGCTCAAGAACCACTATCTCTCGAAACTCCTATCGGAAAAGAAGAAGATTCAAGACTGGGTGATTTTATTGAAGATAAAGAGGCAGATGCACCGATTAAGACAGTAGCATCCGAACTCTTGAGAGAAGATCTTGCAGAAGTTCTCTGCACACTTTCTCCCAGAGAAAGAGATGTCTTGAGATTGCGTTTCGGTATGGATGACGGACGTCAAAGAACACTCGAAGAAGTCGGACAACTTTTCGGTGTTACTCGTGAACGTATCAGACAAATAGAAGCTAAAGCACTCAGAAAACTCAGACATCCCAACAGAAGCAAAAGACTCAGAGAATATGTTGAAAACTAAAAATATAGAAGGGGCTTTTAGAAAGCCCTTTTTTTATGATATTATGTAATTGTTGATAATTTTAAGGAGTCACCAAATGCCAGCAACAATTGAAAAAACTATAAATGAAAAAACATTAGCTGACAGAAACTCAGCTATTAAAACATTAAATACCGAAATCGAAGCAATTGCCGGTCTAAAAGATTCCATAGCATTAAATAATCTTACCGAAGCTTTAGACTTAATGCAAAACGCACCCGGAAGAATCATTGTTACAGGTATGGGAAAGTCCGGACACATAGGAAGAAAAATTGCTGCTTCACTGGCTTCAACAGGCACACCGTCATTTTTTGTACATCCGGCAGAAGCAAGCCATGGGGATTTGGGAATGATTACCGAAGATGACGTTGTTATTGCTATTTCTAACAGCGGCGAATCAAGAGAATTAATTGATATTATAAATTACTGCAAAAGATTTGGTATAAAAATAATTGCTATTACAAAAAATTCGTTAAGCTCTTTGGGAAAAGCCGGAGATATAGTTTTAGAACTCCCAAAATATGAAGAAGCATGCCCTTTGGGACTTGCACCTACAAGTTCAACCACTGCAACACTTGTACTCGGTGATATATTGACTGTAGGACTTATTGAAAGAAAAGGTTTTTCTAAAGAAGATTTTAATTTAAGACATCCGGGAGGAAAACTTGGTTCTATTTTGAAACGAGTCGGAGATTTAATGCATACAGGGCAGGAAATGCCCCTTCTGGACGAAAACTCAAATATGCAGGCTGTTTTATTGGAAATGACCTCTAAATGTCTTGGTTGTGTCGGGTTTATTAATCAAAACAAAGAGTTAACCGGCATGCTGACAGATGGTGATTTAAGAAGATGTCTTTCTTCTTCAATACTTGAAGAAAAAGCTATAAATCTTATGACAAAGAATCCAAAGACAGCAACAAAAGATATGATTTCCGCAGAAGCACTTAAAATTATGCACGATAAAAAGATTACAAATATGTTTGTTGTAGACGGGAAAAAACCTATCGGCGTTATTCATATCCATGATTTGTTAAATAACGGCGTTGCATAAATAATACAGTCAAAAGATACATGATATAGAACGTTTTATAGATTCTATTGTAATATTTTTGGATTATCTGTTATTAATACAACATGTTGCATTTGCAACACATTTATGTTTTAATTTATGTGTTGAGGTTTTTTGATGGAAAATACTTCCGAAAATTGGAAATTTAAAATAAACCCTTGGATAACAATGATTCCTGTTATGTTATCCATATTTATGTTTGCTCTTGACGAAACTATTTCCAATGTTGCGCTTCCATATATGGCAGGAACTTTCTCCATAAGCCAAAATGAGTCTACCTGGATTATAACAAGTTATTTGGTTGCAAGCGGTGTTGTTATTCCGATGGTAGATTTTTTCAGTAAATTAATCGGACGAAAACAATATTTTATATTAAGTATTATAATATTTACAATTGCTTCAATACTATGCGGGTTTGCAAATTCTATGCCAATGATGCTTTTTTCCCGTATACTTCAGGGTATTGGCGGCGGTGGGATTATGCCTATTGCTCAAGCTGTTATTTTTGAAATATTTCCGAAAGAAAAACTGCCGCAGGCTATGGCGGTATTCGGATTGGGTGTAATAATGGCTCCTATTTTAGGTCCGTCCGTGGGTGGTTGGATTACTGAAAATTGGTCTTGGCCTTTTATATATTTTATAAACATTCCATTCGGAATATTGTGCTTATATTTAACTAAAGAATATATTGAAGAACCGCCATACTCCAGAAAACAGACTAATGTTAAAATGGATTTTTCAGGTTTTTTCTTTCTTGCAATATGGCTTTTATCCTTGCAGGTGGTACTCGATAAAGGAAATGATGCCGATTGGTTCGGGTCTGCTTGGATTTGCAGACTTTCTATTGTTTCTCTGATATCATTTATTGCATTTGTCCATATTCAGAGAAAGAAAAGCAAGAGCGGTACAGGTTTAATTAATTTATCAATATTTAGAAATCACAATTTTTTAATCGGTACTGGCGGTCAGATTGTGCTTATGATGGTATTAATGTCATCAGCTGCAATACTTCCTTCAATGCTTCAGTTGTTACTCGGCTATACATCATTTTTAAGCGGGCTGTCTATGTTACCGAGAGGTTTGGGATGTTTCGCGGCATCATTTTTGAGCGGTATGCTTGTTGTTAAGTTCGGTATTAAGCCAATATGCGTATTGGGATTGATTATTCTTGCAATCGGCGGTTTGATGTTCGGACAAATTAATACCAATATTGCACTTGCTAATATTGCATTGCCAAACTTTGTATTCGGTGCGGGTATGGTGCTTTCTATGGTTACTCTTTCAAATATTTCCTGTGCTACTTTGCCGAACGAAATGCAAACAAATGCATCCGGAGTTCAAAACCTATTCAAAAATGTTGGTGCCGCAATCGGAACATCTATTGCAACAACAATGATTTCAAGATTTTCGCAAGCACACCAGATGATGATGGTAGGTTCTCTCAGTGAAACAAATCCTGTTTATTCGGAAAGAATTAACGCATTAAGCTCGGCATTTATGCAATTTACAGACCCGATGACAGCGCTTCATATGGCCCAAGCTCAAATATACGGGCTCTTAAGACAACAGGCGGCTCTTTGGGGATATGTTGAAACTTTCAGATACTATGCTGTTGCAGTGATTTTAATACTTCCTTTTGTATATTTTCTAAAAGATAACTCAACAAAGCAGAAATCCTGATATACTTATTAAATGCACAAATAAAATTAAATACGACAAGACTTTTCAATTAATTTATGCCGGATAAAGACAAGAGGATGAATATCAAATTCATCCTCTTTCTTTTCGATTAGTTCTATACCGTTTGAACTATCCTAGTATATCGCCTAAATCATCATCAATTCCTTCGTGGTTCCAATCTCCATTTTGGATATGTTCATCAATCTGGATAAGGATTTCGAGTAACTGTTGACAGCATTCTTCACAGTTACAAGCTTCAACTGCTTCCGGAATCTTATTGAAGATTGCTTCCTGCCATTCGAGCAATATTTCCTGATCGCTTACAATACTTGCCATTTGAGACTGCATATTGGTAGCCACATTCAAAATAAGTTGCTGGTTAGCAGCCATATTCTGCAATATTGTATGATTAGATTGCGATATTAAACGAATTCGGTTTAACAAAGACTTAATTACGTCAAGATTAGCGTTTACATCACCTAAGTTAAAACCTTCAAGTATACTTGCAATGTATTCAAGAGTTTCACCGTTATCTTGAACACCATTATTTATATTTTGAAGCATTGCGTATGCATTAGCTACTTGACCTATTAATGTCAATTGGTTCGCTTCAATTGCATCCAATTTGCTCAATGCTGAAGCAAAGTCAGCATTGAATTCTGCGCTCATATTCTGCATTGCATTCAAGATAGCTTCCTGATTTCCTGTTACTTGTGATAACTTGTTCATCAACGCTAAGAAATTAGTTTGATCTTGACCTTGCATATTCTGCAATTGTGCCATTATGTTCAAATACTGTTCTTGTTGTGCTGCTTCCATTTGTTGCATTTGAGATAATATGGCAAGGAACATAGCTTGATTTTCACCATGCATATTATGTAATTGATTCATCAAGCTCAAATAACGTGCTTGCATATTTTCATCCATTGTTTGCAATTGAGCTAAAATATCAAGCCCTAAAGCAAGATTTTCACCATGCATATTTGCTATTTGTGTCATAGCATCCAAATACATCTGCTGCATAGTTTCTTCCATGTTTTGTATTGCCGCTAATATTGCAAGAGCCTGTTCTCTTTGTTCAGCCTGCATATTCCGTAATTGAAGCAATATATTTACATACTGCTGTTGCTGAGCCTCTTGCATATTGTGTAATTGATTCAATATGTCAAGAACTTGCTGTTGTTGCTCTTCTGACATTGTTTGCATTTGTGCAAGAATTTGTGCAATACCGTTTTGTACCTGTACGCTTAAGTTACCGACTTGAGAGCTTAACAATGCCAATTTCGCAAGAATATCATCACCAAGTTGGTTAACATTATTCATAAAGTTTACTATTGCTTGCTGCAATGCTTCTTGCATACCTTGTAATTGATTTAGTATATCAAGTACCCATTGCTGTTGTTGTTCAGACATAGTTTGAAGTTGTGCAAGAATCTGAGCAACACCCTGTTGTACTTGCTGACTTAAGTTTGCAACCTGAGAAATTAACTGGTTCAATTTTGCAAGAATATCAGCACCTAATTGGTTCATGCCATTCAACAAGTTAAGAAGTGCAGCCTGTAAATCAGCATTCATAGTATTTAATTGAGCCAAAATAGCCATCATACCATTCTGCATATTTGCATCCATCTCATTAATAGCATTAAGTATAGCAAGCAACTGCGCTTGTTGTTGTTCGGCCATATGGTTCAAAGCCTGGATTATAGCCGCATAATTAGCTGCTTGTTGCTGACTCATTTCACCAAGTTGATCAAGTATATGATTCAATAATGCTTGAATTTCTGCAGAATTTGCATTTTGATTTGCATCAATTGCTAATACGGCAGATAAAATTTGGCTCAATAATTGGCTTTGCTCAGCACTTAACTGGTTACCATCCAATATATACTGTTCCATACGTAGTAATATTGCTTTAAGTTCCTCATTATCTTGAACCAATTGAGTTAGAGATTCATTGTTTGCTTGTAAATAGCCCATAATTGTCTGAAGAGAAACGCCATTATCTACCAAAATTGAAATAATTTCATGCAAAAGTGCTGCATTTTGAGCATTTCCTGAATGAATTTCCTCAAGTATTTGTGCCAAATATGCATTGACTTCTTCAAGACTTAAAGTAACAGTTTGTGTTACTGTTATATTAAATGGTTCCGGTGGTGTATATGGTTCCTCTTTGCAGCATGAAGTATTTGTAACAGCTGTAGCTGCTGTCATAAGAGCTGCAACAGCTCCCATTGCGCCTTTCTTTAAAGCATCTTTAGGGCTGGCCGTCATTTTCACTTTCACACCTCTAAATGATGGTGTAAACGAATCATAACCGTAGTCTTTTGTTGTAATTACGGGATTGTTTTCTGTTTCTCTTGCTTGGAATTTGGCAAATCTAACTTTACCAATACCATTGATTTTTGGTATAGAACTCATTGTAATCTCCTTTCTGATAACTCGTTTTGAGTACTATTTCATATTAATTTTCTTTATCGTCGTGCAATTAATGAACACATATCTACACTATTAACTAATATTCCTAAAAACCGTAAAATATTAATTTGCTAGTTGTAATTGAAAAATTTACATTACTTAATAATTTAATAATGAGTAATGCACTTATAACCTGAATTTTAATACAAATAGTAATTATAAACCATATTAATATACATATATAAATAGTCGATGCATATACTGTATGATATATCGTTACTATATTTCAGCATTAAAGCAAAAATTCAAGGCATGCTATTTTTTTTACAAAACTTAACAGAATCTTATAAACATGCAAAACCATGTCAAGAGCATGTTTCCATGATTCAATTAAACTAAAAGCATGTCGGCATGGCATGTTCGCATAGACTAAAACCTGCATTTTAAGACTATTTGTGGATTAGCATGTATGTTAAAAAGTCGTAACAATTTATTTAAAATGGGTTGTAAATGGACTCTTTAGCCATATAATAGAAGAATAGTCGAGAATAAATTATTCGAGATTTGGGGATTTTTTATTGTAAATTAACTCATTTTGGAGGATATAGTGTTTAAAAGTCGTGATATGGGAAGAGCTATTGCCGTTAAAAGATGGACACCTACGGCATTAGAATGTTATAAACGCGGTTGCAACTGTGAAGGATGCTTTTATAGTGATTTTTTTAGTGCAACTGCCCAAAAATGTCAAATGAAAGCTGCCGTTTTAGAACTTGTAAGAACTATCGGCACACCTAATGTTGAATTGCCTCAAGTTTTGGAATATTAAAAGTCATTTTCCGAAAATTTTAAAAATTTCGGATATATTTGCCCTTTAAAAATGTTCCGAAATGTTGTACAATGGTTAAGTAGGCATTAGGAGGTGTAAATGTACATACACGTAAACGGTAAAAATATTGAAATTACGGAAGCTATCAAATCTTATGTCAAAGAGAAACTCGGCAAAGTGGTTAATCATTATGACCAAATTACCGGAATTGACGTTATTTTATCCGTAATTAAAAATCCGGCAGCAACCGGAAAACACGTTGCAGAAGTATCTTGCAAAACAAACACTGGTGTTATTCGTTGCGAAGAATCAGCAGAATCAATGTACGAAAGCATTGATTTACTTGCGGATAAACTTGATCGACAGGTTAAAAAATTTAAAGACAGATCTTTGTATTCCGACAAAGCAACCATCCGCATCACTGATGTTGGTGAAAGCGAGTCTGAAGCTGAAGAAGAGGCTATCGAAAGTTAAATAATATTCAAATACATGCATTTTTTGCATTAGTATAATGAGAATGATTGCAATTTCATCGGTGGGAAAATCCGCCGATGATTTTTATTTATTTTATTAATTGAATACTTAAAGGTGTAAATTTTATGTTAGAATCTTTTTATGGGTTTAATTTCAACACTAAAGCATAAAAATAACAAAACTCTTTTTACTACCCCTTCTCATAGCGGAAGGTTTTATTTGATTCACAAGTTTTACCAATGGTACAGAAATGACATTTCGGAGACGGATGCTTATAATCCGCAAGAAGCGTTAAAAGATGCTGAAACTAAAACCTCAAAAATATACGGAACAAAATATACCAAATTCCTGACAAACGGTTCTACAAGCGGTGTAATAGCATCAATTTTAGCAAGCGGATGTAAAAATATATTTATTTGGGATAAAGCTCATCCGTGTCATCGAAACGGAGCAGAACTAGCTCATTGCAATAGTTTTGAATATTCTATTCCCAAAGATGAAAATTTGGGCGTATACAAAGCCATTAGTGTTGATATGGTAAAAGAACTGCTTAAAAATATAACCGACAAAAATACGGCACTTTTGATAACATCACCGACTTATGAGGGATTTTGCGCCAATATTAAAGAAATAAGCAGACTCTGCCGTGAAAAGAACGTAAAACTCATTGTTGATGAAGCACATGGAGCTTTGTATCCGTTTTCTGACAAGCTCCCTGAATCCGCAGTAAAATATGCGGATTATACGGTACAGTCACTCCATAAAACAGCAGGAGGAATAAATCCGACAGCACTGCTTCATTCAAACGATAATAATCCTGAACGTGCTCTGGCTATGATTAATACGACTTCACCTTCTTATCCTATGCTTGCCACAATTGAAGCAAATGTTAACTTTTTGAATTCATCAAGGGGAAGAAAGTGTATAGAGCATTTAATTTCTGAGATAAAAGACTTAAATTTACCCCTTTTAAATGACGATATTACAAAAATATTGCTTAAACATAAAACCTTTAGCGGATATGAATTATCAAAAATATTGTTTGATAAATACGGAATTGAGGATGAACGTACCAACGATAAAACAACAATGCTCCTCTGCGGAATAGGAACAGATAAGAAAGCCCTGCAACGACTCAAAAAAGCACTAAATAACCTCGGCTTTTAAATTATCTTTTTTCCCTGCTTCAACTGCAAGCGTATCACAACGCTCATTGTATTCATGTCCCGCATGGCCTTTTACCCAAATAAATTCGACATTGTGAGGTTCTTTTGCTTTCAAAAGCCTTTGCCAAAGTTCAACATTTTTAACAGGAACTTTACCGGCAGTTTTCCATCCTTTTTTTATCCAGCCTTCAATCCAATTGTTATTAAATGCATCAACAACATACTTACTATCGGAATATATTGTAACATCACAACTCTTTCTTAGCGACTCTAAACCGACAATTACCGCCATTAACTCCATTTGATTATTCGTTGTGAATTTATATCCTTGGGAAAGCTCTTTTTCATGCTTAATACCGGAGGAATCTTCATAAACTAAAATGGTGCCGTAACCACCGACTCCGGGATTCCCGCTACAAGCACCATCTGTATAAATCTTAACTTTAGTTTGCATTTATGCTGCAATACCTTGAATTTCCGATATTAAATATTTAGCTACCCATTCGAAATCTTTGTTTCCGGTTGCAGCTTGCTTCAAATAATCAATAGATGCTTCACCTATTCTAATTAAAGACATAGCGACTACACCTCTTTTGGTACCTTTAACTGTTTGAAGTTTGCTTACCAAATCAGGAACAACTGACTTTCCTTGTGCTACAAGCATGTTTTCCAAACTGTTTTTTGTATTATTATCTGCTGTTTCTAACTTGCAAAGAATATCATCTACCAACTGCATTGTATTTCTCCTATTTTTTCTTTCAATGTAAATATTATAGACTAAATTTTTTCAAAAATAGGATTTCCTTACATAATCTTAATATCGCATATGATGCCCAGATATTCAAGGATATATGATACTATAAGACAACTAATCCGCTACTATTCCTTATCCGTTTTAAACTGGAATCCAAAGCACAATTCGGACTGTCAAATATTTTATCCTGTAAAACTTGAACAAAATGCAAATATTCGGGATGCGATTCTTCAAAAACTGCCATATCTTCATATTTGTATTCGGTATTATGCGACCATTGTCTGTAATATCTGAAAGATGCCATAGCACCATAATTTTCTGCCAACCTTACAAAATCCGGCATATCTTTATAATTAAGTTTATGAACTACAAATACCATAAAAAGATTTTCAATTTTTCCCTCTTTTTTTAGAGAAGAAACCCATTCCAAGTTTTGAAGAACTTTATCAAAATTTCCGTATCTGACTATTTTGTCATAAGTTTCTTTACATGCTGCATGAATCGAGAAAGTAACACTATGCATTTTATCAATAATATTTAATTCTCTGCATATATTTTCATTACATAAAACACCGTTCGTATGTATCAAAAATCTTATTTGTGGGTTGATTTCAACAACTTTTTTTATAAGACTTCTGGCATAACTGCTTCCAAACGGATCACCGTTTCCGCTTGTATAAAAAAGCTTAGCATTTTTACAGGCATCCAGAATACTGCTTTCAATAGCACGGAGTTCTTTAAGAGAAGTTTCATCATTTTTTATAAGTTGATTTCTGCAAGTTATACAAGCAACATTGCAGTCATAATCCCAGCCCATAAATATTGTATCCGGCATCTTAATTTCATCTGAATTTGCTTCATAGTATTCGACCAAATCTTTCTTATCCTTAAGTTCCATATAAATACAAGTATTCAAATCGCATGTAGTGTAATCTCCGTTTGTCAATGCATTTCTCAAATATTTCGCACGCTTCCCGTTCCAAATACTCTTAAAATCTTCTTTAAAAAGATTTCCTATTGTAAAATTCTTAATATATGCAGGGCAACATGTTATACAATGCCCCGTAGGAACAATTGAAGCAACATGAAACGGATGTGTACATACCTTATCTTTCAAAGAATCACTTAAATTAGTTTGAATAATAGGAGCAATTTCAATATCATAGTCATTTAATATCGTGTTTGTTAATATGTCATAAAATTTAACAAAATCCAAAGTTGAGATGAGTACCAAATCCGCTCCGTTTTTTTTAATATCCAGCGGCTTAATACATTTTATTCCGTAAAAATCATGCTCCCTGTTTTGTTCAAATCTTCTATCGGCAATAGCAATAATATTAAGTTTAGATAAGTCATAATTTTTAAATAAACATCTTGAAAACTCTCCGGCTCCGAATATTATAGTTTTTTTGTCTTTGTATCTTTGAGCCAATGCATCTATCTTGGTTTGAGCATTTTGTTGTTTCAAAAATTCTTCCACTTCTTTATTATGGAAATCCTTATCGGTAGTTTTGTTTATAATATCAGGTTTAGCCAAGTATGTACCCAAATCATCAACAAAATACGCTTCTACATATTGAGCGGAACCGTTCAGATAAGAAGTAAACGTTCTGAATTTATTCAGATTAAGAACTCTTTCCGCAAAATTCATATCGTTATTTTTATAGCTTAAAATTAGTTCTCTTTTTGATTCAACAATGCCGGTAATATCTTCATAATAAGTTGCTTCTTTTAAAGGATTCCAGATTTCATATCTTAAAATTTGCAAATTATCTTTGCACCCTTGTTTTTCCAGTATATTTTTCAATAATGTATTACCCGCAAAAAGTCTTTCCGAATTTCCGTCATCTTTATTCGGAATCAAAACAATTTCATAATCATTCATATTAAAATCTGACATATATTTTTGATAATCTATTTCCGTATGATTTTCAGCAATATCAGTTTCTGCAGGAGATTTAATGTAAATCTTATTTACATTTGCTTTTTCCGCTATTCTGCAAAATTCATCATAAATAATCTGTGGTGAAATTTGTACCTGATGAATTTTAAAACTACCTGCACAAAGTATATCAATTTGAGAATGATACTTACTTATAAAACCGCCGCACCCGACAGTTATATCTTCCGGAAGTGCCGCAATTATCAGTATTTTATCAGTTGAATTAATTGTTAAAGTCATTTATTTCTCCTTCATACCCATCCTGCTATTGTTATAAAAATTATAACTTAATCTTGAATATTAGCAAAAATTTTATTTACGGGTTTTAAATAAATAGACATATTCTGGAGATAAAATTTTGATTCCGACAATTAACAATCAATATAATCTAAATTTTCGTTCTATTAAGCTCTCCGCCGAGGAAACAAAGCGTGCTGCAAAAGGCATAGAAACTCTTAAGTCAAGTTTAAGTCCCAAGCAAAAACAAATTATAAAAAATGATTTATTTGATGTTTTTAATAAACACTTAAAACGTGAAGTTGCAATTAAAAAAAGAAACACTCATATATATAAAGATGTTTTGGCGGAATTATATTTATATTTTTCAGAACTTTTGAACAATATTCAAAATAATCCGACACTTGAAATTATTGTTGAAAAACTTAACAAATATAATCCTTCTGATGATACATTTAAACCGGAATATGTTAACGAGTCTTTGGATTATAAGATTGGCAAAGATGGTTTTACTGAAACAAAAGCGGATCGTATCACGGAAGAAAATTTACCTGTACCGAAAAGTGCAATTGAAAAAGAAAAGGAAACCGAACAGCTAAATTCTTTAATTAATAAAGCTAACCTTTCTGATGTTATAAGCAGGCGAATACAAAAACGCATTGAAGGACAAACTCTTAAAGCTATTGCAAAAGAGGAACAGGTAGATGTAAGAACTATTTCCGAATCTCTGCGCAAAGGTATTTTAAGAGTAAAGAAAAGTATTGATAATATGCCTCCCGAGTATATCGAAAAAGCGAAAGAATTGGCAACTATATTCGGGTGTACCGAAGAAAAAGCCATAAAAATTATATCACTGCATACAGATTTTCTTTCCAAGAAAACGAAAACAATGCTTCATAATATTAAAAGAACGGCAGAATTATTAGAATGCACGGAAAAAGAATTAATTGATGCAGGATTGAAACAACCTACTATTTTCGGAATGAAACCCGAAACTATATTGCAAAGTATTGAGAAAAAAGCCCAAGCACTTAAGTGTGAAAAGAAAAAATTAATACAACTTGCACTAAAAAAGCAGCCGGCACTATTCTTTTTAAGAAATGAAACATTGGAAAATACCATTAAAGGTTCTTCAAATATTATCGGATGCACCGAACAAGAGTTTATCACACTGGCGTTTAAGGAACCTACCCTATTTTATATGAAGCCTGAGACAATACAGAAAAATATACAGGAATCAACAACCCTACTGAAATGTACAAAAGAAGATTTTATTCATGCCGTAATGAAACAACCGAGCCTGTTATATTATCAACCAAAGACTCTAAAAAATAACGTTGATAAATCATCGAAATTGCTGAAGTGTTCGGTTGAAAGTTTTATAAATGCAGCCTTGAAAACAGGTTCTTTATTGTACCAAAAACCGGAAACACTGAAAAAGAATGTTCATATGTCAGCTAAAATGCTGGGAATTACAGAAGAAGAATTTATTAAAATGGCATTAAGACATCCGCCTTTGTTATGTTTAAAACCTGAAACCATAAAACACAATGCGGAAGAAATGGCAAAAGTTTTAAATATCTCTGTCAAAGAATATGTAAAACAAATATCAGGCTCTCCGACAATTCTCAGCCAAAAGCCGGAAACTTTGAAGAAAAAAATAGAAATTAATAATTATTTTCAGAAAATCAAAAATGAACAACCAAAAATAAACCTTTTGCAGTGTTCCGATGACAAATTATATTCAAGAATTCTTGCATACTTAATTCAACAATTAAAAGACAAAAAGCTGGAACAATATGTAAAAGTAAGGAGGAATTTTGATTTAACAACCTTTATAAAAGCAAATTCGGACAGGAAATTTTCTTTTGAAATTCCAGCGGATGAAGTTGCGGAAGATTTTGTCAATTTTGTTCAGGAAACATCAGTTAAAACAATCGGCAAAAATATTTTTAAATTTAAAATAACAGGAACGGATGTAAAGTGAATATAAGTAAAGTACAAAGTAATACAAGCTTTAAATCCGGTTTGACGAGACAAATTACGGAATTAGAAAAAAATACTACTCCCGCAAAAGTTAAATCATACCTTAAAAATTTATCATATAAAGATTTTACGGATTTTTACACTTTAGAATTCAAAAAAAATAAAGCAGTTGCTCTTGCGTGTAAAATGTGTGCGAATATATTTATTCAATTCAGAAAAAAGCACGACTACAGACATAATTGTTCAATGCAAGATTTGGTTCTTCCGCACGGCATATATGTTTTTGATGAAAATGAGTTAAAAACTCCTCCCCAAGACGGGAAACACTACTACACCACCTTACAATTTTATACGCATGATATTTTAAAAGACGACAAATCTTTTGACCACCAAACAATCTTGTTTAATAACATATTTACATCTTTGGAAGAAATTAACGAAATTAATACTATAATGTTGAAAAATAAAATTCATAGTACTGGACATTTTTTGCATAATTTTATACACGAATGGGTTCATGCGATTCAAGGCAAATTGCTTTACAGTATTTCTTGCCAACGTGGTTTTTGGAGTTATGAACCTACATTACGTGCATATAGAATACAAAAAGTAAGCAAAGAAGAAAACGAAATTGTTGCGGATGTTTTAGGAGAGTATGCGGCAAAACAAAATGAACATTTCCCTCAATTCTCGGAAATATTTGCAGAGGCTTGGACAAAATTTATCTGCAATTCTTTAAACGAAGAATGTACAGGTTTTAAAAAAGACCCGATTGATGAACTCAAAAAAACACCGAAAGAATTCAGGGAAATTCTGAAAAAAGTTTCTACAGTTACACCGGCTAACTTTTTGGGGGATTTGGACGAAGATAAAACTCTTATATCGTGGGATAAAAAATGGGATAGTAAAAATTTTATCAGTCTTATTAAATTATATGAACCTTCCGGCAAAGCAAAATAATATAATTAAATAAAATTAACATTGAACATTTTTTTTGATTATTCGTTATACTAATGTAAAGAGGTAAAACAAAATGGATAACAAATGTTCAAAATATGAAAGTTTATTTATTTTCTCTGACGAAGATAAATTGAATGAACACATAAATGAATGCGAAGATTGCCGTAAAGAACATGAAAAAATGCAAAAGGTTTCGGATTTAATTCAGGAAGTAAAACCATATTACCTAAAAAGAAAAAGTAATCTAAAAAAAATGCGTGCAATTGCAGCCGCATTATTTATAGTATTATTTGCGGGAACTTTCGGATTTGTATATACAAATGAAGATTTATCGGATTCTCTGATGTACGGTGAAACTCTTACTGCAGAAGATTTAGGGTTTCCGGTTGATTCTTACGGATTATTGATGGTGGATTAATGGATTTTAACGAGCTTGTTAAACAAAACAAACAAAATGTAAAAAGTATAATAAGACTGATTACAAAACAGGAAAATGAAGACCTCGAACAAGAGGTCTACTTAAAAGCATGGCGAAACAAAGATAAATACCAAGAAAAAGGCAGTCTCAAAAGTTGGATAAATACTATTGCGGCAAATGTTGCCAAAGATTATCTGAAATCTGCATGGTTTAAAAATTCCCAAAATTCAGAAAATGATGAGTATACTTTAGATACCATAAAAGACCGCAAAAAAACACCCGAAGATTCGGTTATATCACTTGAACGCAGAAGAAAAATAATTTCCGCAATCAATTCTCTTAAACCCAAAATGAAAGAGGTTATAATCCTTTGCGAAATGCAGGGCTATACTTACGAAGAAGCTTCAAAAAAACTTAAGTGTCCTATAGGTACTATTAAATCAAGAATATTCAGTGCAAAAAAAGAACTCGGGGTTAAATTGGAAGATTTACTGTAATATCCCCGATACAATGAACAAAAATGAGGTGACTTATGAAAAAAACATTAGTTTTATTATTAGCTGTTTTTCTATCTTCAACACTTGTTCAGGCAAAAATTCCGGAAGACAATATTAAAAGGCCTCCGTGCCAGCCTCCTCACATGAAACAGGCTGAAAGATTGCAACGTGAACAAGCTTTTGAACAACGTCTCGGACTTACGGAAGAACAAAAACAACAGGCTAAACTTCTCAGAATGCAAGGCAGAGAAAAGATTAAGCCTGTAATAGAGAAAATTAAAGCAAAAGAAGCAGCTAAAGAATCGATAAAAAAATCAAATCTTAGCGAGAAAAAACGTGAAAAAAAATTGAACAGTCTGAACAGTGATTTAAAGGCATTGTACAAGCAGGCGCATGATATAAGAGTCGGGAACATGAAAGAATTTGAAAGTATCTTGACGGAAGAACAGAAAAAAACACTGAAAGAAATGAAACAAGAGGGCAGAAAAGAATTTAACAAATGCCACATGCCCAAACCTCCGCAAGAAAAAAAGTAAATAATGTTAAAATAAAAAGATTATAAGCAACAGGGTAGACTCAAATCTGCCCTGTTGCTTATTTGGTATACATTACAACAGATTAGGTATTATGACTAACATGTTGCAAATCATTAAGTTTTGTAACAAAATCATCCGTTCTTATGATTTTATTTCAGAAATGTACTGCTAATATATACCTATACTCCTTAAAAAACGACGATACACATATCCCTAATCAACAGCTATGCACGAGATTCGTTCATAGCTTTTTTTTATTTGGAAATTGATTTTGTTATAGCTTCAATAATTCGACTGACTTTTATTACTTCAATTCCTTCGATTTTTGTTTGTATTTCATTGGATTCCGGAATAATTATACGCTTGAACCCGAGTTTCTGAGCCTCTGTGATTCTTTTTTCGATATGACTCACGCCCCTGATTTCTCCCGACAAACCTATTTCTCCGACTATAGCCGTTTGAGAATCAAAAACAACATCTCTTACACAAGTAATAATTGAAAGTGCTATACCCAAATCCGCTGCCGGCTCATTGACATCAATACCGCCAATTACATTAACATAAACATCTTGTTTTGATAAATTAAGTCCGATTCGTTTTTCAAGCACTGCAAGTATTTGTAAAACTCTGCTCAAATCCACTCCGTTTGCTATTCTTCTCGGTGCAGGGTAAGGAGTTGTTCCCACTAATGCCTGAATCTCAACAAGCAGCGGTCTTGTTCCCTCACTCGTAACAATAATTGTACTCCCGGGAGTTTGAGTGCGACTGTATTCTTTTAAAAATACCTGACTCGGATTAATAATTTCAATCAAACCCTTTTCCCCCATTTCAAAAACACCTATTTCGGACGTATTTCCGAATCTGTTTTTGATGGAACGAAGTATGCGGTAACTTTTATATTTATCACCCTCAAACTGTATAACAGTATCAACCATGTGTTCAAGAACTTTCGGACCGGCAATATTACCCTCTTTGGTAACATGTCCGATTACAATTATTGAAATATTATTTGTTTTGGCAATTTCCATTAAAAAATTACAACACTCTCTGATTTGGGAAACACTTCCCGCAGAACTCTGAATTAAGTTTGTATAAATTGCCTGAATACTATCTACAACTACCAAATCAGGTTTCATATCTTCAATATGTTTTTTTATAAGTTCAAAATTTGTTTGGGGGAAAATGTACAAATTATCTGATTTTACTCCTAATCTTTCGGCTCTTAATTTAATCTGGCTTGCAGATTCTTCCGCCGATACATATAAAACCTTTTTCCCGTCTTCACAAAGCTTCCCTGCCGTTTGAAGTAAAATTGTAGATTTTCCGATTCCCGGATCACCTGCTATAAGAATTAAAGACCCTTGAACAATTCCGCCTCCCAAAACCCTGTCAAACTCCGATATATGAGTTTTGACTCTGATTTCAGTGTTCATTTCTATTTCGGACAATTTCATCGGCGGATTAACATCAGGCATCTTATTTATTACGGCTTGAGAAAAATTTTCGGAAATCTCTTCCGTAAAAGAACTCCAAGCACCGCAATCAGGACATCTGCCCAAATATCCGGCAGATTCATAACCGCAATTCTGACATACATATTTCGATTTAATCTTTTTTGCCATAAAAAACTATTTCATAGGGATAATAAGTTTTTGACCGATAGATAAAGCATTAGGATTAGCCATTTTATTTGCACTTTGAATAGCATTTACTTTGCTCATATCAAAGGAACCGTAAAATCTTATAACAATACTCTCTAATGTATCACCGCTTTTTACGGTATATTCCTCATTCCTTACAGTAGCTGCGACCGGTTTTGATGCTGCACTGTCAGCCGGTATAAATGAAAACTTTTCTGGTGATTCAACTGCCTGTTTCTTTGCAGGAATTGCCATCATGTCATCTTTGGGCGTTGAAAGATTAAGTAAAAGACTAATCACAACCACCATTGTAAGAGTAATTATAACTCCGCAAATTAAACCTATAACAAAATAAACCTGCGGTGCTTTTTCATTCCTTTGTGCCCCAACACCAAATGACTGCAAAAGTGCATCAAGTTCACGAGTCTTGTTTTGAGATTTATAAAAATCCTCATCCTGATGCTGTCTGTTGTAACGGCTCAGGGCTTCCATCATCTGAACTTTTTCTCTTGTAATATTTGAACGTCTTAGTGTGGTGCTTTTCATAAGTCCCCTTTACTTAATGACATAACAATCTGCCGCTATGTTTTGAAAATAACATAAAATGTATATAATCGCAAATTTGTTAAGATAATTGTAAAGATTTGTAAAGTTATTAAAATGTATAATTTATTGTCAAATTTTTCCTATAACACCTAATCTTTATTAAGTACATTTTGACTGTGTACTCATTTTACCAACTTTGTTATAATCAATTTATGGGTGAAGATATAGAAAGATTACAAGATATACTAAAGGAAAATCCTTCCAACTTCCAAGCAAGGAGGGAGCTTTCTATTATGCTGGTTGATAACGGATTCAACGAAGAAGCATTATCAAATCTTAAATATTTGGAAAAATACTTTCCGGAAGATGCCGACATCTCATACAACATCGGTATTGTTTACGAAAAAATGAAAAATTTCGAAGAAGCTGAAACTGCTTATCAAAAAGCAATATCATTGTCACCACAGACAGATTTTTACTATAATTACGGAGAGGTACTGGTTAATTTAAAAAAATGGGATGAAGCAATTGAAGCCTTTAAAGAAGTAATTAAGACAGACCCTAAAGACGGAAATTGCTATTTCAATTTGGGGATTTGTTATTTTTATAAAGATGAGTTCAAACTTGCGGAAGATTATTTCAGAAAAGCAATAGAACTCAATCCGAAAGATTTGTACGCACATTTCTATCTTGGTAACATCTATTATGAACAAGGTTTGACAAACTTTGCCGAAGATTGTTACAAGCATGTTTTGGAAATTTCACCCGACTATAGCTGGGCATATTTTAATCTTGCATCTATAGCCTACAAAAACGGTAATATTGATGATGCAAAATCGAATTTACTGTTGACAATCGAATATAACAAACAAGATATTGAGGCATACAAACTCCTGACAAAAATTTCAATTAAAGATAATGATATCGAAAATATTTTATCTATTCTCCATACAAGGTTGGAAAATGATGAAAACGGGGATTTGTATTATATTCTTGCACAAGTATATAAGCATATCGGAGATGTTGAAAATTATATTAAATATCTGAATTTGGCTCTTAAAAACAAATTCACGCTTACTTATCCGGAAAATATTATTGAAACTGAGGTTAAAAGAATACAAAAAGATTCCGGTCTTGAACCTCCCAAAGAAATGGAAGAATATAATGACGGAACTTCCGACGAGATTGAAGAAGAACAGGAAGAAAATGAGTTTGATGAATATAAGGAAAACTCAGAAGAAGATAGTGAAGATTCAGAGGATGATGCTTCTCAGGATTATGATTATATCGAAGATGAAGAAACCGAATCCTAAAAACAACAAAAGGTAGTAAAAAGTAAATGTTAAGCAGTATATACATAAAAAACTATATTCTCATTGATGAAACCGAACAAAGTTTTGCTAACGGTTTAAATATTATAACAGGCGAAACCGGAGCCGGAAAAAGTATTCTAATCAACGCAATTGATATAGCTTTCGGAGCAAAAGCAGGAAAAGAAGTTATAAAAACAGGCACGGATAAGGCTGTTATTGAACTTACAATAAAAAATATGTCGCATAATTTAAATTCGCTTTTTGAAGAATTTGGAATTGATAACAATGGTGAAGAAATAATAATTTCGAGAGAAATTGCTCAAACAGGTTCAAAGTCAAGAGTAAACGGATGTCTGGTCAATCAGGAGTTTTTAAAAATTTTACGTGAAACTTTTTTGGATATTCATTCGCAACATCAAGCGTATACATTTTTGCAGACCAAATATCACATAAATCTTTTGGATGCATATATTAAAAATCCGTTGCTAAATGAATATAAATCTTGCTATGAAGAATATAAAACCATGCTTTCCGATTTGGAAAATCTGAAAAAATCTTCCCAAAAAACGGAAGAACAGATAGATTTCCTAAAGTTTCAGGTTGAAGAAATTGAGGGAGCAAATATACTTTCAAACACCGAGGATGAAGAACTGAATAATGAACTCTCCGTTCTCGAAAACTCTGAAAAATTAAAAGAATTAACAGGTAGTTCTCATTGGGCATTATCAGGCGATGACGGTTCTATTCTTAACGCCTTATATGAAATCAAATCTTCTCTTTCAAAAGCATCCGGTTTGGACAACACTCTTGACCCATACGAATCGGAACTGGCTGACATTATAGACAGAATAAAAGCACTTTCATCAGGCTTAAATGACTATTCTTCTTCAATGGAAAATGATACGGCAAGAATTGATGAAATTCAGGAACGTTTATTTTTACTGGATAAATTAAAAAGAAAATACGGCGGAAGGCTTGAACAAATAATTGAAACAGGTCAAAATTTACGGAAAGAGCTGGACAGCATTGAATTTTCTACCCAAAATATAGAAGAACTTGAAGCCAGAATTGTTAAAAAAGAAGGTGATTTAAAAGAATTGGCTTTAAGAATTTCTGAAGAGAGAAAAAGACAAAGTAAGATTTTATCTAAATTAATTGTAGAAAAACTTGAAAAACTTGAACTCCCGAAAGTAAGATTTGAAATAAGTTTTGAAGAGATTCCGCTCTCTCAAAACGGAATTGATAAAATTGAATTTATGATTTCAACAAATATTTCTGAAGATTTGAAACCTCTTGCAAAGGTCGCTTCAGGAGGGGAGCTTTCGAGAGTAATGCTTGCCATAAAATCAATTTTTGCTCAAGCAGACAATATTGATACGGTCATTTTTGATGAAATTGATACCGGAATTTCGGGAAGAACTTCCCAAGCCGTTGCGGATGAAGTAAAAGAGCTTTCAAAATATATGCAAATTATAATGATTACACATCAGGCAATCATAGCTTCAAAATCCGACAGACATTTTTATATCAAAAAAACTCAGGGAGAAATGACAAACGTAAATATATATGTACTTGAAGGCGAAAATAAGATAATGGGAATAGCAGAACTCGCTTCCGGAGAGATTACGGATGAATCAATGCAGTTCGCAAAAACTCTTATTGCAGGGTAACGGTTAAAAACTTTTTATAAGTCCCGCATTTACACTGTAATTGCTTGGATTTTTCGGTTGAGTTACATCATATATCTGCCCTATTACATACCCGGAAAGCTTATTATATATTTGTCCCGATACAGTTGCCAAAATTTCAAACTTTGGAACAACATGTTTGGAAGCAACATGAAAAGCCATTCTCGGATCAAGACCGAAATATATTTTATCACTAAGCTGCGTATTTAATTTTATTGGTGTTACCGCAAATTTTTGAGAAAGCCCCTCTTTATTCAACCCCGATTCATGATAAAGTTCTGCACTTAAATTAGCATTTGGATTTTGTTTTGGATATTTATAATCGAAGAAACCCATGGTTCCGACCATAGGCAGCTTGTTTGCAAAATTATACCCGCCCATAACCGTAAAATATCCTGATAAATCCTTCCAGTTTTTGCTAACGCCTGTACTCACACAGGACAAATTTGAACCATCCATAAATTGAAATGTTCTTGCTGCAACATCCCAACTTACCGTTTTTTCTTTATCAGATTGCATTTCTGTACTATCATTAACAGTAATAACTTTTGCTTCATCTTCTTTTATACCATTCTGCGCATGCGCATTACAGATTGCACCGGTCCCGAGTGCAAGTGCAGCAATCATAGGAATGGCTTTTGTTCTTGTTGGAATAACTTTGAGTATTTGCATGAATTAACTCCTATTATGTACTTTTTATTCTATTGTAAAACCCCCTAAAAATAATTTTTGCTATTATTTTTTACGATAAATTCCTTTATAAATTTCATTACAAACATCAGATGAAAATACTTCCTGAAATTCTGTCATATACGGATCAGTGATAAATATTCCGTTGGGTTTCAATTTGTCATAAATATTCTGCAAAATCTGCATCCTTTTATTATAATCCATAATATATATGATTGTATTGTTCATTGATATTACATCAAAACTGTTATCCGGATATTTATTCATTTCATCCTGTATTCTCATTTCCCACTTAGCTTTTTGGGGATTATTGTATACAGAGCGCAAATATTCATAAATTTCATCTTTAACCCTGTATCTGTGCCAATATTTGTATCCATATATAGTTTGATTTTCTCTTTCAAAACTCTCAGGCACAAAATCAGGAACTCCGTTAGTATCGTAAAAAGACTGCAAAAATAACTTTTTATCATCCGGTTTTGATTGTAAATCTATTATGTACAAATCAAGCGCATCATTTATGTTTTTCTTTCCAATCAAACTTTTAACTGATGCAAGAATCGAAAACGGCTCTTGTGATTCTGCAATTCCACCTATAAGCATATTCCTTTTCTCCGCTTCAGAATTAACTGTTTTATTAAAAAATAATCTTAATGACTTTATAACATCAATAAAATCTTTGCTTACACAATCATAGTATCCTCCGCGTCTGAAATAATTCGAGGCAATGACATCATAACTTTTTTCTAATGCAATAAAATCAGGATGATGACAAAAATTAATATCAGTTGCTTTTTGTTTTCCTAAATATAAGTTTTGACTGTAAATACTATAATTTATCGGAAGAATTTGCATAAAACCTCACATATTGTTCTAATATTATAAAATCCGTAAATTTAAAATTTGCGCTATATTATCGAAAAATATTATTTTTATAGTAAAATATTTTATTGTAGAGGTAAAAAGATTTGAAACATTCACGTTTAACCATTGCAATTTTTATATCACTGCTTTTAGGTATCGTTACAGGCTGGGCATTTCCGGACTTTGCCGTAAGGATGCATGTTTTGGCGGAAGTATTTTTGAGAATGGTAAAAATGATAATTGCACCTCTGCTATTTGCAACTCTTGTTGTCGGAATTTCCGGCCACGGTGATGTAAAAAGCCTCGGCCGCTTGGGTGTAAAAACCGTAATATATTTTGAAGTTGTTACAACATTCGCCTTAATAATAGGTTTGGGGTTCGCAAATTTATTTAAACCCGGCGTGGGGCTGGAAATTGACCCGCAAGCTTCAGGAATTGCACAGATTGCAAGCATGGCAGTCGCTAATCACGGGACGTCTTTTGGGCAAATGTTCTTGAGCCTTTTTCCTACAAGTATAGTTCAAGCTATGGCTGATGGGAACTTACTACAAATAGTTGTTTTCTCACTGTTTTTTGCTTTAGCCATTTGTGCTATCGGGAAAAAAGCAAAACCGGTTTTGGATATTCTTAATTCCGTATCATCAATTATGTTTAAGTTTACCGAATATGTAATGCTTTTTGCTCCTGTCGGAATATTTGGTGCTATTGCATATACAGTTGGAACAAACGGTGTTGAAATATTGGTTAATTACCTCAAAGTCATCACATCACTTTATTTGGCATTAGCTGTTTTCGTCGTAATCGTTTTGCTTGTAGCCTGCAAGCTCGTTCATATCTCTTTCAGAGGACTTTTAAGAGCAATTAATGAGCCTGCTTTACTTACCTTTGCCACTGCAAGTTCCGAGGCTGCACTTCCTAAAGCAATGTCTATAATGGAAAAATTCGGAGTGCCGAAATCAATTGTCGGCTTTGTAATGCCTACAGGTTACACGTTTAATCTTGACGGCTCAACTTTATATCTTGCAATGGCAGTAATTTTTTCCACACAGTTGGTAGGAATTAATTTAACAATCGAGCAGCAGCTTGTTATAATGTTTGCTCTTATGCTTACATCAAAAGGTGTTGCAGGTGTGCCGAGAGCCGCATTAATAGTTCTTGCAGGAACTCTTACAAGCTTTAATATTCCAATAATAGGTGTTGCAATTCTTTTAGGCATTGACCAAATTCTTGATATGGGAAGAACTACAGTAAATTTAATCGGAAACTGTGTTGCGACGGTTGTTATCGCAAGATGGGAAAATTGTTTTGATTATAATAAAATGAATGAATTTTTGAAACAAAGACGAATGAAAATAAATACATTAGGAAAAACTAACAGTGATGTAAGTTTTCAAAAAGATTTTGCAAAAAAGGAAGGATAAAAAATGGAATATAAAGATACGCTTAATTTACCACAGACAACACTTGAAATGAGAGCAAATGCTACTCAAAAAGAACCTCAAACCCAAGAATTCTGGGAAAGAATAAATGTATATGAGAAAAATTTGGCTCAAAGAGATAAAACTAATTCATTTGTTTTGCATGATGGCCCTCCATATTTGAGTTCCGGTAAAATTCACGTCGGAACGGCTTTGAATAAGATTCTTAAAGATATTCTTATTCGTTATAAATCAATGCGCGGGTATTATGCTCCTTATGTTCCGGGATATGACGGCCACGGTTTGCCAATTGAAAATAAGGTTGTTAAAAATATTGAGGGCGGAAGAAGTGCTTTAACTCCAGCACAACTCAGAGAAAAATGCAGAGAGTATGCTGCAGAAAGTTTAAAAGGACAAGAAAGCGAATTTAAACGTCTGGGTGTTTGGGGAGATTGGGCACATCCTTATTTAACAATTAATCCCGAATTTGAAGCCGAACAGGTAAGAGTTTTTGGCGAAATGTATAAAAAAGGTTATATCGAAAAAGGATTAAAACCTGTTTATTGGTGTGCCTCCTGTGAAACGGCATTAGCTGAAGCAGAAGTTGAATACGCTGATATTTCTTCAAAATCAATCTATGTAAGATTCAAATTTGATGAACCATCAATGGCAAAAATCAAAACACTTGTCGATACTAAAGGCAAAGATGTGTATGCAATCATTTGGACAACAACTCCTTGGACAATTCCTTCAAATGTTGCAATTTCAATGCATCCTAAGTTTGAATATTCGTTCTTTACTTATAAAAATGATATTTATATTGCGGCAACTGATTTGCTTGGTGCATTTTTGGCTGATACGGGAATTGAGGAATCTGAAATAAGCATTGTCGGAACTTGTATCGGACAGGATTTGGAGCTTTTGGAAGTCAAACATCCGCTTATTGACAGAAATTCAAAAATAATTTTAGGTGAACATGTTACACTGGATGCCGGCACGGGTTTGGTACACACAGCTCCCGGGCACGGTCTTGAGGACTACGAAGTCGGGATAAAATACGGAATTGAAGTGCTTTCTCCACTTGATGCAAAAGGTTGCTGGACAGAAGAAGGCAGAATTCCGGAATTAGTCGGAGTTCCGTATTACAAAGGTAATGACATGGTTATTGATATGCTTGAGAATTGTAAAGCGTTGATGTACCAGAATGAGATTAATCACTCTTATCCGCATTGCTGGAGATGTAAAAAACCCGTTATATATAGAGCTACACCTCAATGGTTTGTAAAAGTAGATAAATTTAGAGATAAAGCCTGCGAAGCTATCAAAAATGTCAAATGGATTCCCGCAAGCGGAGAAAGCCGTATCGGGAACATGGTTGCAGGAAGAACAGATTGGTGTATTTCACGCCAAAGAGCGTGGGGCGTTCCGATTCCTGTTTTCTATTGCGAAGACTGCGGAGAGGCTATTGTAACAGATGAAACTATAGAAAATGTTGCAAAAATATTTGAAAAAGAATCTTCGGATGCTTGGGTAAAACATACGGCAGAAGAACTTTTGCCAAACGGTTTTGTTTGTCCAAAGTGCGGCAAAACACATTTCAAAAAAGAAAATGACATTATGGATGTTTGGTTTGATTCCGGTGTAACTTGGAGAACAGTTGTTGAAAAACGCTCGGATGAACTCGGTCACATTCCTGTTGACATGTATCTCGAAGGTTCCGACCAACACAGAGGATGGTTCCAATCATCACTTTTGACTTCTGTTGCTGTTGCTGAAAAAGCTCCTTACAAACAGGTTTTAACTCACGGATTTGTATTCGGTGAGGACGGCAGAAAGATGTCGAAATCTCTCGGTAATTATATAAGACCGGATGATATTATTGAAAAATACGGTGCGGATATTTTGAGGCTCTGGGCAGCATCCGTTGACTACAGAAACGATACAAAAATCGGAGATAATATCATTAAACAGTTAACGGAAATTTTTAAGAAAACAAGAAATACTGCAAGGTTCTTACTTGGTAATATTCATGATTTTAACCCTGCAATAGATTATGTCAAATATGAGGACTTAAAGCCGATTGATAAGTTTGCTTTGCATAAACTGAATAAGGTAATTGCGGAAATTACGGAGTCATTTGAAAACTATGAATTTTATAAATATTTCCAAGCTCTTCAAAATTTTGCGGCAGTTGATTTAAGTTCATTCTATTTGGATATCGTTAAAGACAGACTATATACGGCAGGCAAAAAATCGCTTTCAAGAAGAGCATGCCAGACTGTTCTTTATGAGAATCTGCAAGCTCTGGTAAGGGTTTTGACACCTGTTATGCCGCATCAGGCTGAAGATATTTGGCAAAATACACCTGAAATGCAACGTGGCGAATTAGAAAGTATCTTGCTTGCTGATTGGCCAGAAATGCACTCTGAATGGAACAATGAAATGTTGGAAGAAGAATTTGAAAAAATTCTTAAGACCAGAGAAGTTGTTACAAGAGCAATTGAACCTTTAAGAGCAGATAAAAAAGTCGGGAGTTCTCTTGAAGTAGGGGTTTATGTAAAATCACCTTATGCGGAACTTCTGAAGAAACATGAAAAAGATATTGCGGATATATTCATTGTTTCACAGGCTTATATATCTGATTCGGCACCGTCTGACGTATTAAATGAATATACTGAAGATGAGACAACCGTTTGGGTTGTAAAAGCCGAAGGCGAAAAATGCTGCCGCTGTTGGAAATACAGAAATTTGAATTCAGACGGCATTTGTGCAGACTGTGCTGAAGCAGTAGAAAGCGTTATGGCGAAATAATCTGCAAGATTAAATTTCAAATAAACCGCCTGCCATAAAGGTTTTTGTAAATTGTTCTTTCCCAATTTGCAAGGTTTTTGATGAATCATGCGGATTTATCAGATACACATTTCTTTTATCGACTTTCAACACCGTGTATAAGTGGTTTTTTAGTATTCTTACAGCTTCACCTGTTTCTTTATCAAAAGCAAACATATTTTCGTATGCATTACCCACGGTCGCTAAATAATTACCGGTTTCCAACTTGTTAACAAAATTAAGACCGACACTATTCTTGTTAAGGTAATCAGAAGCAGCATCTTTATCTTTCTGAATTTCTTCATATTCTTGTAATACTGATGCATCACCAAGCAAAATACTAAATCCGGTTTCTGTAAGATTACCTGCAGTAATATCTTTATACCCGTTTTCAATACAAAATCTGTTTACTGCTATTTCAAGCGCTCTTACATCTAAATCCCCTGCAGCATATTCAACGGAAGAATATAGTTCTTCCGAAGAAATTACATAATCTTTTCCTTGAAGTTTTACGGTTACGCTTACAAGTTCTCCATTTTCTTTTTGAATAGAAATCATGTTATTTAATTTCTTTTTGCCGGCTCTTGTGGAAGCAATTGCTTTTATAGAACTTAATAACCAGCAATCACCGATATATCCTTGCGAAAAATCCTCATCAACTTTGCCGTTAGGCTCATTTAACAATTCTTTCTTTTCAGATTGCAGGGCCCTAATACGACTGTTAATATGATCAAGGAGCGCAGAAATTTTTCCTGTAAGTTTGTTATCGTTTTGATAATTATCAGATGATTTTATTTCATCCAAATATTTTGCTATATATTCTTCAAAATCCTTAGTATAACCGCCAAGCTCTTTTATAATATTTATCTGCGTATTAAAAATAAATTCCAACTGCTCATAAGTGTAGCCTGTGAATAAATTTATATTATTGCAAAAATCTATTTTCTCGCCTAAAGACAACTTATTTATAAATTCTTCATTTATTTCAGAATTATTTTTCAAATATTTATCAGCTAAAAAAGTACCGTCATATAAAGTTTTTTCCTCTTGGTTTTCCTTAAATACAGTTTTTATACCCGTTTTTAAATTTACTATACTTGTCATCTTGCCGTTTTCATAATAAGCTTCATATTCATCCATGTCCCCGTCTGACATTTTTAATTTACCATGCTTTTTATTTAATACTCCTCTGTTATCAAAGAACGATTTAATTCCGGTGTTGTTATCTGTTTCTTGAGTCTTATATCCGCAATTATATTCAGTAGTAATATCTTCACTATCATTACGTATAATTCTACATGATAAGTTATTGACACTATCATATTCCAAACCTATTCTCTCGCCATTTTTAATATAATATACTTGTTTAGTCTTTGTATGGTCATCTGTTATAACACTAAGTATTGTATTATTTTTGTTATTCGGATTATTTTTGTCATTTACCTTAATAGTATTGCCGTCAACAACAATATCATATAATTCTTCCGGAAAACTTTTTCTTAAATTCTCTAAATCATATTTTGACGGATTAAAGGTTTTATTCATAGAAAAATAATCATAATTATCACTCTCTTCTTTTTGTTTATTTGAAAGAGCAGTATAGTAGTTCGATGTAGTTTCCCAAAGGAATTCATTCATTTTATGTCTTAAATCGGAAACCGTTTCAATGACTGTTCTAAAAATACCCCACTCGGTATTGTTAAGCTTTCCGTCCCCATTTTTCCCGTTATCATTGACTACATATTCACCGTTTTCATCCTGCAAATCAACTTGTTCAAATATAGACCTTACCATAGTTTTTTCTTTTCCCGTAAGTCTTACTCGATTATTTTGCAAATATTCAAATATTTTTGAAAGTGTTATCGGTTCCATAAAAAGTTCTCTTTACTTTTTATATAACGGCATAATTTGCTTAAAACTTTAATAAAAAACGTACCATATTTACAATTATTTACATTTTAGTAATAAGTACATTTTTTGTAATAACATGATTTATACTAAACATAACTATACAAATCATGTTTTAAGGAGAGCTTTGATGAGAGAATTTAAGGGACGCAACCCTTATATCGATTATAGAG
>JAEEGL016942363.1_pt1 | contig 40647 bp, 40 predicted proteins | sample 9134231 | NCBI WGS metagenome assembly JAEEGL01 (sample SAMN16246548, study PRJNA631951) | gut metagenome | biome: gut microbiome; feature: rumen; material: fiber-attached | host: Bos | place: Iran: Karaj | collected 2018-10
CTGAATCATAAGAATGCATTAAATGATAAGTTAAAAAATAAAATAAAAAGAGGATACAAAAACCTTAATACAATTGTCCACACTGATTAAGGCGCTGTATATTCCTCATTGTCATAACAATATACTTAATTCTTACAAACAAAAGAAAATAAAAAACTGTGGTATAATGATATATGAAAGGTATGTGGTACGTTATGACTACAATATATTTAATAAGACATTCAAAACCATTAAAGGTTAATAACAATTCTAATAGTGATTCTTTACAAATACAAAATGAAAAATCTTCTCTTTCAATTGAAGGTGAAAATATTGCAAGGGAAAAGCTAAATAATGAAGAACTTCAAAATATTGATATTATATATTCATCTAATTATGTAAGAGCAATTCAAACCGCAAAATATTTAGCGGAAAGAAACGATTTAGAAATAAATATTGATAGTGAATTAGGAGAAAGAAAATTTGGTATAGATTCTTGGGATGAATTACCAGAAGGTTTTGAAAAACAACAAGTAATTGATGAAAACTATAAAATAGGTAATGGAGAATCTCAAGTAGAAGTAAGAGAAAGAATGCATAATGTTATCATGAAAATTTTATCTAATAATAAAGGTAAAAGAATAGCTGTTTTCAGTCATGCTACAGCAATTGTATTTTTATTAAAACAGTGGTGTAGTATCGAAATAAACAATGGTAAAGGCAATATTAAATATAATGGGAATACAATATTTAATGATAGTCTAAATTATTGTGTAACATTTAAACTATCTTTTGATGATAATAATAGTTTGATTGATATTGCTGGAATAAATTTATAGTTATCGCAATATTAAGATATTACGAACAATTAAGTCGAGAGCAAAAACTCGACTTTTTATGTTGTAATTTATATATAAGAGTTTTACTATAATATAAAAATGACATAGCAATCGTACAAGAACTACCCTAGGTAGAACGTGTATTTATTGTTAATGAAAAAATAGAACTGAATATCAGTTATTTTATGTTATAATTTGAAGTAGATGAGATTAATATATTTATAGAGTATTATAGCTTTTAAAAGGAGATAAATATGAAAAAAGAACTAAAATTTATAATTGCTATAATTATCTTAACTATTATTGCTTTTTTAGGATTAAATATTTTAAAATCAATGAATAATGAAAAAAAACTAAAAGGTATATTAAATGAATACGATTATATTATAGTTGGGAGTAACTGTAGTTGTCAGTCTTGGACTGAAGGAAAATGTGTATATACATATGGAATAAAAAATGGTGAAACACATGAACTAAAAGAAGAATTTAAAGAAAAAAGTGATAATATACATTATGTCCAATCTTCATACAATAATGGTAAAGAATATTATAGCTTAGTAGATGATTTAGATGAGGAAGACAAGAATATTTTCAATAATATTGTAAGTATTTATGATGAAAAAAGCACGAATTATACATCTATTAACCAGTTCATAGTCACGGATAAAAAAAATTACTATATACATGCTTTTGATAACCATAAATATATCGTATACCAATATATAAAAGATACCAATACTTTGCAAGAATTAATTACTATTAACACATGTAGTATTGCATATTTTTATGAAAAATAAAAAAAATTTATAGATATTATTATCTTTCTATAAATAGTAATTGTGATACGAAAATTGTATAATTTGCAAAACAACTTAGCATTGAGATTGATAAAGCTTATAAAATAGCATGAAAATTGACTAATTAAGTATTTTGTGGTATAATAGCTAGCAACAAATGAGGGGGAAAATATAAATGAAAAGAGATACAAAACTAAAAATAATGGCTAGTGCGGTTGTGCTTGGTCTTGCTACTGGATATGTAGCATCAAGCCCTAATAATTATAAACTAGGTTACGAATTAAAAAAGGCTATTTCAGTTAGAGATGCTGTTGCTAAAGCCGCATCTTATGCTTACGGTGATCAAGTTAATGTTGATGATAAATTTGTTAATGCTTATCTACTAACATTAAATACGGGAGTTAAAGATGCTGATGTTAATTTGCTTGGTAATTTTAATGCTGATAGTGTTATGCATTATCAAAATGAAGTATGGCAATTTTATGAATGGATTCCTACTTTAAAAGAAGTAGAATCTAATTTAGATAATGTAAATCCTTCTTTAGTAGATGTAGATGCCGATGTTAAAAACGGAAAACCATTAGTTTTAGAAATTAATCAATTATAGAAGAAAGAACTGAAAATCAGTTCTTTTTTTGATATAATTGATAATATATAATAGGAATTGAGTAAATGTATTATCACAAAAGAATTTGTTTCTAAAATATATAAACAAATAATTATTAAGGGAAAAAATAATCTAGTAGATATATATTTAGAATTATAATTATTAATTAAGAAAGGAACAAATATGAAAAAAGGAACGTTTGTTAACTATCAATTAGCCGAAGCTGTTCTGTTATTATGTAGTTTTTTCGAAGAAAATAAACCCATGGATGAATTTCAAGTGGAGTTTGATAGTTTAAAACAAAAATGGAAAACCGATATTATCCCTGCATCTGGAACTAATATTCCCGATTTGTTTAGTATGCAAGAACTAACACTAGAACAATTACTAAAGCTAACCAAAGAATTAGTTGAATATGATACTTATACTACGGAAAACTGTGCTAGTATGCAAAATATAACAAAGATAAATGATGATGGAACGATTGAATTCGATTTTTCTGCTCTAGATTCTATTGTTAAATTGGCTAGACTTAATGGTAAAAAGATAATAATTGATTCTGCAATAGTACATGGTGATCATTTTCCAGAAAATTTTAGTAAATTAAATGAAGAACAGTTAAGCGAACTTATTAAAAGGTATATTAAAGAATTAACTTCAAGATATGGAGATATTATAGAAAGATTAGATGTATTAAACGCTATTTTTGAAAGAAAAGATGTAAAAAGCAAGGATGGAGTAGCAGTTGATGATTTTTGGATAGAAAAATTTGGAGAAAACTATGGTGAAAAAATCATCAATCTATGTAAAGATTCACTTGTTTATAATGATATTCCACTATGTTGGAACGAGTTTTATATCACAAATATAAAATATTCTGATAAAAAAAATACTTTTCTATCAAAAGTAAGCAGAATAGAAAAATTAGATATTATAGGTATACAAGATGCATTTCAAGATACTGCTGATTTAGATTACACTACTAACGTTTTAAAAGAAATAGAAGATGTATGTTCATTAAGTGGTAAAAAGTTTTCAGTTACGGAATTAAGTTGTATCTTAAGCAAAAAGACAGTTATGGGATTATATGATGTATTAAACAATAATCCTTCATTGCTAGGTGAAACCGTTGAAGAAGTTGAGGATAAAATCAATAATATAATTGGATGTGTTACTGAGTATTCTTCTAATTCAGAATGTTGTTCTTCAATAGAAGGAAGAATTTCAAAGGAATTAGATTATTATTCACATCGTCCAGAACTAAGAGATTTTAATGAAAGAACTAATACTCTTATTAATACTGTAGGTAACAATTGGATAAGTATGTTTAAACCAAAAGAACGAGCAATATAAAACTAGCTTGATATTGGATTATATAATAAATTGACTTAGCACTGACACTGATACAACCTATGTGGAATATGTTTGCCTTCTTACGAAGAAATAGAACTGATATTCAGTTCTTTTTATGTTATAATTTATGATGAATATGATTAATGGATTTATAGAATATTATTGATCCTAAAAGGAGATAAATATGAATAAAGAGGAATACTTAAAACAAATTGAAAAATTTAATATTGATAATAATGCTAAAGAGCTTTTTAAAGAACAATTAAATTTATTTTATGAGTATAATAATTCAAATTATCCAAAATACAATATAGGTGATAGTGTAAAACTATCTAGAAACAACTTAATACATGGTTCAAGAGCAAAGATTAATGATTTAGAAATAATATCTAAAGTAGGACTAATAGCTAGTGAGTTCTATTCAGATGTAAATGTACAAAAGAAAAAACCATATGTAGTAGAATTTTGGGATATAAAAGAGAGTATAACTTTAGGAGATTGGATAAAGAAATATACTGGTGTAACAATCGATTATAAAAATAGAAATGGAGAAATCTTTAAAAGTGATATTTGTGCATTTGATAATATAAAACAATCTATTAAAGAAACCAAAGACTTTAGAGATTATATTATTTATCAAAATCAGGAGCAGAGATATTTACCTAATGATTATATAGATAATAATGTAGATTTAGCATTTATAGTTGGATTCGATGATGATGATAAACTAATCGAAAATGATATTTTTAATACAAGTTTTGATAAAAAGATATTAGAAAACATACTTCCTATATGGTTTTATAAAAAGTATATGGAAAATAGAACTTTTGATAATTATGAGACAGGTCGAGAAAAAGGAATAATATTTGGTATACCTATTTCAATGATTAAGGGAATTATGATTTCAAGGAATAGAGAGAACGATAAAGAATATATAAACAAAATAAGTAATTTGTTTCCAAATTGCTATATATGTAATATAGACGGAATAGTAATAAAATAATAAAACATGATTTATTCCAATATGGACTTATAAAGAAAGTATAGTAATAGGAAATATGTATTTGATAGTAGGTAGTCCATGGAGAATTCTTTTGCTTACTAATGAAAAAACTAAATCATTCGTTTTTGCAGTGTTCTAGATTACCACCATTGTTTACTGATTATAATAGAAGCCTTATTAATATAAGATTTCTATTTTTTTACTATCTGAGATTTCTATTATATATCGATTTATAGATTAGAGAATAAGAATTCAGTCATAAATACTAGGAAGATTAAATAAAATTTCCATATCTTAGATGAAATATTTAAACAGTATGATATTATATATTTAGGAGTAGAAAATAAATAATTTTACTATGCAAAAACTACTGTTTAGTTAAAGTTTTAGAAAGGAAATAAAGTAATGAGAGAACATAATTATGATATATTCAAAGCATTACTAATATTCTTAGTAGTTTTAGGTCATATGTTAATAACATATGATTATCTACCTAAAGAAAGTTATAATGGATTATTATCCGCTATATATATAATTCATATGCCTATGTTTTTTATTGTATCGGGTTATTTTTCAAAGAAAACAAATAATAGTAGGTTATTAAATTACTTATTTATTTTTCTATTTATGAACACTTCTTTTTCATTATTTAATTATTTATTTTATGGACAAATAGACATTTTTTCAATTATATACTCTAGTTGGTTTATATTGCTACTATTTTTATATAGGTTAATAATTAAAAATAAAACTATAACTAATTTAATTTGTAAAAAATATATCATTATCATATCTTTATGTAGTGGTTTATTATTCAAAAATATTGAAATAGTAAGATTTTTTTCGTTCTTTTATTTCTTTTTGATTGGATATAAATACGATTTAAAAATAAACAAAAAATATTGCTTATATTTATTATTGATATCAATACCATTATATTTGTTATTATTATCGATAAATATTCCTTATGATTTTTATATGTTTTCACATTATAACAATGAATATGAAATAATAATACGAGGAATAACATTTATACTTAATCCATTATTATTCTTAGCAATTATCAATCTAATACCTAATAAAAAAATATCAATAGTATCCAATATAGGAAAAAATTCATTATATATTTATGCAATTCACAGAATACCAACCATTTTATTGTCATATTATTTATATCCATGCAAGTACTATTTAATAATATCGATAATAGTGAGCACTATTTTATGTGTTTCCATAGCTTATATCTCGAAATATCTAGATTTATTATTTAAAAACAAATACTTATTTATAATATCATTTTTATTAATTATTATTCCATTTATATCTTTATTTGAAGATCATGAAATAAGCATAAATGAATATAAAGAACTAGATAATTCAATTACTATAGGTTATGTTGGAGATTTGATATTACTTGAAGACCAATTGAAATTATCAAATAATCATTTCGATTATATGTTTAATAATCTGAAAGATAAATTTAATAATACAGATTATGTATTTGGAGTATTAGAAGGATCTGTAGATGATAATAGCGAGTATTCATATGGAAATTATTCTGACGATAAAGAGTTAAGGCTTAATTATCCAACGTCATTTTTAAAAAGCATAGAAAATTCAGGTATTGATTTTGTTACTATAGCAAATAATCACTTATTTGATAGGGGTATAGATGCATATAATAATACACTTAATAATCTTAATAATAGTAAATTGAAATATACAGGAACTAAAAATAATTATAAAATAATAAATATTAAAGGATTAAAAATAGGCGTATTATCATATACTTATGGATTAAATTATCTGGATAATGATGATTATAAAGAGTATACAAATTTTTTAGTAAATCCATATAGTAAAGAATTTAATAAATATAAAAAACAGATACATAAAGATTTTGCCAAATTGAAAAAGGCTAATGTAGATATGATTATTGTTATGCCACATTATGGCACAGAATTTAATTATAAAATTGATTTATATCAGAAAAAATGGAATGACTTTTTTGTGAAAGAAGGAGCAAATATTATACTAGGTGATCATTCACATGTTATTGAACCTATAGAATATAAAAATAATTCTATAATAATAAATTCTCCTGGTAATTATATAAATTCATATATTGGTCAGGATAGTGATATTTCTATGTATGTAAAATTATATATTGATAAAGATACTCATAAAATAATAACTTCTGAAATTACACCTATAATTGCTGCAAAAGATAAAGAAGGGAAGTATTATCCTAAGTTATTAAAAAATACTACTAGTAATAATAAAGAAAGAGTATTGGAAAAAATAAGCAACGTAATATTTAAAAATAAAATCAATAAAATAAATAACTCGTATTATTATTATCCTAATAAAAAATATAAATATGATAATGAATATAAATTAGAACTAACTAATAATGATAAAAAATCATTAGTATATAGAAAAATAGATGAAAATAATACTATCTGTTTTATTGGTGATAGTATAACTAATGGATATAAAAATGGATACAAGCCATGGTATCTACCACTAATGAAGAATTTTGATAAAAATATAATAAATATATCAAAAGAAAGTTATACATCGTTTGATATAATAGAGGTATTCAGTAACAAAATAATAGAATCAAAGTGTGATTTAAGTATAATCAATATCGGTACAAATGATATCAGATACAATAAAGAAAATGTAAATAATTATATTAATAATATCAAAAAAATTGTAGAATTAACTCAAGGAGAAGATATTGTATTAGCTCCATGGCAGATAACTAAAAATGATGATAACGATAAAAGAATATTGTATGATACTTATAATAATGAATTAAAGAAATTAGAAGAAGTGTATTACATCGACCCCAATCCATATATAAAAAAAGTAATTAATCATAATAATGAAAAGGATTATATTATCGATGGAGTGCATCCCAATAGTTATGAGGGTATTAAATTATATTCATTTGCTGTAATGAGAGGTAATGATTATTAAGGAGAGAATTTATGAAAATAAACGAAGAATTAGAAACGTATATCGAAACAAATGTATTTCCTGAGTATGATAAAAATGAATCAGGACATGGAATCAACCATATTAAAGATGTTATTAGGAGAAGTTTTGAACTGGTAGATGAAAATCAGCTTGATGTTAATATGAATATGGTTTATGTTATAGCTGCTTATCATGACATAGGTCATCATATAGATTCAAAAACTCATGAAATCATATCTGCAGACATTATGTCAAAAGACAAAGAATTATCAAAGTTCTTTACGGAAGAAGAATTAAAGATGATTAAAGAAGCAATTGAAGATCATAGAGCATCAGCTAAAGATAATCCAAGAAGTATATATGGTAGAATAGTATCTTCTGCAGATAGAAATAATAAAGTAGAAGATTGTTTAAGAAGAACATATACATATGGTAAGAAACTAAATCCAGAAGCAACTGATGAGGAACTATTTATAAGGGCATATGATGTACTTCAAAACAAATTTGGAGAAAATGGTTATGCTAAGTTTTATTTTAAAGATTCCCAATATGAAACATTTTTAAAAGAATTAAGAGAATTATTGAAAGATAAAGAGAGATACATTAGTACTCAAAGAGAATATATTAAAAAATTAAAAAAGGAAAAGAAGTTATAATAATAAGTATTAATAATGACTAATTTACAAACAGGTAGATTAGTCTTTTTTATAATAGTTTGTTATAATAATTATTAGGTGATTAAAAATGAAAAAAGAAGGAAATAAAAGAGTAGAGAAAGTCAATTATTATTTAGATATAGCCGAAGCTGTTATTGAAAGAGGAACATGCATAAGAAGAAATTTTGGAGCTATTATAGTTAAAAATGATGAGATAATTTCTACAGGTTATGTTGGGGCTCCTAGGGGAAGAAAAAATTGTTGTGATATAAATGAATGTGTTAGAGAGAAATTAAATGTTCCAAGAGGAGAAAGATATGAACTATGTAGAAGTGTTCATGCTGAACAAAATGCAATTATAAGTGCTGAAAGAAGTAAGATGATAGGTTCTACTTTATATTTAGTTGGAAAAAGTTATAAGGATGGATCATATGTTGAAAAATCTAATCCATGTGCATTATGCAAAAGAATGATTATCAATGCAGGTATTAAAGATATCTATATTAGAGATAGTAAGGATGAATATCGTCATATATTAGTTCAAGAATTTATCGATAATGATGAATCTTTAGAAGGTGTTAAAGGATATTAATTTAGATAATAAATGGATAGGAATTTATCTATAACTTGAAAATATGTGATTGAAATGTTGAATGATCAAATAATAATGAGGTACTTATGGATAAAGAATTATATAAGATGATATTTAAAAGGAAATCGTTTCATCTATTTAGAGGTATAGGAAATGATCATATTACTGAAGCTGACTTAAACGATATTGAAGAAAAGTTTTATAAAATTAAACCATTGGTTAAGGATATCAAAGTTAAAATAAAAATAGTAAAAAAAGAATCAATTTTGCGAGGACAAGAATATTGTATATTATTTTATTCTGAAAAGAAGGATAATTATCTACAAAATATTGGTTATTTGGGTGAACAATTGGATTTGTATCTAGTATCAAAAAATATTGGAACATTATGGTTTGGAATAGGGAAACCAGAAGAACAGCAAATTGATGGTTTAGATTATGTTATAATGATTGCAATTGCTAAGGTAGATTCAGAAGATAAATTCAGAAAAGATATGTACAAAAGTAAGAGAAAAGAATTATCTGAAATATGGACAGGAGACAACTATTTGAAAATTGCAAATATAGTTAGATTTGCACCTAGTGCTTGCAATACTCAACCTTGGAAAGTTGAAACGAATGAAAAAGAAATAAAAGTATATAGATATCGAAAAGAAGGTAAAAGAGGAATAATGCCTAAAGATAAGGTTATTTATTATAATCAAATTGATATTGGTATATTTTTATGTTTTGTTGAATTGTGTTTGGAACATAATAATATTCGTTATAGTAAGGAGATATTAATTGAAGAAGATCATGAAAAGGAGTACAATTTAACAGCAATATATCATATATGAACTTGTATTTAGAATTTATAAAATTAGTAATAAAATATAATGAAAGTGAAGTAACTATCATATAGTTGCTTGTGTATTATGATATGAACGAAATTATTTCTATTTTAAAAAAATATTTTAATTCAACTGATATTGAAAAGTTAGAGAAAACGTTAAGAAATAAACAAAGAGATAATGTATTAAATGATAAATATTTTGCTAAGGTTGGTAAAAATACAGATAAATTATTCTTTAATAATTTAGTTAAAGAAATAAAATTATACGAGAATAATAAAGATAATATAAATATGCCTAAATTAGTAGACTATACGATATCTGATGATTATTGCTTAATGATATTAGAAAAGATAAATGGTAAATCTCTAAGTACGGATAGAAATTGTTATAATATCCATCTTTCTCATAATAAAAGATTAAATATAGCTAAATGTATACTTAATATAAAAAATATGAAACTTAATTATATGTTAGAAAATGATTATAATAGAAAAGAAAAAATAGATAAATATTTGAAAAGGGCAGAAAAATATATTTCAAAGAAAACATATTTAAAACTTAATTCATTATATGATGTTCTATGTAGTAAACCCAAAAAAATGGTTCTAGCTCATGGTGACTTAATACCAACAAATATTATGCTAGATAAAGAATCAGTTAAATTTATAGATTGGGAATATATATCTTATATGCCTGAATATTATGATTTAGCATATTTTTTATTGTTTAGCAAATCAAGTCATTCACTTGCTATTCTTGATAATTTAGATATAGATAATAGGGAAGTATATATAGATGCTTTGATATTATGTTTAAAAGAGATTCAAAACTGGGCTAAATTATATGGAACGATAGATAATAGTATTATCGATAAAAATATAAAGCGTTGGAGAAAAGAATTAAATTATATAATAAATAAAATAGAGTAAATGATATATAAAGATGACTAATTAATCATCTTTTTTTGTACAACAAAAAAGACTATTGTAAGTAACAATAGTCTAAATTTAGTATTTTTTTAACTAATCGTCGGTACTGCATTAGTATCTGTCATAGCAAATTGAACTTGGTAAGGACCTATATATTCTTTTGGCCCTATAGTACTTATACTTTGCCATGGAGCACTTGTCATTACATATCTATTACCAGTTTTTGTTAGTTTGAGTGGAGAATATGCAGTGAAGTTAACAATTTCTTCTGGCATATCGAATACTATACTCCAATCAGTAATGCTTTCCTCTGATAAATTAGTAATTTTTAAATCGTATTGTGCTTGGTGATATCCACCAGATTCATATATTGTCGTTCTATCTAATTCAACTTTAAGTCTTTGTACTGTAGAAGATACATGTGCAGGATCTCCTGTAGATTCACCACCTTGATGGTCACTATTTAAAACATTATATGTTATATGTCCATTTGATAGAGTGAAATTAGTATCTAGATTATAAGAGAAGTTGAATGAATATACATCTTCATCTTTTGGATGTAGATATCTATCAGGAAGATTATTAGGGTTTCCAATTATTTTAAGAGTTGTTCCATCTATTGAAATATCGGCTTTATATATATCATATTGATTATTAATAACAGCACCATAAGGAATATTGAATGTAGCTTCATAAGATTTTATTACCTCTGTTTCACTAGTGTTATTAATTTTTATTGTTGCACTATAACATGTTATATTTCCGTGTACATTATCACAATCAGGACCAGTTAATTTACTAAAATTAATTATAAAGTTTTTGTATATCCAAGTAAGTCCATCAGTAGTAGTAGTTTGATCTGTTTGTTCACTATCTTCGACTTCGTAGTTACAATCAACCTTTTCAGGTAAGTGTGATGTTGGTTGGACTGAAAATCCACCTTGACAATCGGTTGTTTTATCAAAAACCATTATTTGATTTCTATTTCCAATTGATACTTCTGTACTAATGTTAGAAATGTTTGGCTTAACACAACTTATATCGATATTATTATTATATGTAAGTGGTATTCCCATCTTGGAATTATCGGTACTTGCCCAATAGTAATCGTAATTATCACCATTATAAGTTACCACTATATATTGATCTTTCCATTCATCATATGGACTTGAAAATCCACCAGTTTCAGTTTCTATACATGAGCCAGGTATGTAGTAAGTTGTATCAGTATCATATATGTCAAATTTACCTGAATTGACGAGGATGATACCGCCACTAACTAATTTCTTAGCAGTTGTTACATATGCATTTTTCCTTGAATTGTTAATATAGGATGTAACACTTGGAATTGCAATTAACATCAAAACACCCAGCACAATTATTACTGCTAATAATTCTATTAGAGTAAAACCTTTTTTATTCTTCATAAATTCCTCCGTATTTTTATCTATCTTAATTATAATACATATTTCGAATATTTAAATTGTTTTTTTATTAAATTTTTACATTTTACTAATTTTTATATAAAAAAATATAAAAATAAATATTGTAATAAATAATAAGTGTTAATATACATCAGTTAATACAACTAAATAGTTTACTAATTAATAATTATATGATAGCCTTAAAATAAGGAGTGAAATAAGATGGAAGAGAATAATGAAAAGGGAATTGAAGAAGAAGTAAAAAATGAAAATGTAGATTCTTTACCAGGCCTAGAACAACCTACTAGTTCTGATGTTGAATCTCATGAAGAAGTTGGTCCAACACCAGATACCCAAGGTGAGCCACAACCAAATGCCGGATTAGATGATAATAAAGCCTCTAAAAAGAGTAATAAGGTAATAATAATTATTTTAGTCGTTTTATTATTAGTATTGATTATAGGTGCCGTATGCATGTTCCTTCTTAATAGTAATGATAATAAGGATACTAAAAATGAAGAGACTACTACTACAGAAAAGAAAGAAAAGGCATCACCATTTAGACTTAAAAATAATGATTTATCTGAATTTGATTTACAATTTTTAAGAATAGAAGATAAAGAAGATAATATTATTTATAGTCCATTGTCTATCAAATATGCTCTAGCAATGCTTAATGATGGAACTGATGGTGAGAGTCATAAACAAATCAAGAATTTAATTGGTGATTATAAAGGTAAGAAATACACTAATAGTCAAAATTTATCACTTGCAAATGCATTCTTTATTAAGGAGTCTTTTAAAGGTCAAATTAAAGAGGCGTTTATAGATGCTTTAAAGGATAAATATGATGCTGAAATAATTACAGATCCATTTGAAAATCCATATGCTATTAATAGTTGGGTAAAAAACAAAACGCTTAATTTGATAGATAGAATATTAGAGCGTATCGAAGAAGATGATTTATTCTTCATAATTAACGCTTTAGGAATAGATATGGAATGGAAGAATAATTTCATATTGACAGGAAAGGGATATGTCGATGCAGTATCCTATAATCAAATGGATTTTGGCTGGTCACTTAGAGGCCAGGGTTCTCCAACAGTAGTTGGTGATAAGTTTGAGGGAATGAATGAACAAGTAGCTGTTATGGATGTTGGAGCATCATTTAATAATTACGATATTCTTAAAGATAAGGGTGAAGAAAACTATCGAAATTACTTAAAAGAATGGTTTAGGAAGTGCTATTCTGATGTTCATCAAACTATTACTGAAGATGAATTGAATAAAAATACTGACAGTACCATAAAGACAATTACTTCGAATTATGGTAGGGAAGAAGCTTCAACAGATTTTATGCTTTATGTAGATGATGATGTTAAAGTATTTGCTAAAGACTTGCAAGAATATGATGGAGTTACATTACAATATGTTGGTGTAATGCCAATAAAGGAAAACTTAAATACTTTTGTTAAGAACTTAAAAGCAGAAAATTTGAAAACTTATATTAGTAAATTAAAAGAGTTAAAGAAAGAAAACTTTGAGGATGGTTACATTACTAAAATAACAGGTTATATTCCAAAGTTTAAATATGAATACTCATTGGATTTAGAAAAAGATTTAAATGCACTTGGCGTAATTGATATATTTGATCCATCTAAAGCAGATTTATCTAAAATAGCTGAACGTGGTTTATATATTGGTCAAGCTCTCCATAAGTCAAATATTGAATTTTCTCAGTATGGTATAAAAGCATCTGCAGTAACTGCAATTGGTGGAAAAGGAAATACTTATAGTGGTTGTTATTATATTGAGCAAGACTATAAATTGAAAGAGATTGATATTACTTTCAATAAACCTTACTTATATATAATAAGAGATAAAGATAGTGGAGAAGTATGGTTCACTGGAGAAGTATATGAACCACAATTATGGAAGGTTGATCCAGATTATAGAGGATAGTAGTTATCCTCTTTTTTTATTGATTTATTCTTATTTTTATGGTATAATATGTCCTCGATTTAGGGGTGTGTGATATGAAGAGTGAACATATTTATAATGGGGAGATACCAAGAGAAGAATTAAGTAACTTTATCAATCCAATTAAGATGAGTATCGATATCGAAAATAAATATTTCAATGAATTATTTAGAGATAGTGATAAAATTTCTAATATGGCTTTAGAGACATATTGCAAAATATTTGAAAATTATTTTAAAGATATTGATAATTATGATGCAGTAACATTATCTAACTATCTAAGTACAATAAGTTATATGCCACATTCAAATGGTTATGATTTTAAATTTAATCCAATTAGTTTTGTAAATAAAATATTTGAGTTTTGTAAAATGAATAAAAAGATTGATTATATAAATTTAGATGATAAAGATAATAAAGAATATTTTGTTAGGTTAGTTAGAAGTATTATAAAAAATTATGTTAATCAAAATCTTGGAGTTAGAGTTCCTAAAATATATAAGTCACTATGGGTTGGACTTTATAATAATATAGATTCTATTGTCGATAAATTATATGGTAGAACTATCAATCCATTATTAATGTATAATGTTAAACCTAAAGATATGCTTTTCTATCTATCATATAATAGTTTGTTAGAATATGAAAAAACTAACGATAGAACTTATTTAGTAATGCCTTATGAATATTATCATAATGTATATAAAAAGTTTAACGATCGTGGAGAATATAATTCGAGCTATCCTCATAAATTGAATTTTCCTGATAGAGGCAATTTATGGTTCGATGATTTTGCTAGGGAGTACGAATCTATAGTAGGAAAAGATAAAATAATTGATGATAGTGAATATAGATTAGATATTAATAATGTAATAGTAGGTTGTGAACTACTAAGACCAGGAGAATTTGATAGATATGCTAGAGATACATATCAAAAAGGAAGACAATATTTAAATGAATTAAAAGATGTTAATATTGAGAAATATATTACTTTATTGAATAGAAAACTTAATTATTATTCTAATAGTGGTTTTGATACTTTTATTAGAGGCGAATTAGGATTAGATGGATATATCGGATTAAAGTATAAAAACGAATATATAATATTTGATCAATTATATAATGTTAATAAATCAGGTGTTAGAAGTCTTCTTATAAAACCAGAGGCACTTTATGGACTTCCATCAGATAGATTAAGTTTAATTAGATACCCTAAAACAGTATTAATAACCGAGAAAGAAAAAGATGATAGAATTAAAAGACATTATCATACCGATTCTAATTCTTTTGAAAATAATTTAAATAAAATTATAAATGGACCTAATTTATCTACTTCAACATTTGAAAAAGAGATTGATAAATTAAGTACTAAAATGCTTATAAAAAAATTATAAGCATTTTTTAATGATTTATAGTGTATAATTAAATCATTGATAATGATAAAAAAATATTTAAAAGAGGTGCTCTATGAAGAAAATTTTTTTATTATGTTTTTTATTTTTAATTATTATATTGAGTAGTGGTTGTAATAAGAAAGAAAATAGTAATAATAATGTTGGAGATATCGAACCAATTTATCAAAATATGATAACCAATGAAGAAATGCGCGATAAATATTATGAACTATTAAGTTCGAAATATAATTCTTTTGCTATTTTTGAGTGCAATAAAGAAGATGGAACTGAGGCATGTCTTTCAAAATTTAGTAAGAATTATTTTACTTATTTCTATGATATTGATAATGATAATATAGATGAGATGTTTTTATTCAATTATTATGAAAGTAGGGATACTGAAATAACGTATTCATCAATGGAAACTGGAAGTGTTTCAATTAATTATTTTATAAATCATGCAATTTCTCTTTATAAATATGATGAATCAGAAAAAACCAATACTGGAATTGAAAATATAACATGTATTGGAAGCCATATTACCGATTCTCCACTATTGAAAAGTAGTGATATTGTTCTTAAATATAAATATAATTCCAAGTATAATATGTTTGTTCATGAATTGCTTAAATTGGATGCAATAGAAAAATATCATAACAAAATTGCGACTACAAGAGTTCCTATGGATAGATATTTTGTAGAGGACTTTAATAAAAAATATTCTTTTTATGATAAGTTTTATGTTGGTTATAATTTGGTTGGATTTGATTATAGTTTATATTTTAGTGGAAATGGTAAATATTCAAAAGTAACAGAAAAAGAAATAATCGATATAAGTAAAAATGAATATGATGAAATAGTTAATAAATCGATACCTGTTACCTTCTATAAAATTGACTCTAGTAAAATCAAAATAGACGAATAATATATATAAAGGAATATTATTTATTAATATTCATTTTAATTTCTTGGGGAGTTGCATATGAAAAAAATCCATTTAATTATTATTTCAATTATTTTAATATTTATAGTTGGAGTAATTATATACTTAAATACTTATTATAAAGCAACAGATGAAGTATATGGTTATTTGAAAAGTAATGATTTAGTAAAAGTAATAAAAGATAAAAACGGTTATTTATTCGATGGGCCAGGTAAAAGTGAAATGTTTGTTTTATATCCTGGAGCCAAAGTAGAATATACTTCTTATGCTCCACTAGCTCATAAACTAGCTAGGAAGGGAGTCGATACCTATATAGTTGATATGCCTTTTAATATTGCCTTTTTCGATACGAATGCGGTTATGAATGTTATGAAAAAATATAAATATGATAAATGGTATATTGGTGGTCACTCTTTAGGTGGAGTAGTAGCATCGATGAATGTTAATAAGTATAAGTTTTCAGGGTTAATCTTATTAGCATCTTATTCTACTAATAAAATCGATTGTAGAGTATTAAGTATTTATGGAGATCGTGATGGTATATTAAATCTAAATAAATATGAAAGTAGTAAGAACAATTATAAAAAATATGTTGAAGTAGTCATAAATGGCGGTAATCATTCCTATTTTGGTAATTATGGAGAGCAAAATGGTGATAATAAGGCCAATATTAGTAGAAATGCGCAACAGGAAAGGACAATATCAGAAATTGTAAAATTTATTAATGAATAAATTATTTTAAGTCAAACAGTTATAAATAGATGTAAGTATATTATCTTTTAATTTATATTAATCATGATATAATAAGTGAAATGGGATAAAAGAAACTTTAATAATAAGGGAGTGTGTGAGTATGAGTAAAATAATATTGACCGGAGATAGACCAACAGGTAGATTGCATTTGGGACATTTAGTTGGTTCGTTATCACAAAGAGTAAAGCTTCAGGATTCTGGTGATTTTGATGAAATGTATATTGAAATTGCAGATGCACAAGCCACAACGGATAATTCTGGTAACATACAGAAAGTTAAAGATAATGTTATCGAGGTAGCATTGGATTATCTATCATGTGGTATAGATCCTAAGAAATGTACTATATTTTTACAATCTGAAGTACCAGAATTAAGTGATTTAACATTCTACTATATGAACCTTGTTACTTTATCTAGATTGGAGAGAAATCCAACTGTTAAACAGGAGATAATTTTTAGAAATTTTGAAAATAGTATACCGGTTGGATTCCTTACTTATCCAATCAGTCAGGCTTCCGATATAACTGCATTCGATGCAAATATAGTTCCTGTTGGAGATGATCAATTACCGATGATCGAGCAAACAAGAGAAATAGTAAGAACATTCAATAGAATGTATGGAGATACTCTAGTTGAACCAGAAGCAGTTTTACCAAAGAATGATGTATGTCGTAGATTACCTGGTATCGATGGGCAAGCAAAGATGAGTAAATCACTTGGTAATTGTATATATCTAGCTGATAGCAGTGAAGAAGTTAAGAAAAAAGTAATGAGTATGTATACAGATCCAAATCATATTAAAGTTGATGATCCAGGTGTTACTGAGGGTAATACGGTATTTATATATTTAGCTGCATTTGCTAAAGAGAAACATTTCGAAGAATATTTTAAAAATCCAGAAACAGGAGATATTGAATATAAGAATCTTGATGAATTAAAAGCTCACTATGAACGTGGTGGGTTAGGAGATATGAAAGTTAAAAAATTCCTATACTATGTCATGGAAGATATATTATCTCCAATAAGGGAAAGAAGAAAAGAGTTAGAAACAAGAATTCCTGAAGTTTATCAAATGTTATTCGATGGAAGCGATAAAGCTAGAAAGAAAGCAGCAGCTACTCTTGATAGAGTTAAAACGGCAATGGGTTTAAACTATAGAACCGATAAAGAACTTATTCAAAGAATGACTGAAAAATATAAAAAATAATAATCTAGAAACACTTATTCAGTATAAGTGTTTTTATGTTAAACTATATATAATAGTAAGTGAGATTTCATGAAAGAAGATTTAGAAAAAAAATAGAACAATGTTTTTTTTGAAAAGTGGTGTATTAGAGGTAAGATTACTAAACGCAGAATTTTTATATCAATACTAAGATGCAGTCTATACAATTGCAATAAGAAGTTTAACAGATCCACTTCTATATGCTTTCTTCATCTACTTATTTAAATATTATTACGAAGTTGGTTATCTACTAAATAAAACTAAAGAGGAGAAATTATTATGAAAAGAATAGAAATTAATGAAAATAGATTGGATACTTTAAATGATATTGTTTTAAGACTAGAAAAAGATCTTGATGAATTTCAAAGATTATCCAAAGTGTATAAAGAATTAAATAAATATTATGGAAGTAAATCTTGGTTTTCTGATAAGGAAAAGTATGAATCTGGTAAAATAGAAAACATTAAAGCAGGGGTATTAAGTGAAGATGCTGTTTATGATTTAGATACCAATATAAGTGAACTACTTATAGAAATGAAGGAAGTAATAGAATTATATAGTAATAAATAAATAATTGTAGTATAATGATGTAGTAGAGTTGAGGGAAATGAAAAAGAAACATATTAAAATAATCGATTATGTTAGAGTATTATCATGCATAATAATCTTGTGTTATCACTTGAATCTTTTAAGTGGTGGTTATTTAGCAGTATGTACTTTTTTTGTTTTATCTGGATATCTTTCGATAGTATCCAGTTTTAATAGTGAGTCTTTTTCTATAAGAAAATATTATATTAATAAAATTAAAAAAATATATATTCCTCTTATTATTGTTACTTTTATAAGTATTGCATTAATATTACTGTTTACTGATTTTCATTATATTAATTTGAAACCTGAGGTTACTTCTATTTTGCTTGGATATAATAATTATTGGCAATTAAATGCTAATCTTGATTATTTTGTCCGTAGTGCAAGTTCTCCTTTTATGCATTTTTGGTATATTGCTATTTTGTTGCAATTCGATTTAGTATTTCCTATTATCTTTAAAATCTATAAAAAAATTGAAGATTTTATTCCTAAATTTATCTTTATTTTTTTAGTTTTATTATTTTCTGTATTAAGTTATGTATATTTTTGTTTAACTTTAAAAGATGGTAATATCATGACTTCTTATTATGATACATTTACTCGAATATTTTCAATTTTATTTGGTGTTGCTTTAGGATTGTTCCATAAGTATTATCATCCACTCGTAATATCTAATAGAATATTTGCTAGAATTATTTTATTTGTTTATATGGCTATTCTAATAGCAATGTCTTTCTTTGTAGATTCAAATATTTCTATAATATATATTGCTATGATTATTTCTACATTTATAAGTATGAGGCTAATCAGTTATGCAGTTAATATCGATAGTGATAAAACAACGATACTAGATAAGATTATTAATTATTTTTCTAAAATTTCCTATGAAGTTTATTTAGTTCAATATCCTATTTTATTTATTTTACAACTATATAATTTGAATAATTATATTTATATTTCTTTAACTATTGTTTTATCTTTTGTTATTTCAGCATTATTACATTTTTGTTTGGATATAGGAAAGAAAAAGAAATTAAATGTATTAAGAGTATTATTTTTAATTCCTGTTATATTAATCTCAATATATGGTTTATATGAATTTATATGTTCTAAAGATTATACTGAAGATATGAAGAAATTGGAATCAGATTTAGCTGAAACTGATAAGCTTATCGAAGAGAAACAAAAGGAATATCTAGCAAATAAAAAAGAAGAAGAACTAAAATGGCAAGACTTTTTGAATAGTGAAGAGAAAGATGAAAAAGATATAGAGCAAATGGTTAGAAATTTAAGAATAGTTGGTATTGGCGATTCGATTATGGAACTTGCAGTGAAGAAATTATATGGTGAATTTCCTAATGGTTATTTTGATGCAGCAACTAATAGAACAGAACATTCAGCAGTAAAAATAATCAATGAATTAGAAAAAAAGGGAATTGTAGCTGATGCTTTTCTATTCAATTTAGGAACTAATGGAGAGTGTTCTGAAGCTTGTAGAGCTGAAATATTAAGAGTAGTAGGAGATAGAAAACTATTTTGGGTGAATGCTACTAGACCAGATTTTGCTTCCTTTAATCCTAACTTGGAAGCTTTTGCTAGTAAACATGATAATGTATATATTGTCGATTGGAGAAGTGTAGGTTTAGCTCATCCTGAATATTTGATATATGATAGAGTTCATCCTAATCCAACCGGTTGTGGTATTTATGCAAAATCCTTATTTGATGGAGTATATAATGTCTATCTACAAGAATATAAAGAAAGTAGAGCAGAGAAGATCAAAGAACATGAAAGTTATGAAAAAAATTCTATTACATTTATTGGTAATAAATTATTATCAAGTATTTATAATATGATAGATAGTAATTATATTAATAAGAAAATCATAATCGAAAATGAATTAAACTATGAAAAAATAAACAATTTAATTAAGGATAATAATATTTCTAATAATGTTGTTCTTGTTATCGATAATAGTTCGGAAATATCAAAAAAAGAATATATGAATATAATAAAATTATGTAGTGATAAAAAATTGTATATTATTGACATTAATAATAATATAGATAATGATTTGAATAATGTTACAATAATCGATTTTGAATATGATAAGTATTTAGAATTTGATAATATTCATCTGAATGAAAAAGGTAAAGAAAAACTATATAAATCAATAAAGAAACATGTTATAGAAGAGCAAGTAAACTAAGTGTCTACTTGCTTCTTTTATTTTATCTAAACAGTATTAAAAGACTAGATATTGTGGTAATCTATATATATAGTAGAGGTCTATTATGGAAGAAGAATTTGAAAAAGAAAAAGGGGATTTTTTGGAAGAACAACCAAATGATAACAGAAAAAGTAGTAATGTTGTTTTAATTTCTGTTATTGTAATATGTACAGTTATAGCCATTATATTAATAGTACTTATTGTCAGTATGATTCTTGGTGGTAAGAAAACTGAAGTAGATGAAAAAGAAGTAGAAACCAATGAAACAGTTATTAATCCTACACCAGTCGTAGAAAAGATTGATCCTGAATTAGTCGAGGATACTAGGGAAAGAATACCTAGATTATCTACAACTATGTATTTCTATAGAAAAGCTGGAGAATTAATAGAGGATTCTTACTGCGATGAGTTTTGTCAAGGAGCATCTAATGGATTTATAAGAATTAATGTTGAAGAATTGGATGCTAAAATATTAGATTATTCACCTCCAGGAGAGTACAAGGATAAATTTCCTAATTATGTACTATATAAAGATGGAGAGAAAATTAAATATTTTAAGTTAGCTGTATTTACCAGTTATAATTCAGGTATGAAGAGTAATTATATAAAATATAAAATAATCGAAAGCAATGGAGAAATCGAAGCAATTTATTTTAAAGATAAAAAAGAAAATGGAATATTTAATATAAAAAATAAAAAGTATATGTATATTAATCAATATGATAAATTTGAATCTATTGGACCTGGTTTGATAGCTGGAATTAAGGATGATAAGAAGAAGGTTCTTCTATTAAGCGAAGAGAAGGCTCTAGAAAATCTTGATGCTGATAAGTTATTAAAACTTACTAAAATAGGAAATTTCAATATCGATATAGAATATAACAAAGATGGTAAATTATATACTATTTACGATAATAAATATAATGTTTTAGTAGATAAACTAGATAGTAATCTTACATATATAGAAGGTAATAATCTTTACTATACCGATGGTAAAAAGGTATTTGGATATACTTCTGAAGGAACTAAAATATATGAAAGCAAAGTATCTAGTGATAAGATTTTATTGATACTTAAAGATTATTATGTTGGTTTAAATAATAATAATTTTGAATTAAGATTGTTAAAAGATGAAAGTGTTGTATTAACTGATAACATATATGGTTATAATCTAGATTATTATCATAGTGGTTATAAAGATAAGAGTGAGATGACATCTATGATTGGTAATGGTATATATCTTACATTTATAAAAGAAAAGAATGGTACTATTAATATATTAGAAGAATTCTATGATACAAGTTCAGGAAATAGTGACAAGAAAGAAGCAACTAGATAATTAAGAAATAGTTAAGACTATTTCTTTTTCTTTATATAAAAAATATTTGAAAAACACTATATAATTGCTATAATTGTAAATAGGTGATGAGAAATGAAAGAGTTAACTCTAAAAAGTGTTTGTGCTGCAATACTTATTGCTCTTGGAGATTATGCGTTATTAAAATTGGGTAATCCAATTGGGCCAATAATATTTGCATTTGGACTTTTAGGAGTCTGTTATATGGGGCAAAATCTATTTACTGGCAAATGTGGTTTTCTTTTTTCCGATAAGATTAAAATATTGGATTTAATATGGATATTGATTGTTAATTTAGTAGCTGGATATTTGATTGGTTTAGTTTTTTCAAAGATGGATCCAGATGTATATAAAAATGCTATCGAAAAAGTTGCTACTTATAATGTATCTAAAGTGTTTTTTGCTAAATCTGTAATGTGCGGTATAATTATGTATGTTGCTGTATTTATGTATAAGAAAGGTACACCATTAGGTATAATATATGGAATCCCTTTATTTATATTTTGTGGCTTTCAACACTGTATTGCCAATATAATTACACTTGGAGTTGCAAGAACATTCGATCTTTCTATTTTTATTTGTATACTTGGTAATTTTATAGGTTCGATATTTATGTGGTATATTTCTAAAGATTCGAAAGAAGTAGTAAAAAAATAAATATATTTAGGAGTGGTTAGTATGAAAAAGAAATATATAGTTTTTGCTTTAATATTATTTTTAGGTTTTATTTTAACTGGTTGTGAAGAGCAAAAGAAAGTTAACGAAGATGCATTAAAATTTAAAGAGGAATATGAGAAGATGAATGGTAAGACAAATGCAAATGGTGCAGAACATAGAACTGTATCTATAAGTGAAGATAATCCGTTTGTCTATTCTAGTGCTGAAGAAATAATTAAAATGATCGACAATAAAGAGTCTTTCTTTGTATACTTTGGTGATACTTTATGTCCTTGGTGTAGAAGTGTTATTGAAAAGGCTATTGCTGTTTCAAAAGATTATAATGTTAAAAAGATCTATTATGTTAAGATATGGGATGATGATCATAATGAGATTTTAAGAGATGTTTATCAATTGAATGATGATAATGAGCCTGTAATTAAAAGTGAAGGTACAGATGGATACAAAGAACTTTTGAAAAAAATTGAAAATGTTCTAAGCGATTATAACTTAACAGATTCAGATGGTAATAAAATAAGTACAAATGAGAAAAGAATATATGCACCTAATTTCATATTTGTAAAAAAGGGAGCAGCAGATATGTTGGTTGAAGGAATATCAGATAAGCAAAAAGATTCTAGAGAAGAATTAACAGATGAATTATTAAAAGATGAAGAAGAAATATTTAATGAATTCTTTGAAAAAGGTAGTTCTTGTTCAACCGATGAAATATGTTAATAAATAGTTCATTAAATTGAACTATTTTTTTAATTCAACCTTCGCTCAATATACATTATTTAAAAAATATAATACTATTATTTTGTAGGAGGAATAATTATGAAAAAAAATAAGAAGGAAAAAGATAATTTGAAAATAATTGTAGAAGAAGTTAACGATGAGAAATTACAAGAATATTTTGAAGATTCAAAACTTAGACTAGTATTATCTGGTTGCTTGATTGTAATTGTTTTATTATCGATAGTATTTGGTAGTTACTTATTGAGTAATCGATTGCCATTACCTGAAGTAACTGGTGGTGAACGAGGAAAACTAGGAATAGATAAAAATATTAATGAAGAAACAATCGATAGATATCTTGGAAGAGAAGATTCTGTATATCGTGATATGAGAATGCTAGTTGATCCTGGTAACTATGAATCCATAGGTGGAGATAGTAATTTATCCGGTTTTGTTAATGGCTTTGAGGTTGTACCATTACCATATATTATTCCTGTTAAGGGATTACCTGAATCAGTAGGGGATACATATACTGGTAAAACACTATTTAATCTTAATGAAGATGGAACTTATAGTGCTAATTATGAAGAATCATTAAAGTTTTTGGAATATTATTTTCCTAAAGATAAAAATATCTTCTTAATGTGTGGTGGTGGAGGATATGCCGGTATGATGAAAAATCTTCTTGTATCACTTGGTTGGGATGAAAATAGAATATATAATACTGGTGGCTATTGGTTTTATTCTGGAGATAATAATGTCGAAGTAAAAAGAAAAGTCGATGATGAAGTAATCTATGACTTTTGGAAGGTTCCATATCACGATATTGATTTCGATAGTCTACATGAGGTAAGCTAGTGAAGAAAGTATTTTTAATTCTAATATTTGTATTAATATTTATTACTGGCTGTGAAAGTGAAAAAGTAGTTTTAAATAATAAGTATTATAATTCCAATGGCGTTTTCATCGATATTCATAGTTCAGATATTAATAAACTTAAAAATGATAATTATGTTTTATATGCTTACAATAATTTTTGTAATTTTACTATTCCTTGCGATTCTATTTTTAAAGAATTCATGGATAATTACTCAATTGATTTTTTAAGTATAAATATAGATGAATATAAGAAGACGGATTTCTTTAAAAAAGTTAGATATGCTCCAACTATTTTGATTATTAGTAAGAATAAAATAGTTGCGTATTTGGATTCAAATAGCGATGATGATTATGATAAGTATCAAGATGCCAAAGCATTTGAAAAATGGATAAAAGAATATATAGAAATTAAATAGCATAATATTATGCTATTTTTTATTGACAAGAATTTTCTTTATTGTATAATGAATATGAAAATGATTTTCAAATTGGAGATATTATGAAAAGAGATAATTATAAAACTAAACAAAGAGAACATATATTAAATATTATCACTTCATATAAGGAAGAATTCACTATTAAAGATATATATTCTAAATTGAATGATAATGCTAGTTTAACAACTATCTATAGGTTGATTGATAAATTGGTAGATGATGGCATTATTATAAAAAATGTTCATATGGATAATAGTATTCATTATCAGTATCTTGAAAAGTGTAATCATGACAATCATTTCTTTTTGAAATGTTTAAGTTGTGGTTCGATGATTCATGTCGATTGTGACTGTATCGATGAATTATATAATCATATTAATAATGAACATAAATTCTTACTTGATAAAAAACATATTATAATTAATGGAATTTGCTATAAATGTAGCAATGAAGGAAAGGTGTTATAATGATAGAGTCACTTATGGATGCTTTAATTGATACTTTAAAACTTTTACCATATTTATTGGTTACTTTTTTGATACTCGAATTTGTCGAACATAAATTGTCAAAAAAGAATGAAAAAATATTGGCTAAAAATAAAAAATATGGACCTATAGTCGGTGGAGTTCTTGGAGCCTTTCCACAATGTGGATTCAGTACGATGGCTTCTAATTTATTCTCTAGTGGAATAATTACAACCGGTACTCTTATTGCAGTATTCTTGTCTACTAGCGATGAAATGTTACCAATACTTTTAAGCGAGAAAGTTAATCCAATTACAATATTTATGATCGTTGGTTTTAAAGTAGTATTAGGTATAATTATAGGAATAATAGTTGATTTATTATATAAAAGGAAAAAAGAACAACATGTTAATGACTTATGTGAAAAGGAACATTGTCATTGTGATCATGAGGGATTATTTTTATCTAGTTTAAAGCATACTATTAAAATAGGATTATTTATATTAATAGCTAATATTACTATCAATTTAATAATTTATTATATTGGAGAAGAACATTTTAAAATACTTTTACTTAATAAGAATATACTTACATACTTCGTTGCTAGTCTTTTTGGTTTAATACCTAATTGTGCTAGCAGTATAATAATAACTGAATTATATATATCAAATTTAATTACAAAGGGTGTATTATTATCTGGACTTTTAACAGGTAGTGGTTTAGGTATACTTGTATTGTTTAAAGAAAATGATAATAAAAAAGAGAATTTATTAATTCTTCTTACAATATTTGTAATTGGTGTAATAACTGGAATTATAATAGATTTTATATTTTAGATTAATATAATTAAAAGAGGATAAATTATGCTTTATCCTCTTTATTTATTTTAAACATGTTTTCTCTTTCTATTTCAGGATACCAATCAGGATTTAATATTGTATAACTATTTAAATAAGCTTGATTTAATCCTTCATAATGATAATCTTTATATCCTTCATTTATCGAAACAGCAACAGTTGAATCGAAGAAATAATATTTGCCTTTATATTTAACTACATTCCACATATGAGGTCCAGTTGAATGACCTTCGATTATATATGATTCGATACCAATCTGAGAAAAGATAATCTGACTTGCTTTTGCAAATCCTGCACAAACTGCATTACCTCTAACGAATACATTATAGATAGATTGATTTTTAGAGTCGTGCATAAAGACTTTATCGTAATAGTTATTCTTTCCCATCCAGTCATATACGTATATTATCTTTTTTTTATCAGACATATTTTTGGTTGCTTCCTTTATCTCGGATACTCTATTTTCTACTCTTAATATTCCAATATAGTCTTTGATTGGTAGTATATATGAATAATCCATTCTAAGAGTAAACTCATAATTATCATACACCCAGTAATATCCTGCAAAATTCATTAATTCTGGATGGTCAACCCATATGGCTCTTGTAGCTGTTTCAACAAGATTACCACATTCATAATAATCAGCACATCCATATTTATCGAGATCCATAACATCTTTAGTAGTATGTGTTTTGGCTACTTTAATTATATGATCATACATTTTTTTCTCTTTATCATTTAAATAATTATTATATATTCTATTATCGCTTTTATACAATTCATTTATATAATGTTTTGCTTTAGTATCAAGGTTTTTTTCATAATCATTGAACTTTGTATAATTTAAATATAAAAATATAGATAATACTAGCAGTACTACTGTTAATATTTTGTGATGGTTAAAAAAGCTCAATTTCATCACCTCCATAGTTGTAATCACCATGGTAATATGCCACTACAGGAAATGCAATGAAAGGAACAAAAAGAGCTAGAAAAGATACTATTAAATTATCTTCGTATGCATCCATAATTAAAAATGGAAGGAATATGATAAGAGTAGTAATTAACAAATCCTTAAATGGTGTAAATATAAGAAGCAAACCATATACGATTAGCAATACGGGATTTAATCTTAAAGCTTTACAAAAGAAATATATATTTACTATCGGTATTAATCCATAGTAAAACTTTATACCTGCTTTTCTTAGAAAACCTGGTATAGATATAAATAAAACAATAACATATATTATTATTATATTACTTATCATAACTACCTCTAGTTTAATTATAGCAAATAGATAATATTTTTATTTAAATAGTTATTTAAAATAAGTAAAGAATAAGTAAAGTATATGATATAATTAATATAATTCTTATAAATAGGAAAAAGGAGATATCAAATGAAAGAATATTATAATAGGTATTTAAATGAAAAAATAAAATTAGATAAAATACAGATAATAAGTATATTATTATTAGTTATATCGATAAGTGGTGTTTTTGGCTGGCTATATGAATTCGTTTTTTATTTCTTTAATGATAATAGATGGTGGTTTCAAGGAGGTAACTTCTTGCCTTGGATTAATATATATGCGATTGGCTCTATTTTAATAGTTTTCCTTACTTATAAATTTAAAAAAGCTCCATATCTTGTTTTTATTCTTTCAGGAGTTATTACTGGAGTTCTAGAATATTTTTCTGGTTGGTTGATATATACGATGCATGATGGCTTAAGATATTGGGATTATAATACAGAAATTCTCAATTATGGAAATGTAGGTGGCTTTATATGTTTTAGAAGTATATTGGTATTTTGTATTTGTGCTTTGTTTTTAATATATATTGTTTTACCTTTACTTATATGGATAGTTACCAAGTTTAATAAAAAGACAATTCTAATAATAAGTATAATCATTTGTTCAATCTTCTTAATAGATGAAGTTTATAATGGATTGATTGCCAAACCATTAGATTTACCTAGAGCTAATGATATTTATTATTCTTGGGGATGGAAAATAAGACTTGAATAATATATAATTATTTCAAGATAAATAGGTGAGTTTATGAATAGAATTAGTCGAATTATTTTAGGAATTTGTTTTCTTATTTTTATTATTTTAGTTTCACTAAATATGATAGGGGTACTTAGTTTTAATAGATTTTTTTCTGGATGGTGGACTTTATTTATTATCGTTCCATCAATTTCATATATAGTTACTTCAAAAAATAAATATCTAAGCATATTAACTTTTACAGTGGGTATCCTTTTATTAATGGCAAGTTTGAATATCATCGACTTCTTAATTATTTGGCATTTATTTGTACCAATCTCTATTGCTTTAATAACTTTGGTATTCATTTCTAAATTTTTATTCAGCAGTGAAAAAAATAAGAAAAGTGAAGAGTATTCTTCGGTTTTTGGTAGAGAGAAAAAACAAATAACTAAAAAGATAAATGGTGCGATTATCAATACTATATTTGGTTCTTTATACCTAGATTTAACAAAAAGTAATATTGATCATGATATTGCTTTTGATGTTACCTCACTTTTTGGAAGTACTGTAATAGAGTTACCTACTAACGTTAATGTTATTGTTAAGTCTAATAATTTATTTGGAACTACAAAGAATTTGAAGAAAAATGATAAGAAGAATGAAGATACCATCTTTATAAGTTCTAAAAGTATTTTTGGAGGTGTAATAATTAAATGAGTACATCTAAAAAAATAATAAAATTTATCGCAGAAACAATTGCTATTCTATTAATAGCCTTATTGGTATATGGATTATCATATTTAATATATGGAGTTTCATTTATTTTTGGTAACAATAATAAATATAATGATAGTGTTCTTTTAATAAATAACAACGAAATTAAAGAACTTGATAATTATAATTTGTATATTAAAACAGAGAAGACTAACGTTATTGTTAAAACAAGTAATGTTTTTAATGTTTCTACTAATAATAAGAATATCGGAATAGATTTGAATAAGGATACGAATACCATTAGTATTACAGAAAAAAAGTTATCATTATTTAATTTCTTCGATTCCTATGATATGACTATTTATTTACCTGATTCATTATTTAAAGAGATTAGGATTGATACTAATGCTGGTAATATTATCAGTAATAAATTTTCAACCAATAAATTAAATTTAAAAGTTGGTTCAGGTAAAGTTGTAATAGATTCTTTAGTCGTTTACAAGAAAGCTAATCTAAATACTGGTGTTGGAAGTGTTAATATTAATGGTAAACTAATTAATAATCTTTCTTTATCAAGTGGAATTGGTCAAACAAATATTAGTGCTAATCTATTTGGAAAAAATTACATAGAAGGTGGAGTAGGTAATATTAGTTTAAATCTTTTGAATGAAAAAAGGAATTATTCATTCGAATTAAAAAAGGGACTAGGAGATATCATCATAGATAATGAAGTTAAAGCAGATGGCAAGTATGGTGATGGTAATTCATCTATTTGTGTGGAAACCAATATTGGTAAGATAGATATAACATTTTCGAAATAATTATCGAATATTTATAAAGACTTTAAAAATATAGAGTCTTTTTTTATTATATGCTATAATAAAACTTATCAATTATTTATATTGATTTGGAGATTATTATGGGATTATTTGATATGAAAGTTTTTAGGTTTTTAGGATTTAATAAAAAACCAAAAGCTCCTTGGAAAAAATATTACAATGATGAAGCAATGGAATGTGATATTCCAAATTTAAATATGTATACTTATCTTATGGATTGTATTAAAACAAATGATTATGATAGTTTAACTGCATATTCTTATTATGGTAAGGAAGCTACATATTATGATTTTAGAACAGACATTGATATAGCAGCCAATGCTTTCTTAAACTATGGTATAAGAAAAGGTGATGTTATTACAATGCTTATGCCTAATACGCCAGAATCTATGATAGGATTACTTGCTCTTAATAAAATAGGTGCTATATCAAATATGGTACATCCATTATCAAGCGTTAATGAGATTAAGAATACTATTCTTGAAACAAAAAGTGTAATGCTTATTACAATAGATATGGATTATGGAAAAATTAAAGATTTTATAGATGAGACGGATGTATATAAAGTTATAATCGTTAAAGCCAATAATTCTATGCCTTTCATAATGAAGAATCTGTATAAAATGACGATTGGTCGTAAATATGAATTACCTAATTTTAAAGAGAATAATAAATTTATCTTATGGGATAAATTTGTTAAGAATGGCTTTTCTTATGATGGTTCCAAATATGTTAATGATTTCGGTAAAAATGATCCGGCAATAATGCTTCATAGTGGCGGTTCAACAGGAACTCCTAAGACTGTGGTTTTATCAAATGGTAATTTTATTGCACTATCTAAACAATCGATAACCGTATTTGCCGATATTGAAAAAGGCGATAAGTGTTTATCTATAATGCCTGTTTTCCATGGATTTGGATTAGGTGTTTGTATCTATACACCATTTTGTTTAGGTGCTGAATGTATATTTATACCGACGTTTAAAGCTCAAGAATTCGATAAGATATTAACAAAACATAAACCAGAATTTGTTATTGGTGTTCCAACACTTTTTGAAGCACTTTTAAAAATTCCAGAAAAAAGAAGAAAGAAACTAGATTTTTCTAATTTAAAGTATGCTATTAGTGGAGGCGATTCATTAAAAGAATCGTTGGTAAAAGAGGTAAATGCTTTATTTACTGAAAAGGGAGCTAAAGTAGGCTTGATACAAGGTTATGGAATGAGCGAAAGTCTAGCTGCAATAGCTTTGGAAAAGAAATGGATACCTAAGAAGGATGGTACGGTTGGTATTCCTTTTCCTGGATGCTATATCGGTATATTTGATTCCAATGATAAAGAAGTACCATATGGTAAAGAAGGAGAAATTTGTGTATCTGGACCAAATGTAATGCTAGGTTATTACAATAATGAAAAGGAAACAAATATTGCATTACATATACATAGTGATGGTAATATATGGCTTCATTCTGGTGATATAGGTGTTATGGATAGTGATGGGTATATCACTTATAAGAGCCGATTAAAGAGATTAATAATATCTAGTGGTTATAATATTTATCCTTCACAAATAGAAGAATTGATTGAAGCACATCCAGCAGTAATGTTAGCAAGTGCTATAGGTGTACCACATCCATATAAACAAGAAGTTGTTAAGGTATATGTTGTTTTAAACAAAGGATATAAGAAAAGTGGCAAATTAACTGACGAGTTTAAAGCTATATGCAAAGATAACCTTCCTAAATATGCTTGGCCAGTTGAATATGAATATAGGGATAGTCTTCCAAGAACAATGATTGGTAAAGTTGATTTTAAAGCACTTCAGGAAGAAAACAATAAAAAACGTCAGGAAGAAAAAAATAGTGAGATGGGAATATTATTATGAGAAAGAAAGTTGTAGTACTTGGTGGTGGAACTGGAATGAGTTCACTACTAATTGGTTTAAAAGAATTCCCTCTAGATATTACCAGTGTCGTTTCAGTATGTGACGATGGTAAATCTACTGGAAGATTAAGAGAGGAATTCCATATTCCAGCAGTTGGTGATATCAGAAAAGTTATTGTTTCACTTTCAGAAACCGATGAATTAGTAGAGAAGCTACTTAATTATAGATTTCATACGACAAGTGATTTAGATGGCCATACTATAGGTAATCTCCTTTTGACAGCAATGGCAAATATGACTGGTAATATGAGTGATGGAATAGATGCTTTAGGAAAAGTTCTTAATTTAAAAGGTAAAATATTACCTTTGACTGAAGATAATGTAACATTGTGCGCTAAAATGAGCGATGGAATGATAGTAGAGGGTGAACATAATATTACCGAAAGTTTAAAGAAAATCAGTTCAGTATATTATAAAGAAATTCCTACTGTAAATGAAGAAGTAGTTAAAGCTATATACGAAGCTGATGCAGTAATATTATCCATGGGAAGTATTTATACTAGTATTATTCCTAATTTACTTATAAAAGATGTAATAAAAGCTCTAGATAAAACTAAGGCACCAATAATATATACATGCAATATGATGACACAGCCAGGAGAAACCGATGGCTTAAGTGTAAGTGAACATGTAGCTATAATAAACAAGTATTTAGGTAAGAAAAAGATCTCTATAGTTGTAGCAAACAATGGTAAAATCAGTGAAGAAGTAACTAAGAGATATGAGACTTTAGAGCAAAAAGATGTTGTTAAACTAGATTTGGATAATTTGAAAGATATAAAGGTAATAAAGAATAATTATGTAAGTATTGAAAATAATTTAATAAGACATGATGCAACATTATTGTCAGTAGATTTATTCAAATATTTGATAAGTAAGCAAAAATAATAATATGATATTTTCATGAATGGGAGAGTAATATGTTTAGTTTATTATTAATAGGTAAGTGTTTAGAAATATATGATAATTTAGATAATAAGTTAAGAGAAACAATTAACTATCTTATCGTAGGTGGATTAACGACACTTATAAGTATAATTGCCTATAATTTATTCAGATATGTAATTAGCGATATAACTATCTGTACAATATTATCATGGATTGTTGCAGTAGCATTTGCTTATATATGCAATAGGATTATCGTATTTCAAAGTACTAGTAAAAAATATATAAAAGAAATAACGAGTTTTGTATGTTCTAGATTATTTTCCCTATTAGTTGAAATTGTTCTTATGTTATTACTTGTAAATATCTTTACAATCAATGATAGAATAGCTAAAATATTTGTTCAAATTGTAATTATTATATTAAATTATATAACAAGCAAAGTATTTGTTTTCAAGAAGAAATAATTATATTTCTTCTTTTTTGAGGTGTATTATGAAGAAAATAGAATTATTAGCTCCAAGTGGTGATATAGATTCTTTAAGATCTGCTGTATTTAATGGAGCAAATGCTGTTTATTTTGGAGGGAAAAATTTTGGCGCTAGGAAATTTGCTAGCAATTTTAGTTATGAAGAAATAGAAGAAGCAATTAAATTTTGTCATCTATATGGCGTTAAAGCATATATTACAGTTAATACGATTATCTATGAGAATGAAATAGAAGAAGTAATAGATTATGTTAGATTTTTACATAAGGTTAATGTCGATGCTTTAATTGTTCAGGATATTGGTTTAATGAATATAATAAAAAATAGATTTCCTAATCTTGAAGTTCATGCATCTACTCAGGCTCATAATTACGATAGATATAGTGCTTTATTTCTAAAGGACCTCGGTTGTAAGAGAATGGTACTTTCTAGGGAAATGAGTTTAGATGAAATTAAGAAAATAGATGTTGATATAGAAAAAGAAGTTTTTATTCATGGAGCATTATGTTATTCATATTCTGGATGTTGCTTGTTCTCAGCACTTAATAATTCTAGAAGTGCAAATAGAGGAGAGTGTGTTGGTTCCTGTCGAATGAAATACAAACTTTTTAAAAATAACAAAGAAATCCCTTTTAAAGGAGACTATCTTTTATCCTGCAAATCATTATGTACGATTGATAAGATAGATAAGTTAGTCGATTCTGGAATAAATTCCTTTAAAATTGAAGGAAGAATGAAGAGTAAAGAATATGTAGGTTATGTTTCTAGGCTTTATAGAAACAAAATAGATGAATATATAAAAAATAATAAATTTAATGTTAATAGTGCAGAGATAAATAATCTAAAAAAACTTTATAATAGAGAATTAACTGAGGGATTCTTATTCGATAAAAGCGATATAACCAATATTAAAAGTTCTAATCATATAGGAGTTATAATTGGTGATGTTATCGACATAAATTCCAAATATATAAAAATAAAACTAAGTGATTCAATCAATCAAGAAGATGGTATTAGATTCGATAATAATGAAGGAATGATAGTTAATAGATTATATAATAATAAGTTGTTATTAATTAACTCAGCTAACAAAGGAGATATTATATATTTAGATAATAAACTTAATATTAAAAATGCTAAAGTAATTAGAAAAACAATCGATAAAAAGTTGAATGAAGATATAAGCAATTATGAAAAGAAAAAGATAAATATTAGTATCGAATGTGATGCATATGTTGGTAATAAATTAAAAATAATTATAAGTGATAATGAAAATACTATTACTAAATATGGAAATATTGTTGAGAAATCCATAAATTCACCTACAGGAAGAGATAGAATTATTGAACAGTTATCAAAATTAGGAAATACTCCTTTCGAAACTGATTCGGTTGTTGTTAATTCAGATGAAAATATCTTTTTACCTATTAAAGAATTAAACGAATTGAGAAGAGATTCGATTCTTGAACTTATCAATATTAGAGAAAATAAAAGAAATGAAGAATTTAAAGAGTTATCATTTTCTACCATTAAAGAAAAGTCTAATAAAGAGAAATTAAGTATAAATGTTTTCGTTAGAGATGAAAAACAATTAAGAGAAGTATTAAAATACGATATAGATAAAATATATACAGATAATTATAAAATATATTTAGATAACAAAGATAATTGTAATATATATTATAATGTTTCTAGAGTAGATAATAATAATTATAGTAATGAAAGATTATTAGTTGGTAGTACTTCATCGATCGAAAAATATAAAAACAAAAATATTATAGTAGGTGATTCATATCTAAATATAGTCAATTCTTATGGAATTTCATATTTAGATTCCTATAATGTATCTCTTATAACGCTTTCGTATGAATCGACTATCGATAATGTAATAAACATATCTAATAATCATTCACTAGATAATGTTGAATATATAATTTATGGTACTCCTGAACTTATGATAGCTAAGCATAATCTATTAGGTGATGATTATGATGAAAGTTCTAAATATGAACTAGAAAGTCTCAATAAAGATAGATTTAAGGTTACGTATAAAGATAAATTAACTCATATTTATAATTCGAAAGTTATCAATAGATTAGAGGAATTAAATGAACTTAAAGAGATTGGTATTAAGAATATTAGAATTGAATTCTTTGATGAGGATAGCAAGACAGTAGGTAGAATATTAAAAGAGGTATATAATGGATAATGAATTGTTAGAAAAAATTGATGTTATCAATAATGATTTAAATAATTCTATAGAGGCAAAAGAAATACTTAAATTAAAAGAAATAATAATGAATGATAAAGAATTATTGAACGATTTAGATAAATTAAAGAAAATGGATATTAATGATAAAGAATATATTAATTTGAAGATGAAATTATTCGATAATTCTAATTATAAAAGATTTAAGGAATTAGAAAATAAAATGTATTACTTCAGTTTAGAAGCTAGTAATAAATTAAAAGAATTAAGAGGTATAAATGAAGATAATTAGTGGTAAACTTAAAGGAAGAACAATTAAAGGATTCGATATAGATGGTACTAGACCAACTATGGATAGAGTTAAAGAGTCACTTTTTGCATCTATTCAAGAATATGTACCTGACAGCATCTGTCTAGATTTATTTAGTGGCAGTGGTAATCTTGGAATGGAAGCTATTAGTAATGGCGCTAAATTATGTATATTTAATGATTATAATATCAAATGCTATAATCTAATAAAAAAATATATAAAGGAATTCAATATAGAAGATAATTCTAAAATATATAATCTAGATTATAAAAAAATGCTATCCTTTATAAAAGATAACAATATTAAGTTGGATATCGTGTTTTTAGATCCTCCATATAAATTCGATAAGATTAATGAAATAATAAAATATATTTATGATAATAAAATATTGAATAAGAGTGGTATTATTGTATCCGAGGTAGATAATTTATATATAAATATAGATTTTTATGAAAAAATTAAAGAAAAAAAATATGGTGATAAGTATATAATAATATATAAAAATAATCTTTAATAAATTTATATTTCATTGTATAATTGATAATAGGTGATAATATGAAATTGAATAATAAGGGATTTGCATATTCGGCATTACTTTATGGTTTACTAGCTGTAATACTAGTTATTATGGCATTAGTATTTGGTATGTATAGAAAAACTAATGATGAAACGTATTACTATTCTTCGTTGCTTGAAGAAAGTTTAAATAAATGTGTTGATAATGAAATAGTGTTAGAGAATTGCTTTAGAGATGGTAGAACTGACTGTGATACTGAAGCATATTACGCATGTTTAGGATATGATGATTTGATTACAAAGACAAGGAAATTGGATTTTTATGCAGAACTTCAAAAATTGGTGGTAACAGGTAATACACCTGGATTACATGAAGTGAGTGGTCATAGACTAAAATATGTATTCCAATCTGGACCTTCTGATGGTTTAAATAATTATGTAAAGTTTTCCGGTCAAAGTTGGAGAATAGTAGGATTAACACAGAGTGGAGAAATAAAAATTATGCTTCCTGCTGGAATTAATTCACTTGAACCATGGGATAGAAATGAAAGTACAACATGGAGTAATGCTACATTAAATGTATATTTAAATAATGATTTTTATGATACTCTTACAAATACAAATCTTATTTTTAGAACTGATTGGGAAGCTAAACAAATCTCAACTAGCTCTATTAATTCATTAAAGAAAAATCAATATTTAGAAACATTAAGTGGCGATTACTATAGTGCAAAAGTCGGTTTATTAACGCCAGCTGATTTTGGCTATTCAGTTCTTGATGTTAGTTCATCTGGTTGTCCTGATAACAAAGTAATATATAATACAGCAGCATGTGTTAAAAGTTGGTTAAAGAATTATCCTACATGGTTATTACCAGGATCTTTGGATACTGAGAAACAAGCATATTATAATGATGGCAACACTATATTAATGAAAAATAATACTGAAAATAATATTGCTATTCCAGTCGTATATCTTTCGAGCGATGCTAAAATATTTGAAGGTGCTGGCGATGGAACAAGCGGTAGTCCTTATATATTGGCAGGTTAGGTAATATGGCATTCGTACTTGGTTTATTAGGTGTTTTAGTAGGTTTCTTAGTAATTGCTTTAATAATTTATATTATGATTGTCAGATTCTTTCATAAAGCAGGTGTAAGAGGTTCTGACTTATTAAAGATGAAGGAAGAACTTGAAGAACAAGAGAAATTAAGGCATAAAGAAATAGGTGGTATGACCAATGTGTACCTTCCTCAAATACTAAAAGATTTTAAAGAATTTAATTTAGATGAAATCTATCTTTTAACTGAAAAAAGTATCAGAACTATATTTAAGTCAATTGAGACTAAAGATATGAATTTATTAAATTCTAAGGATTTTAATTTAATAAATAAAAAAATGAAACTTCAGTTGGAAGATTTGATAGATAGTGATATACTATATAAGTATGATGATATTAATTTCCATAAACATGCAATTCGTTCATATGAAAATAAAGGTGGCGTTGCTAAGTTAGAAATTTCATCATCGCTAGAATATTATTATAGTAAATCAAAACATGGAAAAGAACTATATAGTAATAAATATAAAGAACAGACAAGTTATGTTACTACTTTCGTTTATATAGTTGATGAAACAGCTTATGCAAAAGACATCGATATATATGGTTTGAATTGTCCTAACTGTGGTGCAGTTATAAGAGCACTCAATGAAAAAGAGTGTTCGTATTGCCATACTGGGTTAGATATCAAACCAATTGAACTACTAAAATGTTGGAAATTAATAGATTATAAAAAAATTAATTAATTAAGGAGGATAATATGGGATTAATTAAATCTGCAGTAGAAGCAGTAAGCGGTACTCTTTCTGATCAGTGGGAGGACTTAGTCAAATGCGAAGACATGGGTAATGATACCTTAATGGTAAAACAAACTACTAAATCTGGTCAAATATCAAAAAACAGTAGAATTATTGTTGCACCTGGACAAGTTGCTGTAATTTATGATTCAGGATCTGTTCTAGATGCTACAGCTGAGGAAGGAGTTTATACTTTCGATGCATCAAGTTCACCATCTTTCTTTGCTGGTCAATTTGGAGCAGTATTTAAAGAAATGTGGCAAAGATTTACTTATGGTGGTAAACCAGCTAAAGAGCAAGCAGTCTTCTATTTCAATATTAAAGAGATAAAAGATAATAAATTTGGTACAGGAACACCAATACCTTTCCAAGATTGGTCACATCCAATTCCAAATCAAATGACTGGTACTATGACACCACTTGCAGTAAAAGTAAGATGCTATGGTACATATACCTTCAAGATTAGTGACCCAGCAACTTTCATGAGAAATCATGCAGGTACTGCTGATGTAGTTACTAAGGATGAAATTACTGAACAAATGAGAAGTGAAGTTGTTGCTTCATTCCAAAACGTATTAAATGAATTAGGAAATAGTAAACATAAGGTTCCAGTACTTGAACTTCCAAGTAACACAGATGAAATTAAAGAAACAATGGATGAGAAAGTATTCGATAAGCCTATAAGAGCAAGAGGACTTCAATTAGTAGGATTTGCTGTTGAATCAGTATCTCTTGATGATGCTTCTCAAGAAAAAATCGATAATTACGAGCTTTCTTCAAATGGATTCATGCAACAAGGTTCACTTGTTGGTTCTTATGGAAAAGCTGTTAAAGATGCTGCAAATAATCCAAGTGGAGCTGGTTCAGGTATCCTAGGAGTAGGAATGATGAACATGGCTAGTGGAGGAATGATTGCAGGAACAGCTGCAGGAGCATTCAAAAATGGTGGATATACAACTGGTCAAGCAGTTGATCCATTTGGAAATGGTGCTGCTGAAGAAGCAGGTGGAGTAGCTTGCCCTAAGTGTGGAACTCCTGTTAAAGGAAAATTCTGTACTGAATGCGGAACAAATGTTGAAGAAGCAATGAAAGAAGCAGCAAGCAAAGAAAAACATTGTTCTGAATGTGGTGCAGTAGTTAAAGGAAAATTCTGTACTGAGTGCGGAACTAAAGTAGAATAGTATAACAAAAGAACTTCAAATGAAGTTCTTTTTTTTTACATTATCATTATTCCAAGTATTCTTTCGGTATTTTTAAAATTATATTTAGCTATTTCTTTTAATTTTTCTTTTCCATATTGTTCTACAACTTCTTTTCCAATATCATCAACATCTTTGCCAGCACCTTTTGGTAGAGGAATATGTATTTCATCACAAATCTTATCAAATTCTTTAAGGAATATATATCTACTTATGACGCTTGCAGAAGCAACAGCCAAATTTTTATCTTCGGCTTTTGTAATGAAGGTGATTCCTCTTTGAATATTAGGATTATCTTCCAAATATTCATAATATCTAGCTTCTCTAGCAAATTCATCGACGATGATATAATCGTAATCGAGTTGTTCTTCATTTACCATTCTATATAATACTTTATTATGCATTACTGCTTTAATCTTATTCATATTGAATGTATTATTATATTTATTATTGTATTCGGAGTTAGTTAATATTTGACTTTTATATTTTACTTTCTTAATTAATTCAGGAACTATTTTTTTAATCTTATCATCGGTTAGTTTTTTTGAATCTTTGATTCCCAAACTTTCAACGAATTCTATATCATCTTTAGAAACATAGCAACTTGTTACTACTATAGGTCCAAAATAATCTCCAGTTCCAACCTCATCTGATCCAATTGCAGAAGAGTAGTAATATTTCTTATCATTCTCTTTAAGTTTAACTTTGTCTACCTTCTCTTGACCATCTATATCTCTCCACATATTAGCATCTATATCAGCACTGACTCCTTGAAACATTACTTTCCCAGACTCGTATAATGTAACGACAGTATCCATATCCTGTGCTTGAAATACTACGTAGGGAATAACCTTATCTCTTTTTTTATCTTCATAATATTTGATTAACTTTTCTCTAGTTTTGTCGCTTACTCTAATTACTTGGGTTGAATTGTTGTTATTATTTCCTTTTTTTGCCATACAAGCCACCTCTAATCAAATTATAACACGTATTTTATTAATTTTAGCAAAAATAATATTGCATGAGAACCATATTTATGATATATTTAATAAGTCGATGGACCCTTAGCTCAGTTGGTTAGAGCATCCGGCTCATAACCGGGCGGTCATAGGTTCGAGTCCTATAGGGTCCACCATTTATATATTTGCGGGTATGGCGGAATTGGCAGACGCGCTAGTCTTAGGAACTAGTGC
>JAEEGL014988178.1_pt1 | contig 40637 bp, 34 predicted proteins | sample 9134231 | NCBI WGS metagenome assembly JAEEGL01 (sample SAMN16246548, study PRJNA631951) | gut metagenome | biome: gut microbiome; feature: rumen; material: fiber-attached | host: Bos | place: Iran: Karaj | collected 2018-10
ATGTTAAAGATCGCTGCCAGAAGGCCGTCCGATGTACCTGTTACCTTGTTTGAATAAAACATGTGCTGCCATACAACAGCCAGTGTCCACTGGGGCATGATGTACGGGAAGATGAAAATTGAGCTTAAGTACTTCTTGTACTTCATATCTGTTCTTGTTACCAGGAAGGCGAATAGTCCTCCGAAAAGTATTGATATAAGACAGGTGAGAACAGATAAGATTACTGTGTTAAGAAGCGGCATCCAGAGATTTGTCTTTGCAAGTCTGCTGGTAAAAAGATCTGTGTAATTTACTATTGTGTATCCGGTGGCACGTCCCGTCAGATGCTGGTCAATGGTTCCGGGATGGATAGCAAAGGTATCCTTTACTATTGCCACGATAGGTGCGACGGTACTGAAGGTAAGAACAATCCCAAACAGCAAAAGTATTATATTCTGAGGTTGGGAAAACCAGGTCTTTACCTTATTTTTGAAAATCGCACTTTTGTCTTGTTTTGCGATTGCCTCCATATCATTTCCTCTTTCTTCGATTATGTGAGTTTCCGGGGACGTTGTGAGTCAAAGGGGACGTTACAGATTGACTCATTAAAATGAGTCAATCTGTAACGTCCCCTTTGACTCATAACGTCCCCTTTGACTCATGTATTATTCGCCGGGTGCAAAGTGATCAAGTACATCGATCCAGCTGCCTACTGTGAATGATACATCCGAACAGTAAACAGGATCCTCAAGAACCAGTTCTCCGTCTGTTGTCCACCATTCATAACCGCGGTCGTTCTTTGCAGGGAACTCGTCTCCGCCGCCCTGTGAGTGATGGAAGGTATCCTCTATCTCCTTTGCTACTTCAGGATTGGATGAGTATCCGCCCATATCCTTGCCCCATGCTTCAAATCCCTTCTCTGTGCAGGTCATGAAGTTAATGAATGCGCAGGCTGTCCATGGAAGGGGACTGTTCTTGGTAAGGAAGAGGTAATGGCAGTAGCCATATCCGCCGATTCCTGTGTAGCCATCCTGGTATGCTGCAACGTTGATGTTGTTAACTGATACAGAAGCTGACTCCTCAACTGAACGGAGCTTGGAGTATACAAGAAGTCCTGACTGATCCTTGGCTGAAGCATCTACGAGGGTGTTGCAGATAGGGCCGTCATCGGTCTGCTCGTTGTAGTTGTTGACCCAGAGTTTGATCCATGCAAGAGCGTATGCGCCGTTGGCACCAAGGCCAAGGTCTGTGGCGTCTGCCTGCATCTGCTGGATAGTGGGCTCGAAGTATGCCTTCTTTGTGTCATCAAGCTTGTCATAAGCTTCCTTGAGCCATGTAGCATATTTGTCTTCTGTGAGCATCATCAGGAAGTTCTTTCCTACGATCTCTGAATCAACGCCCATGAAGAGGGGATGTGATCCGTCATATACGAAGTCCCAGCAGTTCTTGAAATCTGCAGTGCCCTGATTGTTGTACATGAATACCTTGTTCAGTGTCTGAAGAGGAAGGAATCCTGTGTAGGCATCAGCGGTTGTTCCGTTGGCATCTGCCCATTCCTTGGGGATGTATGTCTTAAGGATGTCAGTATCTACCATCTTGGACTGGATCTGGTTACCATCCTGGATAAGAGTCATGGCGAAAGTGCCCTCGCTCTTTAGTGAGTCAGATGTCAGCTGCTCGAAGATCTTGTTGTTCTTGGGCTGCTGCCACTCGAACTCCATGCTGTAGGATGGATCGATGCTCTGAAGGTACTCAATGAATACCGGAAGTGCGGATTTACCACGGCTGGAATTTCCTACGCCGTAGAAGGTCTTTCCGTTGGACTCCTCGATGGCTTTCTTTGCCAGCTCCTCCATTGACATTCCCTCTGCCTCAGCGATTATGGCATCGATACCTGTAAGCTCAGCTGCAGGTGTTTCTGCCGCAGCATTGTCAGCAGGTGCTGCATCTGATGTTGCAGGCTGTGATGTCTGAGTATCAGATGTTGCTGATGTTCCTGAGCTTGCTGCTCCTCCGCATCCAACCAGTGATGATGCGATCATGGTAAAAGACAGTACGGTTGCTAAAACTTTCTTTTTCACTTTCGTTTCCTCCTTTGAGATACGCCCTGCAGCTATTAAAAAAATAACCACAAAGTATTTATTTGCTTTATGGTTATATTCTAGTGACTATTGAAATTTTATTGCAGAAGACAATTCTGATATTTTTTGTAAATTCTTAACATTTATTTTATGATTTCATTATTTTTATTTTATAAGTCCTTTGCTCTGATACTCTGAAGGAGTCCTCCCTATAAGCTTTTTAAAGGTGTTGGAAAAGTAGGCAATGTCCTGATATCCCACCTTTTCTGCAACTTCATAGACTTTCACCTGGACATCCTTGAGGTAATCCATGGCTTTTTTGATCCTGTATCTGGTCAGATAGTTGCCTATGCTGCAGTCAGTCTCTGCCTTGAAGAGCCTGCTGATGTGGCCCTCGCTGACACTCATGGACTCAGCAAGACCGCCTATGCTAAAGCCCGGATCAGAATAGTTCTTTTCAATGTATTCAATGGCAGTTTGGACGTATCTGTTGGTGATCTCCTCTTTACCCTTAAGCTGTATCAGCTCATTTTCCAGCTCGATCTGTTCTACCGGTGCATTCTGATGCAGGTGAAGGAGCCTCTGGATGGAAGCCTCCAGCTCACCGTCCTGGAAAGGTTTCAGAAGATAGTCGGAGACTCCGATCCTCACTGCTGCCCTGGCATACTCAAACTCACTGTAAGCTGTCAGGAAAATTACTTTGGTGTCCGGGTATCTTTCCAGGATCTTTGTGGCCATCTCAATGCCGTCCATTTTTGGCATCCTGATATCAGAGATCACAAGGTCAGGCCTGTACTGCTGCGCCATCTCAAGACCTACCTCCCCGTTTGGGGCCTCAGCCACGACTTCGCAGCCGATAAGTGACCAGTCAGTCTCACCTTTTATTCCCATTCTCACATATTTTTCGTCATCTACTATAAGGACTTTTGTCATAATCTTTACCTACTATCTGCAAATTTCATCGCTTCAGTCAGTTCTTTCCCCTGTTACAGGTTCTTCTTCCGAATACGGAAGTGTTACGATCATGACTGTACCACCGCTTGTGGGTCGAAATGCCATGACGCCGAATTCCTTTCCATAATAAAGTCTTATGATCGTATTGACGTTATTGAGACCAAGATGTCCCCGAAGCGTCTCCACATCATCATTGTTCAGAGCCTCCATCATCTCATCGCTGATGCCCTTGCCGTCATCCTGCACGGAGATCTTCAGCAGGTCTTTTCCATCCTTCTTCTCCCTCAACGCCGCCAGGTAGATGTGGCCGTTATTGGTCTCATCCATGCCATGGATGATGGCATTCTCTACGATGGGCTGAAGTATCAGCTTGGGAATGATGGCACTTTGAAGCTCTGAGGGAACATCGATCGTTATGTCGAAGGCATCATCAAAACGTATCTTCTGGATCTCGCAGTAGTTCTGGACCAGCTCCAGCTCTTTTGACAGAGGACAGAACTGTCTCTCGGAGATACTGGTCCTTAAGATCCCCGCCAGAGAAGCTGACATGGTGGCAACTTCCGGAACTTTGTTGGCCTTGGCCACCCACTTGATGGTATCAAGTGTATTGTATAAAAAGTGCGGATTGAGCTGGGCCTGCATCATCTCTATCCTGGCTTCATTGACCTTTCTCTCAGCCTGCACCCTCTCCTCCATGGTGTCCTTGAGCTGAGTGGTCATCTTGTTAAATCCCACCGCCAGCTGCTCGAATTCATCCTCTCTGTCGAGCTCTATTTTTGCGTCGAAATCTCCTTTTCGAAACCGCTTCATTCCGGCGGAGAGTATTCCGATGGGCTTTGAGACATACGCACTCATTCTGTTCGCCACCAGGAGACATACGAATACACTTATAACTGCCAAAAGAGCTATGATCTGATAGCCTGCTCTCACAGCTGATTCGTCAAGAGCCGGAGGAGTCACATAAATGCCAAGAAGACCGCTGTCCTCCAGTTCGCTTACATATATATTTTCCGCCAGATCCTGGTCATAGAGTTTTCCGTCAAAAAGATTCTTCCGGACCGCATCCAGAATAAGTCCGTCCTGGGAGGTTCCAAGAAGACACAACGGTCTAAAACGGCTGTTCACCAGCATGAATCCGTCTTTTGCTCCAAGTACGTCGCCAAGCAGATCTCTGATCTTTTCCTGCTTGATGCGGATCACGGCAACTCCCGGCTCATCCTTATCTACAATCTGTCTTCCGATAAGGATATCTGCCTCCATGGTGTCCTGGTCTGCAGGGTCAAGGCCAAAGACAGTTCTGCCATCACTTACGGATGCATCATACATTATAGCAAAGTGATCAGGAAGCCTTAGCGATTTATAGCCGCTGGTGGTACTGTACATACACATACTTCCCATGTACAGTTCTACTACTGCATAACTCCTTATATTGCTGCTGGCCTCATAAAGCTCCGAGTATATATCCAGAGAATTTTTTCTTCCTTTATAAAAAGAGTTGACAAGAACGCTGCTGTTTTCAATATTATCCAGTGTTTCCTCGCAGTAACCAAGGAGTGTCCTGAGCTTATGTGTTATCTGCTCTTCCAGTTCAATGTCCCTCTTTTCATAATCAGCTTTGATCCTTGCCTGGAAGCCTTGTACGGTCATGATACCTCCGACAATGACCATAAAGAGAGTGACTGCCAGGAACACCACAAAAATCTGTCTTTTAAAAGACTGTCTCACAAATCCCATATCACTCTCCCTCCTGCCCGGTCATGGCATTCCAGAGAGCAAAGACTTCTGCCTCTTCTCTTGCGGACCTGTCCAGATCAAAATCGATCTTGTTCAGTTCCCCATAGGTGTTGTCAACAAGGTCTGTCCGCACAGATCTTCTGTGGAAACTGTTCATGGCATATTTCTGGACATCATAACTCACCACAAAATCAATGAACCTGCCGGCATTATAGCTGTGAGCCGCATTCCTGACAATGGCGCATCCATCAGGCACCGCACTGGTGCCATCCTCCGGATACACGGCAGCTATATCATATCCCTGGTCCATAGCTTTCCTGGCAGTCTCTTCAAGAGTTATCCCCACCAAGTATGTACCGTCGGCTACCTTTGGGATTATGTCCCCGGATGAGCTCAGTATTCTCCCGTCCAGTTGATCATAAAACCTTGGCACAAGGCTTTTTGGTTCCTGATCAAAGATCTGCTCCATGGTGGATATAATTGTGTAACTTGTTCCTGACTTCCCGGGGTCTGCAAAAGCTATCTGTCCTTTCCATCTTTCATTAAAAAGACTGTCCCAGCTTTTGGGGATTTCAGAATAGGACACCAGTTTTTTGTTATAGACGAATACAATGGGAAGCTCAGTAAACGGAGTATAATAATTGTCTGCATCAAGATAGCCGGCATCAAGAATTTCTTTTTCTTCTGTCTCATAAGGCATAAAAAGATCCTTCTGAGCCTTGTAGCTCTCAATGCCTCCGCCAAACATGATGTCACATCCCCCGGTCTCTGAAATGTCTCTTACTTCAGAAAACATCTGTGCCGTACCGCCGGAGTGAATGTCCACCCATATCCCGGTCCTGTCCTCAAACTCTTTGATAATCGGAAGATACACTTCTTCCTTATGAGAGGTATACACAACAAGCTGCTTCTCTTCAGGTACGTTATACTTTGCTGAAATTTCTGAAACAGCTCTTTTTCTTTCTGTTCCGGCGCATGACGAAAGCAGAAGCATTGCTGCTCCTGCCACTAAAAACCTTGTTACTGCTCTGATCAGTCTTTCACCGGTTATCATTTTATTCATCTTCCGTACAGTGGTCTTTTCTGACATAGTGTATCTCACCGTCCTGTCCGGTATAGAACTCGTAAAAGTCCTCTTCCTCCGGCTCATAAAAACCAAATACTATTTCATTTCCATCATAGACATTATAGATAACGTCAGTGCTTCCGTCAGGATTCTCATATTCCTCGCACTGTAGCTCCCCCTCGTAGTTAACGGTTCCCTCATAGCTGTATGCGGTTACATTTCCATTCTCCTCAATCTCAATATGACCATTGTTTAATGATCCATCCACGTACCATTCACCGACAAACTTTCCTATATCTGCGGATTTTTCTTTCTCTTCTCCCTGCTGGGATCCTTCTGAAGCAGAATACTCATCTGAATAGTCAAACGATTTATTATCGGGACTATAGACAAATACTCCACTTACTTCTGTTCCGCTCTTTCTGTCCTTTAAACACAGATCATCGTAGCCGTCATTGTTAAAGTCTTTCATGTACATATTGTCTTTCACATAATCGACATCATTTATCCCATCCGGCAGCTTGCAGTCAGGGTAAGGGATATATTTCTCCTGATCGGGTGCAAGTATCACAACATCGTAATCTTCATATACACCCGCCATAAGCGTACTCTTTCCATCCGGAGTATTCCAGTCAAGATAGATAAACTCTCTGGTTGTTCTCCAATCATTTCCTTCCTCTTGCGCTTCATCTACATCATTAACGAAACCACATCCCCCAGCAAAAGCTGTAATTAGTGTAAAAAGACCTACCCATAAACTTAATTTTTTCATACAACCTCCATCAATAAATCTGCACCTAAACAATACCATGAGTTGCCCGACAAAAGCCACTTTGACCGGGGACGGATGTGCGAATTGCACAATCGCTTCGGGTACGCTTTCGCTCAGTCGGCAGCTCATTCCATATAAAAATACTAACATTTTATGAAAAAAAAAGATATTTCTAAACATTTTTAAAACATAAAATTCCAATGCACCGTATCTGATTAGTGTAAATATCTTGACAAATAAATGGTTTGATGGTTATTATCAATATCAAATTACTGTTGCCGATTCATTGGAACCGGATGCAGTGATTCTCATCAATTTTATCTGATTATGCGATATTTTGCATATCTACCCATTCAGCAGTGCTTTTTCTGTTGAATATGGACTTTTCCATTTTTAGATATTTGGAGAAATGAATAAAGTAACAGATGCACCACTTTTGAAAATTACTTTTTTGTCAAAGCAACAGGTGGATTATTGGTGTCTGACCTGTTGGAATCTGCATATATGGTGAATGCAACAGGGGAATTACTGCTCTCTGGACTGTTGGAATCTGCATATATGGTGAATGCAACAGGGGAATTACTGCCCTTTGGACTGTTGGAATCTGCATATTTAAGGTATCAGCAGTGATAAAATGTCTGAATTACCTGTTGAAAATGTAATTATCACAAATATAAACAGGTGAAAATCAATTTAAAACACTGTTGAAAAATGAAAAAATAACAATACCAACAGGTTAGGAAGGCCTGAATGAACTGTTGAAAATGAACAAATACTCAAAAGCAACAGGGGAAATAGCATAGAGTAAAGCATACTCAATAAAACAGAAAGGAAAATTAATAAAATGCAAGGATTGAAAGAATTACTAATAAAAGAAGGAAAACGTTATACAAGGATTAAGAGAATTGTGGATAACAGACTAGCTGATGTCCCTGAAGGAACGCTCAGGATAACTACTTCAAAAAATAAACTTCAGTACATACACTGTGTAGAAGATAGCGGCAAATCCGGATACAAACTGTCATATATCAGAAAGATGGACGAGTCTTTAGTAAATAAGCTTGCGCAAAAATCTTATGATCAGAGAGTAAAAAGACTCGTAGACAGACGCCTTAAGCAAATTGAAAAAATTGCCATGGAATATGAAGATGATGAGATAGAAAAACTCTATGAAAAGCTAAATCCAATTAGGAAAAACCTGGTTCAGTCAGTAGAAATTCCCTGGGAAGTAAGGCTTAAGGAGTGGAAAAGTATTCCATACACAGGAAAAGAGTTTGATGAGAAAATACCACTAATTTATTCGAAAAAAGGAGAAAGGGTCCGCTCAAAATCAGAAAAGATTTTAGCAGATACCTTCTATGATCTCGGAATCGAGTATAAATATGAGTGCCCGATCAAACTAAAGGGCTATGGGGTTGTCTATCCTGATTTTACTTTTCTCAGAAAAAGAGACGGAAAAGAGGTTTACTGGGAACATGATGGGAAAATGGATGATCCCCGTTATGCTGAAAAAGCAATAAGAAAAATTAACTCATATATTGCAAATGATATACTCCCCGGGGATAATTTGATATTATCCTTTGAATCTTCAGGTGTGGTAATTAATGACAGGATAATAAAGAAGATGATAGAGACGTGGTTATAAGATGATTAGATCAGTCTTTTATTGAACCTGGCTGTCATTTGTCCTGACGGTTTTTATCTTCGATCATTTGATGTAATAGGTTCTTTTACTCATCGTCATGACCGTGCGAGTTAGCATCTGATAGGTGTTACTACTTACGAACTTTGAGAGCTTACAGGAGTAGGTTTTTGTTTTGGTCAAGTTGTCCCAGGACTTATTTCAATAATAAAATTCAATGACAGTAGCACTGGCTTGATTTACGATAAATCTTGTGGTAATATACTAAGGTCATGTTTCCGTAGCTCAGCAGGATAGAGCGTTCGCCTCCTAAGCGAAAGGTCGTGGGTTCGAATCCCGTCGGGAACATTAAAAAAGAAGCCTTTATGTTAGGCTTCTTTTTTAATTTTTATTTCCTTTTCTTGATGTTGCCCATCGAGTCAGACTTTTACCCTCTCTTCATTTTCATCTCAGGCCGATATTTCCTGCTCGTGGAGTTCCTGTATCTCTTCAACAGCAGAGAGCATAGGCTTTATATCTTTCCCCTTAATCTTTCTGTCAATATAGTTCTGCGTTATCTTCATAACCGTTCCGCTCAGAGCAAGAACACCGATAAGGTTCGGTATAGCCATCAGGCCATTGAAGGTGTCGGACAGATCCCATGCAAGTGTAAGGTCCATGGTGGCGCCAACCAGGATAAAGGCCACAAAGACAACCTTGAATATCGTGGTGGACTTTGTTCCAAACAGATACTCAAATCCCTTGCTGCCATACTGGCTCCATCCAAGAACGGTTGAGAAAGCAAAGAACAAAATGGCGATAGCAATGAATGCTGCTCCTGCCTTGCCATATACAGTTGAAAAAGCTTCTGCAACTAAAGCTGTGGATACCTGATCTGAAAGGACTTCACCTGTATTCAGATCAACAATACCGGATGAAAGAACTGCAAATGCAGTGAGGGTGCAGACGATGATGGTGTCCGCAAAAACCTCAAAGATTCCCCACATACCCTGAACAACAGGCTCTCTTACGTTGGAGCTGGAGTGAACCATAACAGAAGATCCAAGACCTGCCTCGTTGGAGAAAACGCCTCTCTTCATTCCCCACTGAACAGCATAGGCAACACCGCTTCCTACAATTCCACCACCTACAGCTTTCATACCAAAAGCGCCTTTGATTATCGAAACAAAAACAGGACCGATCTTATCAGCGTTTAAAATAACGATCACCAGAGCGCCTACTACGTAAATGACTGCCATGAAAGGTACAAGTCTCTCAGTTACGGAAGCAATTCTCTTAAGTCCCCCGACAATAACCAGACCAGCCAGGATCATAAGAATGATACCTGTAGCAAGTGAAGGAACTCCGAATGCAGAATTCATATTTGCTGCGATGGAATTGATCTGGCTCATGTTACCTATACCAAAAGATGCTATTACGCAAAAGAGACTGAACATAACAGCCAGGGCCGCACCGATCTGGGCACATCCCTTTTTCTCTCCAAGGCCGTACTTAAGATAGTACATGGCACCGCCGCACCATTCATTTCTTTCATTGCGTCTTCTGTAAAAGATACCGAGAACATTTTCAGAAAAGTTAGTCATCATACCAAAGAAAGCGACAATCCACATCCAGAAAATCGCACCCGGGCCTCCGGAAAGGATTGCTGCTGCAACACCTGCAATGTTACCGGTTCCTATGGTAGCAGCCAGAGCTGTGCAAAGACTCTGGAACTGTGAGATCTGCATGTCGTCTTTGCCGGTATGAGCAGTGACATGCTTATCCTTGAAAATTCCGCCGACAGTATTCTTTACCCAATGTTTAAAGTGTGAGATCTGGAAAACCTTAGTGAGGATCGTCATTAAAATTCCGGTTCCCACCAGCAGGATCAGCATGGGAAGTCCCCATACAAATCCGTTGACTGCTCCGTTCACACGTTCTACGCCACTGATAAAATTACCCATAAAAAATCCCCTCCTTAGAGCTCTTAAAGAAAAAAGGCGTACGAATTGATTCGAAACGCCTTTGTTTTGTACTATTGTATACCATACTTTTATGATTTACAACTTCAATTTGTTAAATTAGAAAAGTTTTTATTTCTGCCTGAACCGAAGGAGACTTTTTTAAACTTTAAATCCTGTTTTAGAGCTGGATAGCAGTCTTAAGTGCTATCTGCATCATATCAGTAAATCCGGTCTGTCGCTCCTGCGCCGACAGATTCTGTTCTTTGAAGAGATGATCTGAAACCGTAAGGATCGTGAGGGCATTCTTGTGAGCCTCAGCAGCATTCATATAAAGAGCAGGAGTCTCCATCTCAACTCCCAGTGCTCCATATTTTCTGTAGAGTTCACTTTCATTGCACTTCTTGTAGAAAGCATCCGATGAAAGAACATCTCCCACATGGTACTTAACACCCATTTCCTTGGCAATAGCTACTGCCTTCTCAAGAATATTGTAGCTGGCTGTAGGAGCAAAAGTTCCGGGAAGTCCGAACTGGAATCCGTAGTTCGAATCAGTGTGGGCACCCATGGCAAAGATGATGTCCATTGCGTTGACATCGTCCTGAAGTCCTCCGGCACTTCCGACTCTTATGATGTTATCAACATCGTAGAAATTGAAAAGCTCATAGGTATAGATACCGATGGAAGGAATACCCATTCCATGTCCCATTACAGAGACATCTTTTCCCTCATATTTACCGGTAAATCCCAGCATTCCCCTGACCTCATTGACACATTTCACATCCGTCATGAAATTCTCAGCGATAAATTTAGCCCGTAGGGGATCACCTGACATGAGAACGGTCTTGGCAAAATCTCCTTTTTCGGCGCTGTTGTGTGGTGTTGCCATAGTTTGCTCCTTTCTCTTCTTAGATTTTTATTGTGATGCGGTAATATCCGCAAAATCCTGACAGATTTGTTATTCAGGATAGTTGATAAAGCCCTGCATCCATATATTTCCCTTGAACCTTCTGCCAACTGCAGGCTCTCCCAAGAGATCTCTCTCGTTGATACACACATCAAACTCAATCTCGTTGCACTCTATCCTCATGATAAAGACATTCTCATCCGTAAAGTGATTTGTTACTTTTCTGGATTCGATGATCTCTCCAAGAACTGAGTACTGGTCGCACTCAATACCATAGGGCATGAAGTACGTATCTACCAAAGAATAGATGTCCTGCTTTCTGATCTTCCTGGAAAGCGTGGTGTAGAGATCCATATCGTCAAGAGTAAGAGACTCAATGGCAGTTTCATCGCCCCGCCTTGCACTGTTGATCAGCTTGTTGCGATAGTTGAGCTTCTTCTTTGCTGCTTCCTTCTCCTCTTCTGTTTTGGCAATGGGCATAAGGATCTGTCCTTTGATTGACAGGGCTGAGAGACTGAGTGTTGTTCCCTTAATCGGAAACTTGCCCTCATTTTCATACTTGATGTACGGAATCATATTCTGAAGATAGAAAATGAGTGTCACTCCAAGCCTCGGTTCATTACAAACTCCGGCATATGAATAATTAGCTGCATGCCGGTCGACGTTTAAATCTTCTTCAGTACTTACTGCTGTGGGGATGAGATATGGATAATAATATTCGTAGATAAACTTATCCTCGTCATCAAACTCCCCACAGACCGCAATACCTATCCCGTCGGCATAATCTCTGGCAAACTCTGCCAGTATCACATTTTCATTGTTGGTGGCGTAGGCTCTTCTCTGGGCATTCTGAATTGAGCTTGTTATAAGAGCGGTCAGCTCCTTTCTGTCCTTTAATTGTGAAAAACCCACTGCCCGTAAAAATTTGTGCATCAGGATCCTTCCTGTTTATTTTTTGTATCTGTTATTATTTGTTTGGAACCAAAATCTCCTTGCCGCCCATGTATGGACGAAGTACTTCAGGTATCTTTACGCTGCCATCTGCCTGAAGGTTGTTCTCAAGGAATGCGATGAGCATTCTCGGAGGAGCAACAACTGTATTGTTGAGGGTATGAGCAAGATAGTTTCCGTCCTTGCCCTTGATCCTGATCTTAAGTCTGCGTGCCTGAGCATCGCCAAGATTTGAGCAGCTTCCAACCTCGAAGTATTTCTTCTGTCTCGGTGACCAGGCCTCAACATCACAGGACTTGCACTTAAGGTCTGCCAAGTCTCCTGAACAGCACTCCAGTGTTCTTACAGGAATATCAAGAGTTCTGAAAAGATCTACCGTGTTCTGCCACAGCTTGTCGTACCAGGTCTTGGAATCCTCAGGTTTACAGATAACAACCATCTCCTGCTTTTCAAACTGATGGATCCTGTAAACACCTCTCTCCTCTATACCGTGAGCGCCCTTCTCTTTTCTGAAGCAGGGTGAATAGCTGGTGAGTGAAAGTGGCATCTGATCTTCAGGGATGATCTGGTCAATGAACTTACCGATCATTGAGTGCTCGCTGGTGCCGATGAGGTAGAGGTCTTCACCCTCTATCTTGTACATCATAGCCTCCATCTCAGGGAAGCTCATAACACCTGCCACTACATTGCCATGGATCATGAAAGGAGGTACGCAGTAGGTGAAGCCTCTGTCAATCATAAAATCTCTTGCATAAGAAATAACTGCAGAGTGAAGTCTTGCGATATCGCCCATCAGATAGTAGAATCCATTTCCTGCAACTCTTCTTGCAGCATCAAGATCTATTCCGTTGAAGCTCTCCATTATATCTGTGTGATATGGGATCTCAAAATCAGGAACTACCGGATCACCGTATTTCTGGATCTCAACATTCTCAGAATCATCCTTACCGATGGGAACTGACTCATCGATGATCTGTGGAATGATCATCATCTTGTTTGTTACCTGCTCGTCCAGTTCCTTCTGCTTTGCTTCCAGCTCCTCAAGTCTCTTGGCCTCTTTTGCTACTTCATCCTTGAGTGCCATGGCCTCGTCCTTTTTACCCTGGGCCATAAGGGCGCCGATCTCCTTGGAAATCTTGTTTCTGTGGGAACGTATCTCATCAGCTTCCTGCTGATTGGATCTTCTCTCCTCATCCAGTTTGATGACTTCATCTACGAGAGGAAGCTTCTCATCCTGAAATTTCTTTTTAATATTCTCCCTTACTGCATCAGGGTTCTCCCTTAAAAACTTAATGTCGATCATTTTGATCTCCTCCAATATTATATTTTATAAAATTAAATTTTAAATATTACTTTCTTCTTACACTTTCAAGTGCTTCATCAAGTGCTTTCTTTTCTTCACCGCTAAGTTCCACATCAGCCATACCGGCGTTAACTGACTTGGCATATGAATAGTTCAGTCCATCAGTTCCATGAACAGAATTCAAAAGAAATCCGTTATCATTCTCATCTAAAAGACAGAGTGAAAAACTGAGCTTGCCGCCGCTCTGGTTAAATGCATCATATCTGTGAAGTGCAACCTTTTGGAAAGTATTGCTCAATCTTCTGTTGATGTCGATGATGTCTTTTCTGCTCTTTTCATTTTCACTTCTTATCATTCTGTTATCATGAAAGATGCCCATGATCTCTTCTTCAAGAGATTCTGCATTTTTACCCTTCATGAATTTGTAGTACTTCCTGTCCAGAGTTTTTAATTTCTTATTCTGTAAAATAACAAGTACCAGCAGCACTATGATCATCAGGAACAATACTATAAAAAGAATTGCCGGATCCAATGCCGAAAGTCCTATAGCGTTAAAAATATTACTGTTCATCTTCTCCCCCGGTATCTTTTATTCTCTGCAAATCCTCTCGATGATCTTCTCCAGATCATCATTATTGTAGAACTCGATCTGTATGACTCCAACGCCGTCTCCCTTTGATGTGACCTCCACCTTTGTACCCAGAGCCTGTTTACACTTCTCGGACACTTCTGCATATACTGCATCGATGCTGGAATTTGATTTTCCCGGGTTCTTTTTACCAGGTTTCTTGCCAAGATTCTTAACAAGTTTTTCTGTTTCTCTGACATTGAGATCATTGTCAACAACTTGCATAGCCATCTCTGCCTGTTGTTCCGGATCTGTAACTGCAAGAAGTGCTCTTGCATGTCCAGCTGTTAAAAGTTCCTGGATCACCATCTCCTGAACTTTATCGCTGAGCTTAAGAAGTCTCAATGAGTTTGTTACATAAACCCTGCTCTTTGATATCTTGTCCGCAACCTGATCCTGGGTATAAGAATATTGATCTATGAGATTCTTAAATGCAATTGCTTCTTCGATGGAGTTAAGGTCTTCACGTTGCAGGTTGTCGATTATGGACAACTCTGCTACCTGCTCATCAGTCAGATCTTTGATGACAACCGGAACCTCTTTCAGTCCCAGCTTCTTGGCTGCACGCCATCTTCTCTCACCGCCTACGATAAGATAACTGTCACCTCTCTTTGTAACAATGAGAGGTTCAAGAATTCCGTGCTGCTTTATTGAATCTGCCAGTTCAAGGATCTTATCCTCATCAAATGTCTTTCTCGGCTGATTCCTGTTTGGTTCAAGATCTGTTGTCTTTAATGTGACTTCGACTCCCTCAGCCTGAACCTGATTCTCACTTTTTTCAGATTTCTTAGAAGGAACCTTGGCCGGGATCATTGCATCAAGCCCCTTGCCCAATCCCCTCTTTGCATTTTTTGGTGCCATTATTTATATTCCTCCAAATACATTTAACTGCTATGGTATCAGTCAAATTTTCTTTTAATGATTTCCTGGGCCAGAAGTTTATATGCCTCTGCGCCGGCAGACTTCGGTTCGTACTTGTTGATAGGCATTCCATAACTGGGTGCTTCTGCAAGACGAATGTTTCTAGGAATGATTGTCTTATAAACATATTCATCCATATTTTCTTTTACATTCTCCACAACCTGTAGAGAGAGATTGGTCCTTGCGTCAAACATTGTGAATACGACGCCTTCCATCTCAAGATCTTCATTAAGCCTGTCTTTTACCAGATTAACTGTATGAACTAATTGGCTGAGTCCTTCCAGAGCATAGTACTCACACTGAATAGGAACAAGTACAGTATTAGCTGTTGTCATTGCATTAACAGTAAGCATACTGAGTGATGGTGGACAGTCTATAATGATAAAGTCATAGTTGTCCCTTACATCTTTTATTGCATTGCGAAGGATATACTCCTTGTCCTCAGCATCGATCAGTTCGATCTCAACAGCTGCAAGATTTACATTAGATGGAATGATGTCGACATTCTTAGCAACATCCTTAGTGATAGCTTCATCCGTCGTGATCTCACCAATGAGCAGTTCATATATTGTGTTCTCCAGCTCATTCTTATCCAGGCCCATACCACTGGTGGTATTACCCTGCGGATCAGTATCGATCACCAGGACTTTTTTACCCTTTTCACCAAGGGCTGCTGACAGATTGATGGATGTAGTGGTCTTACCCACGCCACCCTTTTGATTTGCGATAGCTATGATTCTTCCCATTTCTCCTCCAAATTTTCAAAACGCTATAATGATTGTACCACAAAAAGGCAGATATGAGTTGTAGGTTAATTAATACTTTTAATCTAACAATATATTGTAGTTTATAATTGTACCTCAAATTTCTACAATTATTCTCTATATATTAATGTTTCACGTGAAACAATACAAGATATTGGGTCTGTTAAAATATTATTAATCTAATTGTTGATTAGTAATATTGTTAGACAATAATGTTTCACGTGAAACAATTAAAATCAATAATACTAGTTCTTGTATATTATAGTGGCTGTTTAGATGGAACACCTGCTTTGCGGGGATACTTTGAAGAAGTCTTTTCTTTCTTTTCTATTATGCAAATAGTTCTGTTAATGTCAGAATCAGGTAAAAGAAATTCTTCAGCTGATTTAAGTTTTCCTCCAAGCAGATGTATTGCTCCTTTTGCTGCCTGTAATTCTTCGCTTGCTTTATCTCCTTTGTAGGCAATAAAGACTCCGCCAACTTTTACATAAGGAAGACAGTACTCTGACAGTGTAGACATATTAGCAACAGCTCTCGATACAACTATATCGAATGACTCCCTCAATGTGCCATTCCTGCTTTGACAGAAATCTTCTGCTCTTCCATGTAATGTCTTGATTGAACCATGTTCATTAAGATTTAGTTTATCTATTACTTCATTAAGGAAGTTCAATCGTTTATTCAAAGAATCTATCAAAGTAATGTTCAGACCAGGAAAAACAATCTTTAGTGGAACAGCAGGAAAGCCTGCTCCTGTACCTATGTCTGCCAATGAAAATTCTTTTTTACCAAAATTAAAATATTTAGCACCAGATATACTGTCAACAAAGTGAAGCTTACATACATCTTCAAAATCTGTAATTGCAGTAAGGTTCATAACCTTATTCCATTCCACTAACAGATTGAAGTACATATCAAACTGTTCAAGCTGATGATCTGTAAGTTCTATTCCAAATTTAGTCAGATCACTTAGCATTTTGTTATATTTACTTTTCAATGCTATTACCTCTTCCTATTGAGTCAAGATAAATAAGTAGTACAGAAACATCAGCAGGATTAACACCACCTATTCTTGAAGCCTGACCAATATTAGTCGGTCTGAATTTCTCAAGTTTCTGTCTTGCTTCTAATCTTAAGCTGCTGACATCGTCGTAGTTTATATCATCAGGTATAAGTCTCTTCTCAAGTTTCTTGAATTGTTCAACCTGTCTTTGTTGACGGTTTATATATCCTTCATATCTTATGGTAATCTCAACCTGTTCAATTACGTCTACGGGTAAAGGTTTCCTGTTCGGATCTATTTCTGAAATATTGCCATAGTTTAGTTCAGGTCGACATATCAGTTCTGCAAGAGATGTAGCAGTCTTAAGCGGTGTACTTCCCATCCTTTCCATGAACTCCTGTATTTTGGAATTTGCTCCTACAGTAGTCTTTTTAAGTCTTGCAACTTCTTCTTCAATAAGCTTTTCTTTAACGATTAGCTTATTGTTTCTTTCTTCGTCGATCAGTCCTATTTCATATCCCTTATGCCTGAGTCTTATATCAGCATTATCCTGTCTTAACAGTAATCTGTACTCTGCTCTTGATGTCATCATTCTGTAGGGTTCAAAGTTTTCTTTAGTTACAAGATCATCGACAAGAACACCAATGTATCCCTCTGACCTGTCGATGGATAAATACTCTTTTCCAAAAATCTGCATTGCAGCATTCACTCCGGCAAAGAGTCCCTGGGCCGCAGCTTCTTCATAACCACTGCTTCCGTTAAACTGTCCTGCAGAAAAAAGTCCTCTGATATCCTTTATCTCAAGAGTCGGATGAAGCTGACCCGGACACAGACAATCATATTCGATGGCATAAGCATTTTTTACAATTCTGCAATTCTCAAGTCCTGGTACTGTCCTGTACATTGCCAGCTGAACATCTTCAGGTAATGAAGATGACATTCCATCTATGTACATCTCACTCGTATATGTACCTTCAGGTTCTACGAAAACCTGATGTCTTTCATGGTCTGGAAACTTTACAACTTTATCTTCTATTGAAGGACAATATCTTGGTCCGACACCTTCTATGATGCCTGCATAGATTGGTGAACGATCAATGTTGTTGCGAATGATCTCATGTGTCTTCTCATTGGTATATGTCAACCAGCATGAAACCTGAGGCTTCTGAACATCTGCCGGATCTGTATCAAATGAAAACGGAATTACAGGAGTGTCACCAAATTGTTCTGACATTTTTGAATAGTCAATTGTATTACCATCCATTCTTGCAGGTGTTCCTGTCTTAAATCTTCTAAGTTCTATACCGGCTGCCAATAATGAATCAGAAAGATAATTTGATGGCAAAAGACCATTCGGTCCACTATAAGTAATTGCCTCTCCAGTCAGACATCTGCTCTTGAGATAAGTTCCGGTACATAATATTACAGCTTTGGCTTCATATATCATTCCGGAAAAAATCTTAACTCCCTTTATCCTCTTCTTATACCCCTTATGTAACAATGAAGAGTCTCTTGCATCTTCAAATAAAATCTCAGATACTTCGGCCTGTTTAATGAACAGGTTCTTTTGATTTTCAAGAACCTTGCGCATAGCCTTTGAGTATTCCATTTTGTCAGCCTGGCATCTAAGCGAATGAACAGCAGGCCCTTTTGAAGTGTTGAGCATCTTGGACTGAAGGAATGTCTTATCAATCACCTTACCCATTTCACCGCCAAGTGCATCTATCTCCCTGACAAGATGTCCCTTCGAAGAACCACCTATGTGAGGGTTGCATGGCATGAATGCAATATTGTCTGCACTCATTGTAAAGACAACAGTATTAAGACCAAGTCTTGCACAAGCCAGAGCTGCTTCGCATCCGGCATGACCTGCTCCTATAACTGCCACATCAATTATTTCTTTTAGACAAGTTTCACTCATAGATCATTTACCCATACAGAATTTTGAAAAAATCTCTTCAGCAAGATCATCACCTATTTCCTCACCGATGATCTCACCAAGTGATGTATATGCACCGGTCATATCAACAGTATAAAAATCTTCTGACAGATCCATATCTATACTTTGGATTACCTGTTTCAGACTGGAGGCTGCTTCAATCAAAAGTCTCTTGTGTCTTAAGTTAGTAATATATATTTCCTGCTTCGGTGCGATCTCTCCATTAAAGAAAAGATCACTTATAGCTTTTTTCAGATCATCAAGGCCTTCACCATTTAATAAGGAAGCTGTTACAATCGGTATGTTATCACAACGACCTTCTGAAAAATGAACAGGAAAGATATCACTTGTTATTTTAATATTTCCTTTAAGATCATTTTTATTAAGTATTATTATAGTATTCTTATCCTGACAAAGACTCATTATCTGCCTGTCTTCTTCATCAATGTCCTGGGTAGAATCAAGGATATAAAGACATAGGTCTGCTTCAGCAATCTTTTCTTTTGCCTTATCCACTCCAATTTTCTCTATCAGATCTTCTGTATCTCTTATTCCTGCAGTATCAATCAGGTTAAGAATAATATCATCAAGTCTTATCGTCTCTTCTATTACATCTCTTGTTGTACCTGCAATTTCAGTAACGATTGCTCTCTCATTTCCGGACAGAGCATTCAAAAGAGATGACTTACCTGCGTTAGGCTTACCTATGATAACAGTTCGTATTCCATCTTTTCTTATCTTACCTTCATCAGCGGATTCTACCAGACCATCAATTCTGGTGATCATTGATGTAATGATTTCCCTTAGTTTCTCAGGATAACCTGTAAGATCGTAGTTTTCAGGATCATCAATTGCAGATTCAATAAATGCCATCTGATATATTAACGATTCTCTCAAAGATTTTATCTCACGGTAGATATTACCCTGAAGCTGTGCCCTTGAACTTTCCAGGGCAAATCTGTTCTGGGCACCGATAACATCCATTACTGCTTCTGCTTTTGTCAGATCTATCCTTCCGTTTAAAAAAGCTCTCTTGGTAAACTCACCGGGTTCTGCCAATCTGCATCCGTTATCCAAAAGAAGACTCATGATCTCACTCATCACCAGCATACCGCCATGTGAATTTATTTCAATAACATCTTCTTTCGTATAACTATGTGGGGCTTTCATAAAAGATATCATTACTTCATCAATGATCTTTTCATTTTTTGGATCAACAATATAACCAAACTTTATGGTATTTGGTTCATGCTTCAAAAGATCATGAGTTTTTTTAGATGAAATATAAATCTTATCACAGATAGCCACAGCTTCATTGCCGCTTACTCTGATTATACCGATCCCGGCATCAGACATTGCAGTGGCAATTGCAGCTATGGTATCATCACGCAAACTGTTTAAAACTTTTCCCATTTTTTTACCTATGCAAAACCCCTCAAGACAAAGCTCGAGGGGTATATAGTTTAATTATTTCTTTAAGGTAACTACTACTCTTCTGAAGGGCTCATCACCTTCACTGTGAGTTGTAACGTATCTGTCATTCTGAAGAGCTGAGTGAATTATCCTTCTCTCATAAGGATTCATTGGCTCAAGTGCAACTGACTGTCTGGTCTTTCTTACCTTGAATGAAATGTTCTTGGCAAGATTCTCAAGAGTTGCCTTTCTTCTCTCGCGATAGTTCTCGGTGTCAACTTTTACATGAATGTAATCATCAGTATCTCTGTTGACTACCAGTGAGATAAGGTACTGAAGTGAATCCAGTGTCTGTCCTCTCTTACCGATCAGAACTCCCATCTCATCTCCTGAAAGCTCAACATCAAGGATGTTCTCCTGGGCGTTAAACCTTGTGTTGAGATTGACCTTCATATTCATTGCTCCAAAGACATCTGCAAGGAAATCGTTGGCCTTTCTAATGAGCTCTTCTTCATTTACAGGAGTTTTAGTCTTTTCTTCCTTTTTCTCAGGCTTCTTCTCCTCAGGTTTGATTTCCTTTTTTACCTCTGTCTTTTTTTCTTCCTTTACTGAGACCTTCTTTTCCTCTTTCTTTGGCTGCTCTGTTTTAACAGGTTCTTCTACCTTGACTTCTTCTTTTACTTCTTCTTTAATTCTGGCTTTGATAATTGCAGGCTTGGAAGCAATTCCCAAAAATCCTGTTGAACCATTTGAAATAATCTCATAATCAAGTCTGTCGCTTGTAACCATAAGAGCTTCACAGGCCTCTGTTATGGCATCATCCACATTCTTTGCGGAAAATTCTCTGTATTCCATTTCACCCTCCAAAACAATTACTTGTTATTCTTTTCATTAAAGTCTTTTACCATATTTGCCTTGGCTAAAAGAGAATCTTTTCGGATCTCTTTTCCCTGGTAAACTGCTGCAGCTGCCTTAAGTTTTTTATCCTTCTCTTCTTCAGATACTGAGCTTGACGAAGCTGCTGCAAGAGTGTTACTTCTGGTAGAAAGATTGGCATATCTGTTCATCTGTGGAGTAGACTTCATCTTCTCCATCTTCTCTTTATACTTGGCAGAGTTCTTTTCAATAACAGCATCGATGTCGATCTTGTCGATGTGTTTGTTGATAACAACCTGCTGGATTGATCTGACAACTGCACCGGCAATCCAGTAAATGCCCATACCTGCAGGAAGACTTAAACAGAAGAATGCAGACATAAGAGGCATCATCAGGTTCATTGTCTTCATTGACTGCTGCATCTGAGCTGTGGGATCATTAGGATCAACCTTATTATTATTTTCAGGCTGAGGCATAAGCTTAACATTGATCCACTGAGTAAGAGCTGCAAGGAAAGGAACTATAAGTCCTCCTATTAATAAAATGAAATGCCTGTCTGCAAAAGCAGTCTTGATCATGTACATAGGTGTATCACTTATGTTGAGACCAAGGAAATAGTTGTACTGGTTCAAAAGAGACAGTGTCTTGTCGATTGATCCCGTAAGACTTGGGAACTGCGTTGAAAGACTTGACCAGTCTGCTGATGAAGCCTTATTCAGAACATCAATAAATGTGTTCTGGACAGTTGTAGTATCACCTGCAACAAAGAGGTCGCTGGTGAACTGTTTCTTATACATTGCTGCACTTGAAAGAGTCTGCAGAAAATCTGAAGCTCCTGTCGTTGCCATCAGGTCATCAACTAATGGGAAGAAAGCTTCCTTAACCTTAGTAACGTATGCAGGCATTGAATAAATAACACGATAAAGAGCAAACAGGATAGGCATCTGAATAACAAGCTGAAGACAGCTACCTGTCTGGGAAACTCCGTACTTGGCATAGACCTCTTTGGTCTCCTGCTGCATAGCCATCATGGAGTCATTGTCCTTCTTACCCTTGTACTTGGCCTGGATAGCCTGGAGCTCAGGGCTCATCTTGGACTGAAGTTTTGAAAACTTCTGCTGCTTGTAAGTAAGCGGAAGAAGACACAGATAGATAACGATTGTAAAGATAATGATTGAAAGTCCGATGTTGGGGATACCTATGGCATTAAGAACATTGAAAATCCCGTTCATCAGATGACCAAGTAGCCATGCTACCGGTCCTACGATTTTACCCTCATACTGGGTAATATACAAAAGCTGCAAAATATACCTCCTCTATTATGGTACCGGATCATAACCTCCACTTGAAAACGGATTACATCTTAGTATCCTCCAAGCGGCCAACAATCCTCCCTTCAGGGCCCCATATTTTTCTATTGCCTCCAGTCCATACTGTGAACATGTCGGAATGTATGGACATTTTGTTCTCTTCATAGGAGAAATGTACTTTCTGTACAATTTGATCAAAAAGATTAATATCTCTTTCATCTAGTTACCGCCATTTTTCATTATGCGGGCCTTCCCTGCCAGGCTCAAAAGAGAATCTTCTATATTAAAGAAGCTTGCGTCTCTTGCACAGGCTCTGGCTACGACTACTATGTCCAAACCACTATTGAACATATCTTCATGTAGCCGGTAAGCTTCCCGGACCAGTCTTGCAAATCTGTGCCTTACAACACTGTTCCCTATTTTTTTGCTGCATGATATCCCTACTTTATTATGAGAAGAATCGTTTTTCCACACATAGACTACAATAAACTTATCGGCATAGCTTTTGCCATTCTCATAAACATTTCGGAATTCACTTGTCTTTTTCATTGAATCTGAAAAAAGCATTTTTCTTTTACCTAATAGTCAATGGTTGAGTCAATGGGGACGTTACAATTTGACTCATTTTTTTAAAAACGAGTCAAATTGTAACGTCCCCATTGACTCAAAAAGGCCACATAAAATGTGACCTTTTAAATCAAGCTGATAATCTCTTTCTGCCTTTTGCTCTTCTGGCAGCCAGTACTTTTCTGCCTCCCTTTGTAGCCATTCTTGCTCTGAAGCCGTGAACTCTGGCTCTCTGAAGCTTATGAGGCTGGAATGTCATCTTCATAATCTAAACACCTCCTTCTCTTACAGACTAACCTTTTACAGGTCCATTAAATGAGAAAATAATTCTCAAAATTATCGTGATTACATCCAGTGTGGAAAAAATCTTTATAATTATAATAAATAAAAATGGCTCAGTCAAGCCATTAATCAGGGTTCCAAAATTATCAAAAAAATATTTTCCTAGATATAGTGTGGACAAAAATTATCCACATCTAAATGTTGATTTTGTGGATAACCTGTTAATTAATATTTTATTATTTTACTTATCCACAATTGTGGATTTAAATGTGGATAAATCAGGTTATTAATTTGGGATAATTTTTCAGAAATGCCGTATTTAAGCCATTTATTGCGGTTGATACTTATAAGTGGATAATAACTCATTTATCCACAATGATTTTTTTTATCCAAAAATCCACAAAAATTGTAAAAAGTTATCCACATTTTATGAAAGTTTGATATTTAAATGCTTTTAATATAAAATAGTAAAAGTCTAATTTTATGCTTGTTGGGGAAAATATATGGAATCGTCTACAGAAATCACAGAAATACTCAAATTAAACTGGGAGTCTATCAAGGACAAAATCAAGAAAGAGTCAGGTATTACAAATATTTCCTATAATACCTGGATCAATCCTCTCAGTGTATACGGAATTGAAAACAATACAGTCAAGATCCTTATACCATCAGATAACTCTTTTGCTCTCACCTATATCGTTAAGCATTATCTTGACTTTTTCAAGGTGGCTATCTCGGAATGTCTTGACCAGATGGTAGACGTTTCTTTTATACTTAATACTGATACTATTAATAATGAAGAAACAGGTGAAAACAAAGTTTCTGAATCCGGAGAAAATGAGCTGGCATCTTCATTTGTATATGAACAGGCCAATCTCAATCCAAAATACAGATTCGATACTTTCGTGGTTGGCAGCAAGAATGAATTTGCTCAATCCGCTTCTCTTGCAGTTGCAGAGTCACCGGGTACAGCTTACAACCCTCTCTTCCTCTACGGAGGTCCCGGACTTGGCAAGACTCACCTTATGCATTCGATAGGTCACTTTATTATTGAACATAATCCACAGTCCAAGGTTTTATATGTTACTTCGGAACAGTTTACCAATGAAGTTATCGAATCTATCCGAAGCGGACGCGCAGAGAATATGTCCAAGCTCCGTGAGAAATACAGGACCGTCGATGTTCTGATGGTAGATGACGTGCAGTTTATCATAGGTAAGGAATCAACTCAGGAAGAGTTTTTCCACACCTTCAATGCACTGCACCAGGCCGGCAAACAGATAATCCTTTCATCAGATAAACCGCCAAAGGAAATGGAGACCCTGGAAGAAAGGCTCAGATCTAGATTCGAGATGGGTCTTATAGCAGACATCCAGTCTCCTGACTACGAGACAAGGGTTGCTATCCTTCGTAAAAATGCTGAGGACTACGGCCGTGTCATCGGTGATGATGTAATGGATTATGTGGCCAGCAATATCAAGTCCAACATCAGAGAGCTGGAGGGAGCCCTTACCAAGATCATCGCCCACGCCAGACTTTATAACGCTGAGATCACTCTGGATAATGCCAAGGACGCACTAAAGGATATCATCTCTCCTGATAAGTCCAAGGTAATAACTCCTCAGCTGATCATCGACACAGTATGTGAACAGTACGGTACCAAGAAGGAAGATATCGTATCAAAAAAGAGAAATGCTGAAATAGTCCTTCCAAGGCAGATCATAATGTACCTCTGCAGGGAATATACTGACGCTTCTTTGGAAGAAATCGGCAAACTCCTTGGCAAAAAGGATCACACAACAGTCATGAGCGGCATCAATAAGATCAAGTCGAACATGTCAATTGATGACGATTTAAACAAAAACATGGACATTATAGTCAAAAAACTAAATCCTTCTTTATAAAAAATAAATAATTTGTGGATAATCTTCTATAAATCCTGTTGATAAAAAGAGGATTGTATGTGGTTAAGGGTGGATAAGTTTTTCCACCCTTTTTTTACTGAAATTTGCCCTGTTAATAACTTTTTGTTTTTCAACAGCAAAAATTTTGTTTTCAACAGTCAAAAATTTGTAAAAAAGCCCCTGAAATAGTATAATAGAATAGGTTTTACACTTATCAACAGCTATTAATACTGTTTTTATTATTTATTAATAATTATTTTATAAAGTAACAGCTGAAGGGAGTATTTTTTCAAATGAAATTTGTCTGTTCAAAATCAAATCTCGTTAGTGGATTACAGATTGTTCAGAAGGCAGTTCCTTCCAAGACAACAATGTCTGTCCTTGAATGTATCTTCATAGATGCTACTGAAGGCATCATCAAGTTCATAGCCAATGACATGGAACTTGGTATCCAGACTATTGTCAGCGGAAATATCATTGAGAGAGGCTTTATCGCCATAGAAGCCAAGTTCTTCATCGACATTGTGAGGAAGCTTCCTGACAACGATGTAACCATAGAGACTGACCCTAACTGCAAAGTTACCATCAGCTGTGAAAAGTCCAAATTTAATCTCATTGGAAGAAAGGGTGATGATTTCACATTCCTTCCTACCATCGAGAAGATTGACGGAGTCAGCATGTCACAGTTCACCCTGAGGAATGTGATCCAGCAGACTATCTTCTCCATTGGCGAGAATGAATCCAATAAGATGATGGCCGGTGAGCTCTTCGAAGTTGACAACGATACAGTAAAGCTTGTATCTCTTGACGGCCACAGAATTTCTATCCGTAAAGTAAAGCTCTCTGAGAATTATAACTACAAGAAGGTTATAGTTCCCGGTAAAGCTTTAAATGAGATCAGTAAGATCCTGGGCGACAGCACCGAGAAAATGGTCAGCATTTACTTTACTGACAAGCATATACTTTTCGAATTTGACGACACAACTGTAGTATCAAGACTCATTGAGGGAGAATATTTCAGTATCGATCAGATGCTCTCCAGCGACTACGAGACCAAGATGACCATCAACAGGAAAGAGTTCCTCAGCTGTATCGACAGAGCAACTCTTCTCGTAAAAGAGGGAGATAAGAAGCCCGTCATCATCAGCATTACCGATGGCAAGATGGAGCTTAAGATCAATTCCACAATTGGAAGCATGGACGAAGAAATAGATATAGACAAGCAGGGCAAGGATCTTATGATTGGCTTCAATCCTAAGTTTCTTATAGATGCCTTAAGGGTAATAGAGGATGAGACGGTTGATATTTATCTCGTAAATCCCAAGGCTCCATGCTTTATAAGAGACAGGGAGTCAACATATATCTATCTGGTACTTCCTGTTAACTTCACAACAGTAGATTAAGGATTGCGGGTTTTTTCAATGGAAATTGTAAAATTACGGGATACAGATGATTTTATAAAACTGGGTCAGGCCCTTAAGAAGGCAGGACTTGAATCTTCAGGAGTTGATGCCAAGGCGGATATCCAGGAAGGGAATGTAAAGGTCAACGGAGAAGTGGAACTTCGAAGGGGACGCAAGCTCTATGATGGGGATATTTTTGAGTTTAACGGAGTACAGGTAAAGATAGAGAGATGATAATAAAGTCATTAGAGCTGGCGGATTTCAGAAACTATGAGAATCTGAAGATAGATTTTAGCAGTGGTACCAATATACTTTACGGTGATAATGCCCAGGGTAAGACCAATATCCTGGAGGCAATTTATGTTTCAGCTACCACTAAATCTCATAAGGGCAGCAAGGATAAAGAGATAATAAGGTTTGGACAGGAAGAGGCCCATATCAGGACCATCCTTGACAGGGACGGTGCTGAGTACAGAGTTGACATGCACCTTAGGAAGAGTAAGTCCAAAGGCATCGCCCTTGACGGACAGAAGATAAAAAGAGCTTCTGATCTCATCGGCAAGCTCAATCTGGTCTTCTTTTCTCCGGAAGATCTCGGCATCATCAAAAACGGCCCCTCTGAGAGGCGCAGGTTCATGGATATGGAGCTGTGCCAGCTGGATCAGATATATCTTAACAGTCTTTCAAGGTACAACAAACTTGTAATCGAAAGAAACAAGGTTCTAAAAGACCTGTTTGATCACCCTGAAACCAAAGTCCTTCTGGATGTTCAGGATAAACAGTTGTGTGAATACGGGTCTGTCATCATCAAGGCCAGAGAAAAATTCATCAAGGAGCTCAGCAGCATAATCAGTCCCATACATGAGAAGCTTACCGGAAAAAAGGAACTTCTCTCTGTTTATTATGAGCCAAATGTTGAAGTTGCAGATTTTGAGGACAAGATAAAGCTCTCGAGAAAAAAAGACATGTACGCCGGGCAGACCACGGTAGGACCCCACAAGGATGATTTCTCTTTTATCATAAAAAAACCTGATGATGAATCAGAGGGAATCGACATAAGAAAGTACGGGTCCCAGGGGCAGCAAAGAACAGCATCTCTTTCACTTAAGCTATCAGAGATAGAGATAGTAAAGAGATTTAAAAAAGACAATCCGGTACTTCTGCTGGACGATGTTTTATCAGAGCTTGACAGCAACAGGCAGAATTACCTTTTAAGTTCAATAGGTGATATCCAGACCATCATAACCTGTACGGGACTTGATGAGTTTGTAAATAACAGATTTGAAATAGATAAGCTGTTCAAGGTTACGGAAGGAACAGTGAGCAGCGAAAATTAAGGAGCACAAAATGGGGAACGAAGAAGTACAATATGGCGCCGACCAGATACAGATCCTTGAGGGACTTGAGGCAGTAAGAAAGAGACCCGGCATGTACATAGGTACAACTGCCAGCAGGGGACTTCATCATCTTGTGTATGAGATAGTGGACAACTCTGTGGATGAGGCACTGGCTGGTTTTTGCGATCACATAGAAGTGACCATCAATGAGGACAATACGATTGTTGTAAAGGATAACGGCAGAGGAATACCTGTTGATGTCAATCACAAATCAGGACTCACAGGCGTTGAAGTCGTATTTACAATTCTTCATGCCGGCGGCAAATTCGGCGGTGGAGGTTACAAGGTTTCCGGTGGTCTTCACGGCGTTGGTGCCTCTGTTGTCAATGCCCTCTCCGAGTGGCTTGAGGTACAGGTAACAAGGGAAGGCAAGGTTTACCAGCAGAGATATGAGAGAGGTAAAGTCTGCTATTCGCTGAAGGAGATAGGAGATGCTCCTTTGGATGCCACAGGTACCAGGGTTTATTTCAAACCTGATCCGGAGATTTTCAAGGAGACCACAGTATTTGAATATAATGTGCTCAAGCAAAGACTCAGGGAAATGGCATTTCTTACGAAGGGCCTTAGGATAACTTTAACTGACCTTCGTGTGCAAGAGGGAGAAGACCCGATAGTTCAGACCTTCCACTATGAAGGCGGAATAAAAGAGTTCGTCCAGTATCTCAACAAGAATAAGTCAGCTCTTTACAGCGATATCATGTATTTTGACGGAATTGAGAGCAATGTTCAGGTTGAGGTTTCTCTACAGCATAACGACTCATATACAGAGAGCATATATACCTTCGTAAATAACATAAATACTCCCGAGGGAGGAACGCATCTTGAAGGCTTTAAGGCAGCTCTGACCAAAACCTTTAATGAATACGCAAGATCAAACAAGATGCTCAAGGACAATGAAGAAAATCTCTCAGGAGAGGATATAAGAGAAGGTCTTACCGCAATCATCAGCGTCAAGATAGAAGATCCTCAGTTTGAGGGACAGACCAAGCAGAAACTTGGAAATTCGGAAGCAAGGGGAGCAGTAAACACTATTGTCAGCAGACAGCTGACTTATTACCTTGAACAGAATCCGTCCGTTGCCAAACAGATCCTCGACAAGGCCATCCTGGCACAGAGGGCAAGGGATGCTGCAAGAAAAGCCAGGGATCTCACAAGACGTAAATCGGCTCTTGACGGTCTTGGTCTTCCGGGTAAGCTTGCAGACTGTTCAGACAAGGATCCCAAGAACTGTGAGATATTCATAGTTGAGGGAGATTCCGCCGGCGGATCTGCCAAGACTGCAAGGAGCAGGGCAACTCAGGCAATACTTCCTCTTCGTGGAAAGATCCTTAATGTTGAAAAAGCCAGAGTTGACAGAATATATGGCAATGCCGAGATAAAGGCCATGATCACTGCCTTTGGAACAGGAATCCATGATGACTTTGACATAAGCAAATTAAGATATGACAAGATCATCATCATGACTGATGCCGACGTGGATGGTGCGCATATCGCAACACTTATGCTTACCTTCCTGTACAGATTCATGCCACAGCTCATTAAAGAAGGACATGTTTATCTGGCTCAGCCTCCTCTTTACAAACTTGAGAAGAACAAAAAGGTGTGGTATGCCTACAGCGACGAGGAACTCAACAAGATTCTGACTGATGTTGGCCGTGATCAGAACAATAAGATCCAGCGATACAAGGGACTTGGAGAAATGGATCCCGAACAGCTGTGGGAGACCACAATGGATCCCGAGAGAAGAGTACTCCTTAGGATAAACATTGATGAAGAATCAGAATCAGATGTAGATGTCACATTTACTACGCTGATGGGAGACAAAGTAGAACCCAGAAGGGAATTTATAGAAAAGAACGCCAAGTTCGTTAAGAATCTGGATATCTGATAAAAAATATAGGTAATACATATCCGGAAAAGAGGAACAGTTATGCCTGATAATAACAACAACAATAATCTGTCGGATGACGTATTTGACAAGACCACAACTGACAGGATAAAAGAGGTCGATCTTCAAAAGACAATGGAATCGGACTACATCGATTATGCCATGAGCGTAATCGCATCCAGGGCCCTTCCCGATGTAAGGGACGGACTCAAGCCGGTTCAGAGAAGGATCCTCTACTCCATGATAGAGCTCAACAACGGCCCCGATAAGCCGCACCGTAAGTGTGCCCGTATCGTCGGTGACACAATGGGTAAATATCACCCCCACGGTGACAGCTCCATCTATGGTTCATTGGTAAATATGGCTCAGCCCTGGTCCATGAGATACTGTCTGGTGGACGGACACGGAAACTTCGGTTCAGTGGACGGAGATGGCGCAGCTGCCATGCGATACACTGAGGCAAGACTCACCAAGATATCCATGGAGATGACAGCAGATATCAACAAGGATACAGTTGATTTTGCTCCCAACTTTGATGAGACAGAGAAAGAACCTGTAGTTCTCCCAAGCCGTTATCCTAACCTGCTGGTAAATGGAACCACCGGCATAGCCGTAGGTATGGCAACAAATATTCCTCCTCACAATCTGAGGGAGGTTGTCAAAGCTGTAGTTAAGATGATCGACAACCGCATCCTTGAAGACAGGGATACAGAGGTTGATGAGATACTTCAGATAGTAAAGGCTCCTGATTTTCCTACGGGAGGAATAATCCTTGGAACAAGAGGAGCAGAGGAAGCCTACAGAACAGGACGTGGCAAGGTAATAGTAAGGGCCGTAACAGATATAGAGCCCATGAACGGAGGCAAGAACCGCATCGTTGTAACAGAGCTTCCTTATCTTGTCAACAAGGCAAACATGATCGCCAAGATCGCAGATCTTGTTAAGCAAAAGAAACTGGAAGGCATAACAGCTCTCAGAGACGAATCCGACAGAGAAGGAATGAGAGTTGTCATCGAGCTGCGTGCTGATGTAAATCCCAACATCATGCTTAATAAGCTCTACAAGCACACTCAGATGCAGGATTCCTTCGGAATCATCATGCTGGCTCTTGTTAATAACCAGCCTAAGGTCATGAGCATCACAGAAATGCTTGGCCACTACATCAGGCACCAGGAAGAAGTCGTAACAAGGAGAACCAGATTCGACCTCAACAAAGCCGAGGAGAGGAACCACATCTTAGAAGGTCTGCTCATCGCCCTGGATAACATAGATGAAGTCATCAGGATCATAAGAGGCAGTGAAACTGTAGCAATTGCCAAGGAGCAGTTGATGGGCAGGTTCGGGTTATCCGATGTCCAGGCTCAGGCAATCGTTGATATGAGACTGAGGACCCTGACAGGCTTGGAGAGAGACAAGCTTGAGCAGGAACACGCTGAACTTCTTAAGAAGATTCAGGAATTGAAGGCAATCCTTGCAGATAAAAAGCTCCTCCTTGGAGTTATTAAGACTGAAATAACAGAGATAGCAGATAAATACGGCGATGACAGGAAATCACAGATAGGTCACGACGATTCTGACATAGACACAGAGGATCTGATACCTAATGTCAACACCGTGATAGCCATGACCAACCTGGGATATATAAAGAGAATGTCTATCGATAATTTCAAGTCCCAGAACCGCGGCGGCAAAGGAATCAAGGGTATCACCACAATTGAAAATGACTTTGTGGAAGATATCCTCATGACCACGACCCACAACTATGTAATGTTCTTTACAAATACGGGAAGGGTCTACAGACTAAAAGCTTATCAGATCCCAGAGGCCTCAAGAACCTCCCGCGGAATGGCCATTGTGAATCTTCTGCAGCTCTCACCCGGAGAGAAGATATCAGCCATGATCCCTGTCACAGGTTTTGAAGACGAGGAAAAGAGTCTTTTCATGGTAACCAAGAAAGGTACGGTTAAGAAGACTCCAATCACTGATTTCTCAAATGTAAGAAAGACAGGACTGGTTGCCATCAACCTTCGCGATGATGATGAGCTCATCGAAGTAAAGACCGTAAAGAAGGACTCAGAGATATTCCTTGTAACCAAAAACGGTATGTGCATCCACTTTGGTGAATCAGATGTCCGTTCCACCGGCAGGTCATCAATAGGTGTTCGCGGAATGATGCTGGATGACACCGATGAGATCGTGGGAATGCAGCTGGAGTCCCAGGGAGATTCCCTGCTTATTGTCTCAGAAAAAGGTTATGGAAAGAGGACCGACCTCTCAGAATTCCACAACCAGTTCAGGGGCGGAAAGGGCGTCAAGTGCTACAAGATAACCGATAAGACAGGAAGCGTTATCGGCGTCAAAGCAGTAAATGATGAGAACGAGATAATGATGATCACCAATGCGGGAATCATCATACAGCTTCGCATGTCGGAGATCTCTATCCATGGCAGGGTTACATCCGGAGTTAAGATGATAAATCTTGACAAGGGAGTAAGTGTTGCCAAGATCGCCAAGGTCAGGGAAAAGATATCTGACGGTGAAAAAGAAATAGATAATATCGATGATATTGAAACCATGGATGAAACAGAAGCTATCAGAGATGCTGAGCCTTCAGAAGACGAGGCTATAGAGGAATCGGAAATCATTGAAGATGAATCCATGGAAGATACAGAAAACCCGGATGAATCAGAGGAATAAGGCCTATGAACATCGGACTTTTGGTTACAGAGCTCGAGGACAGAACCGTTAAGAGAATATGCATCGGAGCCGGAGAGGCAGCCCGGGATAAGAATATCAGACTGATTATCATCCCGGGAGGCTTCCTTGCGGGGGATAAGACAGACACATCAGATGCATTTGGATATCAGAATAATGCACTGTTCGATTTCTGTCTCATATCAAAGATCGATGCGGTGATAATCGATATAGACAGGATCGGTTCAAGATCCACTATTCTCAAGAAGGAAGCTCTTTTAAAAAAGTTCGATGGCATTCCTGTTGTAACTCTGAGTGAGCAGGAGGGGTTTTCATACCTTACCGTTACCGGGGCAGAAGACAAAGCTCCGGATAAACTAGGCTATGAAGCTGTCTGCCATGCAGTAAATTATGTTAAGACCGGCAGGGTATCTTCTCCTGAAACGGCAGATGATTTCATGTCGGATCAGCGATGTCAGGAACGCGCACTGGATATTCTGGCCAAAATCAGCAGTAAATTCTTTTTACGAAAATATGAAGCTGGTGATGCGTTTAAAGGACTGACTGACATAGCAAAAGAATATGGTATTGATAACTGTGGCGTACTTCTCTATGACAAAGCGGTCATGAATACAAGGAAGTATCCCTGGACTGTCCCCGAGATGATAACCTCAATGAGCATTATCATAAACGGCAAAGATGTCATGGCGGAAAATGAGAGCAGAGCTATTGCCACAAAGGACTTGTTCAGTATCTTTGAAAAGAGCAGTTCCAATGCTTTTGTTCTTGAAAACCTGTATATCAGTGATATCCAGCTTGGTATAATTTTTTCAGAACTTGTACCCGTTATGCTGACAGATCACTTTTTTGAGAGCCTTAGGAGTATTATTACCGGCATCTCAAGGGTCACAATACTGGAGAACGAACTGAAAAAGACAGGTGAAGAGCTTGTGGAAGTACAGGAACTTCTTGCAAGAGATGACTCAGTCCTTGACCATATCGGAGATCAGGACTATCTGACAGGTCTTCTCAACAGACGGGGATTCTTTGCCAAGGCTTATGACCTTCTGAAGGATAATTTTACTCCCGGAAGATATGCGATAGTCGCTTACATACATATGGAATCCTTGAAGAGGATCAATGAGATCTTCGGTCATGATGAAGGTGACAGGGCTGTAAAGAGAGTGGCTGAGATTCTGGATCAGGTATTCGGAGACAGTATCTACGGAAGAATAAGAGGAGATGAATTTGCTGTCATAAGCATAACCGATGACGACGGAGCTGCCGAGAACCTCCGTGATGAGATGTCTGATCAGAACAACAGGCTTCTTGCCGAGACCGGAAGATATATCAACCGTCTGCAGTACTCAATATGCGAGTTTGGCTACGATAAAAACCTCTCACTTCGTGAAATGTTAAAGGAAACCGATGAAAATCTGCAAAGGCTGAAGGGAAGAAATTCATAATATGGGTAAAAAACTTGTTTCATGGAATGTCAACGGCCTAAGGGCCTGTGTCTCCAAGGGCTGTTTTGATGAATTTATGCAAAAGGAAGACCCCGATGTGATCTGCCTTCAGGAGACCAAGCTCTCAGAGGGACAGATAGATCTTGATCTTCCGGACTACGAACAATACTGGAACTACGCAGAAAAGAAGGGATATTCAGGAACTGCCATTTTTACTAAAGAGAGTCCCTTATCTGTTTCCTATGGACTTGGAATTGAAGAACATGATCATGAGGGAAGGGTCATAACTGCTGAGTATGAAAAATACTATCTTGTGACAGTCTATGTTCCCAACGCCAAGGACGATCTCTCAAGGCTTGAGTACCGCCAGAGATGGGAGGATGATTTCCTTAAGTTCATAAAAGAGCTTGAGAAGAAGAAACCTGTAATTTATTGCGGTGACCTGAATGTTGCCCACAAGGAAATCGACCTTAAGAACCCCAAGCCGAACAGAGGACATGCAGGCTTTACCGATGAGGAGAGAGCCAAATTTGACAATGTTGTATCTTCAGGCCTCGTTGATACCTTCAGGCATTTTTATCCCGACCTTGAAGGAGCCTACTCCTGGTGGTCCTACAGATTTAAGGCCAGAGAGAAGAACGCAGGCTGGCGTATAGATTACTTTGTAGTCTCAGAATCTCTGCTACCGGAGCTTGAAGATGCCAAGATTTATGCAGATGCTTTGGGATCAGATCACTGTCCGGTTGGATTATTATTAAAGTAAATTGCTAAATTGTGAATCATCCGTCAGGTGACAATTAGAATTGTGCAGTTCTCGGATGAGGCGATGATTTTCAAAACGAAAGAAGCTGCAAATGCCGATTGCTCTGAGCAACGTCGAAATGAGGCATTTGCAGCTTCTTGAGTTTTAGAAAATCACAACGAGTACGACAACAAGCAATTCTAATTGTCACCTGACGAATGAATAATAATCCTTAGTCTGTATATTTGTCTATGAAAGCGTCCACTTTGCTCCAGTAGCTGACGGGGTCGCGGACAACTCCTTCGATGTGTTTGGCGCCAAGTATCATTAGATATTGCCTTGGACATTTGGCGGCTTCGTAGAGACGGGAGCACATGTGAGGATCTATGAATGTGTCATCGTCGCCGTGGATAAATAGCGTAGGTGTCACGGAGCGGGATACTGCGCTTAGGCAGTTAACGTCATTGATGTCAAAGCCTGACTTTATACCGATGATGATACGGGAGAGGATAAGAGCCAGAGGAATCGGAAGGAAAGATCCCTTAAAGCTTCTGTAGGTGGCGGCAAACTGTTCACGAAGAGTTGTGTAGGAGCTGTCCGCAATGGCACATTTTACATTTTCCGGTAGGTATTCACCGGTGGTCATCAGGGTTGTGGCAGCGCCCATTGACATTCCGTGGATAATGATGGAGGCTTCAGGATCTCTTTTCACAAGAAAACGGATCCACTCTATCATATCAAGCCTGTCGTGATAGCCGTAGCCTATGTAACTTCCGCCGCTGCCGCTAAATCCTCTGAGGTCAGGAAGAAGACAGTTTATGCCCTTTTCGAGATAGTGCTTTGCATAGATCCCGTTGGATTCATGATTATCCCATATGCCGTGGATTATAAGCGCATATTTGTGCGACTCTTCCTTTGCAGAAATAAAGCTGGCATGAAGAGGTATGTCATCTATGGCATCTATGTATATGTCTTCACGGTCCGGGTGATTTCTGACGAACATTCTTCCGTCTGTGATACTCTGGTCAAAGTCTCCTTTTTCATCGTCGTGCTGATGAGGTACCGATGATATCTTGTATATGTAATTGCTGCAGGCATAAAGACCGCCCAATATAGCAGTTATACCGGATAATACTGCAAAAGTTTTCTTTTTAGACATGTAGGCTATCTCCTTTTCTCAAAGATGATCACAGAGATATAGATCAACGGACTGTGTTAGTTATTCTGAATAATTACATCTTAACATTTTTTACTATTCTGAACAATTTATGTTATACTCTTCGTGAAATGGAGAATGATAATGGGTTTTAATTCCTTTAATTTTATAGTTATATTCCTGCCACTGCTGTTGTGCGGATGGCGTTTTTTAAACAGAACAGGAAAATATTTTCTGGCAGATGCTTTTCTTGTTCTCATGTCCCTGTATTACTACTACACCTTCGGTATTTCCTTTCTTGTGATACTTTTATGCAGTGTCGCAGTAAATTACGCTCTGAGCTGGCTGATGGAAAGGTTTAGTCTAAAGTCAGGCATCCTGAAGGTTGTGGGAGTTCTTTTCAATTTAAGTCTTCTGTTTTATTTCAAGTATCTGGAATTTTTCATTGATAACCTCAATGCCGTGACCGGAGCAGCCATTACGGCAAAAGAGATACTGATGCCTATAGGTATCAGCTTTTTTACCTTTGGTCAGATATCATTTATCGTAGACAGGGCAAACAAAGAGGCACCTCACTATCCTTTCCTTCAGTATGTCATGTATACTGCATACTTCCCCAAGCTTATCCAGGGTCCCATAGCCTTCCATAAGGAGATGATCGATCAGTTTAAGGACGAAAGCTTAAGGAGATTTGACTCAGATCTTTTTGCCAGGGGACTTATGTCTTTTACCATTGGCCTTGGTAAGAAAGTGCTGCTGGCCGATAAGCTGGCGCTTTCTGTAAACTACGGATTTCACTACACATATTACATGGATACCATAACCGGGATCCTTGTGCTGCTGGCTTACACTTTCCAGATCTACCTTGATTTTTCAGGCTACTGTGACATGGCAAACGGTGTCAGCATGATGCTGGGATATAAGCTTCCCGTGAACTTCAATTCACCCTACAAGGCTTCATCCTGCAAGCAGCTCTGGCAGAGATGGCACATGACTTTATCAAGATTTTTTATCAAATATGTGTATATCCCTCTGGGAGGCAGCCGCAGGGGCAAAGTAAGGACCATAATAAATGTCCTCATAGTCTTCATACTCAGCGGCCTGTGGCATGGCGCCGGCTGGACTTATATATGCTGGGGCCTTATGCAGGGACTTCTTGTTGTGTGGGACGATCTTGGGATTGTAGGAGTTAAGGACCCTGAGGATGAAAAGAGCACAAGACCCAGAAGGTATCTCTTAAGGGAGAAGCCTTTTTTGATGATACCAAGGGCTCTGGGCAATGCCCTGACATTTCTTATGTTTGTGATTTCCCTGGTCTTCTTCAGGTCACAGGATATGACATATGCCATTCAGATGTTTAAGCAGTTTTTCTTTTTTACTTATCCGGGATTTTTGTACAGAACGGCGTCTCAGCTTGATATTGCCGAGATCTACATCCCCAAGCAGGCCATGACTGTGCTGGGCATTCCAAATGGCGAGAATATCGTATATGTTGCGACTTTTCTTCTGCTTATTCTTATCAGCGGATTTATCATGACCAGGAAGAACACGCAGGAGATCGTGGAAAAGACGAAATTTGGCACCGCTACAGCGCTGGGACTTGCTCTGGTATTTGTGTGGTCCTTCATATCGCTCTCAAATGTCAGCACATTTATATATTTCCAGTATTGATTCAGAAAGATTTATATCCAATTACTGATATTCACTGACAGACAATGTCAGATGGAATATCGGTATAAGAGCAAAGTATGAGCAAAAACAATAATTCCGTAAATTTCATAAAGAGGCTGTTTGTTTTCATTCTGGTACTTCTATTCATGATAGGAGCAGTTGTCTTTGTTTTTGATCCTTTTTATCATTACCATAAACCCTGGTTTGGTATGAAGGCTGTCCTAAACGACAAGGAATATCAGTGTGTCGGAACGCTTAGGAACTTCGACTATGATGCGCTTATAGTCGGGTCTTCGGTTATGGAGAACAATGACAATTCCTGGTTCTCTGATGCCTATGATATAAGTGCCATAAAGGCCATAAGATCCTATGGCGCAACAGCGGATCTTTGTTACCTTCTGGATGTGGCCTATGAGACCCATGACCTGAAGTATGTCTTTTACAATATTGACCCGTCATCTGTCTACGGTCAGACGGAAACTACTTTTGAGTCCACCGGATGCCCGATGTATCTCTATGATAAGAATCCCTTTAATGATATTTATTATCTTTTTAACAGGGATGTACTATTTGAGAAGATACCTTACGAGGTCGCAAGTTCATTTGTCGGCGATTACGATGAGAACCTGTCCTACAACTGGGCCAAGTGGAAGACCTTCGGAAGCGATATGGCTCTGGGACTGTATTTAAGGACACATCAGATAAAAGAGATGCTTCCCGAAAAGACCTACGAAGAGAAGGCAAAGGGGAATATAGAGCTCCTTGAAGCCCAGGTAAAAGCTCATCCCGAGACACAGTTTATTTTCTTCTATCCGCCGTATTCAATGCTCTGGTGGGACCTTACCTACAGGGAAGGAGAGACGGACGCTGTCATCTACTGCGAAAAAGAGATGACGAAAGCTCTTTTGCAATATGACAATGTCAGGATCTTCTGTTTCCAGAGTGAAGAGGAAGTGACTACAGATCTTGAGAACTACATGGACAGCATACATTTCTCGCCTGAGATAAACAAACTGATGCTGGATCATATCCTGGCAGGAGAATATGAGGTGACTCTGGATAACTATCAGGAGGTGTTTGATGGAGTCAGGGAGTTTTCTGACAAGGTACAGAATACATACATTCCTTACTATGAGCAGAATGATCTTTTGAACTACGAGGAACAGGGCAGTGGGGAATGAAGTCAGTAAATACTTGATTAGAGAAAATATCTTTGCTACACTTTTATGGAACTGTGGCAGAGTTATTTAATAAAACAATTTTTAAGATAAGTTTACTGCGGTTATGATTGCGAAATGGAGGATGAAAAAGATGGTTAATTGGAATAATCTCGATACTCTTAAGTCATTCGAAGAGTTGAAGGCAACAGGAAAGGTTGATCTCGTGGAAGTAATGAGCGGAGAGAGCGGAGCAGACAGGGTAAAGAAATATTCTGTTCCCATGGCCTGCGGTCTTTCATACAACTATGCTGCCAAGGAAGTTGATGACAGCATTCTTGATGCACTCGGAAAATTTGCCGATGAGGCACAGCTTATCGAGAAATACGAGGCTCTTTACAACGGCGAAGTGATCAATACCGGTGAGAAGCGTCTTGTTCTTCACCAGCTCACAAGAGGACAGCTGGGAAATAGGGTTGAGGCCGACGGCGTTGATAAGAGAGAATTTTACGTAAATGAGCAGAACAGGATTGCTGCATTCGCAAAGAAGGTTCATGACGGCGAGATAACAAACGCCAAGGGAGAGAAGTTCACAACAGTTGTTCAGATCGGTATCGGCGGATCAGACTTAGGACCAAGGGCTATGTACCTTGCACTTGAGAACTGGGCAAAGAGAACCGGTAACTTCAAGATGGAAGCCAAGTTTATCAGTAATGTAGACCCTGATGATGCATCAGCTGTACTTGCAGGAACAGATGTTGAGCACTCCATCTTTATCCTTGTATCCAAATCAGGAACAACCCTTGAGACTCTGACAAACGAGTCATTCGTTACAGATGCACTGAAGAAGGCAGGTCTTGATGCTTCAAAGCACATGATCGCCGTTACTTCACAGACATCACCTCTTGCTAAGAGCGACAGCTATCTCGAGGCATTTTTCATGGATGACTACATCGGAGGACGCTACTCATCCACATCAGGCGTGGGCGGAGCAGTTCTTTCACTGGCATTCGGACCTGAGGTATTTGCTCAGTTCTTAGATGGTGCTGCAAAGGAAGATGCCCTTGCCAAGGAAAAAGACCTTCTCAAGAACCCTGCAATGCTTGATGCCCTGATCGGTGTATATGAGAGAAATGTTCTTGGCTATGACAGCACAGCAGTGCTTCCTTATTCACAGGCCCTTAGCCGCTTCCCTGCTCACCTTCAGCAGCTGGATATGGAGTCAAACGGCAAGAGCGTAAACCGCTTCGGCGAGCCTATAGATTATGTGACCGGACCTATCATCTTCGGTGAGCCCGGAACCAATGGACAGCATTCATTCTATCAGCTGCTCCACCAGGGAACTGATATCATTCCTCTTCAGTTCATTGGATTTAAGAACAGCCAGATCCGCAATGACGTAGATATCCAGGGCAGCACCAGCCAGCAGAAGCTCTGCGCCAACGTTGCAGCCCAGATCGTGGCCTTTGCCTGCGGCAAAAAGGATGACAATCTCAACAAGAACTTCAAGGGCGGACGTCCTTCCAGCATCATCATAGGTGATGAACTTGATCCCGCAGCTCTCGGTGCCCTGCTTTCACACTTCGAGAACAAGGTTATGTTCCAGGGCTTTGCATGGAACATCAACAGCTTCGACCAGGAAGGCGTACAGCTTGGTAAAGTCCTGGCCAAGAAAGTTCTTGCACACGAAACCGACGGAGCACTTGCTGAGTACTCAAAATTGTTGAATATATGATGACTTCATAGATTAATGAGCAGATGCCGGCATAACAGTCAAAGATACCTGTTGCCGAACCCGCCAAGATTTTCTAAATTCAAAAACAAAGGAAGCCCTTATTCCGGCGCCAACCGGGACAATCGGGCTTCCTCTTTATTTCTGTGATAAAAACCACCGCTGAATCCATGAAAAACAGGTTTCAGGGGTAATCCCAAAACTGTCTTACCCCTAAAATCAGTCTTTCGTATAAATATAGGTAAATAGTATACTAAAATGAACCCCAGAGGGTGGACACGACGAAAACCTATTTAGGCTGTATTTTAAAAATGAATCAATATCGTGGACACCGGTTAAGAGGTATTTCTTTTTGGAAAGCTTCTGCATTTCCTGAGTGCGGACACATAATAGGA
>JAEEGL014602531.1_pt1 | contig 40630 bp, 41 predicted proteins | sample 9134231 | NCBI WGS metagenome assembly JAEEGL01 (sample SAMN16246548, study PRJNA631951) | gut metagenome | biome: gut microbiome; feature: rumen; material: fiber-attached | host: Bos | place: Iran: Karaj | collected 2018-10
AGCTATACCAGACTGCAAAATATGACATCGACCAGATACTTGGAATCACACCTACACCTGAGAAGAAAAGAACTCAGGAACATTCCCGTTAATCTTTCGGGCATTATCATGACTTAGGCATGGTGATGCCCATCTTTTTTTATTTCTATCGTCATTGTCTTGGCGAAATTCTTTTAGCTCCTGCAGGGAGCGTAGTCGGATTTTAATCCGATATTAAGGGGATTGGGGATGTGCCACAACAAGGGAGCTAACCGTGTATATCGGTTGGCACCACTTGCCACAACAGCGAAGAATAGCAGAAATAAGCCCTTTGCAACGAGAAACTGTCATGCGAAATAATATTAATCACAATAATGTTATAAATGCGTGTATAATTGATATATGGTGAAAAAAGGTGGGGCTAAGTTTGTAAAACTATTTTTAATAAAATGTTTTTAAACAAATCTTTCTAGCGTTCTGCTAAGGTGAATCCCACAAAAATAAAAATGAATAATAGGACAAAGCTATGTGTGGAAACAATATAAGTGATATACGTAAGCAGCCACGTTTCAATGGGATATTTGAAAATGGTAGTGGTTTTGAGAGAAGAATATATCTTAACACTCATATGAATGCGGATGACTTGCTGCTTGCTCAGCAGGCAATTCAAAATGTTGATGACATATCATACGTCACAAAATTAGAGGAAAGATTATCAACATATGTAGACGGGGCATATGTCATAGCTACAAACAGTGGAATTAGCGCTATGCATATGGCTATTAAACTTGCTGCCAAGAAAGCATATGGAACGGATGATCTTTCTGGTAAGAGAGTATTCTGCTGTGATCTTGGACCTGTAGAACAGGCAATGCCCATTCTTTATGAGAATGGAATCCCGACATTCATAGACATAACAGATATTGATTACAATATGGATCCTGAAAGTTTGGAAACAGCTTTTGGCATTTATCCTGATACTAAGATAGTTATAATGAATCATCTGTACGGATTTCCAGGGCAGATACTTGCAGTTAAGAGGATCTGTGAAGAACATGGAGCAATTCTTATTGAGAACGCTTCAGAAGCTTTCGGTGCGAAAATCGATGGAAAGCCTGCAGGTACCATTGGAGAGATCGCTGTATTTGATTTTGGTGATGACAAGATTGTTGCCGGAGAAAAAGGCGGAGCCCTGGTAACGAGAGATGAAAATGATTCTGTTCAGGTCAGAAAATGGGTGACACTGTCACGGAATAATCTTCCATGGAATCATACTGAAACAATTGGATATGATTATCAGATGAGCGAAATATCTGCAGCAATTATTCTTGGCCAGCTCAATTATCTGGGAGAGATTCTTGATAGGAAGAAACAGATATATGACATTTATCAGGAGCATCTTAATGATGAATTGTTATATCTGATTGGCTCTGATGAAAATGCTGAGCCCAATTATTGGCATTCGACAGTTTTTATTGATAGTCAAATAGAAGCTGATGAGAAATATACAGAGGATGGATATTCTTATGAGGATATTCATGGCACAACATCTCCTATGGAAGTAGTTGATTCTCTTGAGGCGTTTGGTGCAGATGCTGCACCGGTATATATGCCTTTAAGTTTACAACCAGCATTTTCTGGCAGCAAACTTATAGGTGCTGACGGCATAATTGAAGTTCCTAAAGCATACGCTGATGACGACCGAATGTTCAGAGATGAATGCAGCGGTGACGCATTCAAGAGATGTGTATGTTTGCCTGCAGATCCGTCAATGACGAAAGAGGAACAGCTTAAGGTAATTGAAATAGTACACGCATGTTTTAATAAGCAAAATATAGACCTTGGTGCATTTGATGCTTTTGAATAAAAAACAAGTTGTTTCATATAATATTTGAGAGGTGAGATAAGTGTACGATAACATTTTGAAACTGGTAGGAAGAACACAGCCATTATTTGAAAAGGACATAGCAGACAGAGAAAAGGAACTGACTGATATTATAGAAAACTCTAGATTTCTTGTTATTGGAGGAGCAGGGACTATAGGTTCAGCTATCTGCAGAGAACTATTTAAAAGAAATCCTAAGGTTCTGCATGTAGTTGATATCAGTGAAAACAACATGGTAGAACTTGTGCGAGATATTCGTTCATCTGTGGGATATGGTAAAGGAGAGTTTGCTACCTTTGCCATAGACTGTGGTAGTGATATCTTTAAGGCATTTATAGAAAGTCAGAGAAAACGTATTGGTGGCTACGACTACATATTCAATACTTCTGCGCTAAAGCATGTAAGGTCTGAAAAGGATCCATATACTTTAATGCGTATGATAGATACCAATATCTTCAACACAGATATTACCATGCAGATGGCACAGGAAATGGGAGCAAAGAAGTACTTTTGTGTTTCAACTGATAAAGCTGCCAATCCTGTAAACATGATGGGTGCGTCAAAGCGGATCATGGAGATGTTCCTTAATCGTAGAAGCGAAACCATGCCTGTATCAACGGCAAGATTTGCAAATGTGGCATTTTCAGATGGCAGTCTCCTTTATGGCTTTAACAGAAGAATAGAAAAGAATCAGCCGATATCAGCCCCTTGTGATGTAAGAAGATATTTTGTTACACCTAAAGAATCCGGTGAACTATGTTTGCTTTCATGCCTGACTGGCGATAACAGAGACATATACTTTCCTAAGCTTGATGAAGAACTTAACCTGGTTACTTTCAGCAGTATAGCTGAGCTGTACTTGAAAGACCTTGGCTATGAGCCTGTTAAATGTGCTACAGAGCAGGAAGCAAGAGAAAGCGTAGTCAAATTAAAGGCTCAGCATAAATATCCTGTGTATTTCTTTAACAGCGATACTACGGGAGAGAAGGATTTTGAGGAGTTTTACACCGATAAAGAAATACTTGTGATGGACAGATTTGAATCAATTGGAGTCATAAAAAATGAGCTCAATTATGATTCTGTAAAACTTGATATGTTCACTAAATCAATTGAAGATATGAGGAAAGCAGGCACCTGGGAGAGAGGGCAGCTAATCGATCTGTTTAATGAAATGATTCCGGAGTTCAATCACAAGGAGACAGGAAAATTCCTGGATAGTCGGATGTAAAAGGGGGGGTATGCTCTATGCCCACAAATGAAACGGGTAAGTTAATACAGGAGTTGCGTATAAAGGCAGGCTTTTCACAGAAGACACTTGCTGCAGCGTTGCATATAACAGACAAAGCAATATCAAAATGGGAAAGAGGAATCAGCCTTCCGGAAGTGTCATTACTTCCAAAGCTCTCCTTGCTTCTTGATACAGACATGGAACTTCTTATAGCTAATTCCATGGAACTAGAGGAATGGGTTGGACTAATTGATATCCATGGGACTGACTTCTCGCAAATTGTATATGATAAACCACTGGTTTACTATTTGCTGTGCCATTACATTCTTGTAGGTATCAAAAAAATATATATTTTGACAGATGAAAGAAATGAAAGGTATTTGAAATCGGATCTTATGCAGTCTTTTGGACTGGAATTTATCTTTGATACTCCAAAAGACAAGAATATGATGATAATGGATCATCCCTGGTTTTTATTTGGATCCAACCTCACAAAGCAATTTCAAGGAGCGATGCTTTCTCATAGAATGGTAAAGCTTGTGCCGCATAATCAGGAAGCGGTTTTTTATTTTGCTACGAATAGAGACTGTGGACTCTATTTCAGGGATAAGAAGAAATTCAGAAAAGCCGTGAGCGAGAAACCGCTTGGCCGAGGGATGGTGTGCCTTGATATGGATGATTATGACAAGGTGCTTGATGTTGCTGGATTCATCAGAACATATCAGAGGAATTCTGGGCTGCTAATTGGGGACATTGAGGAAATGGCGTACAAAAAAGGCTTTATCAGTAAGGAAACATTGTTGTTACTTGCTGAAAGCGTTCCATATGGTGACTTGCTTAGAAATGTTGTGGGTAAACCAACGGTCGGTTGATATGACGAAAACACCACTGTAATATTAATCAGATAGTGGCTGAAAGTTTTTTATCAAGATGAAGAAAGGTAAAATCAATGACCAGATTTTTTGATATGTTTTTTTCTTTAATTGCAATAATAATCCTTCTGCCATTCATGATACCTGTAATGATAGGACTAAAGCTCACTGGCGAGCATGACATCTTTTATAAACAGAAGAGAGTGGGAAAAGATGGCAACGAATTTAATCTGCTAAAATTTGCAACTATGCTTAGAAATAGTCCAAATCTCCCAGGGGGATTGTTTACGGCAGAAAATGACCCAAGGATGCTTCCAATGGGTAAGTTCCTTAGAAAAACGAAGATTAATGAGCTTCCGCAACTCATAAATATACTTAAAGGAGATATGAGTGTCATAGGCTATAGACCTCAGGTTCGTAAACAATATGAGTTTTTTCCAAAAGCTGATCAGGAAGTGATGAAGACAGATGTGCCAGGGCTCAGCGGACTAGGAGCTGTGGTTTTCAGAGATGAAGAGGAAATACTTAGAAAGGTTGATAATCACGAAGAGTTTTATGAAAAGGTTATCAGCCCATATAAGAGTAAACTTGAATGTTGGTATATAAAGAACAAGAGCCTTAAGAATTATTTTGTGCTAATCTGGCTCACAATTAAGGCAGTAATAAAACCAGGTGATAATAGTTGGAAAAAATTGAATGATCTTCCGGAAATGCCTGAAGAGCTGAAAACATATTTATAATTTTTAAACAATGTTGAGTATTTGCTATAGGAGGAACCATAACAGTGTTTGATAGAAAATACAACGATGATAACCATATCAAGTTTAGCTGGCCAGATTTGACAGATGAAGAGATTAATGAAGTTGTTGATACTCTTAAGTCAGGCTGGATCACAACAGGTCCTAAGACTAAACAGTTTGAGAGGAAGATTGCTGAATTTAGTGGCACTTCAAAGGCTGTTTGTCTAAATTCTGCTACGGCTGCTGAGGAATTGAATCTAAGGGTGCTTGGTATTGGTGAAGGTGATGAAGTTATTGTACCGGCGCTTACATATACAGCAACTGTAAGTGCTGTTATTCATTGCGGGGCCAAGCCTGTGATGGTGGATGTAAAGAAGAATGATGTCACCGGCGTTCCTGAAATGGATTATGATAAGGTGGATGCCGCAATCAATAATCATACTAAGGCAATTGTCCCGGTTGACCTCTATGGTATTCCATGTGATTATGAAAAGCTTTTTGACATTGTTGAAGCTAAGAAGTCGTTATTTACTGCTTCCAATGATATTCAGAAAGCAATTGGTCGTGTTGCGATAGTTGATGATGCAGCACATGCAATAGGCTCATGGAAAGTAATTAATGGCAAGAAACTGAACTGTGGTCAGATAGCAGATTTTTCAAGCTTTTCATTCCATGCTGTAAAGAACATAACAAGCGCTGAAGGTGGAGCGGCTGTATGGAGAAACATTGATAGTATAGATAACGAAGATTTATATCATCGATTCATGTTACTATCTCTTCATGGTCAGAGTAAGGATGCATTTACTAAGAATAAAGGTGGAGGATGGGAGTATGATGTTCTCGGCCCGTGGTATAAATGCAATATGACTGATATTCTGGCATCTGTTGGGATGGTACAGCTTAGGCGATATAAGGGAATGCTGGATTCTCGTAAGCACATGATTGAAGTTTACGATAAGGCATTGTATGAAATCGGTGTCGAACACCTGAAGCATTATGATGAAAACTATTCATCTTCAGGACATTTGTACATTACAAGAACGCCCTGGTTGGAAGAAAGTACTAGAAATGAAGTCATCCAAAAACTGGCAGAAAGGCATGTGCCTGTGAATGTTCACTACAAACCGCTTCCGATGATGACTGCTTATAAGAATATGGGGCTGAAGATCGAGGATTATCCGGCTGCTTATGAATATTATAAGAACCTGATAACACTTCCTCTGTACACATTACTGGATGATAATGATCTGGAGTTTGTGATAGAGTCATTCAAGGAAGTTGTGCAGGAGTACAAGTAGAGTGAGAACAATAAGAGCAGGTGCTGCACAGAAGAGGGACGTATTACTGTCCTGGGATGAATTGCCGGAGTTTATGAGGACACCGGAGGTTCGCCCATACTGGGAAATCCTTTGGAAACATAGGACTCAGCTTATAATAAAAAGAGCATTTGACGTGTTAATGAGTATCGCATTGATTATACTGCTGCTTGTGCCAATGATAGTTATAGCAGTGATGATCAAGCTTGATTCCGAAGGACCTATAATATACAGACAGGAACGTGTTACTCGGTATGGTAGAAGATTCAAGATTAATAAGTTCCGTACAATGTATGATAGTGCATCAGCTGTTGACAAGAATGGTGTTCAGGTCGGAGCATCTATCACAGTTGCAAATGACGATAGAATCACAAAGATAGGACAAATACTGAGAAAAAATCGGATGGATGAGTTTCCACAGCTTTTCAATGTTTTAAGCGGTGACATGTCATTTGTTGGGACGAGACCTGAAATTCCGAAATATGTGGAGCAATATAAGAACGTTTGGAATGCGACATTACTCTTGCCACCGGGAATTACGAGCGAATGCAGTATTAGATTTAAGGATGAATATCGGTTGCTGAATGATATGGCTGATGTTGATAAGACATATGTAGAGCTTGTGTTGCCGGAGAAGATGAAGATAAATTTGAAATCATTGCAACGGTTTAGTTTCATGCATGATATAGGAACAATGATAGATACTGCAGCAGCGGTAATAGGAAGAGATTCATGAGATAAATGATGCTGATTGGATTGTTGGGTATTGGGATATAATAGCATTAGTGCTTTGGGGATGTGCATCGTTCAACAGTGACTTGGATGAACAAGAATAAGAAAGGGATTATTAGTGAACATCTTATATTTAGAGCATTACGCAGGTTCTCCTGAAATGGGAATGGAATTTCGGCCATACTATCTTTCCCGAGAGTGGGTGAAGATGGGGCACAAGGTTACCATCATTGCTGGGGACTATAGCCATCTCAGGAAGAAGAACCCGGATGTCTCCAAAGACATGGAGAAACAGACCATAGATGGGATTGATTATTACTGGTTGAAAACCGGGACATACGAAGGAAATGGCGTAAAACGCGCTCTTACGATGGTTCGGTTTTGCAATAAATTAAATAAATGGAAAGGATGGATCAATTCACACTTGAATCCGGATGTAGTGATTTCATCATCAACATATCCGATTGATTCGATACCAGCCCACCGAATTGGAATTGGGGGGGTATAAGCTCAAGACATATTCATGAGGTCCACGATATGTGGCCATCGACGCTGACTGAAATTGGCGGTATGTCAAAGCATAACCCCTTCGTAATGCTGATGCAATTCGGAGAGAACTACGCATATAAACATGCGGATGCTGTGGTATCACTGCCTAAGTATTCAAAAGACTATATGATGCAGCATGGGCTCCCAGTTGATCACTTCTTTTACATTCCAAATGGAATTGTGATAGAGGAATGGGATAATCCCGAGCAGCTTCCTGATGAACATTGGAAGATCCTTGAAAAACTGAGAGCTGATAATAAATTCGTAATTGGTTATTTCGGTGGCCATGCATTATCAAATTGTCTGATGACGCTTATTCAATCGGCTGAAAAGATGCAGAGTGATAATAGAGTTCACTTTGTTCTGGTCGGAGATGGGGTAGAGAAAAAAGAGCTTGTTAGATATGTAAAAGAGCATAAACTGACAAACATAACCTTCCTGTCACCTGTGAATAAAAAGGCGATTCCAACATTAACTGAATCTTTTGATTGTACTTATATAGGTGCTAAAGACTCGCCATTATATCGGTTTGGAGCATGTATGAATAAGATGTTCGATGGAATGATGGCAGGCAAACCTATTATATTTGCCATCAACGCCCCAACAACTCCTGTTGAGGAATGTAACTGCGGAATAATGATTAAACCGGAGGAACCACAGGAGATTGTGAATGCAATCAATCGTATTATGGCCATGCCTAAGACTGAGCGAGCTGAGATGGGCATGCGAGGCAAGTTAGAGGTACTTGATAAGTATACATATGAAAAATTGGCGAAGAGTTTTGCTGATGTTATGGAAATGAAGTAGTCGTTTACGGATCTTCATTATTTGCCAGTCAGAGAGCTTCCATGGTGTGAAGAACATGGCAAGCTATGAATATTCTTTATATAGAGCATTATGCTGGGTCACCACAGATGGGCATGGAGTTTAGACCTTATTACTTAGCTCGTGAGTGGGTCAAGATGGGACACAACGTAAGAATTGTGGCAGGTGATTACAGTCACTTAAGGCTAAGGAACCCGGAAGTGGAGCATGACTTTCAAGACGAATTGATTGGTGGCATTACATATACCTGGGTAAAAACCGGCACATATGAAGGAAACGGTGTTGCCAGGGCGCTCACAATGCTCAGATTCGTAGGCAAGCTTATGATTAAGGCTAAGTGGATTGCAAAGAACTGGAAGCCAGATGTGATCATCACCTCATCCACTTACCCAATAGACACATATGCAGGACAGAGAATTAAGAAATACAGCAAAAGAGCTGATGGCAGGAAAGCTACGCTGATTCATGAAGTACATGATATGTGGCCGATTACACTAATTGAAATTGGCGGTATGAAAAAGAGCAATCCATTTGTTGTATTAATGCAGATGGGAGAGAACAGCTTCTGTAAGCACTCGGATTATGTGGTTTCGTTGCCGATTGCTGCTAAAAAGTACTTCATGAAGCATGGAATGAAAGCGAAAGCATTTAAGCCGATTATGAACGGTGTTGTGCTTGAGGAATGGGAGAATCCTGCAGCACTGCCGGATGAACATCAGAAGCTGTTGGATGATTTACATGAACAGGATAAGTTCATAATTTGTTTCTTTGGAAGTGTGAATGTCTCATACGCGGTTGACTATTTGATAAAAGCTCAGCAGAAACTCAACGATGATAGAGTAGCTATCGTGATAGTCGGTGAGGGAAATCAGAAGGAAGAACTAAAGAAGATGGCAGGGGAGGGAGTATCTTTCCTTCCAAGGATTCCCAAGACAGCTATTCCTACGCTTATGGATAATATAGATTGCTGTTATGTTGGAGCTCTTCATAACGATATGTTTCGATTTGGAATCTGCATGAATAAGCTTTTTGATTCAATGATGTCTGGAAAACCGATTCTATATGCAGTAGAAGCACCTAATAATTTTATTACTGATTACAACTGTGGCGTAAGTGTTAAGGCTGAAGACGTAGATCAGCTGGTTGTTGGAATTAATAGTTTGTTGGAGATGAGTCCGGAAGAAAGAGAACAGCTTGGAAAGAACGGCAGGAATGCAGTATTAGAACATTTTTCTTACGGACAGCTGGCGGCGCAGTTTGCAGAGCTGTTTGAATGAAGAGTATATGCACTTTAGATGTGGTTAACGGAAAACAGAAATTCATTTTTTGCAGATTAACAAACTTGCTCATCACAAACGGCAGAAAGGACAATGAATGAAGATAGTTACGGTAGTAGGAGCTAGACCGCAGTTTATTAAAGCGGCAGTAGTATCCCATGTATTAAGAAAACGGCATACGGAGATTCTTGTCCATACAGGACAGCATTTCGATTACAATATGTCGGAACAGTTCTTTAAGGAGCTTGATATTCCAAATCCTGATTATAACCTCGGGATTTCAGGCGGGACTCATGCACAGATGACAGGAAAGATGATGGCTGCCATCGAAGAAGTTCTGATGAAAGAAGAACCTGACTGGCTACTTGTATATGGAGATACCAATTCTACGCTTGCAGCAGCACTTGCAGCAGCAAAACTTCACATCCCAGTTTGTCATGTTGAAGCAGGGGCGAGGACACATAGTATGACGAATCCGGAAGAGATAAATCGTATTTGCACAGACCATGTCTCTAGACTACTCCTTGCTTCTACACAGAGCGGCTATGATGAGATGGCAAAAGAAGGGCTTCAGGAAAGAGGATTACTTGTGGGAGACCCTATGTATGATGCTTTCATAGAATATAGTAACAAGCTGAATGTGAGTGAAATTGAATTGAAATTATTGCAAGGTGACACAACAGAAGTACCTTCCGAGTTCTACTATCTGACATGTCATAGAGAAGAGAATACGAACGATGACAAAGATCTGTTAGAAATCTTCAAGGCAACCGAAATGCTTGATGCTCCGACCATTTACCCGGTTCATCCTAGAAATAAGCAAAGGGCAATTAGATTATATGAGGCAAATAACTTCAAGAAACTGATTCTTACAGAGCCCGTTGGATATTTGGAAAGCGCGTGCCTTGTTAAGAATGCAAAGAAAATTGTTACTGACTCTGGTGGTCTTCAGCGAGAGGCGTTTTATGCAGGAAAAAAATGTGTGACAATTCTCAACTTTGTATGCTGGCCGGAAACGATGATAGATAATCGGAATGAGCTGAGCAGGCCTATTGCAAATGAAATCGTTGAGAAGTTAGGACATGAGCAATCTGTTGATGAGCATTACCTTCCATTTGGTGATGGACATTCAGCTGAAAAGATTGTTGAAGCTATAGAGCAGACTAAAGCTTAAATACAGGAGGAAATCAAATGAAATACGCACTTATCGGATGCGGACGAATCAGTCCAAATCACATCGCAGCAGCAAAAGCTAACAATCTGGAATTTGTAGGCATCTGTGATATCAATCCAGAGAACATGCATGACAAGATTCTTAAGTTCGAGTTGGATCCTATTCACACATACACAGATTACAAGCATATGCTGGAAGAGGAAAAACCTGAGCTTGTGGCAATCTGCACAGAGTCAGGAAAGCATGCACAGATTGCTCTTGATTGCATTGACGCAGGATGTAATGTGATCATTGAGAAGCCTATAGCACTCTCCTTGGCTGATGCAGATGAAATTATCAGACGTGGTAAAGAAAAGGGTGTAAAGGTTTGTGCTAATCACCAGAACCGTTTCAACAAGTCTATTCAGAAAATTCGTGATGCTGTGGATAAGGGTAGATTCGGAAAGATGTTCTACGGAACAGCCCATATCAGATGGTGCAGAGACTGGAACTATTATTCAAGAGCCGACTGGCGCGGAACATGGGAACAGGATGGCGGGGCACTGATGAACCAGTGTATTCACAACACGGATCTTCTTCGCTGGATGATGGGTAACGAGATTGATACAGTTGTAGGTATGACTGATAAGTTGAATCATGATTACATCGAAGCAGAGGATCTTGGTATTGCGCTCATAAAGTTCAAGAATGGTTCTTATGGTATCTTGGAAGGCACTACAGATATCTATCCGAAGAACCTCGAGGAAACATTATACCTGTTCGGTGAGAAGGGCACTATTAAGGCCGGCGGTACGAGTGTGAACAAGATAGAAGAATGGAGATTTTCAGATCAGTTGGATGAGCCTGAAGAAGTAATAAAACAGTTTGCAGAGAATCCGCCTAATGTTTATGGATTTGGTCATACGCCTCTTTATGCTGATGTTATTGATGCTATTAAGAATGATAGAGATCCGTATGTAACAGCTGAAGATGGTAGAAGAGCTCTTGAGCTCGTTCTTGCAATCTATAAATCTGCAGCAGAAGGACAGCCGGTGAAACTTCCTCTTGAGGAATGCAGCACTATGGATTTCGTGGGCAGATTTGGCGAGAGAAAGGTAATGAAATAAATGGAAAAAAAAGAAATTAGAATTGGTGACACCGCTTCTTTTTCCAAAACTATCTCAGAGCATGACGTTTATACATTTGCAGGAATTACCGGAGATTTTAATACAGTACATATCAATAAACAGGAAGCTGAAAAGAGCGTGTTCAAACATCGTATCGCTCACGGAATGTTAACTGGAAGTCTTATCTCGGCAGTGCTCGGAAGCAAACTTCCTGGTGAAGGAACAGTTTATTTAGAGCAGGATTTAAAATTCAAAGCTCCAGTATATTTCGGAGACACTTGCACAGCTCATGTGGAAGTAGTCGAAATTCTTAAGCCGGAAAAGGGGATCTATAAATTAAACACTTGGATTACCAATCAGAATGATGAGATAGTTTCGGAGGGATATGCAGTTGTCAAATACTAATTATTTTGTACATCCAACCAGTGTTGTGGATGAAGATGTCGAGATAGGCGAAGGTACAAAGATTTGGCACTTCAGTCACATACAGTCAGGCGCAAGAATCGGAAAGAAATGCTCGTTTGGACAGAATGTTAATGTGGCCAATAATGTTCACATTGGTGATGGAGTAAAAGTTCAGAATAATGTATCTATTTATGAGGGCGTGGAACTTGAGGATTATGTGTTCTGTGGACCATCATGCGTCTTTACAAATGACTTGACTCCAAGAGCAAGGCTTCCGAAGGGGCATGAGGGATATAAGAAAACTCTGATCAAGCATGATGCAACATTGGGAGCAAATTGTACTGTTGTGTGTGGCAATGAGATTGGGGAATATGCCCTTGTAGCATCTGGAGCTGTTGTCACCAAGAATGTCGAGCCTCACGCTGTGATGGCTGGAGTGCCTGCAAAAAGAATTGGTTGGGCTTGTGAGTGCGGCCAGGTCTTAGATAGTAGCCTTCATTGCAAGGATTGTGGAAAGGACTATGAGATGAGAAATAACACAATTAGCAAAATCGGGGGGTATTATGTAGTATTTATATCACCAACCGCTTTAAGGAGGTGGCATAATGCGATTCCCAATTTCTAAGATTTACGCTCAATTTGATTTTGATATTACCGGCGCTTCGTATGCTGGAATGCCGCGTGATAACACCATGATGTACGTCACCAAGAAAGTTGAGCACCTTGTTGAAAATCTCCATGGTCACAAAGAGTGTTTATGCTTTATAGATATGAGTACAAAGGTGGCTGAGGATATAGATAAATCTAACGCAATCATTCGCTCTGCAAACCCAGCATATGCATATGCAAAGTTTGCTACAGAAATGCAGAATCAGCTTAGAAGAGAAGAGATAAAGGATAGTTATAGGCTGACACCGGAGGGTTATTACGTTGGCTCAAATGTAACTATTGGCACGAATGCATATATAGAGCCTGGTGTACTCATAGGTCACAACGTAAAAATAGGTAATAATGCTGTCATTCTGTCAGGTGCAGTTTTGAAGCACTGTGAGATTGGCGATGACTTTATCTGTAATGAAAATGCTGTCATCGGAGATTATAGTTTCACAATGGCTGAGGATGATAATGGTAATAAATTCCGAATTCCGTCATTAGGAAGGGTATTGATAGGGGACCATGTTGAAGTAGGCGCATGCAACGATGTTGCAATTGGGGCATGCGGAGACACGATTCTTGAAGACTATGTAAAGCTAGATGGCTTGGTTCATATAGGGCATGAGGCTCACCTTCACAAGAATGTTGAGATTACAGCAGGAGCTATAGTTGCAGGTTTCGTAGAAATTGGGGAAAAAGGATACCTTGGTGTTAATACCAGTATTAGAAATCGTATTAGTCTCGGTGCGAACTGTGTTATCGGCATGGGAGCTGTGGTTACTAAGGCAGTCGATGATGATTTGACGGTTGTTGGAAACCCAGCAAGAAAATTCGAAAAAGCGCCATCTCCTGGAAAATCGGGGGGGTACAGAGTAAGTAGTATATCAAGAAAAGTGCTGCTCTCCGAAAGGAGGGCGGCATAATGGAGTTCAATGTTGAGAGAATAGTACCTGGAAAGTCTTTTTTTATTAAAGGGACATCGTATATTGGAAGACCAAGATCTAATACAGCTATGTATATCACTAAAAAGGTGGAGCATTTACTATCTGTCTTAAATGATGTAAAAGAATGTCTGATTTTTGCTGAAAAGAGCATCTTGGTTTCTGAAGAACTAGAACAAAAGCATGCAGTCGTGCTATGCGATAGGCCTCAATGTGAGTATGCGAAGTTCGCAAATTTATTTGAGCAGGAACGGATAAAAGAGGAAAGCAAATTTAAATATGTACTTCAAGAGGGAGGTTATTATGTAAGTGAGGACGTGACTATTCCGAGTGATGCATATATTGAACCCAACTGTGTAATAGGACCAGATGTACACATAGGAGCAAATGCAAGAATCTTGGCCGGATCAACAATCAAGTACACGACAGTCGGTAATGGCTTCTTATCTAATCAATATGCTGTTATAGGGGCTAATGGGTTCACAATGGCAGATGATGAAAATGGGAATAAGCTCCGCATTCCTACATTAGGACGTGTAATAATAGGAAACAGAGTTGAGGTTGGTGTTCATGACAATATAAGCTGCGGATCTGCGGGTGATACAATTATTGAGGATTGCGTAAAGCTGGACGCATTTGTCCATATTGGACATGATGCGCATTTGCACAAGAATGTTGAGATAACAGCAGGAGCTATTATTGGTGGCTTTGATGAGTTGGAAGATTATTCATATGTTGGGCTAAACAGTACCCTAAGGAATAGGATTTCATTAGGTGAAAACGCATTCATTGGAATGGGATCAACGGTTACGAAATCCGTAGATGCTAATGTTACCGTAGTAGGAAATCCTGCAAAGCCATTTGTCAAAAGCTCGTAACAACATACATTCAAATCTTTAATGCCTGTATGAGGGCGACAAAAGCCGCTCTTTTCATATAGAGAAAACCAAAAAGAAATATTTTAAGGGAGTGGAAGATGGAAAACAATAGCATATATCAAAGTTTGATTGAAGGAAAAGAAAAGCTGGCACTTGTTGGACTAGGGTATGTAGGTATGCCTATTGCTCATGCATTTGCAAAAAAAGATGTGAGTGTAATTGGTTTTGATCTTAATAAAGAAAAAATTGAACTATACAAATCCGGAATTGATCCTACAAATGAAGTGGGTAATGATGAGATAAAGAAGACAAAGATTCATTTCACATCTGATGAATCTGAATTAAAAAAAGCTAAGTTCATAATCATTGCGGTACCGACACCCGTAAATACTGATCACACTCCGGATCTTACACCGGTTATCGGAGCTTCTGAGATTGTGGGAAGAAACCTGACAAAGGGCTCTATCGTTGTTTATGAATCAACAGTTTATCCGGGATGCACTGAAGATGTTTGCATACCGATACTTGAGAAGCAGAGTGGAATGAAATGTGGCGATGACTTTAAAGTGGGCTACAGCCCTGAAAGAATCAATCCTGGCGATAAGGTACACAGACTTGAGAATATCCGCAAGATTGTCAGTGGATGTGATACTGAGTCACTGGAAGAAATAAAGAATGTTTACAATCTCGTTATTGAAGTGGGTACTCACCCGGTATCAAATATTAAAACAGCTGAAGCAGTAAAAGTGGTTGAAAACTCACAGCGTGATATCAATATCGCTTTTATGAATGAGCTGGCAATGGTGTTCGACCGTATGAGCATTGATACTAATGAAGTAGTTGACGGTATGAACACCAAATGGAATGCACTAGGCTTTAGACCAGGTTTGGTAGGTGGCCACTGCATAGGTGTTGATCCTTACTATTTCACATACGAGGCAGAGAAGCTTGGATATCATAGCCAGATTATTCTTAACGGACGTATCGTGAATGACCACATGGGAGCTTATGTAGCAGATGCTGCCATAAGGAAGATGATTAAGGCAGGGCAGGCACCTAAGAAGAGTAAAGTTGTCATTCTCGGTCTGACTTTTAAAGAGAATTGCCCAGATACAAGAAACAGCAAAGTTGATGATATCATCAAGCAGCTGAATCGTTTCAGGATTAAGCCTGTAGTAGTAGATCCTTGGGCTAACGAACGAGATGCAATGCACGAGTATGGCGTAGAACTTACAAAGCTTGATGATGTACATGATGCTGACTGTGTAATCGTGGCTGTGGCTCATGATGAGTTTAAGTCCATGAGTCTGGACGATATTAAAAAGCTATATAGAAGTGATGTGCCGGATAACGAGAAAGTTATCGTTGATGTTAAAGGTTTGTACAAAATTGAGGACTTGAAAGCAAGCGGAATTCAATGGTGGAGACTATAAGAAACAATAAAGGATCGAGCATGAAGATATGTATCGTAGGACCAGCAAACAGTGCCCACATTGTCAAATGGTGTACATGGTTTGTTGGTCGAGGGCATGAAGTGCATGTGATTTCTTTTACACCAGGAGAAATACAGGGTGTAGAAGTTCATTTGATTGATATTGGAGTGAACACTAATGGAAGTGATATCGGGAAACTAAAATACTTATTTACGGGAAAAGATATCAAGAGAAATATAGAAAAAATCATGCCCGACGTTATAAGTGTACATTATGCCACCAGCTACGGCGTGGCGGTTGCATTAAGCGGGGTAAAAGGTTATGTTCTCTCGGTATGGGGATCGGATATTTATGATTTTCCAAACAAAAGTCCGTTGCATAAGGCTCTATTGAAGTATAGCTTAAGAAAGGCTGACACGCTCTTTTCTACAAGTAAGGCTATGGCCGATGAGGCTGCTAAATATACTGATAAGAAGTTTGAAATTACACCGTTTGGCGTAGACATGGATTTATTTAATCCTAATAAGAGAACAAGAAACGATTCGGCTCCATTTACAATTGGAACTGTGAAAACCCTTTCTGATTTGTATGGCATTGATTACATTTTAAAAGCTGCTTCAATAATCAAGAATGACTATAAAAATCTTGCAGTTTCCGTTAGAATTTCAGGTGAAGGCCCACAGAAAAATGATTACAAGAAGCTGGTAAAGGATCTGGGAATAGAAGATATTACATTATTTCTGGGAAAAATCTCGCAAGAGAAAGCTGCAGAAGAATGGGCCAATATGGATGTTGCTATAATTCCATCTACCATATATGAATCCTTTGGAGTTTCAGCTGTTGAAGCACAAGCAAGCGGGACTCCTGTTATTATATCTGATGTGGATGGACTATTGGAAGCAACAAATCCTGGAAAGTCAAGTACTGTTGTGCCTAAAAAAGATTTTAAAGCGATTGCTGATGCTATTGTTATGCTATATGAAGATCCTGTGTTAAGAAAAAGGATGGGAATGGAGGGGAGACGATACGCATCCGAAAAATATGAATTAAACACATGCTTTCAAAATATAGAATCCTCACTTTCAACCAAAGGTGGGGGGGTATTACAGGATAGTATTATTATCGAGGTATGTATTAAAAGAAGAGAAGACTTTATTGTTGGTACAGTCAAAGGCTTATCCGACAAGTATGGCATAAAACATATACTTGAGGCAACGGCAGAGGTTAAAAAATATGGTGATATTCCTATTAAGCTAAGAATAGCGGGCAGTGGTATTCAAGAACAAGAATACAAAAGGCTTGCTGAGACATTAGGAATTGAGGATATAACAACATGGCTGGGATACATCAGTCAGGAGCAAGCAGCGGTCGAATGGGCAAATATGGATATTGGAATTATTCCATCAACGTTGGAATCCGAGTCGTTTGGTGTTTCCGCTGTAGAGGCGCAGGCATGTGGAACACCTGTTATTATTTCGGATATACCGGGGCTGATGGAAGCTACAAAGCCAGGAGAGAGTAGTATTGTTGTAAAACGTAATGATTCGGAGGGAATATCAGTTGCTATAAGTGATTTGTTCCGAGATTGCGTATTAAGAAAAGTCCTAAGTAAAAAAGGGCTTAGTTATGTTCAAAATAGATACGAGTTAAATGCATGTTTTGAACACATAGAAGAATTATTTGACAAGATTGTTAATAAAAAAGGTAGTCGATGATGAAGAAATGTATTTTTTATCTCCCATATGAATTGGATGAACATGGTATGGGAGCGAGAATGCTAAGACCAAGAAAAATGATTCAGGCTTTTGCAGATATTGGATATGATGTTTATGTCATAACGGGATATTCAAATGTTCGAAGGGAGCGTATTGTAGATCTGAAGCAGCGTATTTCAAATGGAGAAAAGTATGACTTTATGTATACTGAAAGTCATACTGAGCCGACTTTGCTGACAGATCCACATCATTTGCCTACTCATCCCTTTCTGGATTTTGGGTTTTTTAGATATATTAAAAACCAAGGAATAAGAATAGGTCTTTTTTTATGTGATATATACTGGAAATTCGATTCTTATGGCTCCGAGCTGCCAGCGTGGAAAAGACGGGGAGCTTTATTATGTTATAACTATGATATTAAACAGTATAAGAAATACTTAGATAAACTATATTTGGCAGATATGAAAGTAAGTGACTATATTGCAGAAGATATTCTTACTAGAATATCAGAGGAACTTCCGCCAGGTGCGGATAGGATAGAAGCTCATTCAAAAGATTATAGCGACAGAGATTTTAATAAGAAGCCTTTAACCATATTCTATGTGGGCGGTCTGGGAAGCCAGTACCAAATAGTCGAACTTGCTAAAGCAGTCCGGATGACGGAAAATTCAAAACTTATAATATGTTGCAGAGATTTTGAATGGGAAAGAGAAAAAAATAATTTTGAGCCATATCTGTGTGATAGGATAGAGATTATTCATAAGAATAGCGATGAGTTAGAACCGTATTACATTGATGCAGATATTTGCTCTCTTCTGTTTAAGAGAGATATATATATAGAGATGGCAAAACCGTTTAAGTCATTTGAATATTTAGCTCATGAGATTCCAGTATTGTCAACAAGAGGAACGGCAATAGGAACATTTGTTGAGAACAACGACATCGGCTGGAATATAGATTTTAACGCTGATGATATTTCTAGCACATTAACGGGGATAATCGCAAATCCAGAGTGTATTAGTGAAAAGGTGGCTAATTGCGCTATTGCTAAAAAAAGCAATCTATGGACGAGCAGGGCTAAGAAAGTAGCGGAGGATTTATCATAGATGAGTGGAATACGTTTGCTACTTGTAGTTGTTGTTTTCTGCCTTTCAACGTTTTTGTTTTACAAGGCGGCAGGAACCTTGAAGCTTACAAAACTTAATATGATAAGCACTATATATTACTTTATGCTATTGTTTAATATGATTGGCGGATCCCTTATCTATCTTGGGTTTCGGAATCATTACTTGATACAGAAGATTAACACTCCCGGAGTAATTGAGCGTACATATTACATTTTGGCTTATTGCGCTGTAACGTTTCCTCTGGCACTTTGCATAGTAAAGAAGATTATTTCCATGGTAAAAAGGCCCAGGAAGATTAGTGACTTTGTTCAAGAGGGTGTAAGATATAATGCTAAAACATATAATATTCAGATTATAGTGATGGCATTAATAATTATTTGCACGCTATCAACAATGTATGTGTTTCTTCATTTGGGATATATTCCGGTTGTTAGTATGCTGAAAGGTGGAAACTTAAACGCTTTAAGACAAAGCGGTAACAGAAATTTTTCCGGTAACCAATATGTTAAAAATCTGATTATGGCAACACTGACACCATTTGTATCGTATTTTACATTTATATACTATAAGATAACCAAATCTAAGACGTGGAAAATGTTGTTTTATTATATGGTAATCCTAAGTGTCGTTGTTTTGACATATGATTTCTCAAAGTCGCCAATAATCACATATTTAATGGGGTTATACCTTATAGAGGTCATGTTGGGTAATGTTACCAACGAAGAAAAAATAAGAAAACTGGTTCTGACTACTATCATACTAATCTTGTTTTTTTATTTAGTGATGATGAGAGTTGAAAAAAGCTCATTACTTTCTATATACTCGGGACCGATGGGAAGGATATTCTTTACACAAATTGCAACGCTTTTTTTGCATGTAGATGCGTTTCCAATGAAAAGTCCTTTTCTTAATGGAGCCAGTTTTAATGGATGGATGTCCTTCTTAATACCAAATGCCGCAAATATAAGATCAGGCAGAGTAGTGATGTCAATCTATAATGCTCAAGGGGTAGAGACAAATACAGCGGGTGTTATGAACACGTTGTTTGTCGGAGAAGCATATGCAAATTATGGCATTATTGGCGTAATAATCGCGCCAATTGTATTCGGGATAGTGATAGGTTTTTTTGCATATATGCTTCCGGCGTTGAAGAAAAGACCAACCTCAATATTGCTATATGTTCAGCTAACTTTACAGTTTACTTTGATAATCGAAGGTGGTTTTGTGGATATCTTTTATAGTGCTTCGACTATCTTTTTAGTGTTGGTGACTATAATGCTATATTTGTTTTCTTCAAGAACAACTGCTGTAGCGGAAACAGCGCTTGCAGAAGAATCATTGAAGCGAAAACGCGGAAGGCTAAAATTTAGATTTGGTTCTATTAGATGACAGGTGGTGGATATTTTAGAAATACAATGAAAAAAAGTTATTTGTCAGATGTTTCGCAAAAAATAAAGAATATGATATCACAAGGGTTTCTCCATATACTTTTGGGAGGAACACTTACCAAGGTGATAGCATTTATATCAAGCATTATCATTGTCAGGTTTGTCACCAAGGAAGATTATGCGTACTTATCATATGCAGATAATCTATATTCGTATATATATTTATTTGCCTGTTTTGGACTTGATACAGCAGTGCTTAAATACTGTATAAACGATGACAAAGGAAAGAATAATGGTTATTTAAGATTTGCATTAAAATTTGGGTTGGGAATAGAAGCAATACTCATAGTATTTTTACTGTTGTTTACTTTACTCTTTCCAGTAGCATTTGTTCAGAGTAAATCATATATGTTTGCCTTGATAGCATATCCTTGTGTGTATTTTATTCTATGTCTAATGCTTTCATTCTTACGAGCAAGACTGTTAAATAAGGAATATGCTTATGCAGGTATAATACAAACAATTATTGTATTGGTTGTGAGTATCTCGTTGGTTTTTTTTATTAGCGCATATAGTGTTGTTGTGGCGAGATACTGTGCAGCTATTATAGTAATAATATATTGTTTATGGGCGCTAAGAAAAGAAATAGTAGTTAAGGAAGTAATATATCCAGACAGAGAACAAAAAAAACAGTTTCTAATTTTTGGGTTCTCTCTTATGGTTGCAAATGTTTTTTCTATGGTGATGCCAATTAATGAGTCCTTTTTAGTTAACAATCTTATTAGAGAAACAACTACTACCGCAAACTATAAAGTAGCTAATCTTATACCGCAAAATCTAACATTTGTTACCAGTGCAATTATTACGTTTTATTTTCCTTATTTTGCACGCATGACCGATAAAAAGGAAACATGGAAAAGGGCCAAAAAGGTCGGTGCTTTAACTGCGGGAATAATTGCTTCAATAGTTATTGTAGGTATAGTACTGTCACCATTGATAATAAGAATTGCTTATGGAAATAAGTATAATGATATTACAGGCTTAATGACGCTTTTATGGATAGTATATTCTTTTAACGCAGGATTTAGGATGCTTCCAATGAATATCCTTCCTGCTGTAGGATATACGAAGTTTAATATGACATTGTCGATAATCACATGCATTATTCATTTTGCTATAGATTATTATTGTATAACTAATTATGGTGTGGCCGGTGCTGCTATTGCTGGCGGGATCGTATACTTCTTGACAGGATGGGCGTACTGGTTATATCTGAGGAGAAAACTTTTAGCATGAAACCATTATTATATTTGTGTATAGATTCCAATGGATCAATTAAAAAAGAGGAACATAGATTTCTGGGAAAGTTCTACAAAGATGAGGTGTTTTATAATGATGAGGACTATTTCATCATTCAGAAAGGCGTAATACTAAACAGTTTCGAATTATTGGAGTCAGGGCAGAGTAATATTTCTGATTACATAGTAAAAAATCTTAGAGAAAATAACTATGAGTTCTTTGAAAGATTTCGAGGGAATTTTTGTGGGGTTTTAATCGATAAGAAACAGCATAAAGTACTCGCATATACAGATCATTTTAGTTCAGAACCCTTGTATTACTATGAATATGAGGGGAATTATGTTTTCTCATCTTCTGCAGTCGAAATATATAAAAGAAATGCCCATGTAGCGCTTAGTAGAGAAGGGGCATACGAATTGCTGACATATGCCTATATGCTCAAGAATCACACAGTATTTAATGGAGTAAAAAAAATATATCCGGGACACTATATAACAATTAATAACGGAGAGAGCAAAGAAGAGTGTTATCACGATATAAAGATTTACGATTCGCAAGTTGGAGAAGAAGAGGCGATAGAGCGTATTGATGAACTGTTCTTGCATGCAGTTGATCTTCAGGGAAAGAAAAACGCAGAGTATGGTCTGATTAATTATGCTCCACTCTCTGCTGGGCTGGATTCCAGAATGACATGTTATGCACTAAAAAGACTCGGGTACGGTGAAGTTATTGCATTTACATATTCGCAAATAGGTGAATTGGATCACCTGATTCCATCTCAAATAGCTTCAGAGCTTGGTTACGAGTGGATTTTCAAGAGTCTTGACAATGGCTTAGATTTGATGAATATAGATGAGTCCATTGAATTGGCTGATGGATGCATATATTATCCATGGCCTTCTCAGCTTAATGGATTCCTAAAGAGAATCAATTGTTCACAAATGGGAGTTATACATACAGGGGTTATTGGCGACGTGGTGATAGGTAGCTCTTATCATGATCTCATGATAAGAGAATATGAACTTGGAGATGGAGCTTATTCCAAGACGCTATTACAAAAGCTAAGAGAAGTCAGCACCTTTAATGATAAAGTTGATTATGAACTTGGATTCATGGCTAATAGGGCGTTGAATGGGGCTCATATGGGATATCTTACATCATTTTTACAGTACGGGCAGGCATGCTCACCATTCATGAATGTTGATTTATTTGATTATTGTATGTCAATCCCCAAGGAGTTGCGAATAGGGCATAAGCTTTACTATCGATGGGTTCTTGATAAATATCCGGAGGCCACAAAATATTCACATAATGGCTTAAAGATAAGAAAGTCCAATATGTATATACATGTAATGAATAAGTCATTGCCGGTCAATGGCATAATGGATCGTTTTCTCTCAATAATGAAAAGCCGAACTGGAATACGAAAAGGGATGAATCCGATTGAAGATTGGTACAGAGATAATAAGAGCTTAAGCCAATGTATGGACAAGTACTATGAAGAGCATAGGAATAGTATTGATGATTATGGGATACTAAAGGACATGGATTACTTATTTAACAATGGCAGCGCAATGGAGAAAACGCTTTGCATGTCTTTGGCGGGAACAATGAGTGTCCCAAGAGTGGCAAAGATAAAATAACCATTTTGATAGCTGCACGAAAGGATTGTGTGCAGTGTGAAATATCTGCATAGTAGAAATGGATCATTACAATAGGCGTATGAGCATCGATGCCTTTGAGGCAGGATGCTTTAGATTTATCCTGGGGATTAGTAAGAAGGTTTTGCTTGCTGATTCAATGGCGGTAATTGTTAACAAGGCGTGATCAGGAGATACTTAGCTAAGTTTTGCATTTGGTGTATTTGGTGTGCCAATACTTACCTGTGTCAGTGAATTGAGGAAATCCTATACAAGTATGGATATATTTTTTCATAAAAAAGGAGAATAATTAAATATGTCAATTGAATTCAGAGATTTAAAACGTCAATATGCACATATCAAAGATGCAGTTGATAGCAACATTCAGAACGTTATTAGTAACACTCATTTCATTTCAGGTCCCGAAGTGAAGGAACTGGAAAAGACTCTGGCTGAGTACACTGGACGGAAGCATTGCATAGCTTGTGCAAACGGAACAGATGCAATATCAATTGCTCTGTTTGCAGCGGGTGTTGGAGTTGGAGATGCAGTATTCGTTCCAGATTTTACATTCTTTTCTTCCGGTGAATGTCCAGCGACTTGTGGAGCAACACCGATTTTTGTGGATGTAAGAAAGGATACCTACAATATTGATACCGATTCGCTGATTTCGGCCATAGAAAAAGTTATACCAGAAGGACAGTTGAAGCCTAAAGCTGTTGTTGCTGTGGATCTTTTTGGACAGCCATTTGATTTTGAAAAAGTATCTGCAATCTGTGAGAAGTACAATCTTTTACTTCTTGAGGATGCTGCACAAGGATTTGGAGGTTCTTATACTTGTGCAGATGGAACAAAGAAAATGGCAGGATCTTTAGGTGCCATCAGTACTACAAGCTTCTTTCCTGCAAAGCCATTAGGCTGCTATGGAGATGGAGGTGCGATATTCACAGATGATGATGAGCTGGCTACGGCTTGTCGATCAATTGCTGTACATGGTAAGGATATGGCTCATCCGGATGATCCGAATGCGAAGTATAATAATGCAAGACTTGGGATGAACAGCAGACTTGATACACTCCAGGCAGGCATCCTTTTAGCTAAGTTCCCTACTTTTGTAGATGAAGAATTGGATGCAGTTAATCATGTAGCTGAGAGGTATACAGAGCTTTTGGCTGATGTTAAGGGAATAACACTTCCTCTCATAGCTGATAAATACTATAGTTCTTGGGCGCAATATACAATACAGCTTCCTGAGGGTAAAGATAGGTCTGCCATTCAGAAGACTTTGAAGGATAATGGTGTTCCTACAAATATCTATTATCCTAAGCCGATGCACACTCAGGGGGCTTTTGAAGGAACAAGAAGTAGCATTGGTGATTGCCCTGCAACAGAAGCATTGTGTAAATCGGTACTTTGCTTACCAATTCATCCTTATTTGGAAGATAGTGAGATAGACTATATTGTTGACAAGTTAAAGCGATCAATGCACTGATTACACACCCCCGGATCGAAACTCGTTACCGGGGGTGCTTTATCAGATGAAATTATTAGCTTGTTACGGATTGAATGTCGAATAATTATTTTTTAAAATGGTTCGAAGGACTAAAGTTTAAAGATCGGTGTTTGTTTAGTAATAAGGATTAAAATAAATTCATCTGTGATTGCAGGTAATATAATAGAGATAGAAAGCGCGACCTATAGATATAAGTGCTGTTATGGATTGTGTGGCTGGAAGACAAGGAATTGAAGATAGAGTTTAATTGCAAAAAGCGTTTTGCCGTGTTAAGATTCATATAATTGAATATTGCAATAATAATTGAAAAAAAATAATAACGAAGGAGGATTATGAATAATGGCAACACCAAAGAGACACCGTAACTATGCATCAGCTGAATATCTGCGGTTGCAGGGAGCAATGGATATATATGATTTAGGATATGATCAGATAATAGATCTGGCTAAGGAGGCAGGAGCTTACAGAAAAATGAAAAAGTCCGTTCTTATCAACAAGGAAGTTCTGAACAGATATATTGAAGCTCATACGGCCTATTGATTTTTACAATATGTATAAGAGGCAGGTATTATGACAATCAGTGACAGAATATTTGAGAGAATAAAACGGTTATCCATGACGCAGAAGGAATTTGCTAAGAAAGCAGATGTTAAGCAGAGCACCATCAGTGAATGGAAGAAGAATAAGACTAATCCATCATCGGACAAGATACTAGCTATATGCAAGACACTTGATGTATCTCCGGAGTGGTTACTATCTGGAATAGACCCAGTAAAAAGTCGCAGAAAGAATAAGACTTACTACACTGTTGATCTAAGTACAGACACAGGAATTCTTGTTACTCAGTTTAACAAGCTCGATAAACAGGAGCGGGATAGAGTGCTTGGATATGTAGCTGCTCTTGTATCAATGAAGAATGATGAGGAACAATAATAAAATTGCTATGATAAATGGGATGCCTGTAATGCTTATTGCAGGCATCTTCCGCATTTATCCAGCTTGAGTATTAGAGTCAGCATCCGGGATTGAGCTCCTGTGATTAGTTGATGCCCCGGACATGTCATCGTCGCTGCTTTCAATAGGTTTTACTTCTGCAGGTTTGTTTTTCTTATTCTCATAAAGCTTTTTCCAGGAAGGTGCGTTTTTCATTTTTTTGCTGTAATAGATCAACATGACTTCGGCATAGCCTAGAGAACCAACTCTGCGCTCTTTAGCAGTCCTGCAGATTTCCTTTATGGAAACTTCGCTGAGCTTTTCTTTGAATATTTCATCTTTTAGCTCATCGCCAAAGGCATATACAAGTCTGGCAACTCCGTTCATCATGTTACCTGAAAAAGATTTTTGTTCACCTTCCCATGTGATTATTATAAGATGAAGAACCCTATTGAGAGTGTCATATCCGTACCTGTCAAAGATATTTGAAAGGGCTCCTACTGCGCATATACCCCCAGGGATAGTCTTTGAGGTTATCATAAGGTCATAGGACTCTACAAGACCTTTTATCATAAGTTCTTTTGCACTACCGGCTTCACAGCTTGCATTGAAAATCTCATAAGGATGGAGAGGCTTTACATTTGCCATCTGGTTGGCAAAGATATCAGCTTCTTCAGCATATTCAAGGTCATCATAAATCATGCACCATACTGGTGTCTCGCGACTGCCGGAGGCCATTGCAACTATTTCTGCGGTGTGCTGTCCATTAAAGACATAATTCATGCCATCCCGGCGACTTACCTTTATGGGATTAATCTGGTTAAGATCAAAGTTTTCAACAGCCTTTTTTACATGTGTCATAGAAAGGCTGCGCTGGTATTCCTGATTTGATACAAGGTCTTTTATGGGGATGAGTTCGAAATGGACATTGGGGACAAAATCATTAAAATTATCATTCATGCTTCGGTCCTTTCTACAAGCGTTTCCTGAATATTGCAGATAGTACTTTTTAGAAATGATAGCCTTTGTATGAGTTGGATCTTTGCTTTTGGAGTGACACGGTCGAAATTAACTTTGTTATTTACTCGTTCTATAGATGATACCCAGGATCCAATGGTCATACACAAGCTATTTACCTCGGAATCAGGATCATAGGCAGGCATTTGTTGTATTGCCGGTGGCTTTGAGGAATTGATACGTTCTTGGTTTATTTGAATGATGGATTTGGTGTTCTTGGCGTATCTGTTTTTTACAGCATATCGTATGAGTGGGGTGTCAATCTTATCAACACCGCGTTCAGCGGCAATTCTTACTACATTTTTCAATTCATCTTTACGAAGCCTGGATAATTCCAATACATTGTCTCTGGATATCCGAATTGTTCCCATAAGTATCCTATTGGAAAGCTCCGGCTCCATATCTCCTATAGTGTTAATTGCATCTGCAAGCGCATAGTAACGGACAACGGAACTGGAGTTGACGAAGCGTTCTTTTGCAACAGATTCTGCTAGATGGTATTTTTTTGTTATAACAGTTCCGTCATCAGATATTTTGTTGTAATGAAGGACTTTTTTATAATGAAACTCCATTCCAATCAGATACTTGCTGTACTCAGCAGTTAGATCGTTTCTTTTCTGCTGTTCGTTACATATATAGAGAGCTGCAAAATTCCGGTTGGAAAAACTGTGCTCTTTGATTTTATAGGTAAGACCCATATTTAGCAAAAGCTCATGCTTTTGTTTATCATTGAGATAATAACCATTCCAGATATGGACTTCTCGGAGTGATTCATCCTGTAAAAGAGACTGCTTTAGCTCTGATATACTGCTCATGCTATATGGCTGTATCAGACGCTCGAAAAATGGGTCGGTTTTAAAGGTAAGGTTGTATTCGTAGGTATTCATGTTTGTACCTCTTTCTCTATATTATTACAGGTATTGTTTGGTTGTTCGGTACTGTCAGAATTGCTGCCATGAGATATTTCAGAGGTATGATTAGCTTCTTTTTCTTTCTCAATGGTAAATACAGCATCCTCATCGAAAATCTCAAGGTTAAAATCACTGTGGTGTTCATTGACAGGAATCCCAAAGGAATCCATCCATGATTTAGGATAAAGTGGTGCATTCCCGGAAGGATGACTGTCACTTGTGGTTTTCTTTCTGAAGGCTTCAGCGCAGGTCAGATCAAATACAAAAATCTTGTCGCTGGGAGAGCATACGAGCTTGCCGATTACCCTGTACCGGTATTCGGGATTCCATTTCATGAGTGCCATTACTTTAGCGAAGAAGATCTTACAAGTTATAGCCTTGGCTTTTCTCTTGCTAAGAACAGTGGAGGAAGAGCACCATCTGAAGGAATCCTGTGTGTCTTCGGAGCAGGGCTTTACAGCAAGCATTTTCTTATCGGGATGGACAAGGAATTGAACAAAATCAACAGTTGGTAGTTTTCTAATGCAAGCAGCATTTACGTATACTTTCTCTGATTTGAATGTGACTGATGGCTCAAAGAGATGTGCGAAGAATGTGCCACGGACAACCTGGTAGCCATCATAGGAGAATTCTTTGTCTGTTTTTATTTCGCTGCTGCTATTAGGGACGGCGGGGGCAGGAGATTGCTCTTGTTGAGATGTTTCAGGCATATTTAATTGTTCAGGAATATGTATTTGTGTTATTGGCTCAGGGAAAGTAGTAATGCTGTTGGGTTGAGGTACTGTAGTTTGTGTTTCGTCATACATTTTTTGCTCCTATCTCCCCTAAGATGTTTGTTATGTGCTTGGCGGCCTCCTCTGGTGACGTTACATTTTTATCTGCACCAATGACTAGTGTTTCGGCATTTGTCCCCCAATTATCAGCTGCTTCAAATTTCTCCATACCTGCCTGTGTTTTATAATAGTTATCACCAAAACTGTCTGCCCATTTGGATGGATAGGCTATTCGGTTTTCATCTATGCGCAGAGCTTCTCTTGCATTGAATATAAGAATTGTTTCTCCGTTTTTTGTATAAGCCCTGCCAAGTATGCGGTATCTGTAGTCGCATTGCCATCCAAAAAGCTTGTATAGTACAGGGACAAAGGCAGTTCCTGCTATTTTGACCGGGACATATAGTTCGTCTTTTTGTTTACACCATGTTATGGCATTTTTGCTGTTGCCTAGAGATTTTCTGACCGCGAGCATTTTCTTTATGGGGTGAACGAAGAGCTCTATTTTTCCTGTGCTGAGAAGTTTTCTTATACATGCAGCGTTAAAGAACAGGGTAGTATGGCTAAAGGTTACAAGCATTTGACCATGCATTGACATGAATGGTGTACGAACAAGCTCATATCCGCTAAGGTCAAAGCAGCCACGTTTAACTTTTATCTGTAATGGGTTTGAAGGAATCTGAGTTGTGTCTGTATTAGTGCTGCAGCAGGCTTCGTAATAATCTTCTGTAGTAAAGCCTGCCCATCTGGGATGAATGGAAACATATCCTTCAAGAATTCCATTTGGGATGACATGCATTTCGGGGAAATAACCTTTGTTGCCGTATTTGGCATTTCTTATTAGTTTTTGTACTGCAAAGAAATCTTCCCTTGTTATTATTGGATCATGATGGTCTTTTTGCCGGTACTGATTGCGGTCGTGATTATTTTTCTTGGATTTATGATCCAGGTAGTTAGGGGTAAAGGTTTTCCTGGCAAGGATGTCACCGCAATATCTTTCGTTGGTAAGAATCTGTAGTATGCTGCTGGATGACCAGTATTGATTGCCTTTCTTGGTGTATCTTTCAAGCTGTGTCAGAGCATCGGCTATCTGCTGGGCTGAATATCCATAAAGATATGAGAAGAAGATCAGTCTGACGGTCTTGGCTTCATCTTCATTTATTTTGAGATTTCCTTCTTCATCATGATCATAACCGAGGAGTACAGGTGTTAAAAATATTCCACGCTTGAATCGCATTTCAATGGAACTGTTGGCAACCTCAGATTTGATGTGGCTTTCTTCCTGTGCTAAGGTTGCTATGAAGGATAGCGCCATTTCCGAGTGCTCATCCAATGTAAAAATGTTCTCAGTTTCAAAGAATACACCGATGGGAGGATTATGAGCCTTAAGCTGTCTTACGATCCCAATACAATCCAGAATGTTTCTTGCAAAACGGGAAACGCTCTTTGTGATTATGAGATCTATCTTCCCCTCATAGCAGTGTTCGATCATTAGCTTAAAGTTGTCTCTGTTCTTCAGGGAAGTGCCGGATATACCTTCATCAGCGTATATATTTACCAGCGTCCAGTTCTCTCTTTTTTGGACCATGTTCTCATAATAGTTTTTCTGAAGCTCATAGGATGATGTCTGGTTGGGATCATCTGTGGAAACGCGCGCATACACTGCTACACGTTTCTTGACATCGGATTTATAGAAATCATCTTTGGGTGTGGCGGGTATTACATCAAGGATATCTTCACTGACACCTTTATATCTTTCCCGGATTTTTTTCTTTATCTGTTCGGCGGTGGCATTTTTGGATTCCTGTTCTATCATGGTAGTGGCCTCGCTTTCTGAATCGAAGCTATTGTTTGTTTTACACCATAAGAATATGCAGAAATTGCCTGACTTTCCATGCCCTGTAGGTTAAAAATTTATACTGTAGGTTAAATGGAATCCTTAAATGAGTATGAAGAAATATTGAAGAAAAAATAAAGTAAAAGAGTCTTCAGAACGTCTTCAGAATGATTCAAGATTTAAGCATTTTTGAGCGCTTTCATAATGTTTGAAATGCTGTATAAGAGCTGTTCTTGGTTGCTTGGTGAAAACTCTGATATCATCTGTACAAGCTCATAACTGTTATTGTTAATGGTGTTATCAGAGTCACTGTAAATGAAGTCATTAACTGTAACGCCAAGAGCTTCCGCTATTTCAATAAGCTTCTGGAGGCTTGGCTTTTTGATGCCACGTTCAATATAGCTGATATAGGCTGTTGATGAGCAGATTTTTAGTGCAAGTTGTTCCTGAGTAATATGTCTGCTATTTCTGCAGTCACGTATGCGCTTTCCTATAAACTCATAATCTACAGTCATGGTGCCTCCGATATATGTGGTGAGGGAATCGCAATATATACCTTGTAAAGTATATACCTTATAAGATGTCTACCTTATAAGAGAATATTAGTGCATCATTAATGTAAATTCAACAGAAATTTTAAGGTGCCAATTATGATCAGATACGACAGATTATGGGAATATATGGAGAAAACTGGTATGACGCAGTATAGACTTGTTAAGTTGGGTATCAGTAATTCGACTATTACAAGGCTTAAGAGGAATGAGACTGTGAATACCGATACTATTGGTAAACTGTGTGGTATACTGAATTGTGATGTTGAGGATATCATGGAGGATATTAAAGAATAGTAGCGGGTAGTTATTTTATGGATGCTTGGAAAAGGAAGAGAAATGCATCTTTGAGATAAAGCTTGATATTGCTTGCAGATTCAGTGGCAGGCAATAATTTTTGTCGGACAATATTAGCTTGTAACAAATGGGGTTATTATGGCACGAGAGTTAAACTGCCCTCCGGAAGAACTGATGAATGCAGTGGCAGAAGCATATGGATATAAATATGATGATCGTAAAATAAATGACAGATTCCGACCGGCGTTAATGGACCTGGCAAGAGAATATAAGATATCTATGGTCAAGCTTCGAAAGATCCTTATAACAAAAGGAATGTTCAGTACTGAGGTTACGAGAGAGGCTATCAGACTCCGTAGTCAGGGCAGAAGTATTGACGAAATAGCTTCAATTATGGACTTGGGTCCTGCAGCAGTTAAGGCGGCACTTCCATATGAAAAATGTGTTTATAAAACCGGCTTTAGGTCTGCGGCCGGTGATCGTGTGGACAAAGGAAGAAAAAGGAAGAGAGCTGTAAAAAGGCTTGAAGAAGTGTTGGCAGGTTATGAGGGTGAATACTGCGATGAACGTGGGAAGCTTAATCAGGAGTGCAGTGATGCCTTATGGGAATGTATAGTGCAGTATGCAGATTATCCTTTCAAGACCATAGGCAGGGGCGGTAAAAATGTGGTTAGCTTCAAATATAAGCTGAAGGAGTCCCAGCGCACCGGTAATGTAACCAATGAGCTTATGATAAACAGGAAAGAGCATTCCAAAACAATCACAAGATCAACAGTTGAGCTGGCTTTTGTTTCGGCACTACAGGTGCAGGCGACAGAGGGATATGTAAAAGGAACACGTAAACTCCCATGTTTTGGAAGAAGCTATCTTTATGCAATATTTCTGACCTGGGGATTTATCAGCAATATACCTAAAGAGAGTTTGCAATAAAGCTGGGAGAAGGTTTCGATAGGAAATAATAGTTGTTATATAAATTGAAATAATAGAAGTTATTAGTTTTAGGCTGTGGCTATATCGCTGCAGTCTTTTTTGCGTTTTTTGATCGGATTGATAAAAAGCTGATTTTACAGTGGCTTCCGGCCTTCGATACAAAACTGCTTTCGGCGCAATGATAGTGCAGCGTGGCACGCAAGATGCTTTCGTGCTGCGCGTTCATGGTATTGCGCGAAATGTTGTAGATTATATTGCGAGGTGAAACATATGTCATATAGAAGAGCAGTTTTCAGGGATACAACCGATAAGACACCTGACAATCTCAGGGATGGTTTTCAAAAGATCACTGGTAAAAATTTGGAGCATGTGAAGGATGAGGTTGATTGGACCAACAGGCAGATGGCGGATCTCCTGGGAGTAGGTGAAAGTACATTTGGTCGTTATATGTCAGGTGAGATCAAGATACCAAGTGAGAAGATACCAATTCTTCATTACAGCCTTAACGTGGATATTCGCAGACTCATCTGTAATGATACAAAGTATCCGATGTTTCTTGATGATGAAGAGAAGGAATTTGATTTTTACAAGTCGGTCAATAACATAATGATGGATATAATGAATACAGCCACATATAACGAGATGAGAGCTAAGATCGAGTATCTTTACCATGAGTGTGGAGATATGCTCTCCTTTGTCATGAGTCCTAAGGGAAGAAAGAAATAATAAGCTTTACAGGCACTTGACCGCAGAAAGCGGTTCGAGGGTTGGAAGCCTAAAAAGTTCGGAAGCTATTTTATACGACATGGGTTTTACAATATAGAGAGGCATAATATACCGGCGTAGGAATGCAGTCTGTTCCATGCTGGTATTTTTATGGAAACAAAAGTGTTTAAGGGGAACGCAACGGTTGTTTTTTGTTTTTCTATGATGGAGGATCATTATGAAAAGGAGTTATATTTCGGCACATGATTACGCAATTGAACAATGCAGGAAAGAGAAGTTAAATTACAAAAGGGTAAAGAAACTGGCAGAAAAGCTCTTGAAGCGCTATGCGGAGGGACAGGAAGATTGGAATCATGGAGTTGAACACTCACCGGAAAAAATTAGAGAAGAGAAGCAAAGCATAAGAAGGCGGTACATAGAGATTATTCTTGGTATAAAGGAATATACTGAAGAAGAGATCGCGGACTTTATCTGGGATGTGGTAAGCTCTGCATGGTTCAGGGAAAAGGCAGATGCAATTCTTGATAAGATTGAGTATACAATTGACGGGCGTGTTACGAGAAAAGAATACGATCCTGAAAAGGACTATCAGCTCCAGGGGATTCAGATTAAGTGTTTTCTCAGGAAAGCCTATTTGAACGGCAAGAACCGTATAAAGAAGGAAGAGGATATCTGGAAAGAAATGTCAATATCCAGGTCTACTCTGAAGAGAAGAAAACCCGATGCTATTGTTCTGTTCGGGCTGCTTATGTGGAAATATACTGTGAAGAGAGAACTTGATGATATTGAGAGAGGTGTTGTTGAAGCACCGGATTACAATCTTAAGGCATTATTGGAGCAGGGGGACTTGCTTCTCATATAAGAAAAATATGATTATTGCAGCTGTGATTATTGGTCATGGCTGTTTTTTTATTATGAGATTTATGTGAGATTTATGTGAGACTTAAGTGAGATTTATCTGAGATTTTTGTGGAACAGTATCTGGGAATTCCTGTGATAATATATGTTTGTATGCGGCTGGGAAGCCTGTGAATAAGTATTAGGAAAGGAGTTGAAAGAAGTTTTGGAATTACAAACCGAGAAACAATTGTATGTAGCCTGTTGTATTGATTGCGGGATGCCTATCCATGAAAGTGATAAGGCTAATGGGAGGTGCTATTGTGGACCCTGTCACAAGTCCTGGTGGGTTGTCATCGGTGGCGGGAAGGTAATAGTTTCTGAAGATGATCCTGAGAAAGCCCGTAAGAGTGTCTTGGTAAATGGTGTGAGGCACATGAGGCCATATAGCAGGAGCAAGGCATCTTGATTATGCAGGTGTTTCTACTATATTAAATGCTTTTGGGTTTGTGGGGGAAATAACAACTGAATATTGTGAGGCACGTGTGATGAGAGCTGTATCGCATTCGTGAGAGGAGTAAGCCGAAGGAGTACCACTCATGTTGCCAAGAGTTTGCCAAGAGCTGAATAGGTTATCAAATACAAAGATAATGCGAAGGAGTCTGCAAAACGGAAGACATAACCATAGAAAAACTATGGTCTGTTTATGGACGTTTTGCAGGCTTCTTTTTTTGTTATCAGGTGCATTCGTGGCTCTTGGCATGGAATTGTTTTCCGTTTGAAGACTCCGGAATGGAGGAACAATGGAAACAACAATAAGTGTAGGAAAAGTTAGGAGTGCTGGAGCGGAGATTACTGAAACAATGGGAGACAGGCTCCGTAAGCTTCGCGAAGACAATGGGATAAGTCAGAAGGAACTGGCTAAAGAATTCTTTTTGTCAAATAAGACAGTGATATCCAGGTATGAGTTGGGGATAAGGGCTGTTCCGTTAGAGATTGTCCAGTTGTATTCAAAGAAATTTGGAGTTACTACGGATTGGATCCTTAAAGGAATAGAGGATTCAGATGAGAAGTTGGATAGCCAGAGCGCAGTTCCGGGAATGAAAGAACTGACAGATATGTATGTAAAGCTTGGTGATCCTTCGCTGAGAGCTGTGGCAATAGAACAGATGAAAGCACTTCTGAAGCTTGCAGGTAAATCCGTATAAACCATTTTGGCTGTCAACGGAAGGGCAGAAATAAGGATTTAATTACAGCGTATTTAATGAGTTACGAACAATGATCAGATAAGATGCGATTTAGAACTATGAATGAAGAAAGGATTTTTATTATGACATATTACAGAATAGAAGCACTTGATAAAGAGAGTAATGAGACTGTTGGGGGTTATGTGAGCATCGCAATGGCTGTGGCAATAAAGGCACTCGGATGTACTCCATTGGCAACTGAAGAAGAGCTGCATGAAGCTTTTAAAAATACAACAAATATGAATGCAAAGATCTGCTATAGGCTTTTGGCAACACTTACAAGAATTGCTCAGCCTGAAGTATATACAAAGGACAGACAGGGGCATTGCTGCCTTTATACAAATCATGAGTATTTCTATGTTATGCCGGCGCTTGAGGAACTTGATGAAATAATCAGGGAAGAGACCGAAGACATGTATTGCCTCGTATACAGGGTTGTAGAGATACCGGATGAAGCAGTCCTTTATAAGGATGAGCATCAAGTAGTTGTTACATGGGAAGATTATGAGAAATACAGAGCTAAGGACGAATGGTATGAAGTCGCTATCTGGGGGCTTACTGATGATTGATGTTAGCATTTGATTATAGGACGATGTGTAACACTCATACTGCGGTATACAAATTGGATACCGCAGTATACAACAAATAACTGGGCTTTGGGGATTCCCGGACTTATGATTAAAGAGTCTTAAGACTTCATATTAAATGCGTATTTGGAAATCTTTCATAGGGAGGGGAATATGGCTAAGAAATGTATTGTTGACCAGTATGTTGATGCTGATGATGGAGCAAGGGTTGATATCATCCTGAACAATTACACAGGCTTTACCCGTATGCTTGACGGCTATGTGAAAAGCCTTAGTGCGAGTATTCTGGATGAACGTAATGATAATTATAGAAGTTCTCTTGGCAATCTTGGAGTGAGGGTGCAGTCATCCTATATCAGCAATCCAACTTTTAATGATGCAGCGGGGCGCACCGATATAGAAGCTGCTATCAATGCCGGTGATTGGATCAGTGCTCTTAAGGGTTCCAATGATGTGCTGGACAGGAGGCCTGTTGTAGAAACAATCGGCAAGATGCGATATCACTACGATATTGTCAGCGGTCAGGTGGAAGCACTTGAAGATAAGGATTACAAGGTTTTCATGAAGTATCTTGACTCTGACATGACATACGATGAACTCGCAGATTTTTTCAAAACAACATATGAATCCATCAAGACCAGGGTATACCGGGCAAGGTCTGCAATAAAGCTTGGTTCCCTCGATATGATGAATCACAGAGAAATGAAATGTGCTTAAGGAGGATATGAAAAAATGGCAACACCTAAGAAACATCACAACTATGCAGTGGCTGAGTATCTACAGCTGAAAGGAGCAATGGAAATATATGATCTGGGTTATGACCAGATTATAGAACTTGCTAAAGAAGCAGGAGCTTACAGGAAAATGAAAAAGTCTGTTCTTATTAATAAAGAGCTGCTGAACAGATATATCGAAGCACATACAGCATATTAAAAACGAAACTACAAATTGGCATAGTTAGGCATGACATGGTTAGATTTTTCTTGAATCACGCATGGAATTGATTCATAATATAAGAGGATGAGTTCCTGCTGGATTTCTAAGCATGTCATGTTTTTTGTAAAGGAGAATTACAACATGGCAAATAAGAGAAAAGACAGCAAGGGCAACATATTAAAAAAAGGTGAGTGCGTAAGAAAAAGCGATGGTCTCTATGTTTACACCTTCAGAGATCCTATCGGAAAGAGGCAGTACATATACGCCAATAATATAGTAGAGCTGAGAGAAAAAGAGAAAGAGCTCTGTAGAGATCAGCTGGATGGCCTTGATATGTATGCAAGAGGAAGGGCAACGGTTAACATGACATATGACCGTTATATGGCGACCAAGAACAACTTACGAGATTCTACCTTTTATGGTTATCAGTATACCTACGATCATCTGGTCAGAAATACTTTCGGAATGAAGATGATTTCAGAGGTCAAGTATTCGGATGTGTTGCAGTTCTATCTCTACTTATTAAATGATAAGAAGCTAAAGCTCACGACCCTTGACTCAGTACATTGTGTACTTCATCCTACATTCCAGCTTGCAGTAAGAGACGACATTATTAGGAAGAATCCGACAGATGGTGTTATGGCAGAGGTAACCAAGAATTCCGGAGAGAGCAGAGGCAAGAGACACGCACTTACAAGAGATCAGCAGAAGATCTTTATGGATTACGTTGCTGAGCATCCTGTTTTCAGTCATTGGTGGCCACTCTTCACAGTACTTTTCGGTACCGGTGCCCGCATTGGCGAAGCAATCTCGCTTCGTTGGGAAGACGTTGATTTGGAAAAGGGCTTCATTGAAATCAATCATGCGGTTTCATATTATCCTACAAAAGGGGATAAATCAGCCCAACTTCATGTACACTTTCCTAAGACGCGTGCAGGTATCAGAAGAATTCCTATGATGGATGTTGTGAAAGATGCACTTATCATGGCAAAGGAAGAACAGGAGGATGAGGGTGTAGTACAGCCGGTTCTTGAAGGACTTACAGGATTCATTTTCCTTAATAAGTATGGAGATGTTATGAATCCGCAGTCAGTAAATCGTATTATCAAGCGTATCGTAAATAACTACAATTACGAAGAAGAGCTTGAAGCTGCGAGAGAGCATAGGGAACCTTTTTTACTTCCGCCTTTCTCATGCCACATCTGCAGACACACATTTGCGACAAGACTTTGTGAGTCTTGCACTAACTACAAGGTTATCCAGTCAGTAATGGGGCACAAGCAGATCGAGACCACTCTGGATATCTACGCAGATGCAAGTGATGAGAAGAACAAGGACGTTTTTGATGGTCTTGCTGACGATTTCAACGACTTGTTTTAAAATGATAACAACCCAAAGAGAATGACTCACTGATGAGTCTATTATCAATCAACTGCAACAAGAGATGTCATTTACAACAAAGCTGCAACAACTGTATAGGAAAATACAGGTATAAGGCGGGAAATAACAGCTTTACGGAATGCCTTCCAAACCGCATAAATAGGCTCCGAAGGGAATGGAAGGGAATCGTGGTAGAGTCTTCCCGACACTTAAGAGTACAAAGTGACGGATGATGTATTTAGATGAACATAAGTGTTATGAAATGGTAATACGTGGTAATGCGGACACCGTCTTGCAACAGGTTCTAGGACATTTATTTACATCTATATCCAGATAATGCGGAAAGTCAGCAATTTGGGTGGACACCTATATACATTATTTGGTCAGTCCAAAATGGGTGAAATAAGCAGTTAAAAAATAAAAATAATGAGTTATAAAAGTTTCAGAAGAACGGTTTTGGAACTTCTTAAGGCACTTACTTTTAGTAGAAATACTATTGGTAAGTGCCTTTTTTGTTGTTATCGCACAGATGGAGGAAAAGAAGATGATTGAGAAAAACCAAACTATGCCCAGGGCACCTGATCTGGAGGAGTACATCCATGATGGGAACAGGAGAAGATTCATTACGTATCCTCAGGGGCAGACGATGTTCGGTATGCACTATTGGGCCTTTGTGAATTTGGCAAAGAGAGCCGGAGCGAATATCAAGATGCGTAAGACTGCTGTTGTTGATCTGGATGTCCTGGAAAGATATTTAGAATCACTTGAAGAAGCGGAAGAAGGAAAGGAGCAAGACATGGCAAGAAAAGAAAAAGCACCAATAGCGGAAAGAATGACAGTAAACGGGAAAAAATATGTGAGGCTGGATGAAGCTGCTGAATTGTATTCCGTCAGCGAGAAGACAATTGAAAAATGGGCAGCTGATTCGAAGGCAAGGTTAAAGGTTGGCGGAGTGGTTCTTTATAACACTCAGAAAATAGACATGTTTATTGAAAACATCGGACAGGAGGAATTCTAAATGTGCAAAGTGATTTCTGTAGCTAATCAAAAGGGCGGAGTTGGAAAAACCGTCACAGCCGTAAATCTGGCAGTGGGACTTGCAAGAGAAGGAAAGAAAGTACTCGCAATCGACAACGATCCACAGGGTAGTCTGACAATAAGCCTTGGTTATAACGAACCTGACAGTCTGGAATATTCATTGGCGACTGTGATGATGAAAATTATAAATGATGAGCCTTGGAATGTCGAGGATGGAATCCTTCATCACAGTGAGGGAATAGACCTGATGCCCGGAAATATTGATCTTTCGGGACTTGAGATCACGCTTACAGGTGTAATGAGCAGAGAAACAGTGCTCCGTGAATATGTAAAAGAGGCAAGAAAACACTATGATGCGATTATTTTGGACTGCATGCCATCTCTCGGGATGATGACCATAAATGCACTTGCCTGTGCAGATTCTGTACTTATTCCATGCTCTGTTGGTTATCTGCCTCTTAAGGGATTACAACAGCTGATAAAAACCATAGGCAGGGTAAAGCGACAGCTCAATCCAGGCCTTGAGATAGAGGGAATACTTCTGACTATGGTAGATAACAGAACAAATTATGCAAAGGATATTATCGAGACAGTAAATGATGCTTATGCGGATAAGATAAGGGTATTTCAATTTAATATCCCGATGTCTGTCAGGGCTGCAGAGACTTCTGCTGAGGGAAGCAGCCTGTATGTATATGATCCCAATGGAAAAGCATCAAACGCTTATATGGAACTTGTAAAAGAGATTATTAGAAAGGTGGACTGACCTATGCCTAGCAGAGTTGGAAAAAAGATAGAAATGACAAGTCTTGATGAACTGTTGTGTGTACCAAGTGTGGAAGGAACCCAAGACATTGAGATCAGACTGATATATCCATTTAAGGATCATCCATTTAAAGTGCTGGATGATGAAAAGATGGAAGAGCTCGTAGACAGTATCAAAATGAATGGAGTCCTCACGCCGGTCATTGTAAGACCGGCAGAAGGTGAAACCTATGAAATGATATCAGGACATAGACGTCTGCATGCTGCGAAGAGAGCTGGACTAACTAAGATACCCGCAATCGTAAAGAAAATGCAGGATGACGAAGCAATCATTTATATGGTTGATTCTAATCTTCAACGCGAAGAAATCCTTCCAAGTGAGAAAGCATTTTCTTACAAAATGAAGCTGGATGCTATAAGAAGGCAAGGTGCTCGGAACGATTTAACTTCTGCCCAAGTTGGGCAGAAGTTAGATGGAAAGACTTCGAGGGACATTGTAGCTGAAGAAGCAGGAGTAAGTAGAAATCAAATTTCAAGATTTATTAGACTTACAGAACTTATTCCAAATCTTCTGGATATGGTAGACGAGAAGTTATTGGCTTTGAATACAGCAGTTGAGATGTCGTATTTCGCCAGAGAAATCCAGAAATGGTTTTATGAATACTGTAATGAAGTAAGAATTCCTAAGTGGAATGAAGTTGCTGCTATCAGGAATGGATTCAAGCAATCTGATCTGACCCAGGAACAGCTTATTGATGTTTTAAATGGAAACATGGAAGCTCCCGCAGATCCTAAGAAACTTACATTTACAGAGCGCAAATTAAACAAATATTTCCCGGCATACATGTCACTTAGAGAACGGGAAGAGGTAATAATAAGCCTATTGGAGAAGTGGAAGCGGGAGCAGGAACAGTAAATCCTGCCAGAGATAATACAGAAATGTACACTTAAATACAACTATGTCCGGGGGCGATGTGTTTGAAATAAGGACATAGCAATTATCTAAGGAGCCCGTGTAGGGAGGAAGAAAATGAGATTTGATTATTTTTACGGTAAAGAATCAGACATGATGTCTTTTTACCGAGTACCCAAATTGTTGATAACAGATCCATATTTTGAAGATCTGGATAATGAAGCAAAGCTCATGTATGGTCTAATGCTTGATAGGATGTCTCTTTCCGCAAAAAATGGC
>JAEEGL016125150.1_pt1 | contig 40629 bp, 37 predicted proteins | sample 9134231 | NCBI WGS metagenome assembly JAEEGL01 (sample SAMN16246548, study PRJNA631951) | gut metagenome | biome: gut microbiome; feature: rumen; material: fiber-attached | host: Bos | place: Iran: Karaj | collected 2018-10
CATTGTTTTTCATGGGCATTTTACCAATAGTTATAGAGTCTGCGTCATTACCTAAATTTTCAGTTGAACACCTTTTTCTTTTTTCTGAAACATAATCAGCATATATTTTTCTTAAAATTTTTGAGTGTTCGGGATTATTAAAACAGGTAATCATGTTTTTCCCAATATTGATACATAAATTGTCACCATGTCTATCATGTCCTTCTTCTCTACAACAAGAGCAGGTATAAATCATTTCGCCACCCTTTTCTTGATTTGGTTTACCAAATACAGCTATTACATTTTTTCTTGTTAAATTTATTTTTTTCTTTGACATTTTTAGTCTCCTTATATTAATTACTAAATACTCGTAACCGGTTACATTTTTATTTTGCCGTATCTAGCAAAACTTAGCAAAGGAGAGAAACGCTTTTAAAACAAGTGTTTCGGTATAAAAACATATAGATGTAATAAATAAAATTATTTAAAATTTATTATTTATAAAATTAAAATTAATCAAAAATAACAAAAATAAAAATCGAAATATTTAGTCGATTTTAACGCTACTTTTTAGAGGTTTCTTAATAAAACTTAATAAAAAATAAGAGCAATGTATCTGTAATTCAATTATAACTTGGCTTTATTCTCTCTATGTATTCTTGTCCTTTGGGCATTAAGATTGGGTTGATTAGAGCAGCCATAACAAAATAGTGCTTTTTTATCGTGAGTTAAGAATTCTTTGCCACAAGTATTTAAATGGCTACTTTCCTTATATTTACACTTATGTACGTAAAGTTTCTTTGAAAAATTACTATTGTGCAGAGATATTAAGTATTTATGAAAACCAATCATATCTTCAAATTTATGTAAATCATCTACTAATAAACTTGAAACAATGTCGTTTAACTCTTTAGGCGAATTTATTTTTGCAAAGGTCTTAAAATCTTCAACAAGAGATTTGCCAAAATCTTTGCACCATTCTTCTTTAATATACCTGTAACCTATTTTTACAGGCTTAAAACCTACGCCATAAGTTTCTTTTGTATATTTATCTTTTGCTTTCGAAAGCTGTATAATAATTTCAAATGTTGCAAGCCTTTCTGCTGTCTCTAAATTATATATTTCAGCATTTACAACCCTTTCGGCTCTGTCATTTTCCTTAATTTCATTAAATAAATCTTGTTCTAAGTGCCAATTTAAATAAGCAAAAGGATTGTCAAAGTTTATAATATATTTGCCTTGTCTATAATGTTTAATATATTCCCAGAAGTTATTAAGGTTGTTTCTATGGTATTTTAAAATTTCAAATAAAGCATTTGTATATGAAATAAATTCAATAGAATCATCTTCAATATGTTCTTCAAGTAAATTTAAAATGTTTTTAAAATGACTCGTATTTTTAAAAATACTTATAAGACTGGCATATTTCTTATAATGAGAGCTTAAATCACTTGTAAAATTAATGTTTATAGGATATGGCTTTTTAAGTCTTCCAGTTTGTTTTAAGGCAATTAAGAATTCAAGTTCGTTAAGACTATCAAGAGAATTAACTAAATTTTTAATAAGGTCTAAATTAGGTTCATTAACTTTTAATTCATCAAGATTAATACCTTCTTTATTATATTTATCAAGCAATAAATATAAATCTTGTAATTCCTGCCTATATGACAATAAAGCATATTTATCGTCAAAACCGGAATCTATTGAAAGAAGTTTATAATTTTTCATGAATTAGCCTCACAAGCCAATTATACCACAACAAATTTAAAATTAAACAAAAATTACATAATTACAAAAATTACATTAAAATTTACGTTTTAAAAATTTTATTTAATAAAATAAAAAATATTTTTAATATTAAAAACTAACGTAATTTTTGTAATTTTGTAACTATAAATTTTTGATTTCTCTCATAAATCCAGCACAAAAGAATAATATTTAGCATAAATTTTTCGGTCTCTTTGTTTATATTTAACTGAATCAATAGGTTTAAAGGGGGCGCCGTATAAAATTTGAGGTGGTTTTGAAAGCGTAGGAGGGTAAATAACACTTATAAAAATTTTACCGCTTATAAATATTTACGTATAACTAGCTGATTCTTTGGCTCACGGTGTCCTTGTTAAAAATTTTAATTATGACAAACATCATTATATAAATATCTTAAGTTTGAGTTTTGTGGAATATCTTGCCAATTTGAATTAGGGAATTCTCTGTATACATATTTTCTTTTATAGGTATCATATAATTTTGCTTCAAAATAATTAAATCGTTGAGTGTTGCAATTTATCGAAAGTTTTGTCCTTGTCTCATAGACATTATCCACAGGATTTTTTGTCATAATTCTCACAACACCATAATCTCCATATTCTATACTGTCCTTATCATAAGAAACATTTGTGTTAGGTATTAGTGTCCAATCTTCAGCCATAACAGGCATTATTAAAAAATATAATAATAAAAACAATAATAAATTCTTTTTCATATTACACCTACTTTTTAAATATAAATTTCTTTTTCTTTTCAATTCTTTTTAATATCATTGTCGTTACATGTGTTTGATAGTCATTTGAAGGGTATTGAAAAGATGTTTGGTCATAACCACCATAATATTTATCTAGAACATAATCTGTTTCATTATGAAATTTCTCTAATTCTTCATCAGTAAAAAATGTTAAAGCTAAATTGCCATTGTCTAAAACATGCACAATACACATTGCACTTCCGACTTTTTTGCCATCATTTCTACTATCAAAATATTGCAAATTATCCATAATGCCTTTTGCTAATTCCTGTGGGCCTTTTGCATAACTTGTTCGTATTTGTCTGCCTTCTGGATTGTTTAGAGCATTTGAAATATCAGAACCAAATTTTACAACTTCTTGTGTCGTTAATTTTTCTGCATTTACTGCTGGTATTACTATAAAACACATCATTATTAAAAATAAAAATTTTTTCATATCGTTGCCTCATATTAATACATCAATTTATTGTTGATATTTCTTAAATTATTGTTGATGTTTTGTAAATTGGTATTCATTTGCGACTGATTAAAATTATTTATACTATTTTGAATTGCTTGTTGTCTTATCATATTTTCCTGCAACTCAATTTGTCTATCTTGGGCAGTTTTATTTATTTCTCTATTTGTTAGGTTCATTAAGCAAGCATTTTGTTCGCTTTCAGGATATGTCATACAAGCATTGTATCCGCTTCTAAATTTTTCTTTGCGGGCAATCCAATAATTTATAATAGGTACAGTTTCATTAAACCATTTTTTGCTCATATTCACTTGCATATTATGAGGAATAGGTTCTAAATTTTTTATACCAACCGGAACAACTTGCTGCCAATGGGCTTCAAATCTGTCATATTCCGGCTCTTTAAATGTAAATGGGGCTCTTGGAATTTCAATAGTGCTTTCTTCTTTATAATACTTAATTTGAAGTTTAACTTTTGTACCTTCTTCCCCTCGCACAAGATTTGTAACTTGCTCTATATTTAATTTCTTTACTTTTTGGTCGTTTATAGAAATTATCTCAGCTCCTTCCGGTAGACCTGATTTTGCAGCCGTAGAATTAGGAAATACAACTTTAACAAATACTTTTTTATTATATGGGTCTTTGACAAGTCTTGCACCAATTCCGCAATATTTAATATCTGCAAATACAAGTCCTGTACTAACTATGCCAGCAATTATTAAACTTATTAAGAATTTTTTCATCTATAAAACCTCATACAGTTTTAGTTCTACTACCCTTTATTACTAACCATTTTAAGAATTAAACGCACGGTCAGTTTATTTATATATGTGTATATTAACACGAAAATATAGAAATGAGTAAAAAGGATTTACAAAAATTCGGAAAGCGTTTGAAGGCTTTGAGGTTAGACCATAATCTAACACAACTTGAACTTGCTGAAATTCTTGATATGTCACCTAACTTTATTGGTATGATTGAGCGCGGAGAAAGAAATACAACGGTTGAAAATGTATTTAAAATTGCAAGAGCATTAAATATTAAACCTTACAACCTTTTTGAAGATATTTAGAAAATTTTAACGCTTTATTTTTACGTTTTAAAACTAACATACTTATATTTGCTTACTTATAACTAGCTGATTTTTGATTCACGGTGTCTCATATAAATTTATTTCTCATATTTAATAGGTAAACACTAAATAATAATAATTAATTTATTAATCAAATTAGGTAACGATATTATCGAATATTATTTATGCTTCAATATATCCGTACATATCTTTTCTCTTTTAGAATCATTTAATCTGATAAAAATTTTTTTCCATTGTTCAAATATATGATATTTTCTTGATGTTTGATTCTTTAGCCATTCATTATGGTATTTGTCAAAATAATCATTTGTAAATTTGACTATGTCATTAATGTATTTTGATTTTTTAGTTTTAGATATTAAGATACTAAGCGTGGTAAACTCTGGGCAAGCATTGTCTTCAAACAAATGTTTAATTTCTTTTTCTATCATATTTTTGTCTTTAAATATTTTTAATTCAAAGACTTTATCAATATAGTAAATATCATGGTCATAATATCTAAATAAATTTATGTATCTTAAAAATATGTCAAAATATTTCTTTATTTTGTCAAATTCTAATTCTCTTTGTTTATTTAAAACATCAATAGTTCCAAACAAAGTTAAAAAGATATGTAATACAGTACTTTTTGTTTCTATCATTTCAGAAAATTTATATTTATAATCTTCCTCTGTTAAGAAAAATAAACTGAGTAAATTATTAAAGAATTCTTCATATTGTAATTTATTTTCTATGCATAATGTACTTATTGCATCAATTAAACTATTTATATAATTTACATCAATATCATCTGTTAAATATAATTTTTTCTTCCCGACTTGCTTTCTATAATCATTTATTAATTCTTGCATAAGACAGAGTGCTATTTTTTTGTTTTTATCTTTTAACTTGTTGAATATATTAAAATGTCTTAAAGAAGTGTTTCTAGGTGTTTGTTTTAAACCATTTTTGTATGTTTCAATAGCTTCCTTTACGTTTGAATCATTTAGTAATTCTACTAATTTTGCTTTTGTTTTCTTTTCGATATATTCTACAACCCAAGGTCTAGTTCTAGGGAAAATATATTCACTATTACTTAATAAAATGCCAAACCAAAAGAAATTATCATCAAATTCCGCAATCTTATTAATCACACTATTTATTATTCTTTTATTTAATATAGTTTCTTCTGTACCTTGCCTAATTATTTGATTAAAACAATTCAGTATGAATAATGCTTTAATTATTTTACTATCGTCATTATTAACTTGCTTAATATAAAATAAATAATTTTCCTTGTTATAAAGATAATTCAGTGAAATTTGAATAATGGGATTATTAAATTGCTTAATAGTATCAATCCAATTTTTCTTATTTTCTTCATACCAAAGATTTAAATAACTTCTTATAGTACCCTTTAATAAATAATAAGGGGGATAATCATATAACCGCCTTGCCATTTCAAATTCATCGTGATTTAAAAGATATTTAAATTCCTCAATATCACGTTTGTTGGATATAATTGTTTTAACCTCTTTAAGTTGATTTATTTCTTTCAAAGCAGTTTGCATTAATGTATTTTTGTTATCGGATGTCATTATATTATTGAGTTTGTTCCAAAATTCTTGTTTTACTTCTTGCCTATTGAAAGAAGGACATAATCCCCATAATAAATTATGGTCTTGCTTTAAATATTTTATAGCAGAATTTACTCGATAAATAAAGTTATCTAAATCAAAAAGTTGGTTGTTAATATCTATAAAATACCCAAAATCACTTCCTGAAAAATTTTGCAACAATAATCTTGAATATTTTTTGCTAAACATATTATTTGCGATTTCATTTACTAAATTATATTTAAGAGGATATTTAATAGGGCTATATATTATAGATAGGAAATTAAATAATTTTAGTCTACTGTTCCTGTTTTTCATTAAAATTTAACTCCTCTACTAATATATCTTGTGTTGGCTTTGTATTCCATAAAGACTCCGCCTCATCAAAGTATTGCTCAATTGATTTAAAAAAAGAAACACCACTACTAAAATTATTTAATGAATTTGTAAAACCATACTCATTATTTTTTGTTGCAATCCACCTATCATGACACAATGCAATTTCTTCTGGTATTTTATTTCCATTTTTATCAATCTTATATGAGCCATCTTCTTTTAACAAATATTCGACATTGCCATCTTTATCTTTTTTTATACCTTTAATATTTTTTATTTTTACATTTGAATATTTATTTGGATTGTCAACTTTTAAGCTATGCAAGAATTCTGGAATAGAATATCTACTACCTATTATTCTTAATTCAATATTTTTAACTGTATTAAAAATTTTAATAAATTTTTCTTTCGCCAAATTTTTAAAAATATATGGATCAACTAGATAAATATATTCAGGAAGATTAATATCTAATCCTGTATCTTTTTCTAAATTTACTAATAGTTTTAATAAATAATCAAATGCTTTTTCTTCATTATCACTATCAGCTCTAAAGAAATGTAATCCTTGCTGTATTTTTAAAACATTTGTCCATCTTTTTCTATTATATTGCAAGCTATATATCAAATTTTTATTATCTTTTTCAGCTAATTGGGTTATGTTTTCTTTAATTTCTCTTTGAAAATAATGAGAAGAAGAATGCCCAGACCCCATGTAGTATAAATTATTATAATATACACAGGTATTTTTAGTTACATTATGTACTTCTAAATGTATATTGTTTTCATTGTCTTGTATTGGAATATCTGTAAATCTATTAGTTAGTTTAAACGATTGCTTATTAATTAAATCGTCATAAGAATAAATTTCAATAGTTGCAATATATTCATCATTTATATATGATTCTTTTTTAATAAAAGATAATGTCAAAAACTTATCGTTTTGATGTTGTATACTTACATCAATTTCGTCAATTTCTTGAAAATGCAGAATATTACCAACTCTGTCAATTAAATTGTTTAAATTTATATCTAATTGTTTAGCTAAATCTTTTCTTTTATCTTTTGGTATTTTAAGCCATAAATTTTTTATTTCCAAAGAAACATCCCAATATTCAATTAAATTGCAATTGGAATAAAAAGGACTACATATTTGATTAAGAGTATCGGCTTTGTTATCTTCTCTTTGAGTCAGAAAGGATGTCCTGCAATTTTCATTTAAAATATTATATTTCACTACTATATTATCTAATTCATAGCTTTGCTCTTTTGTTATACTTTCAATAAAATTCAAAATATTACTTGCCGATATATGTTTTTCATAAATAATTAGCTTGCTTTTATCTACAATATCTATTTCTTTTATTTTTTTAAATTCTGATTCTTTTTCATCACAAGAAGTTTCCTTTATTGTTGTCAATAGATTGTAATATTTATTATCAAAATTTAATATAAATAATTTTACGTATGCCATAATATAATTCTCATCGTATTCTTAACTATTTAATTGTATTACAAGTATAAATATATTACTTATAATTATTGAAAATATATATTTAATCAAAGAGTAAATGCTCAATTTTTCGAATAAGATTTGCAACTTGTTTCAATGCAAAATAGTATTCTAGGTTATCCTGCATTTGTAGTTCATCATCAATAATACAAGAATCAGAAGCCAATGCCCCTAATCTCGCCAAACACTTGACCTCTAATAATAGGTGTCCCACTTCTCGCATTACTTCTTCATGTTCTTCATTCTTAACTTCTATCATTCTTCCTCCTTTAAAATCGCATAAAAACAATTTTATCGAGAAAGAATTTGAGTTAAAACAAACAATCTAAAAGATTTGCATAAGTTTGCAACATGCTCATAAACACATGCTCATAAATGTCTTGAATAATTAATTTGTTTATACTAATCTCCTAGTATGAGTATTATTATATCTGCACAAACTTTATATGAGAATTTACTGCAATCAGGTATTGTTGGCGAGATTGGTTCTATAACGTTTACCTTGAATGGTATTACTGTAAAAATAAATACTACAGACACCGTTGGTATAACACTGCAAGCATGGTTAAAACAATACCTCGTGGAAAAAGATTTTTATCAAAGAGAACCTAATAATACTCAAGAATTTCCAGATTTTTTCTTAGGCGAAGATAATATTCATAATATGCTTGAAGTAAAAGCCTTTCATTACTCTAAAACACCCGCTTTTGATATTGCAAATTTTGAATCATATTGTGATTCGGTCAAAGAAAAACCTTATAGACTTGACGCTGATTATTTAATCTTTGGTTATGAAATGTCGGAAGAAGGTGATATTTCTATTCAAAAAATATGGAAACATAAAATATGGGAAATAGCAGGAACTTCTGAAAGATTTGCTTTAAAGACTCAAGTAAAAAGAGATATGATATATAATATTCGTCCTAATACTGATTTTAAATATGGAAGAAAAGGTCCATTTAATGATAAAGATGAATTCTTAACCGCAATATATGCCACATTAGCTAAATACAAAAGCCGTCAATATGCAAATGATTGGCTTAATGTATTAAGAGAACATTATTTCGAATATTTCAACCAAGTATTCGAATTGAAAAATAATATACTAACTCGCACATAAAAGTTCTTTATTAACAATATTATCATTTTTATATGTGCTAGCTAATCTTAGAGCAATATTTTTAATTGCAGGTACGACAACCGTATTTCCTAATAAATCAAAAGCTTTCGCCTTGTTAGTACTTGTATTATCAAAAATATCTAAACTATATGATTCGGGATAACCAAACATTCTTAACCCTTCTCTTATAGTTAATCGTCTTATTCCTTCACCGTCAACAATACCTAAATGTGATACATCCGTAGCAACTAATGTTGGAGCAATGTCATTAGGGTCTAATATTTTTGTAAATTCATAACTTAATTTTCCTGAAACAATATTATATCCCTTCTCTTTTGTGCTATCTTGCTGCCTTTCTTCTTTATATTTACCATTTGGTAATAAAACCTTAACAATATCCTTCGGGTATTCTTTTACTAAATAATTTTTTTCAACCAAATCATCTAATAAACTCTTTAAATTTGGCATTGTAGCAAATGTACTAATTTGATTTAAAGTTAATGGCATACCGTCCATCCATTTTATGCCAATTTCTTCTGCCCAATGTTTTTTTCTACGCTCTTTAAATAATTTTTCCATTAAAGAGATTTGTTGTTTATTTATGCTACCTTTTAATTCTATATCCCAACTATGAATATTATTTGCGCCCCCGCGCTTATCTTTAATAGCTTTTCCGTATAACTCTTCAGGTTTGTAATGTTTTAACAAACAATCAGTAAAATGACTTTTTACTAATGGTTTATTAGACTCTAAAATATCCGCAAGCTTTGAATGCTTAATTTTAAAATTATCAATATTAACCTTTGATTTCAACGTTCCGGTTATAAAAACCCTTTTTCTTAGTTGAGGAATACCAAAAATTTGGCATTCTATGAGACGCCAAGAAACATTGTAACCAAGATTTTCAAGAGACATTAATATTGTCTGTAATGTTCTACCAATAGAATCCTTATTACTTGCCCTATCATGTAAAACCAAACCTTCAACATTTTCTAAAATAAAACCATACGGACGCTTTTCTTTTAAAATTCTCTCAACTTCAAAAAATAAAGTTCCTCTTGTATCTAAAAACCCTAATCCTTTACCTGCGGCACTAAATGCTTGGCATGGAAAACCTGCTAATAAAAAATCAAAATCCTCTATTGATTTTGCGTCTACTTTGCATATGTCCCCAACAAGATTTTTATGTTCAAAATTAGCTTCCAATGCTTGAATCGCATGAGGTTTTATCTCAGAAGTTAAAACACATTCCGTATTATATCCCATTTCATTAAAGGCTTGTTCAAAACCCAACCTAATACCGCCTAAGCCTGCAAATAAGTCTATAAATTTTATAGTAGGCTTATCAGTATTAAAATCCCCAAATAATGAAATTTGTTTTGCAACCTCACTCATATGAGTATTATACACAAAATGCGTTTATAAAAAAACATTACTAAATTTCTGTTACATTCAAATTTACATTATATAAATACTTAATTCTATTTTTATAATTATTAGTGACAATAGTATCCTTTAAGAAATGTAAAGATAAATTTATTCAAGTATAATAACCGTTTTAGCCATTGGAATATTTTATTGGAATATTTTCTATTGAAAAATTAATTCAACAGAGTTATTATACATGCATAAGTTAATAATAATATAAAATCCTGAGGAGGTAAAGCTTTATGACAGCATTTGACGGTGAAACAATAGAATTGAAATTAGAAAAATATTTTCCTTTATTGAAAGAAATGGCTTTTGATTCTTTTAATGAGTATAAAGATATATGCGCAGAAAAAATTACACCTTATTCCGCTACAACAAGAGCACTAATGGTTAGAGACCATTTTAAAAAACGCTTGCTTACTTCGGGAATATTTGATAATGAAACTAATGTGCTTGAAGAAATCGACAATACTTTTTATATGCACTTGGAAGGCTATCCTATAACATTTAATAAACTGAATAAAGATAAGAAAAAGAGCAAATTCATTGATAACTGTAGTATGAATTTTTCCTGCAATTTCGAGCAAAAATCTTTGTTTCCGATGCAGATGTCCATCAACAGAAACCAAGTATCAAAAGAGACGCCGTTGACTTTTGGATATATATTAAATAAGATAGGTACGGAAATTATAGGTCTTTATTTAACCTACCAAATCGGCAAGACAGTATTATGGTATAAGAAAATAGAAATTGTTATACCTTTGCCTAAACAAGATAATGATGATAAGAGACACATCAGAAGAGTAAAATAAATGAGTACTTGCATTGAATATGAAAAAGTTATTTTAGCACGGGAATTTAATCGACTTACACAAAAAGAATTAATAGACGCATTAAAAAGAAATGGTGCTATTGTATCGCAGGGTGAAATTTCTAAAATTGAATTAGGACAACGTAAGGAAATATCAGCAGGTCTATTAAACTCTCTTTCTGCTGCACTTGATTTTCCTGTCGAGTTTTTTACTACACCTACAAATAAAGAAAATGTGAAAGGTGGATTATACCGTAAGAAACAATCTCTAAAGAAAAAAGACCAGGATTATATTGAAGCAAGCGTTAATATATTCAAAGACGTATACATAAATTTATTAAATTTTGTAGAAATTATAAAAACGGATATACCTTATTATTCATCAGTTTCAGATTCTCCGGCTAATATAGCAAGAAAATTAAGAGAATATTGGGATGTAAGTGGTGTCCTCGATAACTTAATAGACTTACTTGAAAACAATGGTATAGTTGTTAGTTATATTGATATTGATGATGACAAGTTTGACGGATTCTCTTGTTTCTTTGATAAGAGTTATTTTATTTTTATTAATTCACGATTGTCGGGTGATAGATTAAGATTTACAATAGCACATGAATTAGGGCATATAATTATGCAACATGTTGATTTTATGAATCCTAAATGCGATGAAGAAGCAAATGAGTTTGCGTCTGAATTTTTGATTCCTGAAAAAGAAGCATATAAAGATTTAGTTAATCTCTCATGCGAAAAAGCTTATTATTTGAAAAGTAAATGGAAGGTTTCAATGGCAGCACTAATAAAAAAAGCCGCTGATTCTAACGCAATAACACAGTCAAGATATAAATCATTAATGGTACAAATGAGCAAAATGGGGTATAGAAAAAAAGAACCAAATCCTATTGCAAAAGAAAAACCAACACTTTTTAAAGAAATAGTTGATGTATATATGGAAAAAAGGGACATGAAAAACATAGAAGATGTAGCAAATGCAGTTAACATAGGGTTAAAGGCATTTAAATCATTTTTTTATAGTCCATTTATTACATCTAATGTAAGACTTGTATAAATTCATTGCTAAACATATTATTTGCAAAAGTTAGCGGTTTATATTTTGTATAAAATTTACGGAATTTTTCTGTGGCTCAGAATGAGGGTGGCTGTTTATGTTTTTGTCCCCTCCCCGCCCCTTTAAAGTGGCGTTGAGTGGACAGGTATAAAGGAGGAAGTTGCATTTGAGTTGCAAATTTTTTGATAAAGTCTGATTAGTAGTGATAAATTGTGAGAATAAAAATTGCTCCAAATTCATGTGGAATAAGCAATAGAAACAAATTTTGATAAATAATGATAAAAGCTGAAAAGCGCTGAGAATATGGCTTTCAGCTTCTTCTAAGCAGAGGGTCGCGCGTTCGAATCGCGCCAGGCGTAAATTAAAAGGGACAGGTTAAACCTGTCCCTTTTAATTTAGATTGGTAACGATAAGAAGCGCCAAGGACGAAGTCCTTGCGTGTTCGAGCGGGAGCGAGCTGAGGGCGAAGGTCTTTTCTTTGGAGGAAACGAAGTTTCTGAAAAGAAAAACCGTAGTCCCGTTAAATGCGAGCGACCAAGACAATCGCGCCAGGCGTAAATTAAGAGAGATGGGTAAATCCCATCTCTCTTAATTTTTGTTTGTGCCAAGATTTGACGTGCAAGGAACGAAGTTCCTGCGTGTTCGAGCGAGAACTGGAATATTTTGCCATATATTAATGTTATTTATGCTACAGTACTAAATTTTTCAGCGATTTTAAGCATTCTTTGAAGTTTACCCATGCTTCCTGCACTTTTGAAACTTATAACTGATGCCAATGCCGCACATCCGGCACTCAGTAGTATATCAGATTTATTATCTTCTTCCGTTTTTGAATAATTATATAAGTTCATTATTGCAGTAGCACCTAATAAACCACCTGCAAAATAACTCATACTTTTTGTGTATTTTGTTAGTTCTGTGGCTTTTTTTATTTGACTTTTCGATAGTTGGGTTAATTCTTTGACCATTGTTAACGACTTCATTTTTAATTCCTCCATATAATTTCCCTGTTAAATATATTAAGTATTTTTTTTTTATAAAATTGCTTTAATTGTTACAAAATTTTAAGCCACGTTTACTATTAGCCAAATCCGAAACTTGCCAACTCTGGTGTAAATAAAAATTATGAGATTGATTTATTTTGGCTGTATTAAATTCTTATAAGGGTTCTTATATTTTGTTTTTGAAATAATTTCGCCGGTTTTTTTATCGTATGTATAATAAACAATATTGCCTTCTTCATCATATTTCCATGTTGTTACCAAATCCCTGCAATTTACACTGCCGGATAACTGTCCTTCAAAATCCGCATTTAGTTTCTGTGCGATAAAATAATAATCATTAAGTTTTCCTAAATTTACATTCACTTGAATCATAATACACAACCACCTTTTTAAGAGTCCGGTAACATATATAACGGCATTTTTTTGAAAAACTTTAGTATATTTCAGAAAATTGTTACAATCAGTTAACATTTCCGGCAAAATAAGTTCTTAAATAATCAACAAAAGACAGAAATAAAAAAGTAATATCCGTATTCACATAAAAAAAAGAGAGTGATTATCACTCTCTTATGTTCGAGTAGAAGTTTTATAAATAGGAGAAATTTATGAATAGAAATTTAGTTATTATTTTATATCCGCTACAGCTTTTTCAGACATCAAGTCTAATACGTCAAGTGCCAACACTTCACCGACTTCTTCTTTTGCTATAGCGTAAGTATTTTCAAAATCACGCATAAAACCTGCAATTCTGTCATCAACAGATTTTGGTAATTTTACAGATACAGGTTCTGCTTTGGTAACAGGCATATAAACACTGCTTGCTGCTTGATTTAACAGATCCATCACTTTATCAGGATCCATTTCATTAACTTCCGGTTTAACAGATTGCGGTTGTACTTGCGGTTCTTCTTTTACATCTTTATTTGCTCTGTAGAATGAACCACCGAGTCCGTAATTGCTGCTTCCTATTCTTCCAATACCGTCTGTCATTTCAAATACTCCTTTTTCGTTTTTCCTTTGTGACATGTATAACGGCATTTTTTTTGAAAACTTTAGGATTTTTTGATAAATTTTTACAAATCTTTACAATTACATCCAAAACAATTGATATCAAAGGGTTTGTATACAAATAAAGTCTTTAAACAAATTATTTGGAATACAAAATACAGCAATAACTTGAAATTAAATATTTATTGTATAAAATAAGGATGGTCGAAGTATAATAAAAGTTTCAAGTTTGGAATCTTGAAAGAAAGAGGTTAAAATGAAAAGCGAAATTCATCCGGAATATAAAAAAACCGTTATTAAGTGTGTATGCGGTAATGAAATAGAAACAGGTTCCGTAGCAGACAATATTACAGTTGAAATTTGCTCAAATTGTCATCCGTTCTTTACAGGTCAACAAAAAATTCTTGACTCAGAAGGACGTGTTGAAAGATTTAACAAACGTTACGGTAATAAAAAGTAAACAAAAACAAAATAAAAAAGGTGACTTTAAAAAAGTCACCTTTTTTTATTAACATAAAATATTTTATGTAATAGGATGCCTAAAGAGTCTCCCTGTTTGTACCCTGACACCTTAATCTTCAGATTCGTCGTTATACAATGCTGCATTTTGAGCAACAACTGATTTCTTTCTGTTTACCAATTTACTATTATCTTTCAATAATGCATAGCCTGCACCTATTATTGCAGCTGCACCGACAATTCCAAGTGTCCATTTTGTTGCCGGTTTTCTTATAAAATTGCCTAATTTTTCTTTAAATGTGCCAGATTTTATAGAGTTTGAACCAGAACCGTATCGCTTGCCGCCATATCCTATAACATCTTCTTTCTTTATGTCTTTAGCATCCTGCCTGAAAATTTCACGATATAACTCTGCAGAAGGCTTATCGGAACGAATTATTGCCTGATTATTTTCCCAGCCGGTTTGCATATTTATTTGATTTCTCAAAATTGTATTTGCGACTTCGTCATTTCTGTGGTCAATTAAGCATCTCTTCATTGACTCTGCTAATTCATCAGACATAACTTCATCTCTGAGTTTTCTCAACGCATCTCTGTAGTCCGAACTCATTTGGTCAATTATCTTATTGCCGTTGCCATTCAATAACAGTTCTTCAAGTTTTTCAGCAGAAATATCTTTACCTACCTGCTTTTTATATCTTGCAGAAATTTCACTTTTAACTTTGTTATAAACTTTATTAAATGATGACTTGGTTTCTTCATCCGCAACTTGCAGTAATTCTTCTCTGGAAGAATAGTATTGATGTTTTGTTTTAAATGAATCTGCCATAGTTTTTTCTGAAGGTATGTCAGGGTCAAAGTTTTTCTGAGCCATGCCTTGACCATTAGGAAGAATGGGGGTACATAATTGTGATTTAGCTTCTAAATCAATCAATTCGCACGGCATTGTCCTTGATGCAGGCACTGCCGCATCACCCGCCATAGCCATTGCCCGACCGGGGACAAAGCCAGTGGCTAGCAAAAATCTGCCTTTTAACATTTCATCCTTTGACATTAATTCTGCCAAATCTTTTATTTTCTTACCTTCAACTTTATCAATTGATAAATCGCCCCCCATGAACAATATCGTGTTTTTATCTCCGGTTTTCTTTATATATTTTTTAAATGCCATTAATGTTTCGTCAAAGCCTTTTTGGAAATCACCACGCCCCCAGCATACTACTAGTTTTACGTCTTCTTTTCCTTTTTTCAAAAGGTCAAGATATTTTGGAATGTCAATATTTTGAATAATTTCCATATCTCTTGCCATGCCTGCCCTTATTGTAGAAGTGCCGACACCCGGTTTGCTCCACTGACCATTGCCTTCAAGAACACAAGCGTTGTCATATTTCGGTAAAAATCTCTCTAATAAGTTGATTTTATTTCTTCTTTTTACTTCTCGTACTTCTTTGAGCGTAATAGTATCTTTTTTGGCAGGGTCTAAGAGCTCCATCGGTTTTATTACTTCCTCGGTTCCGTCTGCCAGTTTAATTTTTACCTCTTTCTTATAACCGTCAGGCCCAAATCCGTTGAAAGCACTCTCAGTACTGTTCAAAGGATTAGTCAAGCCAACAAAAATTCCTTTTTCTTTCAATGCTTTTAAATCTTCAAACAGGTATGGTGCAATTTCAGGATTTACTACGGTTTCATCAACATAACCCTGCGATACACCGCCCATTTTCTTCAAATATCCCTTGTTTCCGTAATGTGTTGCAACACTTATTGCCGAGTATTTGTTATGAGCCTGAAATCCCTCCGCATTTAAAACTTCCTGCAAAAATTTTGCTTCACTTTCTGCACCTTCTGCGGCAGCTTTAGCATATTCAGATGATGATATCATTTTTTTCAATTCATCAGGTGACATCAGGTCAAGATTTATGAGCATATTACGTGTTCCTGTTATTCCAATATAACCGTCACCAAGGTTGTGACCTATTTGCATTGGGGCTTTACCTCTGAAAAATTCTTCTCCGGCCGCATTTTTCTGAGCCATATAGTGTGTTACGTAAGCGGCTTGAGAATCGGAACATACAACCGTCCCGGGGTCAAATCCGTTATTCTGATGTCTTGAAATATCTTCCATACATTCAACAACTGCTTTATCAAATTTTGCATAAACATCCCCGTTCCATGAATTCACAATCGGTTTAACGGAAGAAGAATACTGCCCTGCGGAATACGGTTTCGGGTCAAATGCGGTAGCTTCCGTAAACACAAAATAAATTTGGTCATTAATCGGTTTACCGGTATGGTCGGAAACTACTTTGAGAAGTTTAACAGGTGCATCTTCCTGCATACCCCATTTCATGGTTTTACTGGAAACTTCTTCCAATAAAAAGAAATCTTTATTGGATTTCAAAACTTCCATTAAATCATTTTTGCCTAAATCAGCTTTTATATATAAAGGCTGCCCCTCTTTTCCTTTTAAAATATGCCCGTCAGGCAGACCTTGAGGAACTCTTACGACATCTACTCCTTCTCTGTACCAAGCGTCATTATATTTAACACTTCCGTTATAATATGGCGTAACAATTACCGTACGACCTTTTTCCGTTGGAGAAATATTATTAAGCTTTTTGTAATCATCTACTACAGTAGCAACTCCGCCCTCTTGATTAAAGGGTTTACATTCTCCGCATACATGAAGAATATCCCCCTTATTTCCCCCTCTGAATGTAATAATGACCATTTTCTCTTTATTTTTGGTTTGAGCAATTGCCTTAGAATCAGCAGAATTGTTTGTTCTAACCGTATGACTTGACCTCACCGGATAGTTTGCATAAATCGCATCAACTTTCATAAAAACTCCTTACACACATAAAATATTTACTTATATGAAAACGTCTCAAGACAAAAACTTGATACCTACCCTGCGTCTTTTTTAGAAATATCAGTAAATGTTCAAGGGACAACTGCTCCCACATATTAGCAGAAACACACTATTATTTCAAGTGTTTCTCTAAAAATAAAAGAGGATTTACATATATGTAAATCCTCTTATGTCATATCTTATTCGCCAAAACGAGCTATTATACCCGCTTTTACATCATAAAGACTTGCATCGCCTATGATTGATATCGAACCTTCTTTATCCAGAGCAATTTCCGCAGATCCTCTTGGGGTAGCATACCACTCCGGCAAATGACTATGTCTAAATCTGACAACTTCATCATAAGGATTTATTTCAACTTTGTTATTTTGAGTTGTAGGTACATACACTCCGGCTTCTGCGCCCAAACCGAGTTTCACTCTGCTGTTTGGCCTGTATGTTGCTTCTGCACTCAGACCTAACCTAACATCAGACGGTCGATATTGATTAGACAATGTTATAACCGAACCATCGTCTAATGTGACATCCTTATATTCTGTATTTTTCAAAAGTTGTTTGTTGCGTTCACCTTTTAAAGATAAATCTAAACCTAATTCACTCCATCTGATTTCGTGACCAAGTTCAGCAGATAATGTATTTACACTTCCTACGCCAACTCCTAATTTAAAATGGTTATTTTCTTTGTCCGCATAGATTGCCTTCATCATAATACTGGCTTGTTTTGCACCGTTAAGTTCATGATTTCCCACCTGACAGCTGGCATAAAACGGACTTTTTTCAAGCTGATTTTTTACGGATAAATCTTTTGTCATAATTATACTCCTTTTCTCTTTTTGTTCTCTCAGGATAAATCCCTATATTATAATTAAGTATTTTTATTTTGGGAAATTGCCTAAATATCTGTATGAAATTTTATAACTTTGCTCAAATTGCCTATTTTAAAGGAAAATTTGACATTTACAAAACTTAACAAAAGGATTCTGCGTAACATAATTAATTTGAGTCTTTTTTGATATAATATGGTTATTGATAAGGAGAAAAGTATGCAAGAAATATTAAAAAAGAGTGCTATGGAGCAGTTTAAAGCTATTAAAAATAAAGAAATTTCTGCTGCGGAATTAACAAAAGCATCACTGGAAAGAATCAAAGATGTTGATGACAAATTGGGTTCTTTTAATTCCGTAACAGATACAATTGCTTTAGATACGGCAAAAAAAGTTGACGAAAAGATTTCTAAAGGTGAAGAATTACCGCTTTTAGCCGGTGTTCCTTTGGCTTTAAAAGATAATATGAATCTGATAGGGTCCAAGACGACTGCTTCAAGCAAGATTTTAGAGAATTTTGTTTCGCCTTATAATGCGACTGTTACACAAAAGTTGCTCGATAATCTTATACCGATTGTCGGAAAAGCAAATTTAGATGAATTTGCAATGGGTTCATCAAACGAAAACTCCGCATTTAAAAAGGTTCATAATCCTTGGAATTTGAATAAAGTTCCCGGAGGTTCATCGGGCGGTTCTGCGGCTGCGGTTGCTTCCTGTGAATCTGCACTTGCTTTAGGTTCAGATACGGGCGGAAGCATCAGACTTCCTGCAAGTTTTTGCGGTATTGTCGGGATGAAACCTACTTACGGTAAGGTTTCGAGATATGGATTGATTGCATTTGCATCTTCTCTTGACCAGATAGGACCTTTTGCGAGAACAGTTGAGGATGCTGCTGCTTTGATGGAAATTATATCAGGACATGATTCTCATGACTCTACTTCTCTGAAACTCCCTATCGAAAATTACAGAGAATCGTTGAACAATGATATTAAAGGAATGAAAATTGGTGTTGTTAAGGAACTTGTAGCTGAAGGGCTGGCTCCTGACGTAGAAAAAGCTATTAAACAAGCTATTGAAACATACAAATCTCTCGGAGCTGAAGTTATAGAGATATCTTTACCAAACATAAAACATTCAATCGGTATCTACTATATTTTGGCAACAGCAGAATGCAGTTCTAATCTCGCAAGATTTGACGGTGTTAAGTACGGACACAGAACAAAAGATGCAAACAATTTGCTTGATATGTACTGCAAAACAAGGGCGGAAGGTTTCGGGCCCGAAGTTAAACGTCGTATAATGCTCGGTACTTATGCATTATCTTCAGGATATTATGATGCATACTACAAAAAAGCACAGCAAATGAGAAGAATTGTGACGGAAGATTTCTTAAATGCATTTTCAAAAGTTGACGCTCTTATTGCACCTACTTGTCCAAACACGGCTTTTGATTTAGGTTCAAAAACAGAAGATCCGCTTGCAATGTATTTGACGGATATTGCAACAATCGGAGCAAATCTTGCAGGAATTCCGGCTATGTCCGTTCCGGCAGGATTTGATTCAACAGGCATGCCTATAGGACTTCAAATAATGGCTCCGCAGCTTGCTGAAGCAAAAATGTTTAATATAGCTTATAAATTTGAACAGATGCATGATTATTACAAACAATTAGCAAATATTTAAAAAAAAACAGGGATTTAATAATCCCTGTTTTTTTATTTCACAACTTCAAATAATGCATTTACAACATCCGGATCCCACTTTACTCCGGCTTCATTTTTCATAGTTTCCAGAGCTTGCTCAACTGACATTGCATTTCTGTATGAACGCTCTGACGTCATTGCAGTATAAGCATCCGCGACAGCTATTATTCTTGAACCAAACGGAATTGAATTTCCTTTCAAACCTTCAGGCTCGCCTCCGCCATCCCAGCGTTCTTTGTGATAATGAATATACGGAATAACTTCCGATAAGAAATTTATATTCATTAAAAGATTAACCCCTACATTCGGGTGGTTCTGGAGCTTATCCCATTCTTCTTTTGAAAGCTTGCCTTTGTTTGCAAACAAAGATTCAGGCAATGTTATTTTTCCTATATTTTGCAATAAACCTGCATAATATACCAAATCCGTAGTTTTTTCATTTAATCCTAATTGTTTACATAGCTTTTTAGATAATTCGGCCGTATTTTGAGAATGAGAAACTTTGTACTGCCCTTTTTCATCAACGGCTTTTGCCAATTTTTCAACAAATGCCTGTTGATTAGTTCCCAAATCACCGATTAAAGCAGTTAATTCTGCTCGCATTTGTTGTAATTCTTCAGGAATAATTGCCGTTTCTTCTATCAAATTCTCCGCATGTTCGACAGCTTTTTGTAAGTGCATTGATGTTCCGAAAAGTCTTGCTATTGTTTCAAGCAGATTCATATATGCACGTTTGATGCTTTTTTCTTTATAGTTTTCAATAACAATTACACCGACAACATAAGCGTTATTATGCATAGGTACAACCGTAAGTGATTTTACGTCATACTCTTTTAATTCATATTTCGGAATAAAATTGGATATTTTTGAAACATCTTTTACTTGTACTTTTTCAAGAGATTTGAATGCTTCTACTACTATAGATTTATCATTCTTTGCATAACCCAATTTTTTAGAATACATGTCTTCGTCAAAGTTTATCGATGAACCTACTAAACCCAAAAATTTGTTATCAAAAGTCAATCCTTTTGTAAATTCTTTAGTTAAATATATATGACAAGCATCAACATCTAAAATTTGAGTTAAGGTTTTAGCAATCGAATTATAGACAACATACTCGTCCTTTGAATCAAAACCCAAAACACAAAGAGTATTGTCTAAAGAATATATAGATACCAATTCTTTTAACTGAGATTTAAGTTTTTCGGTTTTATTTTTTGCACTTTTGCCGATTTTATTTGCCAAATCTTCCGAAATCAAATATTCCGAAACAAAATCACCCATATTTAGAGCAAAAATTTCTTCAAGCGGGTCATTTTCCATAATATCTATTGTCTTTGCAAATAATGATGCACCCAATTCTTCTTTATCGGTCATGAAAATTCCTTCCTACAAAATATCTTATATTTTATATAACGGCACAATTTTCAAAAACTTTAATTTTTTTTTTAAATTTTATACTAAAGTTGTAGATTTATTATACTTATACAGTAAATATACGAATTTGAGGGGTTTACATTTCTTAAAGAAAGTTTTTATAAAGCCCTACGTTTTAAATAAATCTGACTGAATCCGTAACATGAATAGGCACTTGCTAACATATTAACTTTTCTTCCGTTAACATATAAAGTAAACTTTTTTTACAAAAACACTCAAAACATGGGATTTTTTTGAAATTTCACGTTATAATGTTTCTTGTTGGGTAAAAGGAAGAGCATAATGGAAACTTTTGAACTGACTGATTATAACTTCTATTCAAGCAGACGTGATATGGAAATTATCACAACAATAGTAGATACTCTGAAAGAAATTCTTGAAGAAGATAGCAAGCAGGAACAACCGTTATTCTTGAAAGTTGCGGATGACTTTATAATGAATATCGCCCGGAAAGTTGTTCAGGAAAAGAAAAAAACATTTTTGATAGGTATAACAGGTGAAAGTGCATCAGGCAAAACCGTCTTTGTCGACAATACCATTGATGCGGTTGTGCGTGAGAATAAAGAAGGAATTTATACCGTTGTAAGATGCGATGATTATTACAAAGATACGTCAAAAGAACTTATTGAAGCAGGAAGTTATGATGCTCTTTTCAAAACAGGTTTCAGCTTTGATACCCCTGATGCAATTGACCTTGCGCTTATGAAAAAACATCTCATTGCGCTAAAAAATTCGGAAACTGTTGTTTCACCACATTATGATTTTGTTACATGTGTTTCAAGTCCGAACGGTGATGTTAAAAAACCCGCCAAAGTAATTCTTACTGAAGGGCTTTATGTTTTGGATAAAAGTCTGCGTGATATTATGGATGTCAAAGTTTACGTATTTACTCCGCTTGAAGTTATAAGAGAACGCTGGTATAAAAGAGCGGTCTCAAGAGGAAAAACAGGCGAAGCTGCCGATTTGCAATTCAAAAACGTTAACGAAACCGCTCAGCAATATATCCGTCCTACTTATCAAATATCCGATTGCATAATTAACGGAATGGTTGATAAGGAGTACATTAAAGTTATAACCGATAATATTATGCGTAAGTTGGCTCAAATATGCTCTTAAACATAGTTTTACAATATAAGGGGAGAAAATGTTTGAATTAAAAGCTCAGATGTATTTTGCAGCAGCACATCATCTTCTGAATTATGAAGGTGAATGTGAAAATCAGCATGGGCATAACTGGCTTGTGGAAGCTTATGTAACAGGAAATCAGCTTGATAAAAGTAACATATTAATTGATTATAAGGTTCTGAAACGTGAATTAAAATCCGTACTTGATCTTTTAGATCATAAAGATTTAAATGAGCTGCCGTATTTTGCCGGAGAAAGTCCAAGCAGTGAAATGATTTCAAAGTTTATTTATACAAAACTCAAAGAAAAAATAAATATATTAAGCAAGGTGTCCGTTTGGGAAACAAATACATCTTGCGCATCATATTATAACAATTAGAGAAGGGTAAATATGCATTTATTACAGGCAATATTAATGGGGATTGTTCAGGGATTGAGCGAATTTTTGCCTATTTCAAGTTCCGCCCATCTCGTATTTACCTCAAATTTTTACAAAATTTTTAAACATATTGAAGTTACACAAATAACGGAACAGGAAATATTTTTTGATATAATGCTCCATTTTGGTACTCTTATAGCTGTTTTAATATTTTTCAGAAAAGAACTTTTAAATATTTTAAAAGCTTTTTGGTTCGGATTAATAAAAAAAGAATACAAAAATTATGATTTCAAAATAGGATGTTATATAATATTGGGAACCGTATTAACGGCAATTGTTGCGATTCCGTTGTGTAAAATATCCGAAGCTCTTGTTTTTATGCCGGCGCATGTCGGTCTGATTTTGATTGTAACAGGTTTTGTGCTTCTGTTTAGCGAAAAAATTTCTAAAAAATACACCGAAAGAAAAAATATTACATTGAAGACTTCAGTATTAACAGGTCTGGCACAAGGCCTGGCATCTCTGCCGGGGTTTTCCCGTTCGGGTTTGACGATAGCAGCAGGGTTGCTCTTCGGCTGTGACAGAATAACCGCAGCAAAATATTCCTTCTTGCTTTCAATCCCTGTCATATTAGGAGCATCAATGATTTATCCATTTGTCAAAATTAATCCAGTTCATTTTACTGATTTTAATTGGTCGGCTATAGCTACGGGAACTGTTGTTTCTGGGATTGTCGGATATTTTTGTATTAAGTATTTTCTTAAATTTTTGGAACGATTTTCAATGGCATTTTTCGGATATTATTGTATATTGGCAGGTACTTTTGCTTATTTATTTTTTAAAGGCGGAATTTAATTCAGAGGGAGGATATTATGGAATTGAATAAATATATTGAACATACATTGTTGAAACAAGATGCAAAAAAAGCTGAAATTATAAATTTGCTTGACGAAGCAAAAGAGTACAACTTTTTGGGTATATGCGTAAATCCGTCTTTTGTTAAATTGGCAAAACAGTATCTTAAAGATACCAATATAAAAGTGGTTACGGTTATCGGGTTCCCGTTGGGACAAACTACTTGTGAATCAAAAGTTTTGGAAACAATAGATGCTGTAAAAAACGGTGCTGATGAAATTGATATGGTATTGAATTGCGGAAAATTAAAAGATGGAGAATACGATTACATCGTAAATGAAATTTCAGACATTAAAACAGCGTGTCAGGGCAAAAATTTAAAAGTTATTTTAGAAACGGATTTGCTTTCAAAAGATGAAATAAAAACAGCATGCGAATTATGTGTAAAAGGCGGAGCTGACTTTGTAAAAACATCAACCGGATTCGTAAAAAACGGTGTCGGAGCAAAAGCGGAAGATGTTAAATTGATGTATGAAACAGTAAATGCTCACGGACTTGAAGTAAAAGCCTCCGGCGGAATCAGGGATAAAGAAACTGCAATAAAAATGATTGAAGCAGGTGCAACAAGACTCGGAACAAGCTCCGGGGTGAAAATCTGTTCTGATAATTAAAATGAAATTATTTATTCTTTTTTAAATTATTATGCAGTTATTGCAGAACTTTTAATGATTTCCATCAATTTATTAACCATTAAATTTTCAAAATTGCGTCCGGTTTCTTCATCCTTTGCCTCAAAACGAAGAGTGAATACAGGTTCTGTATTGCTCTGTCTTATTAAAGCAAAACCGCCTTCTTCAAACACTATACGCATACCGTCTATCGTTATTATTTCTTTAATCTTTGAACCAAAGAAATTAGGATTCTTTGAAATTACATTTTCAAACTCTTCAAGAGTTGATTTTTTTAATGAATTCGGACATGATAATCTGACTTCAGAAGAAGAATAAATTTTTTTAAACGGTTCAAGCATATCAGAAATTTTAAAATCTTTCTTGTATCTTTTTTTCTCCGCAAGAATTTCAATAATTCTGCATCCTGCATAAATTGCATCATCAAATCCGTAATATCTGTCCTTAAAGAAGATATGCCCGCTCATTTCACCGGCTAACACAGCACCGACTTCTTTCATTTTAGATTTTATATAACCGTGTCCTGTTTTACACATAACCGCAATTCCGCCAAGAGAATCAATAGTATCATACAAAACCTGAGAACATTTTACTTCCGAAACAATAAAAGGTTTGATGCCTTTTGCATTATATTCTTTAATAATATCCTGAGCATATATAAGGAGCAGTTTATCACCCGTAAGAGAATTCCCTTCGGAATCAATTACCCCTATTCTGTCACTGTCTCCGTCAAAAGCAATTCCCAAATCGGCACTATTTTCAACTACAGCCTTTTTTATGTCATTTAAAGTTTTTTCATCGCTCGGATTCGGATGATGATGAGGGAACCTTCCATCCGGCATTGAATACATTTCAATAACTTCACACCCCATTGCCCTATATAGTTTCGGAGCTACAACACCGCCGGTTGCATTCGCACTGTCAACAACCACCTTTAATCCTTCTCCGACTTTTCCAAAGGCCTTTGCCATAACCTCTATGTAATCCGGAATCAAATCATATTCAACTAATTGTCCTTTGTGAACCGGCGGAAGCTGCATATTGTATTCTTTTTCAGTAAATTCTTTGACCGTCTTTATTTGTTCTTCATTCAATGATTGCTTGTTGTAAGTCATTTTCAGTCCGTTATATTGGCTCGGATTATGGCTTGCCGTTATTATCATCGCACCGGTTACGGATGCATATTTCGTCAAATACGGTGGTAATCCCACAACCTCAGAATAATATCCCAACGGAGTCGGTGCAAGCCCCATATCAACAATATTGGCTCCTGTTGATAAAATACCCTCAATAAGACTTTTTGATAAAGCCGGAGAAGATAATCTGGCATCTCTGCATACTGTTATCCAAATTTCATTGGAACTTTTGCCTGTTTGTTCCTGCAAATATTTGACAAATCCTCGTCCGGAATAATAAAAGAGTTCTTCACTAACATTTTCTCCATAGATTCCTCTGATATCATTTTTCCCAAATGCTGATAAATCCAACATGCTTATCCTCCCAACGTCCTAATATTTTATAGTATAATAATAGCATGCATAATGGGGTTTGTAAAAATAATATAGTCGGATTATATTTTATTCTGCCTGCCTTAATCGGAACTTTGATATTTATAGTAATTCCTATAATATGCTCTTTTGGCTTAAGTTTCACTAATTGGGATTTGTTAAATGAGATAAAGTTTGTCGGATTTGATAATTACAAAATCATTTTAAATGAGCAAATATTTTCTAAAATATTGTTAAACACAATTGTTTACGCTTTTTCAGTAACTTTTTTTGCAGTACTCATTCCGCTTTTAATCGCAAGTATATTAAATACTAAATTAAGAGGCTCGGAATGGTTCAAAACTATATACTTTATTCCTTTTATTACACCGGCAGTCGTAATAGCTATTGTATGGAATTGGATTTTTGATCCGAATATCGGAGGAATAAACTTATTGTTTAATACTAATTTAAAATGGCTTTTTGATACAAATCTTGCCATGCCGGTTTTGATATTTGTTTCTGTATGGAAACTTATAGGATATAACACAGTTCTATATTTAACCGGTTTCACCGGAATTAACAGTGATATATATGAAGCGGCAAAAATTGACGGTGCAAACAGCATTAAAACGTTTTTGCAAATAAGTCTCCCTCTATTAAAACCTACTACTTATTTTGTAATGCTCGTTACACTGATTTCTTCTTTTCAGGTATTCGATTTAGTATATGTGATGACATCAGGGGGACCTAAAGACGCTACAAACGTAATAGTTTATGCGATATACAAATACGCATTCGAATACTTTGATATAGGAAAATCTTGCGCTCTTGCCTATATACTGTTTACAATCATACTAATTCTTGCAATTATTCAAAAGAAACTTTCAAAAGAATTTTAAACAGATTCTTTTTCTTCTCCTTCAACTGTTTCTTCTTCGTCTTCTTCATCTTCTTTTTTAATTATTTCGATAACATTTTTTGCCATTTCTTTTGCAATAATACTTCTGGTTGAATCGGGGCAATTTTGAAGAAGACTGATTGCGGTTCTGAGTGTTGCATCAAGGTCATACCAACGTCCTTTTTGCGTACTTTCCAAAATATTTTCGGTTGCAGAAACTATATCCTCTACGGATTCATATTCATTATCTGAGATGTTGTGTTCTGTTATTATCTTAATTAAATTCAAAGCAATCTTAATCTGAGTTTCGTCATCAGATTCTTCTAATGTCTTCATTGCCGAAGAAAGCACAGGGTCTTTATCATACCATCTTCTTGCATTCGTAGTAAACTCTTCTTTCATATAATCCTCCAATGACTCATCTATTTAAGACATGATAATTATACAATAAATTTTATTCAATTGTAAAGTTTAAAGTGCGAAACATTGATTATTAGCCATATGCGGAATTTTCAATTAAAATACGTTTTCTCAAAACAAGCGGAATTATTTTTTTCTTTTCCTCTTGCTTTCTTTTAATTTCTACAACTTTGTACGAATAAAGTTTTCGCATTGTAATTGGCAATGTTTTTGCTTTTTTCTTCAAAGTGATGATTTCCTCAAGAATAGCATCCATTCTGTTTTCGATAAGCATGCTTTTTCTTTTTGCCGGCACTCCTCCGTACATAAGGCTCATAATTTGTTCTTCGCTCAACAAATTACGACTTTTTTCTCTCTCATCTTGCATTGTGCTCCAAGTCCTCCGAATATATCTAACTAAATAAAGTTCTTATATATATTAAGTATATACTTTGCGAAAAATTGCCCTTATTTTTAACTTTTAGCAGGCCCTTTCGCTAAAACTTAATAATAGTCCGGAAATTTCAGCTTTACAAAATTTAACATTTGTGCATTTTTTACTTACCTAAACAATATTAACAAATTAAAACCTACATTTTGTCGTATAAAAACAACCTAATTGTAACGAATTGTAAAAATTTTATGAAAAATCCTAAAGTTTTAAAAAAAAATGCCGATATATATAACATAAAGGAAATATTAAAGGAAAGAATTATGGGATTAGCCGTTGGTCAAATACAATTATTATCCTTAACAAGACGCAAAGCAGACTGTGAGACTGATATGGCGATTAAAGCAATGCAGAAAATGCAGCTTACCCGTGAAATGACACAACTCACACAAGAATATAATGCTAAAATGAGTCAAAAAAGGGTTGTATATTATGCAAACGGTAAATATAATAACGTAAATTATAACTATTTGATGGGATATGGAACAAATTCAATGGGTGCAATACTCACCGGGAATAAGCCGTTAAAAGACAATAATTCAATGATTTTGACGGATTTTAAGGGAAATGTTGTACTTTCAGATACTTATGCAAATGCTATTATATCTGTTTTAGGAAATTCTGTAATAGATTCATCAGGCAGAGGCGGTACATTCTCAGAGGATAAAATTCCTGATATTTTGGAAAAAGTATGCCCTGGCAGAACCGCTTCGGAATTTAAAGACGGAATTGAAAGTTTCACCTGGACAGGTACTTCGCACAACTTGCTTACAGGAGCAGACGGTGGGCAAGAAACTGTTGACAGTACAGATACAGCCAACTATATAATACAATCACTACTATCATTCTTCTATCCGATATTTAAAGCTGCTGCAAATAACGGATGGACTACCGAATATAATCAGAAAATCGGAGAAAATGCAAATTATGTATCTGACGCCATTACAACAGGAATCTTTTCATTGGCTGAAGTTAGCGAAGAAGGACAATACGAACCGAATATGTCTTTGACATATTTTGCTACAAGCGGCGATGTTACTTTGGAAAGTGATACCGAAAAACGTGAAGAATTGACTCAAATCTATAATGCGGAAAAAGAACGCATAGCAGAAAAAGAAACCTGGATGGATATGGAGATTCAAGATTTATCTACAGAACTTGAGGCTATTAAGACAGAGATGGATTCAATTAAGTCTTATGTAGATGATGCAATTCAGTCCGTATTCAATTGGGGCGGCGGCTAAAAAGATTAAGTAAAACGAACAAAATTTATATATTTCCTTTTTCTTTTATCGTGGAGGGGATGATTGGAAAATCATCCTCTTTTTTGTTGCAAAATAGTGCATAATTAATAAATTAAGAAATGTAACAATATGCATTTTTACCCTAAAGTTTTTATAAAAAATGCCGTTATACATTATTAGATATTGAGTTTGGAACAATGGCAGATATTATAAATATTATAAAAAAACTCTCAACATATACTCAAATTGACTTTTCCGACAAAGAATCGGAAATGGGTTTGCTTGCAAAGAAGTATGACAAAAATATGAATTCAATTTTTGAATCCGAGGAATTGCAGGCTATGAAAGACGATTTGCAGGAATATGCCAAATCTGATGATAATGCCGAAGATTTAAATGAAGACGAAGCAAAAAATTTTTTGAAAGCAATACTTCCGGAAGGACTATCTCTGAGCGATTTTATAAATAACACAGGAAAACTGGCAGCAGATTATATTACAAATTTGTTCAACAATATTAATTTGGCCGGAATAGAGAATGATAAAACAGGTTTTATAAAGAACAAATTGAAAGAACTCGAAGGTAAAAGGGATTTTGATGAAGATTTTATTGAACAATTATCGGAACTTGATGCAAAACAGCTTGACAAGGCTGCTCAATTATTGTTTGTTGAAGGCAGAACGAAACAGTTTAGCACACAAGATATATACGACTTAGCAAGACTCAATGATGACAGATTTGAACGCGCAAAGATTCTTTTGAATACAACTTATGGAGATGAAAATAAAGAATTCAAAGGCTGGGAAATAAATGAACTTGTCAAATTAACAGATGAAGAACTTAAACAATTAATAACTCTTTGTAACACAAAAGAAATCCTCGACAGGTTTGAATGTGTTACCAACATAGCCCCGCTTGCAACCTTAACCGAGGAACAGTTTGAACGGGCAAAAACTTTATTTAATATAGAAAGCAGAGGGGAAAAACAATTTAACGGAGAAGAAATTGCAGACCTTTCAAAACTGACAGAGGAACAGTTTGAACGTGCAAAAACTTTATTTAATATAGAAAACCGCCAAGGGCAATTTAACGGAACGGAAATTGTAGAACTTGCGGAATTAAAAAGCAAACAGTTTGAACGGGCAAAAAATTTGTTTAATACCACATATGGTGATGAGAATAAAGAATTTTATGGCTATCAAATTGCCCAACTCGCACAATTAACGGATAAGCAGCTTGAACGGGCAATGACTTTACTTAACACAAAAGATATTTTCGAAATATTTGACTCTGTGGGCGAAATCGCTGAACTCGCAAAATTAAGGTATTCACAGTTTGAACGTACCAAAAGCTTGTTTGGAAAAAGAATTGGAGATGAAAAATTAAGCGGTTATAAGATTGTTCAACTTGCAGGATTGAATGATGAACAACTTGAAAGAGCAAAAACTTTGTTTGATTATTTTGACGAAGAAAAGAATTTTAATTGCTTTGATATATCATTCATTGCAAAATTGCCAAAAGATAAGTTTGAGCAGGCTAAAAATTTTATAAACATTGAAGGAAGAAAAAAACAGTTAAATGGTGCTGAAATATCTATGCTTGCCAAAATGTTAAATGATGAGCAGCTCAAAAATGCAAAGAATTTTTTGTATATAGAAAACAGAGAAGAACAATTTGACAGCAATGAGATAGCTGCATTATCTTCATTAAAAGATGAACAGCTTGAACGAGCAAAATCTCTGTTATTTATTAAAGGACGGGAAAAACAATTTAGCGGAGGTGAAATTTGCATGCTCGCATCACTTCCGGAAGATAAATACGAACGCATCAAGGATTTTATATATGTGGAAAGCAGGAAGGGCAACCAATTAAATGGTGCAGAAATTACTGCGTTAGCGAAACTTTCCGATGACGAATTAAAACAGGCAAAAGAGCTTGTATATATAGAAAGTAGGGAGGAACAGCAATTCGATGGGGCGGAAATTACTGTATTGGCAAAACTGTCAAAAAGAGATTTAAAACGTGCCCAAACCCTAATTAATAATCCAAACAAAAGATTTAACGGAATAAATATTGCAGACATGACACAGTTTTCAATAAAAGAATATAAGCAAGCAAAAGAAGTTATATATGTAGAAAGCAGAGGGGAACAACAATTCGATGGGGCTGGTATTGTCGCATTAGCAAAACTTTCCAAAGAAGAATTTGAACGTGCAAAGACCTTATTTAATGTAGAAAGCAGAGGGGAAAATCAATTCGATGGGGCTGGTATTGTCGCATTAGCAAAACTTTCCAAAGAAGAATTTGAACGTGCAAAGACCTTATTTAATGTAGAAAACAGAGGGAAAAATCAATTTTACGGAGCCGATATTGCACAATTAGCAAAACTTTCCGAAGATGAATTTGAACGTGCAAAAACCTTATTTAATGTAGAAAACAGAGGGGAAAATCAATTTAACGGATACGATATTGCCCAATTAGCAAAACTTTCCAAAGAAGAATTTGAACGTGCAAAGACCTTATTTAATGTAGAAAACAGAGGCAAAAAACGATTTAACGCAACCGATATTGTCACATTAGCAAAACTTTCCGAGGATGAATTTGAACGTGCAAAGACTTTATTTAATCTGCATGACAGAGATACTCAACTTTCTGCTGATACTATAGCAAAATTGGTAAAACTTCCGGAAGATAAGTATGCACAGGCAGAAAAATTATTATATCTTGAAGAACGAGAACTTAATTATGCTGAAGAAATAACCATGCTTGCCGAACTCACGGATGACGAAATCAGCAGTATATCGGATTATATAAGTGACATTCATTTTAATTCTTATAACCTAACCCTTATTGCTAAAAACAACTGTGAAGAACTTAAACAATATCTTGATGAAAATCCTAATCCGGAAATAGCATATACTGCCGGGAATTGCATAAAATTCCAAAATGAAAATCAATTTTACACTTATGACAAAACAGGATTAATTGAAACAGGCGAAGTGCAAAAAGTACCTGACGATGAAAATATAAAAAACGGTACACTGACTACATATATAAATACCAAGCTGAATGTAAAACATGAAGTCTTGGAAGGCGAAATTCCCAATACAAAGGATATTAAAACAGTGATTGAAGAAACCTTAACCTTTTATAACAATGACGGTGATGTAATAAGAACCGTTACAATGAAAAGGAACCCTGTAAACGGAACATTGAATGTTTCCGAAACCGATAAAGACGGAAACCAAATACCAATACAGTGGGAAAGCATTGACCCTCATACGGGTGCAAATATAACCGAAAGACATCTGATTTCACCCGAAGGAGTCAAAACAGACTTTTTTTGTGAAGAAAATGACGGATTAAAAATAACGGATTATGTAATTACGGATAAATCAGGTAATGAATTAATCAATGTTCATCAAACCTTTGAACAAAAATCGGATAATATATTTGTGTCTTCAATAAATACAACAGGAAACCCCGAAGATACACAAATATACAAAATAAAATATACAAAAGACGGAAAAGTTAAAATATCGGATAAAAAGAACAAAAAAACTACAGTAATTGATTTAAAGAAATATATCCATGATGAAAAATCTATGGAAAATTTACTTCCGATAATAAAACAGCTACCCGCGCAGGTTTTGCTTGAATTTGAAGAAAAACCTCTGACAATGGCATACATGGAACAGGTTCCGCATAACGGTTTTTGGTCACCTATGTCAAATACACTAATAATGGGAAATTTTGATGGTATGACTGACCAATATAATACTTTATTGGCAGTATTAACCCATGAATTAGGGCATTATCTGGATTTATATAATACGTCAGAAACAAGCTCTACAATAGATATCATGAATACATTTAATACAACGGATTCAAAATTCGCAAATAATCCTGAAGTAATAGCTATTTTTAAAGAAGAATTTAATGCCTTTATTGAAAAAACAACAACTGCACAACAGCAATATATAGACTATTTTACCTCACCGGTATGGCAGGGACAAGCAAAAGAACGTGTCGCAGAAACGCATTCGTTATTGTATTCAAAAGAAGGTTCGATGGTGAGCACACGCAGACTCTATCTTGCCGAATTCTTCCCCCGCACAATTGCAGCGATTATGAAATTACTGTTAGAAGAAGAGGAGATAAAGTCAATAAAAGTATAAAACTTATACTCATAGATTTTTTTTTTGGAATGGATTATTATATAAATAATAACAATGAGTAAAAAATTCCTAAAAAAAGAGAAAAAAGAGAGTTTCGGACAAAAGGTCGTTAATTGTATATTGACGATAGTTTTGGCTTGTGCAATAAGCTCACAGATGTGCACAGCTGCAAATAACAATCTTAGGTTTGCCCAAATAAGTGATGCACATTTTTCTTCTTTTGAAGAAAATACATCATATAAAATGCTCAAAAATTCGGGAGAAATGCTTGATGATGCTATTTTACAACTAAATACATCAGGTCCTTATGATTTTGTCGTTTTTACTGGTGATTTGATAAATAAACCGCAAGAATCCGAGCTTACAAAATTTTTGACACATATAAAAAAATTAAGTTATCCGTGGTATGCCATAAACGGGAATCATGATATTGCAGTAGGCGGAACTCTTACAAAACAACAATTCAAAAAAATGATTAATTCCGCTAACAAGAATATGAACGGCGAAAGGTCTTATTACGCTTTTACACCGAAAAAAGGCTTCAGAGTATTATGCTTGGATTCTATAATAGATACTAAAATTACGACTAACGGCGAAATTCCTAAAGAAGAACTTGAATGGATAAAAGAAGAACTTGATAATCACAAAAAAGATGTTGTTATATTATGCACCCATGTCCCAATAGATGAACCTTTTTCAAGCAAAAATCATAAAATGAACAACGAATACGAAATAAAAAGTTTACTAAAGAATTATGATAATCCTATTGTGGTTTTGCAAGGGCATTATCATTGTGCAAGAGCCAGACAGAGTGATAATATTGTATATATAACTTCACCGTCTTTAGTTACATATCCGAACGCTTTTAGGGTTATAAACATTAATTCAAATAAACACAGAACTCTTGTTGATATATTTTTAAAGGAAACTTCTTTGAAACAGATTCAGAGCAGGGCAAAATTGAGAGTTCTCGGCACGGAAAAATTATACGGACAGGAAGAAGACAGAAATACCACATTTGAAATAAAAAAGAATAATAAGGAATAAATTATGACAGATGAATTTAAAATTAAATTTAGAGGTGTAAGAGGAAGTTACCCCGTAGCAGACAAAGATTTCTTAAAATACGGCGGAAATACTTCATGTATAGAATTGAGAGTCGGCGGGCATCTTATAATGCTTGATGCGGGAACGGGTTTGATAAGTTTGGGGAATGAACTTATGCAGCAATATATAGAATCAGGCACAACAATTACGGACAGAGAACCCGTAAAATGTTCAATTCTATTGAGTCATATTCATCTCGATCATATTCAGGGATTTCCGTTTTTCAGACCGTCACACCTTGCGTCAACAAAAATCAACCTTTTGGGCGGAGTAGGATATAATGAAACCTTAGAAGATGAACTGTCAAAACTTTTATTTAGAAAATCTTTCCCGCTTGATTTAGGTGATGTCGCAGCGGATTTGAAAATTATGGATTTAAATGAAACAAATTATATAATTTTCAAAAAAAATGAAGATGTTCCGAGAATAATCAGGGTTAATGATTTGAAAGATGATGATTATAATGATGAAGATGTTGTTGTAACATGCTATAAGTCTTATGCTCATCCGCAAAACGGCGTATTTATATACAAAATAAGCTACAAAGGAAAAAGCCTTGTGTATGCTACAGACAAAGAAAGCTATACCGGCGGAGATAAAAAGCTGGTAAAATTTGCCAAAGGATGCGATATTATTATCCATGATGCACAATATTCAACAGAGGATTATTTGAGCATATATGTTCCTAAACAAGGCTTCGGACATTCCACTTTTGAAATGGCACTTGATTGCAAGAATCAAATCGAGGCTAAAAAGATAGTGTATTTCCATTATGACCCCGGATACAATGATGAAAAATTAGACTTACTCGCGGAAGAATATGCTGATGAAAATGCTATTATGGCAAAAGAAGGACTGGAAATTTCATTATTATGATAAAAAAAACCGTTGCACTTTTTTTATTGCTCTCGCTTGTTTTTTGTACGGGATACAGAAAACCATACAAATATGTAATCAGAGCCGAAAAAGATGCTTTTTATCATAACAATATGGGTTTGAATTACCTGAACGACAGAATATATTATGCGGCAATTCAGGAATTCAAAATCGCAATATCTTTAAGTTCAAACACACAGGCAAGTGCAATTTTTTATAACAACTTGGGAGAAACATATAATTTTATAGGTTATCCTAATATGGCACTGGACTGTTTTGAAAATGCCGTTATGTTGTACGGGTTAAATTTTAAATTTTACCTCAATCTTGTTGAATGCTATATAAAACTCGGGGTTGCAGAGAGTAAAATCGCCGAATATAAGCAATCTGAAGATGTTTATAAAAGAATCCAGTTAGGGATTTTGTATATAAAAACAGGAGATAAAAGACGGGGGATTAATCTTTTGGACGAAATTGCCGCAAGCGAGCCGGATTTACTTATAACTCCAGCAATAAAACAATATATCGCAGAAACGATTGAAACTCTTGGAGAGTAATTTTTGCAAATTGAAATATACTAACCTGTCAATCTATTTTTATATTTACCCTGAATTAAATCACCAACATTTTTTCTAAAATCAGGATATGTATGCGAAGCTTTCAATCTGTTTAATTCTTCAACAGTAGGATTTTCACCTGCCACTATTAACTCTGTTAATGGACCGATGTACAATCTTGCGGTTTGTTTTTTAGTTTGTACACATACCGAATCACCGCTAAATCCGACACCTAACAATTTAATTTTTCCGCCGAAATTAGTTCCTGCAAGTGCTTCTTCAACCCGTTTTTGCACTTCAGGTGAAGCCGTTTTAAGATAATTTCTGGTTTGTTTGACAATTGTCGTTCCCATTTTTTTTCTTAGTCCGAAAATATACAATTTTAACCACCTTTCATTAAAGTAACATCTTGCCTACCATATATATAAAATCATTTTCTTTTCAAAAATTGCCTTTTTCCTTCAATATATTAAGAAAGGTTACAAGAAGTGAGCAGATGAGTTATAAAAAAGAAAAAGCAGAAAACTATCTCTCCTTGGGAGAGATGTCAGCTTTAGCTGACAGAGCAGTTATTATTAAATATTAAAATACCCTCTCCATAGGAGAGGTGGGCTTTTTAGTAGCATAGTGACTTAATGCCTACCCCCCTGTTACGTCTTTCATTAAGGCTTCCGTAAATTCTTTTCTGTACAAAAATCCCAAATGGGCACCGCAATTTAGACATTTTAAGTGTTCACCGGTAATGGTTTTCAGCTTTGCAAGCTGAGATTTATTAATCAAATAATCATCAAACGAATGATAAATACTGTAATTATCATTATTTAAAAAGTACTCCGAAAGGCTGTACAATGCGGTTTTAGGTTCATCTTTCTCTGCAATTCCGTTCCAAGCAGTAATCCCCAGATACTTTTCGGCATAATCTTTGTAATTCATATTATTTATTTTTTCATATATATCAGTTTTCTTATTATTAGGTGTTTTTTCGAGGGTAAAAATCAAATCAGAGAGCTTTTGCCTGATTATAAATGTTGTAATAAGTTTTGCTTCTTCATCAGAAAACGGTAAGGTTTGAATATTCAAATTTCCCGCATCTTTAAGCTCGTATAATTGCAAGATTTTTGCAGCGGTAACGGCGGTTTTTTGCTTGACCTCATCAGGATTTTTATCATATTCATCACTGTTTTTGTCGAGCTGTTTTAAGGCGTACTTTAGCTCTATCGGCGGACAAATCGCTATATACTTTTTTATATTTAAAGTGTTCTCCTTATTTTCCTGTTCTGCAACAAAAAGTGCAGACATCGCCCCCAAAGAAGTTCCGATAATATTTTTTTCCGAAAATTCACATTCATATTTATTTTCCAAACTTTCAAGAATTTTTGCTGTTACGAGCCGTAATTTTTCGGCATCATCCTCGGGCAATCCCGGAGAATACCCATCCGGCATGCTTTTTACAAATTCCCAGTGAAAATGACTTCCCAAAATCACTATAGAATATCCGGAATCATAAAACATTTTTGCAAAAACAACGGAGTGATGATTTTCCGCCCCCTCACCTATTGAGGGGTACAATATTACAACGGGAGAAGTTTTATCTCGCTGCATAATGTATCTGAAAACATATTCAGGTTTCCCTTCCGTAATCTGAATATGTCCTTTTTTGATTCTTCTTGCAAAACTGCGATTCCAAAGGGAAAGTTCATTCCAGATGGATTTATTTATATCCGGATTTTCAAAGAGTGCTGTTCGCATAGAATCCACAACAGGGGTTTGCGGATTGTAATTCTCCAAAATAAAATCCGCTTTTAAAGCGCTTTTCCCAAGTGGTAAAATATCACTTAAACCTTCAGAGGCTTGTGTATCCTGCGCCATAATTGATTCAACAGGCGCAGGTTTGTCACCGATTTCGGCAATCAACTCTTCGGCTTCATCAGTTTCTCCCTGCTCTGCAAGCATTTTTTCTTCTATCAAAAGCTCTGTTCTGTCCAAATTTTCATTTCTGATATAATTTTCAATTCCAAAGAGCTTTTTATGAATATCATAAGGGTCAGCATAAGTAGATTCAATCATTTTGGCAAGCGGCTGCATATAAGAGGTTTTGTTCAACATTAACCCAAATTTTATTGCTGTTGTAATCGGTGTTGCGATATAAACAGACGGGTCAAGAGTAGCCTCCAAAGCTCTCCCGCAAAGAGAGCGGGGAGTGCAGGAATTTAATACAGGCATTACAAGATATGAGCCTGAATGCATTTTACATTTGCATAAAGCCTGCTCCATGTTTTCATTAGTCGGTTTAATTTTAAGTATTTTGTCAGCAGGGTCAAAAAGTCCGCCAAGACCAAGAGTAGTATTTGTTAAAAAACGCATTGTTTCTATTTTTGCACCTTGGCCGTCTCTCTGCAAAATACAACTTGCAAGACGTTTTGGATACTCAATGTTATTATAGGCATCACGGATTCTATCTATACCGAATTTTGGCATAACAGATGACCACAAAATATGCACAGGACGGGCTATATATTTATTAAGTTTCGAATTGAGATTAAATACTTTGCGATTGAATTTTTCGTATTTGTCATCCCCTGCATACATTTTAGCGTAATCGGGATACTTGGATTCTTGCGAAGTTTCTACCGCTTGAATATCTGCCTGCGGAGTATTAGTAATCTTGTATTCTTCAGCAAATATAGTATTTACTGCCAATATAAAAAACAGAAATACAGCCGTAAACTTATTTTTGTAAAACATATATTCCCCTCATCAAATCAAATTGTATTTTGATGAGAAAAAAGTTTTATTCCACAATCGGAGAGAAAATAAGGATATTATTTTCCGGCTTGTCTTAAAACAGTCATTCTGTATATCTGCCCGGAAGCAGTCAAGGCAGTGCTTTGAACAATAGTATTTTTATCGTCAATCCTTTTCATTACGGGCGCGAGGATTTTTTCAGGTTCAATATCAGCATATTCACATATTTTTGTAAGTGCAATTATTGCCGAATTTCGTGTTACCCAATTTGAGTCATCAAGTGCTTCAATCAGCCTGTCAACAACGGTTTCTTTATATGAAATGAGTGCATCTATCGCAACTTCACGAATTTTATCGTTATCTTCTCCCATTTTTTTGATAAAAATATCTATTGCATCCTTATCATTCAAACAAGACAATGCTTTTAGCGCAGACACAGCGACGGACGAATTTACATCATTTGCTTTTGATTTAAACTTATTGAATAAAATATTCTCTATATCATTTTTTGTTGTTCTTGTTAAATCTGATACAACTGTTTCCGAAAAAGTTTCATTGTCCGGCAGAATATAGTCAAACCCTGCCTTTTTGACCGCAGCAACGGCTTCTTCAAGGTTAGAAAATTCCAATGTCTCATTCCCGCTCGGATGCGGAATCAGGAATGCCGTCTTGTTTTCGGAGTTTTTTAAAGAAAGCGCCTGAACATAATAAACAGATTCATTATTAATTATTCTTTTTTTTATTGAAACTTTTTGCATATAACCTCATTTGATTGATAATATAAAATTATACTACACAATTACAAATATATTGAATATGCCGCATAATTCATTTATTATGTAGATAGAAATAAGCTTAGGAGTAAATATGCCAATAGATTTTATAGCAAATTTTTTTCATTATCCGAAAAACATTATTCAAAGGAACAATATAAATCCGGTCAGCTTTAAACAAAAAAGCGAAGATACTTTTATAAAAACGATTTCCGTAGATTCGGATTCGGCCGGAGATTATAACGGCATAATGATTTCCGAGAAAAACTTCGGCACTCTGACAGAAACGGGAGAAAATGTAAAATTATACACAATAACCAATAAAAACGGAGCTTCGGTTGATTTATCAGAGTTCGGAGCGACTATTGTATCAATAAAAGTTCCCGATAAAAACGGAAAGCTTATCGACATAACACAAGGCTACAAGAACGTAGTTCCCTATGAAACAGCACCCGTAGGACATGCAGGCGGAACAATAGGGCCTTGTGCGAACAAAATCGAAAATGGAAAATTTACCATAAACGGAAAAACATATGAACTTGAAAAAAACAAAGACAACGGCAGAACCCACTGCCACGGCGGAAGTAACGGACTTGATGTAAAATTGTGGAATACAAAAATTTTGTCTGACGGAATAGAATTTTCATATAACAAAAAAGATATGGAAAACGGATATCCGGGGGATATGGATATAAAAGTTACATATAAGTTTGACAACAATAATAATTTATATATCAAATATAGTGCTGCTTCTGACAAAGACACGCTTTTAAACCTTACTAATCATACCTATTTCAACCTTGACGGAGAAGAAAATGCAGAAGAAAATTCTGTACTCAATCACATTGTTAAACTTCCAAATTCTTCTTTCATAACAGAAAACAATGAAATAGCAATTCCTACAGGAAAGTTTTTAGATATTAAAAATACACCTTTTGATTTTAAAACACCGCATAAAATCGGAGATTCAATCAACAAATCGTCTGAACAATTAAAAATAGGTTCAGGATATGACCAAAATTACTGTATAGATGGTTATGACGGGAAAACTATGATTAAAATTGCAGAAATCGAATCGGAAAAGACCGGAATAAAACTAAATATATCAACAAATCTTCCCGGATTTCAATTTTATACCGCAAACCATTTGGGTAAAACCACACAACCCGGCGGAAAATCCGGAATGAGATATGAAAAGAGGTCAGCCCTGTGTATTGAACCGCAATTTTTTCCTAATGCAATAAATACAAAAGAATTTGAAGAAAAAGGCATTCTTAAAAAGAGCGAAAACTACGAACGAGAAATTGTTTATTCTTTTCCCAAAATTAATTAATATATGAAATGTAAAAATGGTTGATTTAAAAATCAGCCATTTACATAAAATATTTTATCAATACTATATTTTTTTTAATTTATATTTTTATTTTTTTATATTTGTACATTTCTTTCTCTTTTTTGCAATTAAAAGAGAAAGAAATGTACCCAAAGAAAGAGAAAAACATGCAATCGTTTTCTATGCTCTTCGCTATCGCTCGAGCATTTTGGTTTTTCGGCTCCGCCGAATCTCTTTTGCTCGCTATTGTGACTTCGTCACACGCTCGCAGTTGCTACCCACCCAAACCCTCCCTAATTAGGGAGGG